>ERZ777011.64-NODE-64-length-160026-cov-12.605235_pt1 | contig 160026 bp, 133 predicted proteins | sample MGYA00374964_ERZ777011 | MGnify/ENA primary metagenome ERZ777011 (study PRJEB29310, sample SAMD00008975) | mouse gut metagenome | study: EMG produced TPA metagenomics assembly of the Metagenome analysis of fecal microbiota from mouse which was promoted... | reverse complement strand
GACCTCACTACAAGCCAAAATTAGATATCTTCAAATTTTTGTCATGTACTTAGCATATTAACACAAAACTCGGGCGAAATGTCGCTCCGACATTCAAAATAATTGTTATATTTGTAAAAAAATAAAGATTATGGAAAAGCATTTGGTGGCCACGGCCGCAGTTATATATCTGGCCGGAGGCTGTTTCTGGGGCACTCAGCGTCTTTTCACGTCGCTGCCCGGCGTGATCGGGACTCAAACGGGATATGCCAATTCCGTAGTGCCCTCGCCTTCTTACAAGCAAGTGTGCACAGGCGTGACAGATGCCGCGGAGGCTGTGAAGGTGACTTACGACGCCGACGTGATTTCTCTGCCGGAGATTCTGGATTTTTACTGGAAGTCGGTCGACCCGTACTCGCTCAACCGCCAGGGCGGCGACCAAGGCACGCAGTACCGCACGGGCATTTATTATACCGACCCTCTGTCGGGGCGGGTGGCCGATGAATTCATCGGTCGCAAGCAGATGGAGGCCGACCGCGAGATTATGATAGAAGTGCTTCCGCTTGCCAATTTTTATCCCGCCGAGGAATATCATCAGGATTATCTGCTGAAAAATCCGGGAGGATATTGCCACGTAAACCCCGCGCTTTTTGCCGAGGCCCGCAATTATATTCCCAAGTCGGTGACGGAAGCCATGACTGCCTCCGAGGCCGACACCTCAGACTTGCGCGGCCGTCTCACGCCCATGCAATATGCCGTGACGCGCCACGGAGCCACAGAGCCTCCGTTCCGCAACGAATATTGGGATAATTTCGAACCCGGAATCTATGTCGATGTCATATCGGGAGAACCGCTGTTTGTGTCGTCCGACAAATTCGAGTCGGGATGCGGATGGCCCGCTTTCTCGCGTCCTGTCTCGGCCGATGTGGTCACTTCTCACGAAGACACAAGCCACAATATGGTGCGTACCGAAATCCGCGCTGCCGGCACAGATTCTCATCTTGGCCATGTCTTCCCCGACGGCCCGCGCGAAAGCGGAGGCCTGCGTTATTGCATAAACTCGGCGGCGCTTCGCTTCGTCCCCCTCTCAAAAATGGAGGCGGAAGGCTACGGCAAATACATTCCCCTGATAGTAGCCAGGTAGGAACACAATCCTCCGGATTGTGAAAAGAAAGTCATCACCCGGCAGGAACACAAGCCTCCGGCTTGTGAGAATAATTCACAATCCGGAGGATTGTGTTCCTACCTGCCTAATCGCTTTTCAGTTTGTCGTTTTTGGGATTGTTGCGCAGGCGGTTGGCCTTGCGGCGGTGGAGCTTGGCATTGTCGTCGTCGCCGGCCGCTTCGTATCCGTTGGCAAGCGCGGAGTGCACGGCGGGATTCTCCCCGTCGATGTCGAGAGCGCGGAGCAGATAGTCCATGCCTCCGATGGTGTCGCCCGACTGCACGAGCAGGTCGCCGGCTTCGATGAGCGGCCGGCTGTCGGCGGGATCGGCGTCGATGGCTGTGTTCAGGCATACGAGAGCGCCGTCGATGTCGGATTGCGCCGAATACACGTCGGCTTTGCCAAGAAGAGCGTCGATATTGTCGGGCGAGAGCGACAGGGCCTTGTCGAAATTGCGCATGGCCGCGTCGGCATCCCAGCCTCCGTTCAAGGTTTCACGGCCGAGGGCTATATATTCTTCGGCAAGAGAGTCGAAGCGTTGGCGGTCGTCGTCGAGGCGGGCGCGCAGGGTTTCCACTTCTCTTTTCAATGAGTCGATTATGCCGAGTTTGCGGCGGATAAGACGTTGCACGGTCTCGGACCCGAGTTCCGACCGGGCCTCTACGGCACGGAAAAAGTTGTCGAGCGCGCCGGCAATGTCGCCGCGGTCGAATAGGCGCGCGGCCTGGCGGTAGCAAAGGTCGGCGCGGGCGTTGTCGAGGGCACCGCGAATGAGCGAACCGTTGTTGAACCGTCGGCTGAACTCCACGATGCGCGGGTTTACAAATATGTCGCGCGCGTTGATAGTGGAGCGCAGCGTGATGCCTTCGAGCGATCGGCAGCGGCTCAATGCCACATAGCTCTGGCCCGAGGAGAATGCGCCTTGCCCTATGTCGATTATCACGCTGTCGAACGTAAGCCCCTGGCTCTTGTGTATCGTTATGGCCCACGCCGGTTTGAGCGGGTATTGCGTGAAACTGCCCAGTTCTTCCTCCTCGATTTCTTTCTTTTCCTCGTTGTAGGTGTATTTCATGTTGGTCCACGCCTCGACGTCGACAACATGCTTCACGCCGTCGGCGAGCTCGACGCGTATGCCGTCGTCCAAAAACTCGTCGATGCGTCCGATGGTGCCGTTGACCCAACGGTGCTCCATGTCGTTTTTCACAAACACCACCTGCGCCCCTTCTTTCAGCACCAGTTCAAGGTCGGTCGGCAGCGAGTTTTGCGGGAAGTCGCCGTGGATTTGGCCTGTAAACCGCCGTTCGGGCCGCTCGATAGCCGCCATGTGCCGCTCGTTGATGGCGTCGACTATGTCGCGGCGTGTGGCAATAGTCATGGTGAACGATTCGCCCTTGGTGCCGTCGGCGTTTGGGTTCACCTTGGCGTTGAGCAAGGCAATGTCCTGGCCCGAGGGGTTGCCGGTGCGGATTCGGTCGAGCATGGCGATAAAATCGGTATTGCTCTGGCGGAACACCTTCGACAGTTCGATAGGCACGAGTTCAAGCGCCGAGAACGCCCTAGCGTTGAAGAAATATGACCCCGACGGATATGAGAATGAGAGCGCGTCGCGCATATCCGATTTTATCACGGGTTCCAGTTGGAATATGTCGCCCACGAGCAGGAGCTGTTTGCCGGCAAACGGTCGGCGCATGTCGGAGCAATACACCCGGAGGATGCGGTCGATAAGGTCGATTGTGTCGGCGCGTACCATCGACACCTCGTCGATTATAATCAGGTCGACGGCACGGAGTAAGTCGACCATCTCCTTGTTATACTTGAAGCGTTGGCGCAGACGGCGGCCCGAACGTATTTCTGGGTCGTCGACAGTGAGTGGCGCGAACGGAAGTTTGAAAAAGGAGTGTATTGTCTGGCCGCCGGCATTCACCGCCGCGATTCCCGTAGGCGCGAGAATCACATATTTTTTCCGTGTGGTAGCGGTGAGGTATTTCAAGAATGTGGATTTGCCCGTGCCCGCCTTGCCGGTGAGAAACACGCTTTGGTTGGTGTAGGTCATGAGCGAGAGGGCATCCTGAAATTCTTTTGAAGAAGTGTCTACGTCGTCGGGGTTAAACATGCGGTGGAGTCGGGAAGTTGGGGAGTTGGGAAGTTGGGTAGTCTAAATTAGCAAAGAATTGGTATGTTGTTTGTAGGGACGCACGGCTCGTGCGTCCGTTGCAAAATGATTGTGTTGATTCTAATCCGGACGCACGAGCCGTGCGTCCCTACACTCTGATTGTATTACCTGTTCTGTCTGTCAGAGGGTGTTTTCGGCTTCGGCGAGGGTGGAGAGTTTGCCTATGTCGTGCCAGCGGTAGGGAGCAGTGGGTGTGTAGGGTGTGATATACAGGTCGGTGTTTCGCCTGTAGAAGTCGACGATGGAGAAGGGGCCGTCGGGTCGGTCGAGTGTGCCGGCATATTTGGCAAGGGCGTCGAGCGCTTTCGGCGAGATGATATGCACGCCGCCGAAAGCAAGCAGCGTAAAACCATTTTCTTCAAGTTTCTGTCGAGCGTCGGGTGCCTCGTTTTTGAGATTGACGTGGCCGCTTAGCGCGCAGCCGATCGGGCCGAAAAGGAAATAGCGCGATGTGTCGCGTCGGTCGACAAGCAGTGTTACGTCGGCTTCGTTGTCGAGGAAACAATGTTCCATTTCCTTGATGGGGAAGTCGGTGAGGATGTCGGCGTTGTGTATCAAAACAGGCTCGTCGGTGCCGTCGTCGAGCAACGGGCGGGCTTTAAGCAAGCCGCCGCCTGTGTCGAGCAGCGTTTCCTCATAGGATATGCTTATGTCGCAGCCGAAATTGTCGTTGTCGGCCAGATAGTCGGCTATCTGGTCGGCGAAATGGTGGGTGTTTATCACCATGCGCGTGATGCCGCTGTCGCGCAGTTTCTCGATTACGCGCCGCAGCATCGGTTTTCCTCCCACAGGCACAAGTGCCTTGGGATGCTCGAGGGTGAAAGGGCGCAGCCGGGTTCCGAGCCCGGCTGCGAATATCATTGCCTTCATTATTTCGGTTTGAAGAGTTGCTCGATGTTTTGCTCGCGGTGGAAAAGCTCTACTTTTACGTTGAACTGCGAGTGAATGTGCTCGGCCATGTGCTGGGCGCAGTACACCGAACGGTGCTGGCCGCCGGTGCAGCCGAAGCACACCATCAGGTTGGAGAATCCGCGGTCGATATACCGGCGCACCGATGCGTCGACCAATGCCCGGCAGTGGTCGAGGAAGGTGGTTATTTCCCCGTCGTCTTCAAGGAACTTTATCACTTCTTTGTCGAGGCCTGTAAACGGCTTGTAGCGTTCGTATTTGCCGGGGTTGTTCACGGCGCGGCAGTCGAAGACAAATCCGCCGCCGTTGCCCGATGTGTCGTTGGGGATGCCTTTTTTGTAGGCAAACGACATGACTTTTACGGTGAGCGTGCGCTTTTGAAGCTCGTCGGAGAACTGCTTCATGTCTACAAGCTGGCGGAGCATGGAATCGAGATAGGGATACTCTACAAAAGGCTTGTCGAGTATGGCGCGGAGGTTGGCCAGGGCGAAGGGCACGCTTTGGAGGAAGTGAGGCTTCTTCTCGAAGTAGCCACGGTAGCCGTAGGCGCCGAGCACCTGCAAAGTGCGGAACAGCACGAAATGCCGCAGCTGCTCGAGGAAATATTCTTCGTCGACGGGCTTGTATTTTTTAAGCGCGTCGATGTATTCCTTTATCAGCTCGTGACGCAGGCCGTCGGGGAAATTGGCCTTTGCCTGCCACAGGAATGAGGCCACGTCGTAGAAGTAGGGGCCTTTGCGGCCGCCCTGGAAGTCGATAAACCAAGGCTGCCCGTCTTTTATCATCACGTTGCGCGACTGGAAGTCGCGGTACATGAATGTCGACGATTTCGACCGCATGAGCACTTCGGCCAGGGCCTGGAAATCGTCTTCGAGGCGATCTTCGGAAAATTCGAGGCCGGTGGCTTTGAGAAAGCAGTATTTGAAATAGTTGAGGTCCCACATTATCGAGCGGGTGTCGAATTCCGCCGCCGGGTAGCATTTGGAGAAGTCCATGCCCACGGCTCCCATAAACTGTATGTCGGGGAGCAGGCGGATAGTGTCGGCAAGAAGCCGGCGTTCGTCGGTGGAGAACGAGCGGGTGAGGCGTCCTTTCTCGATGGCTCCGAACAGCAGCGTGTCGCCAAGGTCTTCTTGAAGATACGACATGCGGTCGTCGGCTACGGCCACCACGCGCGGCACGGGTATGTTGTGCTTGAGGAAATGGTCGGCCATGTAGAGGAACGCTTCGTTTTCCTCGAGGCATGTGCCCACCACGCCGATAAGCGTGGGGGAGCCTTCGAGACGGAAATAACGGCGGTTTGAACCTGATGCCGGCAGTTCCGTCACTTTATCGGGCGCGGTGCCCGTGTAAGCCTGGTAGAGTGATGCGAGCTGTTCCATCAATAGCCGAGTTCAGAAAGGAATTTGATACGTATCAGGCGGATTTCTTCTTCCGAGAACTCGTCGCCAAGCTCGTCGATGGCCTTTTTAAGGTCGTCGGAGTCACTTTCCTTGAAGTATTGGAAGATTTCGTCTTGAAGGTCTTCGTCCATCACGTCATCTATATAATACGAGATGTTGATTTTGCTTCCGGAGTAGACGATTGACTCGATCTCGTCGAGGAGCTCGCCGAATTCAAGACCTTTCGATTCGGCGAATTCGTCGAGGGGAGCGCGGTGGTCGATAGCCTGGATTATGGCGATTTTTTGTTTGCTCTTGTTGGCTACGGAGCGCACTCGCAGGTCCTCGGGACGTTCGATTTCGTTCTCGTCGACATATTTCTTTATCATGGCTATGAACTCCTCTCCGTAGCGTTTGGCCTTTCCGGCACCCACGCCCGCTATGTTCTGGAGCTCCTCGATGGTCACGGGATAGGTCGTGGCCATGGCTTCGAGCGAAAAATCCTGGAATATGACATACGGAGGCAAATCGAGGCGTTTGGCCACTTTCTTGCGCATGTCTTTGAGGATGTTGTAAAGCGTCGGGTCTACGGCGCAAGCCGCTCCGCCTTTCACTACCGGTTCTTCCTCTTCCTCGGAAAAGTCGGTGTCTTCCACAATCTTGAACGATACGGGGTGTTTGGCATATTTTTTGCCATCGGCCGTTATGCGCAGAATTCCGAATTTCTCGATGTCACGATCGAGGTAGCCTGAAATCACGGCCTGACGCAGCAGGGCAGTGAGATAGCGTTCGTCGGCCGATTCGGCGCAGCCGAACACATCGAGCTGGTCATGTCCGTAAGATACTACGTCGTTGGTGGCTTTGCCACGCATGACGTTGATTACATGGTCGGGTTTGAATTTTTCTTTCAGAGCCGCAATGGTTTCTAATGCGGCAAGTAAATCTTCTTTTGCTTCCACACGTTTCTTGGGGTTTAAACAATTGTCGCAGTTGCCACAATTTTCTTCGTTGTATACTTCACCGAAATAGTGAAGGAGAGAACGGCGGCGGCACATCGACGTTTCGGCATAGGATGCCGTCTCGGCGAGCAGCTGCCGCCCTATTTCTTGTTCGGCGACGGGTTTGCCCTGCATGAATTTTTCCATTTTCTTCAAGTCGCGGGCAGAGTAAAATGTGAGACACTGACCTTCGCCGCCGTCGCGTCCGGCACGTCCGGTCTCCTGGTAGTATCCTTCGAGGGATTTAGGCATGTCGTAATGTATCACAAACCTCACGTCGGGCTTGTCGATGCCCATGCCGAATGCTATCGTGGCCACAATCACGTCGACATTTTCGAGAAGGAAAGCGTCTTGGTTGGCCGAGCGGGTGGCGGCGTCCATGCCGGCGTGGTAGGGGAGCGCCGGTATGTTGTTGACGCGCAACAGTTCGGCCAGTTCCTCCACCTTCTTGCGGCTCAGACAGTAGATTATTCCGGACTTGCCGGGGTTCTGCTTTATGAACCGGATTATGTCCTTGTCGATGTTTGCCGTCTTTTGCTTCACCTCATAGTATAGGTTGGGGCGGTTGAACGACGATTTGAACACCGCGCAGTCGGTCATGCCGAGATTTTTCTGTATGTCGTGCTGCACCTTCGGGGTGGCCGTGGCCGTGAGGGCTATAACCGGGCGTGTGCCGATTTCGTTGATAATCGGACGTATCCGGCGATATTCCGGACGGAAGTCGTGTCCCCATTCCGAGATGCAGTGTGCCTCGTCGATGGCATAGAAAGAGATGTCGACAGTTTTCAGGAACTCGATGTTCTCCTCCTTTGTAAGCGATTCCGGCGCCACATACAGCAGTTTGGTTTTCCCGGCTATGATGTCGGCTTTTACAGCGTCGATGGCGGCGCGGTTGAGCGACGAGTTCAGGAAATGTGCCACATTGTCGTCTTCGCTGAAATTGCGCATGGCATCCACCTGATTTTTCATCAAGGCTATCAATGGCGAGATTACGATCGCAGTGCCGGGCATCAGCAGGGCGGGCAGTTGGTAGCACAGCGATTTGCCTCCGCCGGTGGGCATGAGCACGAAAGTGTCACGGCCTTCCATCAGGTTGGTCATGATCTGCTCTTGATTGCCTTTGAACGTGTCAAAGCCGAAATGGCGTTTGAGCGCGTCGGTGAGTGATAAGGTGGTTGTCATGGTCGATCAGGAATTATAATGATAGGGAGTGGTGTCTGCTTCTTGCTTTGTTTGTTGATTCGAGATTTTATTTAAATGTACGGAACAAATAATTAATGTATCGTTTATTTGTCAAGAGTGTAGGGACGCACGGCTCGTGCGTCCGCGTAGAATCCTGTAAACAGCCGGGAGTTGCATCTCTTGATACCGGACGCACGAGCCGTGCGTCCCTACAATCGTTACATTGATTTTTGTTTGATTCATACTTGTGTTTGTTGCGTTTTGTCACACCGCGGGGGCGTCGAATCCGGCTTCGTCGAGCTTGCGACGGCAGTAATCGGCCGTGACGGTGAATGTCTTTTCGTCGGCCGAGGGCACTTCAAACATTGCGTCGATCATTATGGTCTCTACAATTGAGCGGAGGCCGCGGGCGCCGAGTTTGAATTCGATAGCCTTGTCGACAATGAAGTCGAGGGCGTCGTCGGCAAATTCGAGCGTGACGCCGTCCATGGCGAAAAGTTTCACATATTGGCGGGTGATGGCGTTCTTAGGCTCGGTGAGCACGCGGCGCAGGGCGTCGCGGTCGAGGCGGTCGAGCGCGGTCACGATTGGCAATCGGCCGATAATCTCGGGGATGAGGCCAAACGATTTGAGGTCCTGGGGGGCAACATGGCGCATGAAGTCGTCTTTGTTGACATGCCGGCGGCGCGAGTCGGTGGAGTATCCCACGACATGCGAGTTCATGCGGTGGGCAATCTTCTGCTCGATGCCGTCGAAGGCGCCTCCACATATAAATAATATGTTTTTGGTGTCGACGGGTATCATCTTCTGCTCCGGGTGCTTGCGTCCGCCTTGCGGGGGCACGTTCACGATGGAGCCTTCGAGGAGCTTGAGCAAGCCTTGCTGCACGCCTTCGCCCGACACGTCGCGTGTAATCGACGGGTTGTCGCCCTTGCGCGCTATCTTGTCGATTTCGTCGATGAACACAATGCCGCGCTCGGCTTTCTCCACGTCGTAGTCGGCCACTTGCAGCAGGCGGGTGAGGAGGCTTTCGATGTCCTCGCCCACATATCCGGCCTGGGTAAGCACCGTGGCGTCGACGATGGTGAAGGGCACGTCGAGCAATTTGGCTATTGTCTTGGCCAGCAGGGTCTTGCCGGTGCCGGTGGGGCCGACAAGGATTATATTGCTCTTTTCGATATCCACATCATCGTCGCCGTGCTCCTGGGCAAGACGCTTGTAGTGGTTGTACACGGCCACCGACAGGTAGCGTTTGGCGGCGTCCTGGCCAATCACATATTGGTCGAGGAATGCCTTTATTTCCTTGGGCTTCGGCACCTTGTTCAGGTCGATGCCGGCGTCTTTTGCTTTCTTGGCCTTGGCTCCGGATGCTATGTCGCCCATATATTGCACGATCATGTCGTGGAGCTGGTTGATACAGTCGGGGCACACGGCCGCCGAGCCATTGTGGTTGGGCACAAGGAACTCGACGGCATCGCCGCCGCGGCCGCAGTACGAACATTTATTAGTGTTCTTGGCCATTATTTCTTGGCTTTGGTGAGGATATTGTCGATCATGCCGTAGTCGAGGGCTTCCTGAGCGGTCATCCAGTAGTCGCGGTCGGAGTCGCGTTCCACTTTTTCAAACGGCTGGCCGGAATGGTCGGCAATGATGGTGTAAAGCTCCTTTTTGAGTTTTTGAATCTCGCGGGCTGTGATTTCGATGTCGGAAGCCTGGCCCTGAGCACCGCCCATGGGCTGGTGAATCATCACGCGCGAGTGGGGCAGGGCGAAGCGTTTGCCCTTCTCGCCGGCCACGAGCAGCACTGCGGCCATGGATGCGGCCATACCTGTGCATATTGTGGCCACGTCAGACGAGATATACTGCATCGTGTCGTAGATGCCGAGGCCGGCGTAAACGGAGCCGCCGGGCGAGTTGATGTAGATAGACACATCCTTGCCGGGGTCCGACGAGTCGAGGAAAAGCAGCTGGGCTTGAATCACGTTGGCCGAATAGTCGTCGACCTGCGTGCCGAGGAAAATGATGCGGTCCATCATCAGGCGCGAGAACACGTCCATTTGCGCCACATTGAGCTGACGCTCCTCGATGATGGTCGGGGATATATAGGATGCGGCCACGGAATTTACCGAGGCGGCGTATTGGTCGAGCGCAAGGCCGTTCATGCCGAGGTGACGGACGGCGTAATTGCGGAAATCGTTATTGTTCATAATGGGTTGTTGTTACTGATTTTATTCTGGAAACTTGTCTTTCTATTGTGTTTATAATTCAAAGTTATAATTTTTTTCGCAATCCCACAAAATATTTTTTTAATTTGCCGAAAATTTTCATGGAAAAAATATTCTGAAAGAGGCCGGTGCTCGGCATCGGACGCGTTTTTACGTCAAAACGACGTGTTTTTTGTTTGGTTTGTGGAATTTTTGTTGTAATTTTGTGAATTAATCATTCAAGTGTATAACGATAGGTACAAATGGAACGATATTTTGACGAAAACGAAGTTGTGAAGGCGCCGGTGCTTGTGCGCGACCTTATGCGCGAGGTGGCCGGCATAATCCGCGACGGCGATTTCGGGCTTGTCAAGACGATGATTTCCGATGCCATCGGAAAAGGGCATTACCGCCGCGACCGCTACGGCATAAATCCTGTGATTCACAGCCTGGAAACCTCGCTTGCCCTCTGCCGTATGGTAAGCCCCGACCGCAACATGGTGTTGGCCGTGATGCTCTATAACCTTACCGGCACCGACTTTATCTCCGACGACGAATTGCTTCGCCTTTGGGGCGACGACGTGATGACGCTCCTCGGCGGCCTTCGCAAGGTGGCTCGCCTTTACAGCAAGCAGGCTGCCATGGAAAGCGACAATTTCCGAAAGCTCCTCCTCACTTTCGCCAAGGATATTCGCGTGATAATAATAATGATTGTCGACCGTCTGGTGCTGATGCGGGCCATCAATCACCATCCCGACGAAAAATTTGTGCACGATGTGGCCTACGAGGCCAACTATCTTTACGCCCCGCTCGCCCACCGTCTTGGCCTCTACAAGATAAAAGGCGAGCTCGAAGACATGTCGCTCAAATACACCGACCGCGAGAAGTATTCCGAGATTGCCCGCAAGCTCAACCAGACAAAGGTGGCCCGCGAGGCGTATATCGCCGAGTTTATCGCGCCGATACGCGAGCGTCTCGAACGCGAAGGCTTGGCGTTTGAGCTGAAAGGACGCACCAAGAGCATATATTCGATATGGAACAAGATGCGCAAGCAGAAAAACGATGTCGAGGACATCTACGACCTTTTTGCCATACGCATCATACTCGACGTGCCGCCCGAGCGCGAGAAGCCCGACTGCTGGCTCGTGTACTCGATCGTCACCGACATGTATGCTCCAAATCCCGCCCGCCTCAAAGACTGGCTTTCAATACCGAAAAGCAACGGCTACGAGTCGCTCCACATCACCGTGCACGGCCCCGGCGGCCGCTGGGTGGAGGTGCAGATACGCACGCGCCGCATGGACGAGATTGCCGAAAAGGGCCTTGCCGCTCACTGGAAATATAAAGGCATCAAGAGCGAGAACAATCTCGACAAGTGGATGAACAATGTGCGCGACATCCTCGAGACTGCCGAGACAGGCCCCATGGAGCTGATGAAAAACTTCAAGATGGACGTCTACGACAAGGAGGTGTTTGTGTTCACTCCACGCGGCGACCTATACAAGATGCCCATGGGCGCGTCGCTGCTCGACTTCGCCTTCAACATCCACTCCGGCCTCGGATGCCAGTGCACCGGCGGCCGTGTCAACGGGCGCAACCAAAAATTGAACTATAAGCTGCGCACCGGCGACACCGTGGAGATTCTCACATCGCCTAACCAGCGGCCTAAGCTCGACTGGCTCGCTTTCACAGTCACATCCAAGGCCCGCAACAAAATCCGCGTGGCCATCAAGGAGCAGGAAAGCCGCGGCGCCGACCTGGGCAAGGAGTTGCTCCAGCGGCGTTTCAAAAACCGTAAGATTGAACTCGATGAGTCGACACTCGCCAAACTTGTCAAGAAACTGAATTTCAAGACTGCCACCGAGTTTTATACCGCCATCGATGCCGAACAGCTCGATATCAACACCATAATCGAGAAATATCTCGAAATAGAGCACCGCGCCACAGAGGCCTCCGAACGTGTGTCGGCCGAGGAATATGTGATGCAGCCGCGCATCGACGATGATGATTCGTTCAACCACGATATTCTTGTGATTGACAATAACATCAAAGGGCTCAATTATAAATTCTCGAAATGCTGCAACCCGATCTACGGCGACGATGTGTTCGGCTTCGTATCGTCGGAAGGCGTTGTCAAGATTCACCGTTGCGACTGCCCCAATGCCGCCCATATCCGCGCGCGCTATCCCGAGCGGCTCATCCGCACGCAATGGTCGGGACGCGTGGGGGCGCAATTCGCGGCCACGCTCCGCATCCTTGGTCACGACGACATAGGCATCGTAACCAACATCACATCCATTATCACAAAAGAAAAGGACGTGACGCTGCGCAGCATCTCGATTGATTCCAACGACGGCCTGTTCCAGGGTTTCCTCGTGGTGGGCGTCAACGACACCTCGTCGTTGAAAAACCTTATCAAGAAACTCCGCACCGTCAAAGGCGTAAAAGAGGTAGACAGAAGCAACTAAAATAATGACTAATTATTAATGACGAATGACTAATTACAAATTAATCATTCGTCATTAATTATTCGTCATTAGTCATTAATCATTCGTCATTCTTCATTAGTCATTACTCTCGCCTGTTGTTCACGGGTGAGCTGGAGTTGACGGTCGAGTTTTTCGCGGACGACGGCTCCCGAGGCGCGGCGTTGATGCGCCGCGGCGAAACGGTAGGCGGCGGCGTAGGCTTCGGCCTGAGCGGCGTTGAGTTTAATGTTTACGCTTCCTTTCGGCCCGGTGAGCGACACCGACGCAAGGCTTTCAGGACGTTCCGCGCACCAGCGGCCAAGCGAATCCACCTCCTCGGGCAGGAACGAGGCCATTTCCGCGCCCTCGATATTTACCAAGCGCGCGCTCGACGCCGGAATCACCTCCGAACGGCAAGTAGCTCCCGAGCGGTCGGTGATGGCGATGGAGTTAAGGCCGGTAGCCTTTCCTCGATTTTGCGCGGCGATGTAGAACATGAAATTGGCATCGTTGACGCGAGGCTCCACGGCCTGTGCGGCATTTACAAAGTTGGGATTATAAGCCTTGGCATACACATAGTAGCCTTCGAGGCCGTTGCCGGGAATATGCTTGAACTCGGGCGAAAGTCGTTCGATTTCGGCCTGTGCGGCGAGCAGTATGCTGTCGGTGGCGGCTATCTGCGCAATCGTAATTTGTTCCATAGCCTTGGGGCGAAGCGACATGGCCTCGCGGCGCACTGCGGTCTCGGCCGGATAGGCGTGGTCGAGGCTGTCGAGCAATTCGATGGCGCGCTCCGGACGGTTGTCGTTGATATTGGCTTCGGCTTGCGCCATAAGGGCGCGCGCGGCCTTTTCATCTTCGTTGTTTTGTGAGCAGCCGGCAAGACAAAGCGCTCCGGCCAAAAATAAAATGCTGTATTTCATAATTTTATCCTTTATGTTGATGACGGACGCACGAGCCGTGTGTCCCTACATTATCACTTATACCTTATACTTGTATTAGGTGGGGTCGACATCGTAGTGGATTTCGAGTGCGAGAAAATCGCGGTGGGTGTATGCCGGATTCGACGGGAACGCGTCGGGATGCTGCAAGGCGCGCTGGAGGTCGCGGAGTATTTCCTTGATTTTCGACATGGAGGCGTTCAGCTCCACTTTCAGCATGATGCGGCGCAGGAAAAGATTCTGAATCTTGCTGATCGGCGGCTTGGCAGGGCCGGCCACACGGTTGCCGAACAGCTCGCGCAGACGCCCGGCATATGCTCCGGCGAGCAAGTCGAGTTTGAATTCGTCGCGGTGTTTCAGCGTGATATATATCAGGCGGGCGAAAGGCGGATAGTTGAAAGCCTCGCGCTCGGCAATCTCATGGTCGTAAAAAGCCCGGTAGTCGCCGCGCGCCACCATAGGGATGATCGGATGGTTCACATCCGCCACTTGCAGGAGCATACGTCCGGCCACGTCGGCGCGTCGGCCGGCGCGTCCGCGCAGCTGGGTGAAAAGGTTGAAGGCTCGCTCGGCCGAACGGAAATCGGGCATGTGCACGATGGAGTCGGCGTTGACCACGGCCACGGTGGCCACACGGTCGAAGTCGAGGCCTTTCGTCACCATCTGCGTGCCTACGAGTATGTCGGCGGCATGGCCCGAGAAATCGTCGATAATGCGTTGGTGGGCTGTCTTGCGGCGTGTGGTGTCGGTATCCATGCGCAGGATCTTGGCTTCCGGAAATATTTCCTCCACCTCGTCCTCGACGCGCTCGGTGCCGTAGCCTACAATTTCTATTGCCGGCTCTTTGCAGGCCGGGCACACGTCGGGCATCGGATACTGGGTTCCGCAGTAGTGGCATATCAGCGCGTCGGCTCGCCGATGGTAGGTGAGCGACACGTCGCAATATTTGCACTTCGGTATATATTGGCATTTGGTGCAACGGGCCATCGGCGCAAATCCGCGCCTGTTGTGAAACACGATGGCCTGGTTGCCGCCCTCGACGGTGCGCCTTATCGCCCCGATTGTCTCGGCGGCGAAGGAGCCGTGGACCTGCTTCTGGCGTCGGGCGTTGGCAAGGTCGACGATAGAGATGGCCGGCGGCTCGGAGTTGCCGTATCGCTCGGAAATGGTGACGAGGCCGAATTTGCCGGTAAGCGCCTTGTAATATGTCTCTACCGACGGGGTGGCCGATCCCAGCAGGGTCTTGGCTCCGTGAAGACGCGCGAGCACCATGGCCGTGTCGCGCGCGTTATAACGCGGAGCGGGGTCGAATTGCTTGAATGACGTGTCGTGCTCCTCGTCTACAACAACAAGTCCAAGGGTGGCAAAAGGCAGGAACACGGCGGCGCGTGTACCCACCACTACAAGCGGTTCGGATGTGTGGAGCAGCCGGCGCCAAAGCTCTACGCGCTCGTTGTTGGAGAATTTGGAATGGTACACCACCACACGTTCGCCGAACATGGCTTGCAGCCGCTGTGTGAGCTGTGTGGTGAGTGCAATTTCGGGCACGAGATACAGCACCTGCTTGCCCTCGCGCAGGGCACGGTCGATGATATGGGCATAGACCTCGGTTTTGCCCGACGACGACACCCCATGGAGGAGCACCGTGGCTTTCTCGAAAAAAGTTTTGTGTATGGCGTTGGCGGCAGTTTGCTGTGCTTCCGACAGGGTTGGCAGTCCGGTGGGTGTGCCGGCGTATTTGAATCGTGAGATTTCGCGGCTGTAACGCTCTACGATGCCTTTGTCGACAAGGGCTTTGATTGTGGCCGATGTTGACTTGGATGTTTCGACAAGTGCCGACGGTGTTACTTCCTTCACTTCCCGGTCGCGGATGTTGAAATCCGACAGATGGATCAGGCTCAGAAGCATCTGCTCCTGTTTTGGCGCGCCTTTCACCTTGGCAAAGGCTTCGGCGGCGGCATCGGCGTCGAAACGCGGATAGGCTATGCGCACAAATTTCTCTGTCTTGGGGCGGAACCGCTCGGAGATGGTTTCCGACAGAATCACCGACCCGCGCGTCGACATCGTGGACATGAGTTTGGCTATGTTGGTGAAGCCTGTCGCCTTCTCGATTTCTCGCGCCGACAGCCGTCCCTGCGATGTGAGAAGCTCCACGACGGCCACCTCGCGGTCGGAAACTCTTGTGTCGGGGTCGGCCTCAAAGTCGGGGTTTAGCTCAAACTTTGTGTCGCTCTCGATTTTCAATCCCGGGGGCAGGGCTGCGCGGAGTATGTCGCCGAGCGAGCAAAGATAGTATTCGGCCACCCATTCCCAGAGTTTGAGCTGTGGATGGCGCAGCACGGGCGCGGTGTCGGGCACATGCACTATGTCTTTCACCTCATATTCGGTGGGAGCCACGGGCTGGTAGGCGGCCACGATGCCGGTGTAGAAATTGCGCTGGCGACCGAATGTCACCACCACGCGGCTGCCGATGGTGAGGTTTCGGCGCATGTCCTCGGGCACATGGTAGGTGAATGTGCCTTGAATCGGCACCGGCAGCGCCACTTCGATATATTCGGTAGGGAGCATGTTTATTATCGGTTGCAGGAACACAAGCCTCCGGCTTGTGTTCCTATAATGATTTTAATAATGAGAAGGCCTCTGCCCGCGATGCGTCGATGGCATGCGGGTCGTGTGCGTCGGAATTTACGACGATGGTCACTCCGGCGTCTCGAAGCCTGCGCCATAGGCGCGGAGTCGGATAGAAGATGCCGTCGGAGCCGTAGTGCTTGGTGTTTATTTCCACGGCCACGCCCGACGCTATGATAAGGTCGGTGAGGCGGTCGAGACGTTCACGGTACCAAGGCCGCGACTCTATGTCGGGGTCGACGGCGGATGCGTTGCGCTTCACCTTGTCGAAATGCCCGATAATGTCGAACCCGCCCGTGGCGAGCATCTGCTCGGAGCGGTCGAAATATGTGTCGACAACATATCGCAGGTCGTCGCGGAAAAATTCGTGCAAGTGTGCGCAGAAGCGGTCGGGGCGTCCGTCGATGTCGACGAGCCGGCCGTCCTGGTTGGGAATGAAATGCACGGAACTTATCTTGAAATCGAGAGGAAGCGAGGTGAATAAATCGGAAGCGGCGTTCAGTTCGCCGTCGATATAGTCAATCTCCATGCCTGCGAGGAAATGCACCTGCGGATATAGGCGGCGGATGCGCTCCACCTCGGCGAAATATGCCGGCAGGCTGTCGGCCGACATGTTGCAGCCGTTGGGCTCTCGCACGGGCGAGTGGGGCGTGAAAGCGTACACTTTGAAGCCGCGCGATGCCGCCTCGCGGGCAAAATCCTCCATCGGCGCATGTCCGTCGCAGAATTGTGTATGGCTGTGGAGGTTGTAAAACGTGTCCGCGCCTATTTCTTTTATGATTTCGGAAAACATGTCAATGTTTGATGAGTTTTTTCTTTTTTGCTGCAAAAAGGATAAGCAGCCCCACGGCTACGGCGCATCCTATGCCTGTTGCGAGGCCCCAGGGAAGCCCGAAGCCTTCGGGGCGGCGTGCAAAGAGCAAATAAGACACCGACACGGCGGTCATAAACATGGCCGGAAGCAGCGTCACGATATATGCCTTGCCGTGGCGCGCGAGCCACACGGTTATGGCCCAGAGCGTGAACACGGCGAGCGTCTGGTTGCACCAAGCGAAATACCGCCAAAGCACGTTGAAGTCGATGCACATCACCAGGAAGCATAACACGAATATAGGCAGCGACACCAGCAGGCGTTTTATTATTTTCTTCTGGTCGATATGCAGGAAGTCGGCCACAATCAGGCGCGACGAGCGCAGAGCCGTGTCGCCGGTGGTGATCGGGGCCATCACCACGCCAAGCAGGGCGAGGATGCCGCCGAATGTGCCGAGCCATGTCATGGATATTTCATTCACGAGTTCGCCGGCGTTGGCGCCATGGTCGGCCATATATGCCTGCAAGTGGGGGTAGCCGCCGGTAAACGCTATCGCGGCTGCGGCCCAGATAAGGGCCACCAGCCCTTCGGCCACCATGGCTCCGTAAAAGATCGGACGGGCCAGCCGCTCGTTTTTGAGGCAGCGCGCCATCATGGGCGATTGCGTGGCGTGGAAGCCGGAGATGGCTCCGCAGGCTATCGACACAAACATCATGGGGAATATTGGGTGTGCGCCGTCGCTTTGGCGCGATGCCAGCCCGTCGGAAAAGCCTGCCGGGATGTCGTGGCCTCCGAATACGAGGATTGCAAACAGTCCTGCCGCCATAAAGAGCAGGGCGAGGCCGAAAATGGGGTAGAGGTTGCCGATGAGCTTGTCGATGGGCAGGAGAGTGGCAAGAATGTAATAACCGAATATCGCGGCAATCCAGAATGTCTTGTCAAGGGCGGCGGGCGTCATGCCGTCGAGCAGTCCGGCCGGGCTCACTACAAACACTGCGCCCACAAGGATGAGCAATATCACCGACCAGAAGCGCATCACCTGTTTCACTCCGTTGCCGAGCTCGCGTCCCACAACCTCGGGAAGCGACGCGCCGCCGGAGCGCAATGATATCATGCCCGAGAAATAGTCGTGGACGGCGCCGGCGAAAATCGTGCCGAATACAATCCACAGAAATGCCGCCGGGCCGAACATCACGCCCATTATGGCGCCGAAAATAGGACCAAGACCTGCAATGTTGAGAAACTGTATGAGAAACACCTTCCATGTGGGCAGCGCGATATAGTCCACACCGTCGGCTTTTGAGTAGGCCGGCGTAATGTTTTTCGGCCTTATGCCGAAGATTCTCTCCATAAGGGCGCCGTAGACGAAATATCCGCCTATGAGCACAGCCGCCGCAATTAGAAATTCAGTCATGGTAATTTCGGTTTTATCTACAAAATTACGAAAAAGCCACCGTCTCAAATGCGGGCCGGATATGAATTAAGAAATTTTAACACAGGCGTCTCTAAGCCGTGGCCGTGGCGCCTCTATCGCGGCCGTAATATTGCCCCGGCATTTGTTTGTGCCGGGGCAAGGCGGCATGGCCGGGCCGGGCCGCAGCTGTCGCGGCGGTCTTGGCCTCGGTCGTGTCGGTATCCGCCTCGGCTTCCGGTTGTCCGTCGGCCTGCGCCTTTTCCAAGTCGGCTTTCAGGAAAAGGAAGAGTGCCATTTTCATGCCTTTGAAATCGGGCATTACGCCCTCCGATTGCCAGCGCACTATTGCCGAAATTATATCCATTTGCACTTTTGCTGAACATGCGCTGAGGGCGTCGAGCCACTCGGGGCGAAAATTTACCGTGTCTTTCATAGTTGGGAAGTTGAGAAGTTAGAAATTTTTTTGCGACATAAGCGACATTAACGACATAAGCGATATAAGCGACAATTTGTCATTAGTAATTTGTCATTATCCGTTCGTATTGTGCGGTGTCGTGGCGCACATAGGAGCAGATCATCGAGAAAAGCATATTCTCGATCGGGGAGAGAGCCGATGAGGCGTCGGCGCCGAGAATCAGTTGAGCCGAGATTGCGCTTGCCACGGCGATGCGTTCGGTTTCGGGCAGGGAGTTGATTGTGTCGATCACACGTGAAGAAAGGATAACAGGGTTGTTCATGACAGAAGAGATATTAAGTTTATTTCTTGGTTTTGTTTGCAATGCAAAGTTCGGTGTTTTCATGGGCGAATATATTGCATATATGTGTTAGTAAATGTTAATTTTATGTTGAAATTTAGCAATTTTAAGATAAAAAGCCAAAAAGTAGCGGCAAAATTTGTATCTTTGCACAAAATTTAATTTAGGATTATTTAGGATTATGTTATTTTCAGGCTCCCAAGGCCATAGAACGCATATGACAAATGGATTTTATATTATTTGTCGGCTTTACGGTCGATAATAAGTAATATAAATAAAGAAATAACATAATGGATCGATAGGTTCGCCGCGAAGGCGCGCCTATTTTTCTTTATAATAGGAATATTTGTCAAATTTTTTACTTGCGATGTGTGGGCTATTATCGAAATTATTTCGTACTTTTGCACCCTATATGCCGGGGACTGTCCGGCTGTGCAAAACTGAAAAATTATGGATTTGATGATTCCGCTGGCTCTTTTCGATGCCACTACGTTTTTTAACTGGTTTGTAGAGAACGCAAACTATTGGTTCGTGTTCATATTCATGGTGATTGAAAGTTCGTTCATACCCTTTCCGTCGGAGCTGGTGGTGCCGCCGGCCGCTTATCTTGCGGCTCAGCGTGGCGACATGAATATATTCATGGTGGTGGTAGTGGCCACAGCCGGCGCTCTTGTCGGAGCCTTGGTCAATTACTTCCTCTCGCTGTGGATCGGACGCCCCGTGGTGTATGCTTTCGCTAATTCCCGCGTCGGCCATGCGTGCCTTATCAATCAGCAGAAAGTGGAAAAAGCCGAACGTTATTTCGACGACCACGGCGCAATATCCACATTCGTGGGCCGGTTGATTCCCGCCGTGCGCCAGCTCATTTCCATTCCTGCCGGCCTGGCGAAAATGAACATCGGCACATTCTGCGTGTTTACGTCTCTCGGCGCGTTGGTGTGGAACGGTATTCTTGCCGCGCTCGGATGGTGGCTGGCACAGTTCGTGCCCCTCGACCACCTCATCGAGCAGGTTGAGCATTACAATACCTACCTCACATATGCCGGCCTCGCAATCCTTTTGATATGTGTCGGCGTAATCCTCTACAATGCTTTCAAAAAACACGAGATAAAGGACTGATTACTAATATTCGAGTAATCGAGTAATCGAACATTCGATTATTCGAGAATTTCCCCAACTTCCCAACATCCCAACTCAAAACTAAAATATGATTGTCGCTCCCTCACTTCTCTCCGCCGATTTCCTCCACCTCGACCGCGATGTGGAGATGGTAAACCGCTCACGCGCCGGATATTTCCATCTCGATGTGATGGACGGCGTGTTTGTTCCGAATATATCGTTCGGGTTCCCGGTAATAAAGGCCGTGGCTTCGAAGGCTGAGAAGCCTCTCGACGTGCATCTTATGATTGTGCACCCCGAAAACTATATCTCGCAGTGCCGCGACGCCGGCGCGGCTATAATGAACGTGCATCAGGAGGCCTGCCTCCATCTCGACCGCACGATTCACGCAATACGCGATGCCGGAATGTTGCCTGCCGTTACGCTCAACCCGTCGACACCCGTGGAAATGCTCCGCGACGTGATTGCAGATGTGCATATGGTGCTCCTTATGAGTGTCAATCCCGGTTTCGGAGGGCAGAAATTCATCCCCAACACTCTTGCCAAGGTGGCGCGTCTTCGTGCCCTTATCGAAGAAACGGGCTCGCAGGCTCTTATCGAAGTGGATGGCGGCGTGAATATCGACACCGCTCCGGCTCTTGCCGCCGCCGGCGTGGATATTGTGGTGGCGGGAAGCGCGGTGTTTGGCGCGCCCGATCCCGAAGATATGATATCGCGCCTCACCGACATATGATTTAATCGGCAGACAATCAACACCCAACGACGAACTTAAACTCTAAAATCTCCTCACAATATGCAGCAAGACGACGAAATGGATATTATGCTCGACGGCTACGATCCCGACAGGGAAATGCGTCGCCGTCAGCGACGGATGCGTGACAACGACACGGTCCGAGAGAAACAGACCATAACAATTCTTAACCGCGATTCGGGCACGGAGGCTCAGGCCGACACTCGGCGCAAAGACTCTGAGCAACGTGCCGGAGAAGGTCCGGCAAAGCCCCGGCAACCCCGCGAGCCGTTAAATTTCACAGACAATGCCGTGGTGCGCTTTTTCAAAAACCGAGGCACGCGAGTGTTTATCGGCGGCGCGCTCCTGCTTATATCCGTATTTGTGCTTATCGCCTTTGCCTCGTTTTACAAAAACGGAGCAATCGACCAAAGCGAGGTGATAAATTCGCCCGTAGGCATTCTTGGCTCGGAGGCTGCTCCGGTTGAAAATGTAGCAGGAGGGTGGGGCGCATGGCTGTCGCAGGTCCTGTTTGCCGACACTCTCGGATTGGGCGTTCTCGTAGTATTTGTATATCTTTGGCTGATAGCTTTTTCGCTGTTCGGCATCAAAAAATGCCGGTTTTGGTCGCTTACCTTCAAGACCCTGCTTGTGGCCATCACTGTCTCCACCGTAGCCGGACTTGTGACATACACGGCCGCCACCGAAATATGCTGGGGCGGCGTGCATGGACGCTATCTCAACAAGTTCCTTATTGAACATGCCACGGTGCTCGGCGCATTGATTGTGTCGGCTTTACTTGTGCTTGCCGTGGTGTGTGTCTATCTCAACGAGTTGATTGTGGCCTGGCGCAAAGGACGCTCTGCTGTGGCGCGTATCCGTGCCCGACAGGAGCTTGCCACGCGTCGCAGCCGCACGCTCGACACCGTGAGCGGCGAACCGGAAGCTGCCGCCGCGCCCGATTCCGACGAAGCGGCCCCCCCCGCGCCGGAGCAGCAGCCCGCGGCTACCGGACAATCCGCTCATATCGACCTTACGGCTACCACGCTCGACGAATCTTTCATGATCGACGAGCCCGACGACCAAGCCATGTCGCCCGCCCGCAAGGCCGAGAAAACCGACCGGCCCGAGACAAGCGACTTTATCGTGGCCGCGCCCGAGATAGAGGCAGCGGCATCTACGGAGACGCGCCTGCCCGAAGTGGAGAAAGGCCTGTTCGACCATCGCGCCGAGTTGAGCTATTACCGCATGCCGTCGACCGACCTCCTTGTCGAATCTACCGACCAGCGCGAGATAAACCGCGAGGAACTCGAAGAAAACAAAGACCGCATTATCCGCACCTTGCGCGAATACAAAATTGAGATTGTGCGTATCGAGGCCACAGTCGGCCCCACTGTCACGCTCTACGAGATTGTGCCCGCCGAAGGCATCCGCATCGCCCAGATCAAGCGGCTCGAAGAAGATATCGCCATGAAACTTGCAGCCACCGGTATCCGCATCATCGCGCCTATCCCCGGAAAGGGCACGATAGGCATCGAGGTGCCAAACGGAAAGCCCCGCATGGTGTCGATGCACTCGGTGATTACCTCGCGCCAGTTCCAGGAATGTGATGCCGAACTGCCCATGGCTATCGGCCTTACTATTTCCAACGACGTGTTTATCGTCGACCTCGCCAAGATTCCGCACATGCTCGTGGCCGGTACCACAGGTACGGGTAAGTCGGTAGGCCTCAACGCCATAATTGCGTCGCTGCTTTACAAGAAGCATCCGTCGGAGCTTAAATTCGTGATGATCGACCCCAAGATGGTCGAGTTCAGCCACTACAAGCGTCTCGAACGCCACTACATAGCCATGCTCTCCACCGAGTATGAAAACGAGACCGATCCGCAGCCTATCATCACCGACATGTCGAAGGCCGTGGCTACGCTCAACTCGCTTGTCGTGGAGATGGAAAACCGCTACAAATTGCTGCAATCGGCCGGCGTGGTGAAAATCACCGACTACAACGCCATGTTTTCGCGTCGCGAGCTTAACCCCAACGACGGGCATTTCTTCATGCCCTACATTGTTGTCGTAATTGATGAGTTTGCCGACCTTATCATGCAGGTAAAGGAAGTGGAGCAGCCTATTCAGCGTCTTGTGCAGAAAGCGCGTGCCGTGGGTATCCACCTCATCATAGCCACACAACGCCCGTCGGCGCAAGTGCTTACAGGCGGCATCAAGACAAACTGTCCCGGCCGTATGGCTTTCAAGGTGGCAGGCCGCATGGACTCGATGATTATCCTCGACCAGCCCGGCGCGCACCGTCTTATCGGCCGTGGCGACATGCTGTTTAAGGAAAATGACAAGATGGAACGTATGCAGTGCCCGTTCATCTCCACCCCCGAGGTAAAGGCCATAACCGAAAGCATCAACGACCAGGCCGGATTCGCCGAGCCTTACCTGCTGCCCGAAGTGCCTATGGCCGAGGGCGACGCGCCGATAGCCGGCCCCTCAGGCGAGCGCGACCCGAAGTTCGACGAAGTGGCGCGTTTCGTTGTTGGCCGCCAGGTTGGCTCCACGTCATCGATACAACGCCAGTTCAACCTCGGCTACAACCGTGCAGGCCGCCTGATGGACCAGCTGGAAGCCGCCGGCATCGTCGGCCCCGTCAACGGCTCCAAGCCCCGCACCATCCTCGTCGACATCATGACCCTCGAGCAAATGCTCGGCCAAGGCTGATTGAACGGCATCTCATAAAAACAGCGAGCGGATAGTCTTTTGATTATCCGCCCGCTGTTTTGTACTGTTTATAAAACTTTTCGCAAGTTTGCCACGGCGAAGCCGTGATTCCTTGGGTAACCGGGTTTGGAGGCAGAATGCCGACAAGCCCGGTCTGTTATGTGTATAAAAAAGCACTGCGAAGCTGTGCCTCGTATTATGTTTGGTATTATCGAACGCTACGCTGCCGCTCGCTCCAATACCACGGATGATTCCAATACTCATACCGGGGGTTCCGCTATCGCTCCACCCCCGGCTACAATCTTGAATCGCTACGCGATTCCATACACCGCATTTTCGGCTTGTGCCCTTAGTCGAATATTATTTGAAATACAGATTTTGCAACCATCATTATGTTGGCGATAGTAAATGCAAACGCAATATACTCCACCAAGCGATACTTGCTTTCACAAATAGACGCCAATACTCCTGAAAGTATAATAAGAATAGATGCTGTGCCCAATTCCGTATAACCGCATTTATTGGGGGACGTATTCAAGAAATAAATAGTACAGCGTTGAATAAGCCAAGATACAAACGCGGCACCGGCAACCGCAAAGCCAAATATGAGATGGTTGTCATCTATGTCGAGCCAACTCTTATTGGTGTCCGTACTGTCGTTGCTACACTTGGATTTACATGCCACAGCGTTATCTTTACATGTGTTTTCTTGGGCGTTTTCCAGCGGTTTCGGTATGTAGTTGTGCAATTTGTCGTGGCAGTCTTCGTCCATTTTGATTTATGATTTTATAAAATTTTTGTAAATCACTTATCGCATATTAGCCACGGCGAAGCCGTGATTCATTGGCTAACCGGGTTTGGAGGCAGAATGCCGACAAGCCCGGTCTGTTATGTGGATAAAAAAGCACTGCGAAACTGTGCCTCGTATTATGTTTGGTATTATCGAACGCTCCGGCCGGCCTCCGCTCCGATACCACGGATGATGCGAATCCGAATACCGTGGGTTTCGCTGTGCTCCACCCACGGCTACTTTCTTGAATCGCTATGCGATTCTCCTGCGGGTCGTTTTAGATTTTGGTGACGCGGAGGAGGAGGAGGCGGTTGGCCGATTTTTTGAGGATGTGGAAGGAGTATTGGCCGAGGAGCACGTCGTCGCCCTCGGCGGGGATGGCGCCGGTGGCGTTGAGGATGTAGCCTGCAATGGTCTGGTAGTCTTCGCTTTCGGGAAGGTCAAGGTCGAATTTTTCGTTGATGGAGGTGATTTCGCATCGGCCGGAGAATTCGTATGTGTTTTCGTCGATAGAGCGCATCACAAGGCGTGTCTTGTCGTGTTCGTCCTGGATGTCGCCGAATATTTCCTCCACAAGGTCTTCGAGGGTCACGAGGCCTGCCATGCCGCCGAATTCGTCGACAACGACGGCGATGGAGCGTTTTTCGTTGAGCAGACGCTTCATCATTTTGTTGGCAAGGAGGGTTTCGGGAGCGAATACCACGGGTTTTATTTTCTGACGCCAATTTGTGGCGGGGTCGAAAAGCTCCGACACGTGGATATATCCGGCGATGTTGTCGATTTCTCCGTCGTAAACGATGATTTTGGAGCGGCCTGTGCGGGTGAACAGGTCGGAGAGTTCTTTGTAGGATGTGTCGTTGATGTCGACGGCCACTATTTCGTTGCGCGGCGTCATGCAGTCGCGCAGATGGGTCGACGAGAAGTCGAGGGCGTTTTGGAAAAGTTTAACTTCCGTCTCGACAGTTTCCTTTTTGTCTTCGAGGTTGTCGATAGTTTCTTCGAGATAGTCGTTGAGGTCGCCGATGGAAATGAGGCCGAGGCGAACGTTCTTGTCCTTAATGCCTGCAAGGCGCATAAGCATTTTCGAGAGCCATGTGGCAAAGAGCGAGAGGGGATAGAACAGGATATAAAAGATATAGATGGGCACGGCCATCACTTTTATGGAACTGTTGGGGTTGATTCTAAAAATGGTCTTGGGAATGAACTCACCGGCAAGGAGGATTATGCCGGTGGATATGAGAGTCTGCACAAGAAGCACTACGGCCTCGCTGTCGGTCCAGGTTTTTATCCAAGGCTCGAGCAATGCGGCTGTGCCCATACCGTAGATTACGAGCACGACATTGTTGCCGACAAGAATCGATGATATGAAAAACTCAGAGTGGCTGTAAAAGCGGTTGAGAATTGAGCCGATGATGCCGCCGCGTTTCATGTCGATTTCCACGCGGACACGGTCGGCTGTGACATATGCTATTTCTGTGCCGGAGAACAGGGCGCTGAGTATAAGCGAGACAAGGGATATGATTAACCAGGAGGTCATTTCATCTATTGATTATTGGTTTGCAGGAGTGATGGCCGTGGGGGTAGATGCCGGAGTTGCCGATGCCGGGCGGCGGCTTACGGCGCGGCGACGGCGGGCGGGAGCCGACAGCGAGTCGGGTGTATTTTGAACAGTGTCGGGTGCGGCGGCCGGTTTGGCGGCGCGTTCCACCGGGAAGATGCCCGTGGGGCGGTTTACGGTGTAGGCTGTGATTTGTTCGTTTGACGAGAATCCGTAGCCTTCGATAATACGGTCGGAGCGCACGATGTGGACAAACGAGTCGGAATATACCTCGCGTTTCATTTGGTCCCAGAATACTTGCTGGGTGAGGAAACTGTCGCGTTGGGTGTTGACCATCACGACGTTGCCGTCGAGCCGCCATATGCGTTTCTGGCTGAGGTAGCGCGCGGAGTCGCAACGCATGGTGGCGGCCACTTGCAGCGAGCGGTCGTACTGTTCGAGCTCGATACCGTCGGGAAAGAGCCAGAACGGCTCGGGAGCGTCCTCATACATGCTCCACAGGGGGGCGGTGATGAAATAGCGAGTGTAGCCGGAGTCGGAGATGAAGGTGTTCACGTCGAGCGTGTTCATAGTTGGCGTGGCGGTGCCGTCGCCGATGTTTTTAACATATCGGCGCACTTCTTCCTTGCATCCGCCAAGCGACGCGGACGCTACGACAGCCACAGCGAATATGAGCAACGACCGGAGCATTACGATGCCTTATCGGTGAACGTATTAGTAAATCTTGGCCTTGCGGAACCACATTTCATTGAAGTTGATTCCGATGGTGATGTTGAGGTATTGCTCTTTGATGAGCGGGTTGGGGTTGGCTTGACGGTGCTTGTACTCGATGCCGAGGTTCACAACCGATTTGAAGCCGGGCACGGGGAAGCCGAAACCTACCGACGCTCCATATTCGCGGATGTTGTTGCCGAGAATCATAAGGTAGTCGTGGTTGTAGTATCCGCCGAGACGGTACTGCACACGCTGGAAGTAGCTGCCGCGAGGCGAGGGAGTGTATTGCACGCCGGCGCCGATTTTCCAACGGTTGGAAAATTCCGTCACCTCGAAGTTTTCAATCGGGGCGTATTTTGCGTCTTTCCAAGGCTGGTAGGTGAAGTCGGCCTCTACCATGAGGCGGTTGCGCCATTGGTAGTTGATACCGGCTCCGTATGATGCCGGAATGGAATATAGGCCGTTGAGTTTGGTGAATCCTACGGTGTCGGGCTTGGTGTCGAGGTTGGTGTCGTAGTACACGCCGTAGGTCTCGCCGTGGAGGCTTTTGCCGGGGCTGTATGTCACGCCGAGGGTTACGCGGTTTTCGGGCTTGATGTCGAACGAGTATTGCAAGCCGATGTCGAGGTGCCAGTCGCGCACTTTCATCTCGCGTTGGAAAAGCGATGTGGACCCGGTGATAGTGTAGGCATACACGTCGTTGACGGTGTTGCCGAACAGGTAGCTGAAATTGAATCCGGCGTAGAAATTCTTGAACGGCGTGGCACCCCAGCCTACATAAGCCTGGTTGATGCTGCCTGAACCCTGACGGGCCGTTGCGCCGTTGTCGATTTCAGAGCCGAAAGAATATCCAACCGACGAATAGGGGAGGATACCGAGGCTCACGCCCATATATTTCGTGACGGGGAAAAGCATGGTGATGTAGTCGAGGCCTCCGCCGAAATTATTTTCGGATGTAGTGCCTTCCTTGCTCCACAGCGAGGTGAAGTCGACGCCCATGTCGAAAAGGAAGGTGAGGGAGTCGACGGCGGCATACGAAGCCGGGTTCATTACGTTGATTTGACGACCGGAGTTCATAGCGTAGCCCACGCCGCCCATTGCGCGCTGGGCAGATGTGGCATTATCAGAGAGGATGCCGTAGCCATAGCGGCTGTAAGGCGTTAAAGTGGAGTTCTGTGCTCCGGCGGCAAGGCCTGTGATGATGGTTGCGGCCACGAAGGCAAAGAGGCCTGAGAATTTAAATTTCATTATTGTTATAATCGATTATTCTTTTTAGGCCGATATGCACCAGGTTCGGTTCATAGCGGGGAACAGGTTTGGAGGCAGGGAGATATTTGAGGAAGTCGGGCGCGTCGCCGCCTGTGATAAATACCGACGGGCAAAGCGAGGCGTAGATATCGTATTCGGCGAGGATGCCGAGCATCACGCCTGAAAGGATTGCCTCGGATGTCGACAGCGACGAAAGGCGCAGTGCGCCCTCGGTCTCGACGCGGGGCAACAGGGCCGTGTCCTGACGCAACGAAATAAATCGGGTGGTGATTCCCGGGGCAATGTTGCCGCCGGCAAATCGGGCTCCGGCGTCGAGGCGGTCGTAAGTCACGGCGGTGCCGTAGTCGATTACCATCTTGGCCGAGCCGGGCTCCAAAGCCTCGGCGCCCGCCATGGCGGCGATGCGGTCGGCTCCAAGCCCCGGGGCGTATTCTGAAATATCGATTGGCAACGGGGTGGATGCCGATAAAATCAGAGCGCCTTCGATAGCCGGAATACGCTCGGCGCTGCCCACACACGACACAGCCACAGCGTCGATGACGCCGTATTTGGCAGTGATGGACTCCACCGTCGACTCCGAGAGGGCCGGCACACGGCCGAGGGCTACAATCTCGTCGCCGGACCAGACAGCCCATTTAGTGGAGGAGTTGCCGATATCGACTGTAAGACACGTTTTTTCCATTTCGCCGACAAAATTAATTAAAACCAACGAAAAAACACCAAAAAATAGTTAACATTTAACGATTATTATGCTACAATATCAATTTTTGCAGATAATTTACTAATTTTGTGTCATAAAACCCAAATACTCCATGGAACAGAAACCCAAGATTGCCTTGCTTGGCATGACGCCCGACGCCCTCGCCGAAGTGGCGGCAGAAGCCGGATTGAGACGTTTTGCCGCCGGCCAGATGGCAAAATGGATTTACGATAAGCGGGTGTCGGAAATTGAAGAGATGACCGATTTGCCCAAGCAGGCCCGAGCCCTTCTCTCGGAAAAATATTGTATAGGAACATATGCGCCCAAGCTGGTGACGGAAAGCGCCGACGGCACTCGCAAGTACCTTTTTGAAGGTGCCGGGGGCCGCGACGTGGAGGCCGTCTATATTCCCGACGGCGACCGCGCCACGCTGTGTGTGTCGTCGCAGGCAGGATGCAAGATGGGATGCACCTTTTGCATGACCGGCCGGCAGGGCTTCCACGGCAATCTTGCCGCCTCGCAGATTCTGAACCAGATATTTTCGATACCCGAATCGCGCTCGCTCACCAATATAGTGTTTATGGGCATGGGCGAGCCTATGGACAATCTCGACGAGGTGCTTCGCGCCATCGATGTCCTCACCGCCAAATGGGGGCTGGGCTGGAGCCCGACGCGCATTACGGTGAGCACTATCGGCAAACTCGCCGAAATGAAACGCCTGATCGAGACCACGAAGGTGCATTTGGCCGTGAGCGTGCACTCTCCGCTGCCTTCGCAGCGCGCCGAGCTGATGCCCGTTGAGCGCGCCTTCCCGATGGTGAAGATTGTAGACCTGCTTCGCAAATACGATTTCGCCCATCAGCGTCGCCTCACCATGGAATATATAATGTGGCACGGTGTGAACGACACAATCCGTCATGCCGAGGCGCTCGCCCGTCTTATCAAAGGCACAGGTGCGCGCGTAAACCTTATTCGATTCCATGCCATACCCGACAGCCCGCTGGCTCCGGCCACGCGCGAGGCCATGGAAGCCTTCCGCGACCGCCTCAATGCCATAGGCGTAACGGCCACTATCCGCGCATCGCGCGGCGAAGACATAATGGCGGCATGCGGCATGCTTGCCGGAAAGCAAAAAGACAAGTAAAAACAATCGGCTTAAATCGAAATATCTCGACATATATCGATTTAAATCGACATAAATCGACCTAACTCGAAATAACTCGAAAAAAAATGACAACCAGACAAATACGCGTGGGAATAACCCACGGCGACATCAACGGCATAGGTTACGAAGTGATACTCAAAACACTCGAGGACAACCGAATCCTTGAATTGTGCACTCCGATAATCTACGGCTCCGCCAAGATTGCCGCGCACTACCGCAAACTGCTCGAAATGCCCAACGTGCCTCTTGTGCAGATAGAATCGGCCGACGAGGCCAAGGATGCCGCCAATAATATAATAAATGTGGTGGGCGAGGACGTGAAGGTAGAGCCGGGCATGTCGTCGGCAGTGGCCGGCGAGGCGGCTTTCATATCGCTCGAACGTGCCGTGGCCGACCTGCGCGAGGGCAAAATCGACGTGCTCGTGACATCGCCTATCAATAAAGCCAACATACAGAGCGAAACATTTACTTTCCCCGGCCACACCGAATATCTCGAATCGGCTGTCGGCGACGGCGCGAAAGCTCTTATGGTGCTTTGCTCCGACAATATGCGTGTCGCGCTTGTCACCACCCACATGCCCCTTTCGGAGGTGCCGGCGCATATCACAAAAGAGGCTGTGGTGGAAAAACTGAAAACATTCAACCGCTCGCTTGTGGCCGACTTCGGAATCCACTCTCCGCGTATAGCCGTGCTGTCGCTCAACCCTCATGCCGGCGAGGGCGGTATGCTCGGCCATGAAGAAAACGACGAGATAATCCCGGCCATCGAAGAAGCCAAGCAGGCCGGCATATGGGCGTTTGGCCCGTATGCCGCCGACGGATTCTTCGGAGCGGGACGTTTCGTGAAATTCGACGGTATCCTCGCCATGTATCACGACCAGGGACTTGCCCCTTTCAAGGCCATGGCTATGGATACGGGTGTGAACTTCACAGCCGGGCTTCCGTTTGTGCGCACATCGCCCGACCATGGCACAGGCTATGATATTGTAGGCACCGGCGAGGCTTCGTCGGAGTCGCTCCGCCAGGCCATATATTCGGCTATCGACATATTCCGTTGCCGCGAACGCGAGGCTGAGGCCACCGCGCGCCCTCTGAAAAAGCAAAGCCTCAAACCCGAGAAAAAGCAGCGCCTGAAGAATGACAAGCCCGAACGTGAGGCTGCATCACAGGCTCCGGCCGAAGAAAAAGAGCCGGCAGCCGAGCAGAAGGCGGAAGAAAACAACCCCGCACAAGAAAATTGACTTAAACCATGAAATTTGCCATTATAGCTGCCGGAGAAGGCTCCCGGCTTGTGCAGGAAGGCGTGGCTTTGCCCAAGCCCCTTGTCGACCTCGACGGGCGTCCGATGATACGTCGTCTTATTGATATTTTCCTTGCCTGCGATGCCGAGGAAATATCTGTGATTGTGAATGAGCATATGACCGAGGTACGCCGCTATCTCGAAGGACTCGACTTGCCCGTGCCGCTGCATCTCACGGTGAAGACTACGCCCAGCTCGATGCACAGCTTTTATGAGGTGTCGCGCCGGTTCTCGCCGGGCAAGTTTATATTGACGACTGTCGACACCGTGTTCCGCGAAGAAGACTTCGCCGCATATGCACGTGCGTTTGCCGCCGACACCGAGGCCGACGGAATGATGGCCGTAACGCCATATGTCGATGATGAGAAGCCGCTTTACGTGGCCACCGACGCAGACATGCGCATCACCGGATTTCTCGACAGCATGGCTCCCGGCGTGAAATATATCTCGGGCGGAATCTACGGCCTGACAGACCGCGCGTTGCCCGTGCTCGAATCATGCTTCGAAAGGGGTGTGAGCCGGATGCGCAACTATCAGCGCGCGCTTGTCGACGCCGGACTTCGTCTCAAAGCCTATCCAATTGAAAAAATAGTAGATGTCGATCATGCCTCGGATATTGCCGTGGCGCGTGAATTTATAAAATCATGAAGAAAGTATTATATTCAGCCGCCTTGGCATTGCTCCTTGGAGCATGTGCCGCGCCTTCGGGCAAAGAAATTGCGAAAGAAGAGAAAACGCCTGTCGTGGCCGTGGCCGGTAATTCTATTGCCGATTTCTGGATTGACTATGACTCGACATTTTTTGCCACCGAAGGATATATCGACTTTGCCGTGTCGGGCGAGACCTCGCGTCAGGTGCTACGCCGTTTTCCAAACTCTGTCTTGAAATCGAATCCCGATGTGGTGGTGATAGTATCGGCCAACAGCAACGATGTGGCTGCCAACGAAGGTCCTGTGACCGACGAGCAGATGGTGGCCAACATTGAAAAGATGATTGAGCTGAGCCGCGAGGCGGGAGCCGTACCGGTGGTTACATCCAATCTGCCGTCGAATTATTTCTTCTGGCGTACGGAAATGCGCCCGGCTGCCGACATAATCCGCGTAAATGGCAAGGTAAAGGCTCTCGCCGACAGCCTTGGCGTGGCTTACGTCGACCTCCACACTCCGCTTGCCGATGCCGACGGGGCTTTTGCCGAGCAATATACCCTCGACGGCGCGCATCCCAATGCGGCAGGTTATGTCGTGATGGGTCCGCTGATCAAGGCCGCCGTTGACTCGGTGCTTCAATAATGCACAATGCACAATGCACAATGCACAATGCACAATTGGCTTCGCTATGTAAGCCAATTGTGCATTGTGCATTTTGAATTGTGAATTTCCTTAGATGGAAGATGTCTGTACGGTGGTGCCGTCGACGATTACGGTGTATCGGGTTGTGGGTTCGCCGTTTTCGCCTTTGGAGTTGTCAACTTCGCGCCAGAGGCCGCCGTTGGTTTCGTTCCAACCGGTGCCGGCAACTGAGGAGTTGTTGATGGTGAGGGTGCCGAAATAGTTGTGTTCGGAATGGATTTCGATGGCGCATTTGTCGCCGGAAGCGGCTGCGGTGTTGAATTTGCAACCGTTCACGGTGATGTCTTGCTGCATGCCGTTGGTGTCGCCGTAGGCGAGGATAGCCTTGCCTTTGTCGGGCTGGTTGAATGTGCAGTTGTTGAATTCGATGGAGATGCCGCCGTAGGTCCAAACGGGGTAGTAATTGCCGTCGACGGTGAATGTGCAGTTGTTGTACACTTCATTTTTGTTGTAGATGAAGAACACGCCGTCGAAGGAGCAATCGGTGTAGACAGCGTTGGTGGCGCCGTGGAAGCCGCGGAAGTTGCCGGGCTCGTTTGTGATTTTGAGGTTGGTGAAGGATACATCACCGGCCATTTGCAGAAGCTGAGAGCCGAGGTCGATTACGGTGTTGTCGCCGTTGCCAACGAAGTTGAGGGCTTTCTTGGGAGCGGAGGCGAAAGTGTAGGTGCCGTTGCCGAGTACGATTGTGGAGCCGGCGGCAGCGGATGCTACGGTTGAAGCGAAAGATTCGGGGGTGGCAGCCATTGAGATGGTCACGTTGGTTGCCGTGCCCACAGTGGCGAGGTCGTGGCCGCCGAGGTTGCGACCGATAAGGCCTCCGGCGTTGGGGGCTTTTGAGCCGTAGCCGTTGGTGTTCTGGTCGACGATGATGGTGATGTTGTCGGCGGTGTTGCCCGAAATTTTCGATGTCTGTGCGCCGCCGATGATGCCGCCGAGGTCGCGGTAGCCGGTGATGGTTACGTTTTTGGCGGAGTTGCCGGAAATGGTGTATGAGCCTTCGCCTTGATAGCCGATGATGCCGCCGGCCTTGTCGCCGTTGTCGAATCCGCCGGAGAGATTGTCGGGAGTGACTACGATGGTGATGCCGTCGACGGAGCAATCCTTTACGTTGCCATAGCAGTAGCCTGCGATAGTGCCGGTGTAGCGGTTGCCTTTCAGCGAGGCGTTGAGCACTTTCACGTTTTCAACGAGGCCTGTCGGGTAGATAGAGCCGGCCACTACGGCAATGCCATTGCTGGTGCCGCCGTTGGATGCTGCCGAGGAGAGGCTCTCGATAGAAGCGCCGGAAATGGTGAGGTTGCGTACGGTGCCGTTGAGCGCGCCGAAGAGGCCGGCAGCGTGGTAGGCCGCGCCTTGTTTCACGTTAAGGCCTACGATGGTGTGGTTTTGGCCGTCGAAAATGCCCGTGAATTTTTTGGCGTTGTCGGCGTTGGAGCCGATGGGAGTCCAAGCGAGGCCGCCGAGGTCGAGGTCGGCGTCGAGGCTGACAGTCCAGCCTTTGAAGTTGGCGGGGATGTCTGTGTCGCCGGTTTCAGCCTCGTTCACAGCCTTTGCGAGCCATGCAAATTCGGCTTCATTGGCGATGGCGATGGTCTTGGCGTTTTTGTCGATAGCCACGGGAGTTTTCACGGAGCCGTCCCAAATTTCCATATCGTTATCGGGAGTCTCGAATTCCTTGTCGATATTGATGTTGTAGTCGATTTCGGATGTGAAGAGCGCGCCGAAAATGTTGGTGCGGTAGTTGGGTTTGAGGGGCACGTTGTCGAAAGTGCGGGGATTGGTGCCGGAAGTGTTGTCGTGGGCAAACGTTACGGTGTGGAGCTCGGTGTCGGTAGCCGATACAAGCACATAGTTCATGGCTACATATTCGTATTTTTCGGGCTGAACAGGGAACGATTCGTCGGCGGGAATTGCAGCGAGGGCAAATTCCACGTCGGCGGCCTCGCCGGTAACGTCGCCTGCGAGCAGGTCGAACTGCGAGTAAACGCCCGATACGGTCACGCCGGTGTTTGCCACGTCGACGAGCGAGTTGGCGAGGTCGGATGTGCCGATGTTAAGTTGAGAGAACGGGCGGTGGAGAGTAACCGAGCGGGCTGCGGAGCCGGTGACGGTGAATGATTCCTTGGCGTAGAAAGCGTCGAAAGCCTCGTCCTGAGCTTTTGCATCGGCATATTTGGCGGTTACGGTGGCGGTAGCGGGGTCGAAGGAGTAGTGTGTGTCGTTGTCGGCGGCTGCCCAGAATACTATGTCGTAGGCCTGGCCGGAAACGAGGTTGAGAGTAAGGGTTGTTTCGAGGTCGATGAACTGGGGCACGTCGCCTTCGGTCACGTTTTCGAGCACGGGGGCTGTCTCGCCGGCTTTGTACACGGCATAGTAGAGATTTTTAGCCGTGGTGCCGTCGGCATAGGCGCGCGAGTTGATCGAGTAGGGAAGTGCGGTGGAGAAAGTGACGGCAACGTCGCCTTTTCCTGCGGCAGGAGCCTCGATTTCGTTGGAGCAGGAGGCCAAAGCGAGGCCGGCTGCTGCAAGAGCAAAGAAAAATGACTTTTTCATGTGAATAAATATTGGATGTGTAAGTATATGTTTAAAATTAATTTATATTAGAAGCAGATGTGGTTTCATCCCAACTATGGAATGAAAATGTTGAAGTCGTCGGTAAAGCCGGGGTCGACGCCAACTCCGGGCGAGGCCGACGAAGTGAGGAAGCGTCCGCGGACAGTGGTGAGCATCGAGCGTTTCAGCGGCACGTCGACAGGGTCGGTGGACGCTATGAGCTGCCCGTAGCGGTCGAAGACATCGACGGCTACGGACACCGTCGATTCCTTGCCGTTTACCATCACATAGTCGAATCCCATCTCGGCTTCGGAAGACGACAGCGGGCGCAGCTCCGAGAAGAAATGCACGCCGGTGGAGGCGTCGCCGGGCCGGTCGGTGAACATATTGAAGCGCGAGGGCATGAAGCCTGTGTAGCGGAACCGGAGCGTGTAATCGTCGGCACGGAAGGCCGGCGCCGACGACGGAGGCGTGCCCTTCGGCTGATTCCGGCTCTCGGCGCGCGAGAGGAAAATATCGAAGTCGGTGGCAATGAATTTGAATTTTGCCATAGGGCGCACCATAGTCACGTCGATGTAGTGTTGCCCTTGCGGTGCAACGGAAGCGTCGGCGAATCCGCGGAAAGCATCGCGTGAGTCGTCGTTTCCGCTGTGCGTCGAGCCTTGGAGAGCGATTGAGGCGAAGTCGGATGTGGAGTAGTGGCGGTCGGCCTTGGAGCCGGGTGTCACGTAGTCCGACCATACCATTATGCGGTAGTTGCCGGGGGCGACATTTATTTTTGCGGTGTAGTCGAGATTGTCGTTGTCGGAAGTGAAAATATATTCAAACAGCGGTACCCGGCTGTCGCTGTTGGCAGTGAAAAAGCGCACGATGTGGCGTATGTCGTAGCCTGTGGTGCCGCGGCCATCTTCGTGACGGCCATCGGGGGCCGACGGTTCGTAGATTATTTCCTTGAAGGGAGGCATCTCCGTAGAGAAATCGAGATGAAGGGTTATTTCTCCCCTGTTGTCGGGTTGGGGCGGTGCCGGCGCATCGGGAAACTCGTGTACGTCGCATCCTGCAAGCCAGGCAAGCATAAGCACTCCCGCGGCAATGATATGTGTGAGGTTTATTTTCATTGTTTACAGGAGATTAGAATTTTCCGAAAGTATATACAAATGACACGGCGACACGGTCGATGCCGAAAAACGTGCGGGATATGCCGCGTTCGACATATTGGCCGTTGATGCGGTTTTCGAATTTGTCGTATTTTGTGGCATAGATGCCGATACCGGCCGACAATTCCATTTTCCAGCGCCCCGAAGCATCGAGGTTTGTTCGCCATCCGGCCGACAAACCGCCTCCGGCTGCCGGGTGGTGACCGCCGTGGTCTTGATAGCGGTAGCGGCCACCAAGCGCGTAGTTGAAATGTCCGACTCCGAAATGCACTCCGGCGTACCATCCCGTATGCCCCGATGGCGTGGAGGCATTGAACCAGTAGCGCAATTCCGGTTGAATCATGGCGGTGCGGAATTTCACTTTCGACGAAAAATAGTTCATTGCCGAAAAATATATTGGGATTTCCACCGACAGCCTCTCGGCTACATCGAATTCGAAAGCGATGTTGCTCACAAGCATGGCCCAGCCAACGGCGTTGGATTTCAGATAGTATCGGCGTTGGAGCGGGGTAATGTAATTTGTCTCCCCCCTGTCGTTGACGGACGGGACGCTTTTCACGGAATTGGGAAACGATGAAAGCGAGTCGAGATTGGCAGAGTTGTCGCTGTGAGATTCTGTGATTTCTGTCGAGCCAGCCTGAAAATGCTCCGGGAAACGCCTTGTTTCAGGTACTCCGGCATGAATGGTCATGGCGCAAGCCGTATAGCATACGTATATAAGAAAGGAGAGCAAAATAGGTTTCATATAGGCGGTCGGTTGTCGAAGTGCGAAAACCAGGTGCTGGTGATTGTGCAAGTAATGTAATTGTTCTGCGGGATGTGGAAAGAGGTTATGATTTAAAGAGATGTGTGTTGTGTCGTTCTCAGTAAAGTGTGCATCTTAACATTCCGGTGCAAAGATACAATAAAATGTATATTTTTTACAAATTAGCTATTGTTAAAATTATCTAATAAACATTAATTTAATAAATTTTTACATAAATACTCGCATATGGGGTGGATAAATTGTGAAAATACACCTGTGGTGAAAAACTCTGTGGAAAAAATTAGTAATTTTGCAACGATAAATGTCAGACAAAATAATGATTAAATTAAGATATATTGTTTTTGCATGCTTGGCGGCGGTGCTCTGCGGATGCGCGGGGAGCGATGCCGGAAAATTTACGGAGCGGGCATATGAGCCGGCTTATGCGTCGGGGTTCGGAATTTTGCGTGCACCCGACGGCGAAAGCATGCTTATTGAGACGCGCAGCCCCTGGCAAGGAGCCGATTCGTCGGCAGTGACACGGCTTCTCGTGCTTGCAGAGGGCGAGGATGCTCCGGCCGGCTTCGACGGGCAAGTGCTCGCGGCTCCGGCACGGCGCGTGGTGTGCATGTCGTCGAGCCATGTGGCAATGCTCGATGCGCTCGGAGCCGCCGACCGTATTGTAGGCGTGTCGGGGATTGGGTTTATAACAAACGAATATATCCGCGCCCATGCCGACAGCGTGGCCGATGTGGGCTATGATGGAAACATCGATTATGAGGCTCTCGTAGGGGCGCGTCCCGACCTTGTGCTGCTTTACGGCGTGGCCGGAGCGAGCACGCTCGAACCCAAGTTGAAGGAGCTTGGCATACCGTTTGCATATGTCGGTGAATATCTTGAAGATTCGCCTGTGGGCAAGGCCGAGTGGATTGTGCCCGTGGGCGAGATGGCGGGGCTTGGCCGGGAAGCGCGTGAATATTTTGCCGGTGTGCCCGAGCGATACGACGAGATAAAGAAGATGGCCGCCAAGGCCGGCGATGCTCCCGCGGTGATGATAAATACTCCGTATGCCGACCAGTGGGTTATGGCTTCGGCCGACAGCTATGTAGCCCGGCTCATAGCCGATGCCGGAGGGCGATATGTATATGCCGGCCATCCGGGCAACCGCTCGTTGCCTGTCGACATGGAAGAGGCTCTGCGCATGGCGTCGGAGGCCGACGTGTGGATTAACACCGGAATTTACGACACGCTCGACGGGCTGCGTTCGGCGGTGCCTAATCTGACGGAAACTCCTCCGATGAGAAACGGCAATGTGTGGAACTCGTCGCTGCGCGCCACCGCCGGCGGAGGCAACGACTACTGGGAGAGCGGCGTGGTGAACCCCGACGCCGTGCTCCACGACCTTGTGAACATATTCCATCCCGGGTTGCTTCCTGATTCCGCAATGATTTATTACCGTCGGTTGAGATGAGGGGCCGTGGACGGGAATACAGGCTGTTTGCCTTGCTGTCGGCTGTGACGGCCGCGCTGTTTGTCGTGGACATGACGGTAGGGTCGACATCGCTGTCGATTGGCCGGGTATGGGATGCCCTGTGGGGCGACGCCGACCCCACGACAGTGAAGATCGTGCGGTCGATACGTCTGATGAAAGCCCTTGTGGCCGTGTTGGCCGGAGCCGCGCTGTCGGTGAGCGGTATGCAGATGCAGACGCTGTTTCGCAATCCGCTTGCCGGACCATATGTGCTCGGCATATCGTCGGGAGCCTCGTTGGGCGTGGCGCTCTTTATACTCGGCGCGCCCCTTGTCGGCGCTTCTATGGCGCAGGTGCAGCAGCTTGGCGTGGCCGGAGCGGCATGGGCCGGAGCGGCGGCAGTGCTCATGGTCATTGCCGCCGTGAGCGCAAGGATGAAAGATATTATGGTGGTGCTTATCCTTGGCATGATGTTCTCGTCGGGGGTGGGCGCTGTGGTGCAAGTGCTTCAATACCTGAGCCGTGAGGAGGCCTTGAAGAGTTTCGTGGTGTGGACCATGGGATCGCTTGGCGACGTCACTGCTCCGCAGCTTGTGATACTCGCCGTGGCCGTGGGCGCAGGGCTTTTAATCGGTATTGCGGCATTGAAACCGTTGAACCTTCTCATGCTTGGAGAGCAGTATGCCGCGACGATGGGCGTGGACCTGCGCCGGTCGCGTGCGGTGATATTTATATCGACAACTCTGCTTGCAGGCACGGTCACTGCCTTTTGCGGCCCGATAGGATTTGTAGGCCTGGCTGTGCCGCATGTGGTGCGCACCATGTTTGGCAATGCCGACTGCCGGGTGGTGATGCCCGGCTGCGTTGTGCTCGGAGCGTGCGCCATGCTTGTTTGCGACATACTGTCGAAAGCCGGTGGAATCCCTGTCAATGCCGTTACGGCTTTGTTGGGCATACCCGTGGTTGTATGGATTGTATTGAAAAACAGGAATTGATTATGGTCGAGTATGAAAATCTTACCGTGGCTCACGGGCGCAAGATACTGGTGGAAAATGCCGCCGGGTGCTTCAATGCCGGCGAGGCCACGGCTTTGATCGGGCGCAACGGAGCCGGGAAATCGTCGTTGCTGCGCGTGCTTGCCGGCATCGATCGTCCGATGTCGGGCGTGGTTCGCGTCGGCGGCAAGGACCACGCGTTGATGTCGGCTGCCGAACGGGCGCGGACTGTGGCTTTCGTCACCACACAGCGCGTGCGCATTTCCAATCTGTCGTGCGCCTCTGTCGTTGGCATGGGCCGCGCGCCGTACACCGACTGGATAGGGCGGCTCTCGGAGGCCGACCGTAGGGCCGTAGACGCGGCACTCGCCGCAGTGGGGATGTCGGACTATGCCTCGCGCACCATGGACACGATGAGCGACGGCGAATGTCAGCGCGTGATGATAGCGCGAGCCTTGGCGCAGGACACGCCGGTGATATTGCTCGACGAACCCACGTCGTTTCTCGACTTGCCCGGCCGTTACGAGCTTGCCGACCTGCTTGCCGGCATAGCCCGCGAGGGAGGCAAGACCGTGGTGTATTCGACCCACGAACTCGACATAGCCCGCGACCGTTGCGACGCCATCGCCCTTGTCGACCCTCCGCGGCTGGTGATGCGCCCGTCGACCGACACGGTATGCCGTATTTTTCATATTAAAGAAAGGAAATAATATTTTGTATGGGCGCGATATATCGCGCCGGCGTCTCATTTGAAATCAATGATGAATTATGAGTAAAGAGATAGAACGTAAATTTCTTGTCGACAGCGATATATATAAAGCGATGGCAAAAGGACGCCGAGAGATGGCGCAGGGCTATCTTTCGCGCAACCCCGATGCAACCGTGAGGGTGCGTGTGGCCGACGCTGTCGGTTATATCACCGTGAAAGGCCGCAATGCCGGAGCTGTACGCGACGAGTGGGAATATACTATCCCGGCTGCCGACGCCGAAGATATGTTGAAACTGTGCCCGGAAGGGTCGGTGCTGTCGAAAACACGCTATTTGGTCGATTTCGGTGGCCGGACCTGGGAAGTGGATGAGTTTCACGGCCACCTCGAAGGGCTTGTCGTGGCCGAGGTGGAGCTCGACGATGAAAACGCGGCTGTGGAAATGCCGCCGTTTGTTTCCGTGGAAGTGACAGGCGACGAGAGATATTATAATTCCAACCTTTGCAAGCAAGGAAAACCCGAATGACCGTAGTCCTGCGCTATATATTGATAATGTGTGTGGCGGCGTTTGTGGCTCCATCGGCTTTCGGGCAGGCGCGCGACGCCTACTTTGTGAGCGGGATGGTGCGCGATTCCATTTCAGGAGAGCCGTTGCCTTATGCCTCCGTGACTTTGCTCGACAAAAGCGGAGGAACGCTCACCGACGACCGCGGCCTGTTTGAACTAACCGTGCCTCGCTCGGCGCGACGCCTGCAAGTGGCTTGTCTGGGTTATGAGAAGAAAACAGTGGATTTGCGCTACGGCCAGGTGAATCTCTACGATGTGCGACTTGCGCCTTCGGCCACAGAACTGCACGAAGTGGTGGTGCACAGGCAGAAATACAGCAAGAAAAACAATCCGGCCGTCGATTTTGCCGTGAAGCTCCGCAACCTCGGCCCGCGTACCGATCCGCGCCGAAATGATAATTACAACTATGCGCGTCATGAGCTGTCGACGGTGGCAATCAACGATTTTGCACATAAAGATGAGAATTCGTGGATGTTCCGCCAGTTTCCGGAGTTGTGGAACCATGTCGACACCTCCGAAATCTCCGGCAAGCCCATTTTGAATATCATAGTGAAGGAGAAAGCGTCGGATGTGCACTTCCGCCGCGACCCCAAGGGAGAGAAGGAGATTGTGACAGGCCTTCGGCGTGAAGGGTTCGACGAAATAGCCGACCGGAGCAGCTTGCAGACATTCACCGAGGACATCCTGCGCGAAATCGACCTGTATCAAAACGATATAAACCTCTTGCAAAACCGCTTTGTGAGCCCGTTGAGCAATATAGCGCCTGATTTCTACAAATTCTATCTCACCGACACCGTCGAGGTGGATTCGCAAAGGTGCGTAGTGCTCAGTTTCTATCCTCATAATCCGGCGGTGTTCGGCTTCAACGGCCAGGTTTTTGTGCCCGTAGGCGACGAGGACATGTTCATCAAGAAGGTGACCATGCGCAAGCCTCGCAACCAGAACCTGAATTTTATCGACAACCTGTATATCTCTCAGGAGTTTGACCGCGCTCCCGACGGCTCTCGGCTGAAAGTGCGCGACGACCTCACAATAGAGGCTACCCTAATTCCCGGCACCCCCGGAATCTATGCCCGGCGCAACATAGCTTATACCGGGCACAACTTTGATGCCGCGCCCGATTCGGTCTTTTCCGGCCTTGGCGGAGAAGTGTATGAGAAAGGTGCAACCGTGCGCGACGACGGGTTCTGGGATCAGGTGCGCGTAATTGCCGTGACCGATAATGAGAAAACGGTTGGCAATATGCTCGAGCAGTTGCGTGAGCGTCCGGTTTTCTATTGGGGCGAGAAAGTGTTGAAGGTGATGGTAAACGGCTACATAACCACCGGGCGCGAGTCTAAATTCGACATAGGCCCGATGAACACCACCGTGAGCCGGAACACGCTCGAAGGGTGGCGTTTGCGTGCCGGAGGCATGACCACGGCCAATCTTAGCAAGCGTTGGTTCGGCCGCGGATATGCGGCCTACGGCACACGCGACCATCGCTGGAAATATAGCGGGGAAGTGGAGTATTCATTTATCGACAAGGAATATCACAGCCGCGAGTTTCCCGTACATTCGCTTCGCTTCACCCACCTTTACGATGTGGACCATATCGGGCAGCACTATCTCTTTACCAACTCCGACAATATGTTCCTTTCGTGGAAACGCCTGCCCGACGAGCAGGTGACATATCACCGTGTGAGCCGGCTTGAATATACCCTCGAATTGCGCAACAATTTCTCGGTGAACGCCGCTGTGAAACACGAACGGCAGGAAGGCTCGCGTCTGCTTAAATTCCGGCTTGGCGACGGCACCCCTATGGGGCACTACGACGAGACCTCGTTCAGCATCACGCTGCGATATGCTCCGGGAGAGAAGTTCTATCAGATGAAGACCGGGCGAGTTCCCATCAACCTCGACGCGCCCGTGGTGCAGCTTACGCACACTGTGGCGCCGCGCGGATTCCTCGGGTCGCGTTTCACAGTGAACCGCACCGAGCTGAACATGCAGAAACGGTTTTGGTTCTCGGCTTTCGGCTATGCCGACGTGGTGGTTGGCGGTGGCCATGTGTGGAGCCAAGTGCCGTTTCCCAATCTGCTTATACCGAATGCCAACCTTTCGTACACGATACAGCCCGAATCGTTTGCCACGATGAACGCTATGGAATTTATCACCGACAGCTATTGCTCGTGGGATGTGACATACTGGGCCAACGGCGCGATTCTCAACTATATTCCTTTTGTGAAGAAACTGAAACTACGCGAGGTGTTTGCTTTCCGTGGATTCTACGGGAGGCTGAGCGACCGCAACAATCCCGCGCTTCACCCGGAAAAGCTGTTTGCCTTCCCGGCCAATGTTTATACCGGACGCATGCACACACCCTATATGGAGGCCTCCGTCGGGCTCGACAATATTTTCCGCTGTATCCGACTCGACTATGTGTGGCGTCTAAACTATCTCCACCCGGGCTATCCCATCGACCGCCACGGGCTCCGCTTCGCATTCCACGTCACCTTCTGACATAACAAAGGCCGCGGCAAAATAGCCGCGGCCTTGTTGATGCGTTATGAGCCTGCGATTACATGTTCATGCCGCCGTCGACCTGGATAACCTGGCCGGAAACGTAGCTCGACATGTCGGAGGCGAGGAATACGGCCACGTTGGCGATATCCTCGACTTTGCCGCCACGACGCAGGGGGATTTTCTTGCACCATTCTTCGCGCACGGCGTCGGGAAGAGCGGCTGTCATGGCTGTTTCGATGAAGCCCGGAGCGATGGCGTTGGCGCGGATGCCGCGGCTGCCCACTTCCTGTGCGATGCTCTTGGCAAGAGCGATAAGGCCTGCTTTCGAGGCAGCGTAGTTGGCCTGGCCGGCATTGCCGTGAACGCCTACTACGGAAGCCATGTTGATGATGGAGCCGGAGCGTTGGCGCATCATCGAGGGGAGGGCGGCGTTGATGAAGTTGAACGCGCTTTTGAGGTTGACTGCGATTACAGCGTCCCATTGAGCCTCGGTCATGCGGAGCATGAGACCGTCTTTGGTGATGCCGGCATTGTTTACGAGGATGTCGATGCGGCCGAAATCTTCGAGAACTTGCTTAACCACTTCCTGGGTTTCGGCGAAGTTGGCGGCGTTTGAGGCATATCCCTTGACTTTTACGCCGAGGGCGGCAATTTCTTCTTCGGTAGCTTTACCGTTCTCGTCGATTACGAGGTCGGTGAATGCGATGTTGGCACCTTCCTGGGCAAAACGGAGGGCGAGAGCCTTGCCGATGCCGCGGGCGGCGCCGGTGATGAGGGCTGTTTTTCCTTCAAGTAATTTCATGATTGGAATATATTGTTGAAATATAATGAATTAGATTCTATTACTTATATAATGAATTAGATTCTATTGCTTGTAGAGGGGGAGGCAGCGTTCGAGGTATGAGCGGGCTTCTGACCAAGGCAGGAGCAGGCGCGAGTCGTTGGGGATGAGAGCCACGGGCGTTTCGTTGAGCATTGTGCGCAGGTAGAAGCGTCCGGTCTTGGGATTCTTGAACAGGATGAACTGTATGTTTGCGGCCATTGGCACCACATAGAAGTCGCGCCAGTGCAGAGCCACGGTGTCGAAATAGTTGGTGAGGTAATAGCATCCTTGCAGGCGCAGGAGCGAGAGCAGGGGCATGAGAGTCTCGGCATGGCCGAAACGAAGCTCTGCCTGCGCGGAATTTTTTCCGGCCACGGCCGCGTCGGTGGTGGCTATTATGTCGGAAAGGAGGTCGGAGGTGATGTCGGCCGGGATCGACGAGAAGGTCGTGGCCGTGCGTTGCAAGTATTGGCGCATGTTGAAACAGCTCCAAAGGGCATTATATTCCTCTTTTGAGAAATAGTCGGCGGGATTTACCGCTACCGACATTGCGTCGCATCCGGCCACAACATAGTATTCGATGAGCGAGAAATTGCGACGCTCGGCATCGGACGTGTAAGGGAAGTTGGCGCCGGCCACGCGCTCAATCGGAGCGGCGGGTGCCACCGAGGCAAAATATGTGTCGTAAGTTTCTTTGTATGGTTCCTCGCGTCGGAAGTCGATATAATCTTGGTCGACGTCGAAGGGGCGTACAAGCGGCGAGTTGACGCGGCCTGTTGTGGTTGAAAACTCGATATGGTTGTCGAGCCGGTCGAGCTGGTGGGTAAACTCATACATGCTCATCATCACACGAGGAGAGTAAGAGGATATTGCATGGACCTTTGAATTCGAAAGCAGCGACGCATAGTTCATGAACATGCGGGAGGCTATGCCGCGCTGTTCGGCCATGCCAAGCGAGTCGAGCGCGCCCCAGCGGTTGGCGGCTTTTGCCGACACCACGCGGCAGAGGGCAAGCAGTTGGCGTCCTTTATTTGTGATGGTGCCGAGTGAGTCGGCCTTTTCAAGCACGCGCGTCAGCGCATTGGTGTTTGCGGCGGAAGCCGGGAAACGCGCTCCGTGCCGCCCCACATGGTTGATAAACACAGGCACGAGAGAATCGGGGTATTCAGCCGGGCGAATGTCGGCAGGGTAGGGCATCAGGCTTCCGGAGCATTGGTCAAAAGAATAATTAGTGGCCGTAGGGTCGGAGGCAGAAGCCGGGTGTGCCGGCATGGAAACCATGACAGCGGCCAATGTTAAAAAAAGTGATAATATCTTGTGCCGCATCGTTTTTTTTGTTTTAAATTTGTGGCAAAATTATGAAAAATATGGATGATAAACAAATAATCGGGCAATTATGTTCTGAAGGCCGTTTGGAAGAAGCCCTGGCCAAGGTGGAAAAGATGATTGCGACAGCCCCTGCCGATGACAGTCTTTGGTATGAGTCGGGACGTATCAACTGGCGTCTTGGCCGCCGTGCCGCGGCCATTACGGCCTACAACCACGCCATAGCATTGAATCCGGCATCTCCGGCTGCCGAGGCCCTTGCGATGGTAAATTCCATAATGGATTTTTACAACCCCGACTTGTTGAATCCATAAAGCCTGTTGAAAAAGGAAAAGCCGCGGCCGACCGGTTTCACAACCAATACGTGCCGTGGCTTGTGCCGTTTACAAAAAACAATTTCGTATAATTTCTGCTGCAAAGTTACAGCCGTTCCGGCCTCTGCACAATACCTAAAAATAGGTATTTTAAGTGTATCTGATTAAAAAGTTAATGTAATCACGGTGTAGGGACGCACGGCTCGTGCGTCCGCGTAAGCACCATTGCCATAATAAATTAACATTGTTTTGCAACGGACGCACGAGCCGTGCGTCCCTACACTCAATGTATTAACTTTCATTTGTGACATACTTATAATTTCAGCACCGGGGAGGCGGCAAGGCGGCGCAGGGCTTCGGCCAGCACGGAGCGCGGACAGGCGAGGTTGACTCGGAGGAAGCCTTCGCCGGCAGGACCGTACATCGAGCCGGCGTTGAGCCATACGCGGGCGTCGGCGATAAGTTTTTCTTCGAGGGTGACGGAGTCTATGCCGAGGCTGCGGCAGTCGACCCACGCCAGATATGTGCCTTCGAGCGGCAGTACGGGAAGGTGAGGGAAGTGTGTTGCGAAGAAATCGCGCAGCAGCGTGTAATTGTCGTGCAGATATGGGATGAGAGCGTCGAGCCACTCGCCGCCACGGCGGTAGGCAGCGATGAGGGCGTCGACGCCGAAGGGGTTGACGTCGCACACCTCATTGATGTTGATGGCACGGTCGATTCTCTCACGCATGGCCGCATCCGGAGCCACGATGTTGGCAATTTGGAGCCCTGCGATATTGAAGGCTTTCGACGGCGAGACGCACGACACATGCGGGCAATGCCCGGCCACGGTGGCAAACGGCGTATAGCGGTGAGGGGGATAGACGAGTTCGCAATGGATTTCGTCGGACACTACCGTTACGCCGTTGCGCGCGCAGATGTCGGCGATGCGGCGAAGTTCGTCGGCAGTCCACACGCGTCCTGCCGGGTTGTGGGGGTTGCAAAGAAGCATGAGCGAGCAGCGCGGGTCGGATGCTGCGGCTTCGAGTGCGTCGAAGTCGATTGTGTAGCAATTGTTTTCAAGCCGGAGCGGCGATTCAAGAGCGACGCATCCGTTGTTGCGTATCGACGAGAAAAAGCAGTTGTAGACAGGCGTGTTCACGAGCACTTTGTCGCCTTCCTTGGCCAGGGCCTTGATTATGGCGGAGATGGCGGGCACAACGCCGGATGTGTATATCACCTGTTGGCGCGGTATCGACCACCCGTGGCGCGAGGTGAACCATGCGTCGATGGCGGCGTAGTATTCAGCGGGCACGAATGTGTAGCCGAACACACCGCGTTCGACGCGGCGGCGCAAGGCATCGAGAATCGGAGGACACGCGCGGAAGTCCATGTCGGCCACCCACAGTGGAATGGTGTCGGCGGGCACGTCGGCACGCGAGTCATATTTATAAGAGTTGGAGCCTCGACGAGGCACTACTTCGTCGAAAATGGATTGGTTCATCGTTGTATGGCGATATGGGTATTTTGCGATGGAACAAAGTCGAGAGAGAATGTAAGAGTGGACGTGGCCGCGTCGTAGCGCGATTTCACAGTACGGCCATTTACCGAAACGGCCGCCGGCGCGGATGTCACGCCTTTCACGGCGAAGTCAAGCCGGATTTTCGATGGCGCGCCGGGGTATGTGCCTGCGGCGTTGATGTCGATGGTGGTGAGGCCGCTGTGGGCGCATGCGCCGTCGAAGGTGACAAGACGGTAGTTGCCGTCGGCGAGTGCTGAGGGCGAGATACGGTCGTCGTCGTACATGGTAAATGATGATGTGACGCCCTCGACGGGATAGTAGTTCACCGTGAAACGGTCGGCGCGATAGTCGCCGGTATTCGACATCTTATAGTCGGCCATGGGAATAAACGCTCCGGCACGGACAAAAAGCGGGAGCACTTCGAGGGGCGCGGGATAGTCGACGGTGGAGCCTCCCTCATATCGGGTGTAAGGATAGTTGAAATCGACCCATGAGCCTTGCGGGAATGTGACATTGCGGCGTGTCGCTCCTTGTGTCATGACCGGAGCCACGAGCACGTCGCCACCCCAGAGAAACTCGTCGGAGATGCTGTCGTAGGCGTTTGAGCGGGCTTCGGTGAAGTTGAGCGGACGCACAAGCGGATAACCCTTGGTGGCGTTCTCGTAGGCCAATGTATAATTGTATGGCAACCAGCGGTAGCGGTCGGCGATGAGACGTTTGATTATGGCCTCGTATTGCGGATAGTGGTAAGGCTCGGCCTTGAAAGTGGCGTGGGTGCGGAGCATGGGGGAGAATAGGCCAAGCTGGAGCCAGCGCACGTAGAGTTCGGTATCTTCGGGGTTGCGTTTGTCAACGGCGAAGCCGCCTACATCGTGGCCCATGTATCCGAGGCCGGAGAGGCCGGCCTGTGTCATAATCGTGACTTGCGGAGCCAGTCCGCCCCACGAGCGCGACACGTCGGTCGACCATGGGAACACAGAGTAGCGTTGAAGTCCGATAGTGCCTCCGCGCATCATAGTGAGCAGACGGCGGTCGGGATATTCTTCTTTAAAAAGGTCGGAAATAATGCTGCTCCAGTCGTTGCCATACTGGTTGTGGTAAAGCCGGGCGGTGAGACCGTTGGCATGAACGCCTGTCTCGGGATGCACCTCGGGCTCGCCGAGGTCGCCCCACCAGCCGGTGACGCCCTCGTCGGTGAGCGAGCGGTAGCGTTCGCGCATCCATGCGCGTGTATCGGGGTTTGATACATCGAACATGCCCCCTTCGCCGACCCATATCTTTACTTCCTGCGGGTTGGAGCCAAGACTGTCGCGCATGAGCATGCCCCCTTCGGCCAACGTGTTGTAATTGTCGAGGCCACGGCCGTTGCGGAGGATATAAGGCTGGGATATCGTAACCACGTTCACTCCTTTTTTCTTTAAGTCGGCAAGCATCTTGCGGTGGCGCGGCCATTGGTCGCCGTCCCATGCCAGGCGGCCCATGTCTTGTTCCTTGCCGTACCAATAGAGGTCGAGCACGAGCCCGTCGAGCGGATAGCCTTCACGGCGCAATGTGTCGACAACGCCACGTGTCTCGGCTTCGTTATGATAGCCGTATTTCGATGTGATGTAGCCCAGCGACCAAAGCGGAGGCAGAGGCTGTCGGCCGGTAAGGGCCGTGAGTTGCTCGGTGGCGTCGGCCACTGTGGACGCGCCGTTTACGAAGTAGAAGTCGACCGGAAGAGGGTTTTCGGTGATATACGATATGTTGTTACCTTCGCCAAGAATCAGGCGCGAGGGAGCGTAGTCGTCGAAAAGCAGGGCGAAGCCGTCGGACGACACAACCAGCGGCATCGTTATGTTCATCTGCCGTATGCGGCGGTCACTGCCGGTGTAGCCGTAGTTCTGGCGGTTGTACATTGTGAGCGTGTCGCCTTTCAGGTTCAGGCGGTGTCCGCGTTCGCCCGCGCCATAGTACGACCCCGAAGATGTGGCCACAAGGTCGAGACGGCTCATGCCGCCGGCCTCGGTGCGCAGCCCTTTGTCAATCACGGTTTTTCCCTCGCCGGCATTGATTGTAACCTCACCGGTGGCGGTGTTTGCAAGCACTACGATACCCGACGCGGTGGTGAAATAGGCTGTTGCGTTGCCGATAGTGCCGACCGATGCAGCCTCGACGGTGCCCGACAGCACTGTGGCTTCGGACTTTAATGGCATGAGGCCGCCGGCGGTGTTGCGCACGCGGATAATATTGTCGGTAACAGCTTCAACCGTAACGGTGCGTCCGGGGCTTGTCACGGTCGATATTCTCGCCGGGTCGGCCCAAGCGGCGGGAGAAATGGCGGCGACGACCATAACCAACAGGCCGCCGCGCAAAGTATAGTTTTGAAAGTTCATTAAGTATGATATTAAATAAGGTTATTAAAGTCTTTAAGGTCGTTAAGGACCTTAAAGACTTTAAAATTTGTCATTTTTTTAGGGGTCGATTGTGTTGAGATACGACTGTACGGCTATTTTTTCGTCGTCGGGAGCATTGAATGTGTTTCGGTTGCCTTTTATCCGGGCTTTTTTTCTGTAAGACATTTTGGCGTGCTCCACTATCGACTGGAACGTGCGCGATTCTTTAAGTTTTGGCCCCCATGTCTCTACAATCTTGTGGCGGTCGATCACATTCATGTCGTTGTAGAGGCCGCGCAGGTCGGGGAATTGCTCCATTTCGGTGCGCGTCCATGTGCGGTTGGTGTCGAGATAGCGCACGGCATCGTCGAGGGAGGTGGCCGCAGGCTGAGTTGTAGAGTCGGCAGCGGGTTGCGGGCCGGCGGGAGTGGCCGTGTTTTCAACAGTCTCGGTTACGGCGGTCGAGTCGGCCACGACACCGGTCTCTACGGTATCGGAAGAACCATTTCCTCCAAATATGAGCCATCCCAAAAGCAAGCCGACGATTAAGCCGCCTGCGGCATATATTGCGCGCTCGATGAGGGGGCGGTGGCCAAGGTCGGGATGATAGACGAGATGGTTGGTGCGCGTGGTACCCTCTTGCATCTCGTCGGCCACGACATATCCGTCGATAGGGCTTTCGGTAAGAGGATTTTTTGTGTTTATCTGGAACGAAATCATGCCGGCGATGTCGGAAGACTTGGCCGAAATCTCGAAATTATATACCTTATGACGCTCGCGCAGCTGGATTAGCGCGCGGGTGGATGAGGCAAGGTCGATGCGTGCGGAGTAGGTGTAAAAACCGTCGCAAGCAACAGTTACCATTGCCGATGCCAGTTCCGGAAGCGTGAAATAGCGTGTTCCGTTTATCTCGCAACCGTTCACCGTAATGGAGCATTGTCCGTCGAGGCTCTGGCGAGTGGCCAGGGCGGTGATTTCGAACGAGGCGGCCGATATTGCTTTTTTCGATGTGGAGGTGGCGACAGGGCCCGGACGGTCGCCGGTCTTTTCCACCTTGAATCCCTCGGTAATGTCGTCAAAGCCGTTTTTTATCCAAACAATGTCGATATCAGCTCCTTCTGGAGCGTAGAAAGGACGCGTGAACGGCTCGCCGAAAATAGTAGGCGCGAATCCGTCGGCATTGGCATCGGGAGGGAACACAGTAACCATGTTCTCGATCGGCTCATGGGTGAGGTCGGGAGCCGCCGATGTGATGCCAAGAGAATCGTCGATAAGGATTACGGCCGAGAATGGCGTGTAAGCCAGCTGGTAGCGCGACGACACAAGCTCGGCAAGCGAGGTGCCGGCATTGTCGCCGTAGAATCGCACGGCAAATTCATCGTCGGCCGAACGGCAGGGCACTATTACCGGGGCATCGTCGACAGGAGTGTATTCTTTTGAGAAAATGCCACGCAGTTCGGCAAGGTCGTCGGCATTAAGACCCTGCGCGGCTACTTTTTTGGTTGTATATTTCACTATTTCGACAGCATCCTCAGCCGAGATGTCGAGTGTGGAGGGGAAAAATATCCACGCGGCCAAATGGTCGCCGAGATCGGTGGGTATGGTGCGAAGCACGGTGACGAAAGTGCCGCTTGCTGTCGATTTCAGCAAATAGAAAATATTCTTTTCAGCGGCGTCATAGTCGACCTTTTCAAGATAAGTGCGCACGTCGGTCACGGAAGCCCTCACATCTTCCTCCGGATTGATGTTTACCATCGACTTGAACGTCCGGGTCGACTTGGTTATATATAGTTGAATTTTGTTCATTTGGATAGTTCGAGTATATGATTTACAAAATTACACTTTATTATGTAAATGGAGCGCAAAAAAATAAAAAAATCCAACAAAACGGGCAAAAAAATGTTATCAATATAAAAGCAATTCGATCGAACAGCATTTTTACAATATATTTTGAAACCGACGGCAGACGGTCTGAAACCGCAATATGCTCACGTCTGAAAGCGACGCGACTGCCCGGTGAGAAGCAAGAAAATGTCTGCGAAGGCAGACATAAAATCCGGGGACACCGCAGCAAGGCAGTGTCCCCGGATTTTATAATTTAAGAAAAAATATAAAGAGATAGTTCTCTTTGGTTCGTTCATGGTTCTTGATAGTTCCTGCACCGCTCAGCGGCAAAAAGGCTGCGCCGGCCTGAACTATCAAGAACCATGAACGAACTATCAGACAACCATTTTTATGATGTCAAATTATAAGATCTCAATCATAAACAATCTTTGTCCTCGCATGGCTCGGACGCTTACGAAGCACTATCCGAGCAAACTCTGCAAAAACATTAATTAATTGTTTAAAGGGCACAAGCCGAAAATGCGGTGCATGGAATCGCGTAGCGATTCAAGATTGTAGCCGGGGGTGAAGCGATAGCGGAACCCCCGGTATGTTGAGGTTGGTTCATCGTGGTATCGGAGCGAGCGGCAGCGTAGCGTTCTGCACCACGGTTGGCGTTATCGAACGCTCCGGCAGGCTCCGCTCCAACACCATAATAAATAACATCCACGCCCCCCAGGGCTGTCGCCCTGCGCTACAATATTTGTCTCCTAACGGAGACGCAATGCACCGTAATTACGGCTTTACCCGTTTAAAGTATAAAATTATTTATATTCGATAATTATTTGCGCTTTCGGGGCGTGAATATGCGGCGGTCGGTGATAACAACGTCGACGCGCACGTCGTGGGGCTCGGCCTCGATTGAGTCAACAACCTGAAAATCGTATGCGATGCCAATCTTTGTGGCACGCGCTCCGGCAAGCAGGCGGTCGTAGTAACCTTTGCCGCGGCCCACACGGTTGCCCTCCGGGTCGTATGCCACCCCTGGCACCACGATAAGCTCTATCTCGGAAATATCAGTGAGGTCGTCGCCGTCGGGTTCCTCGATGCTGAACGCTCCAAGGTGGAGCGACGTGCGCTCGTAGGGGAGGATGTCGAGGTTCACGCCGTTGACACGCGGAAGGTAAAATCGCTTGCGCCCGGCCCAGCGGTCGATGAAATCGTGAGTCGATATTTCATCGGGCAACGAATGGTACATCAGGATATTCTCTGCCATCATAAATGCGGCGTGGCGTTCGAGCATGGCAAATGCGGCACGGGCCGCCTCGGCCTTCTCGGCATCGGTGAGCACGGCCTTCCAGGCCTTGACTCGCGGACGGATTTCTTCTTTTTTCATATCATTGTCATTCTACCAAAGGCTTCGACATATGCTCGATACCTTGCAGCACGGTCTTGTCGGTGCGGTTGGCAACCTGATAGTAAGCCGCAGTGCCAAGAATATCGCGCGCTATGAGGGCCCTTAGTTGATTAACAATCAGACGCGACGAAATGTTGATATAGTACCATCGTGCGGGTACGCCGTTGAGCGAGGCATAGTGTACGAATGAGTTGAGCAATACGTCGTCCGACGGCAAGCGGCGCAGAAGGGCGTTGACAGAGCCGTCTTTGCCTGCGGCTTTTTCCAGGTCGGCACGGTTGAGGTCGGCGTATTCATGGGCAAAATTGATAAGCAGCCCGTGGTTCACGACATTGATGTAATATGACGACACGCCCGATGTGTCGTTTGGCACGAAATAGTCGGGCATGATGCCGCCACCGCCATAGACGGTACGGCCTGCCCGTGTGAGGAATTTCTCGGCAGTGTTGAGTTTCACGGAATCGGCCGAGAGAATCTCGCCATTATTGTAGCGGTTGATAATTTCTGTTTCGTAGCTTTCCTTTCCTCCAAGACGGTAATCTTTCTGTATGCTTCGTCCGGCCGGCGTGTAATAGCGTTGCACGGTAAGGCGAATCTCGCTTGAATCGGGCATGAATATGGGCTTCTGCACCAAACCCTTTCCGAAAGAGCGGCGTCCGACAATCCAACCGCGGTCGTTGTCTTGGATTGCACCCGAGAAAATCTCCGAAGCGCTCGCCGAGAATTCGTCGATAAGCACCACCAGAGGAGTGTCGCCGAAAGCGCCTGAGCCGTCGGCCATCACATATTGGTCCTCGTCGTGGTTGCGTCCGATTGTCGACACAATCACGTTGCCGGCGCCAAGGAACTCGTTGGCCATCAATATTGCAGGCTCCATATAGCCGCCGGTGTTGCCGCGCAAGTCGATGATATAGGACCCGGCGCCATCGAGCCGGAGCGAAGCCAGATCGCGCAGGAACTCGGCGTAAGTGTTGCGGGCAAATTTGCTCACCTTTATATATCCGATTTTATCGTCGATCATATAAGCGGCGTCGATCGACCGCTGCGGCACTTCGCCGCGCGTGATGTCGAATACCAAAGGCTTGCGGGATGTGGCGCGGCGAACAGTGATTTGAACCTGCGTGTCCTTCTCTCCGCGCAGCATCTTCACAACATCGGTGTCGATAATATCCTTGCCGGAAATATCCACATCGTCGACTTTGATAATACGGTCGCCCGGAAGCACGCCTACTTTTTCAGCAGGTCCTCCCGAAAGCACTTCGATAACCGACACGGTGTCGTTCACCATCTGGAACGTGATGCCCACGCCCATAAACGACCCTTCGAGCTTGGCCGCGGAGCCCTCGGCTTCTTGCGTCGGTACATAATAAGAATGAGGGTCGAGATTGTCGAGCAACGAAGGGATGGCCATTTCAACGAGGCTGTCCATGTCGATGTCGTCGACATACTCCTCGCGGATAATACTCATCACTTCGAGCAACTTCTGCTCGCCCCCGCGTAGCGAATGGCTTCCGTTGAGAAACCAGCCTAACACAATGCCGCCGGCAAACACTGCCGATATAATAAAAGGAAAAAGAAATTTCAAAGAACGTTTCATAATGAATCAATATGTACACACTCCACACCGGCACGACGCAGCAAATCGATGCCGTCGGTTATGCGGTAAAGCTCGTTGAACACAACCCGGCGGATACCGGCCTGGATAATAAGTTTGGCACATTCCACACAAGGCGACGCCGTGACATAAAGCGTGGCGCCCTCGCTCGAATTATTGCTCCGCGCCACCTTGGTTATAGCATTGGCTTCGGCATGAAGCACATAAGGTTTGGTAATCCCGGCTTCATCCTCGCACACATTCTCAAACCCCGCCGGAGTGCCGTTGTAGCCGTCCGATATAATCATCTTGTCTTTCACGATAAGCGCTCCGACTTTGCGTCTGCGGCAATATGAATTTTCGGCCCATATGGCGGTCATACGCAGATAGCGGCAGTCGAGTATCGCTTGTTTGTCCTGTTCCATTACATAAGTTTTCCGCAAATATACGACAAAAAACAATAAACACACCTATTGCCGAGCAAAAAAATGAGAACAGGCGCGTAAAGTTTGACGGAATGTGAAAAATCATTATCTTTGCCATAAAATTAATCCTTATTTCTATTTTTATACCTAATCCTGATGAAAATTTTTTGGAATCCTGTTTCTGCGGTTGCTGTCGGGCTTTTGACTTGTCTGCCGGCTGCCGGCCAAAAGCCTGTGGCTGCCGGCTCGGGAAGTTACGCCGAGTTTACACCGCTGTCGAAGGGCCGAACCGACGAGCACGGCGGCGACCAGTCGGTGCTGATGCAATCGAAAAAACTTTGGGTTACAGAGCGCGCAGGCCGGCCGATTCCCACCAACGACTGGTGGACGGGATTGATTAATGCACCTTTTGCCGACGCCTTGTGGTCGTATCCCGCTATGGTGCACCCCTACGACGGAGGTGCCGTAGTGAATTATCCCACGTATTGGAACGACAATGGCACGGAAGTGAAATGGCGCTCGTCGCTCACTGTTTCGCCTGTCGGCTTCAAGGCCGAAAGCGCAGTGGCCCACGACTGGCACGACTGGGATGTGGAGATGTTGCAGGCCGACGCGTCGGGCGACAAGACGATGCTTACCACGCTCGTGCACGGACAGCCGTTTACATGGATGGAGTTTTCGGGACTTGAACGTCTGAAAATTTCGGCGAGTGGCGATGCCGAGTATTTTGGGGCATCGAAGGGACGCATTGGCCTGAAAATCGGCACCGATGTATATGGAATCTATTACCCTGCCGACGCTGAGGCCGCAACTTCGTCGCGTGCGGTGAATATTTCTTCGGACGGAAATGTCGATTACGTTGTTGTCGCGCTTCTTCCTTCCGAAGAAGCCCTCGAAAGCTATGGGGAAGTGGCTCTCAATATTCCGCGAGGCACCACCCTTGGCTGGGCATACGATGAACGCCGGGGAAGCATAGCCTCGACATGGACTGTCGACACCGAGAATCTTGCCACCGGGCAACGTGGCGGAGACGTGATGCAAGGCTTCCTGCCTCATGCCTATAAAAGCGCGACTTCGTCGCCGGCCTTCATTGCCGATACCTATCTCACGCCTCGTGGAAAGATGAAGATGGCACGTGGCACGGAGTTTGTCTTTGCCCATGCTTTTGCCGGCATGTTGCCGTGGTATGCGATGCCGTCGGCAGCAGACGATGACGAGCATCCGTTCCGTCACGAGGTGCTTGCCGACCTGATGCAGCGATATGCCGCCAACGGCACATTTGGCGACGATACATACTGGGGAGGCAAGGGCCTTACCCAAATGGCCCTGAACATGACCTTTGCCCTCGAAGCCGGAGACAGGGCTCTGTTTGAGATGTCGCGTGACAAGCTCAAAGCCAAACTTATCGACTGGCTCACATACACACCCGGTGAGGAAAATGTTTACTTCGCATTTTATCCGCGTTGGGGCGGCCTCGTCGGCCAAGGCACAAGCTACGATTCCGACACTTTCAACGACCATCATTTCCATTACGGCTACTTCACTCTCGCCGGTGCGTTGCTGTGTATGGTCGACAATGATTTCAAAGCGCGCTATGGAGAAATGTTGCGGCTCATCGCAAAGGATTATGCAAACTGGGACCGCTCCGACACACGTTTCCCGTTCCTCCGCACCCTCGACCCCTGGGTAGGGCACAGTTATGCCGGCGGCCTTGGCGACCAGGGCAATTCCAACGGCAACGGCCAGGAGTCGTCGTCGGAAGCCATGCAAGGCTGGGGCGGCGTATATCTTCTTGGAGTGGCGCTTGGCGACAAGGAAATGCGCGATGCCGGAATCTTCGGATGGAGCACCGAAGCGCGCGCCACACGCGAATACTGGTTTGACGTCGATGCCCGTTTCGACCGTTACGGCCAGGGCGGCAATTACGACCACACTCTCTTTACTTCGCCTTACAACACCAACATCACATGCAAAGGTATAGGCTGGTGGACATGGTTCTCGGGCGATCCGCTTCATGCCCACGGCATCCAATGGATGCCAATTTCCACGGCACTGGACTATATGTCGTGGGACCGCGAGTTTGTCGACTGGGCATATAACGACATGATGAATACCCCGGGCTGGGGACATAAATGGTTTGAAAACGGAACCAACCCGCAGGGCGACCCTCTCGGCATGCTTGCCAACGACGACTGGGGCAACGTAACGCTCGCATATATGCAACGCGCTCGCCCTCGTGAGGCCGCCGCTATCTTCGACGAGGCCTACGCTCGCAAACTTGGCATAGCCACGGCAATTTCTACCGGACATATCTCTTACTATACTATCCACAATCATCTGACCTACGGTGAGATAGACCTTACTGTAAATGCCGACATCCCCTCCGCCAATGCTTTTGTTACCGACGACGGTCGGGAAAGCTGGATTGTGTTCAACCCCGACGCCACCGAGCGCACTGTCAATTTCTATCGCGACGGCGCTCTCGTGAAAACAGTGAAGGCTCCGGCCGGAAAGATGATTGCAGTTACCGATGACGCTGTCCTTTCCGAAATTGTCGTAACGTCCGGGACCGGCGCACGTTTTCCTTCGGAATCGACTTTCTCCGCCGCTTTGCTCGACCAATACGGAGCCTCGGCCGATGGCACGCCGCAATGGAGCGTCGACGGGCCGGCCTCGATTTCTGCCGACGGAGTCATGACATGGGCGTCCGGCACTCCCGACGGGGCGCAAGCCTCCGTCACAGCCCGCTGCGGCGACATTGAAGGCGTTCTCACTGTGACAAAAGGAGCCGTTCCGGCACTCGAATCGGCATCGATTCTCCCGGCGCTCGACCTTATCGAGAAAGGCTCGCCGGTCGATTTCACTGTCGAGGCTCTTGACCAATATGGCGAGGCATACGAGTCGCCTGTTGTCTGGACCATCAACGGCACCGAGGTGGAAACTCCGCATCTCGAAGCCGACACCCCCGGCCGATATGAGATTTGCGCCATGGTCGACGGCACTGCGATAAGCCATGTCGTTGTTGTCACGCCCGAGCTGCCAAATGTGGCTTTAAATAAAAATGTCGTAACCTCATCGGAGGAAAATGTAGGCACCGTAGCCCGCAATGTCAACGACGGCGAGCGGTCGACACGTTGGGGCAGCCGCCACAACGACGGTGAATGGATTTACATCGACCTTGGCAAAGACTATCGCCTTACGCGCGTGGTGCTCGACTGGGAAGCGGCCTTCGCCTCGCGTTATGCCATAGAAACCGCGCCCGACGGCGCGCCGACGCAGCAGACATTGTGCCACCTCAACTCCGGCGACGTGACCCTCACCACAGTGGCCGACAATGCTTGGATGCCCGCCGGCGAGTTCACTACGGCATCTGCCGGAAAAGTTGCCCACCGCATCTCCGCCGTGGGCCGGTATGTGCGTATGCGTTCAATCGCACGAGGCTCGCAATACGGAACATCGCTTTATGAATTTTCTGTATGCGGTGTTGCCGCCGATGCTGCCCCGGGCGATGTAATCGGCATCGATATCACGGCCGACGCTCTTTCTGTCGACGAGGATAAAACGCTTGCGCTTCACGCCATGGCCTATCGTCTCGACGGTTCGGCTGTTGAGACGTATGTTTCCTGGGCCGCCTCGCAAGGCGAAATCACCGCCGACGGCGTATTCTCGCCGCAAACCTACGGTAAGGCAACAGTTACGGCCACTGCATCCGGCGGCGTATCTTCGTCGAAAGATATAGCCGTGAACGAGGTGGTGCGTCCAAAATCCATGACAGTATCTCCTTCGGCTGTCTCGATAGCATCCGGTGAATCGGTAGCTGTGGATATTACCATACTTAATCAATTTGGCGGTGAGTATCCGCTTTCTGATGTCGAGGCTTCTGTGCGCGACCTGTCGGGCGCTCTCTCCGGCGGTGTCACAGTCGATGGCCGCATGCTTACGGCCGTTGCCGACGGTTCATATGTCGTCACATTCACGGCCGGCAGCCTTTCCGCCGATGTTGCGGTGGAAGTGGTTCCGTTCTCTGAATATAACTTGGCGTTAAACAAGCCTGTCGAGGTTTCTTCCAAGGAAAATGACGGTCTTGGCGGCGCAAAAGCTGTCGATGGCGACAAAACCACTCGCTGGGGCTCGCAGTTTAACGACAATGAATGGCTGTCGGTAGACTTGCTCGATACATATATAATAAACCGCATCGTGATCACCACAAGCGATATTGCCATAGCCACGGAAGCGTTGATAGAGTATTCAACCGACGGCATCAATTGGACGGAATTTGGCCGTCGCACAATGAAAGGAGTAGGAACAGACGATATTGCCGTTTCAGATGTGCCCATGCGCCATATCCGTTACACCGGCCTTAAACGCGCCACCGGTTACGGTATCGGCATTGCCGAACTTGAAGTGTACGGTTCAGGCCGTTATTCGGGAGTAGAGTCTGTTTTGGCATCTGATGCAGAAGCGGTGAATGTCTATACGCTGCAAGGCATCATGCTGCGTCGCGGAGTGCCGCAGGCCAACGCCACTGCCGGACTTCCCGCCGGGGTATATATCGTGGGCAACCGCAAGGTTGTGGTTCGTTGAAAAAATTCTCTAAGTAGATGTTAAAAATTAACAGACAATATATTCGAGATGATTTTTGAGGCGATTTCTTCCGAGGAGGAAGGAGCGTAGCGAGCTACGTGACTGACGATGAGGAAGAAAGCGGCCAAAAAGCATCCGAAGATATGGCTGTCGAAATAAAACAACATCTGCTTGTAAATATAAATTAATTTTTAACATCTACTTATAATAAAAAAGGAGGCCTCGTCGGTCTCCTTTTTTATTTGGTGTCAGAATCCTACGCGGGAGCGCGAGGTGGTGATTCGCTCTGCTTGGCAGAGGGAGCGCAGCGCGGCCATGTCGATTGAATCGTTGCCGGAGAGGATGGACTCGACGGAATGTTTGCGCACGATATTCTCAATCTCGCCGCCCGACAGGTCGCTTTCCGAGGCGAGCGTTAGTGCATCGGTGTCGGTGAGAGCCGGAAGCATTGCTTTCCAAATCTTTGCCCGCGCCTCCACTGTGGGCTTTTCATATCGTACTTTGTAGAGGAAGCGACGCTCGAATGCCTTGTCGAAGTTGGAGGTGAGGTTGGTGGTGGCTATCATTATGCCTTCGAGGCTTTCCATTTCTTGCAGGATGATATTTTGGATGGAGTTTTCCATCTTGTCAACGGCGCGGGCCGCGCCCTCCATGCGGATGCCGAACACGGCGTCGGCCTCGTTGAAAAGCAAGATGGGAGTTATGGCCGACGTCCGGCAAATTTGGCGGTAGCGGTCGAAAAGAGCCTTGATGTTTTTTTCGCTTTCGCCCACCCAGCAGCTTTTGATTTTATCCACGTCGACGCGCATTATATCGCGGCCCGTCTGCCGTGCAAGCTGGTAAACGGTCTCGGTCTTTCCCGTGCCTGGCGCGCCGTAAAACAGGCAGCAGAAGCCTTTGCGCATCCCGGCTTTTTCGAGTCTCGACTGCACGTCGTCGAATCTGCTTTCTTCAAGAATCGATGCAAGGTCGTGTATCTGCTCGGCCACGGAGGCATTGTAAATCAACTGTTTTTTTGCAAATGAGTCATGCTTTTGCAAATCTTTGTCTGAGCCGGAGGAATTTGTCAAGTTCATTTCGCCAAGCAGTTCTTCTTTGGCATAGTCGGTGAGTTTGAATGCGTTTGGCTGGAGAATGCCGTCGCGCCCGGCATTCTCAATCAAATTGTTTGAGAACAGGCAATTCGACCGTGAGCGCAAACCTCGCTTTATAAAGTAAGGAATCTGGTTGTCGTCGTAAATATCATCGATATTGTGGTCCATGATAAAATCGTCGTTTTCCTGTATAAACCGATGCGCCATAAATGTGAACAGCAAGATGTATTCGTCGTCGAGGTGGAAGCGGCGCAGAGTTTTGGCGTAGACAGTGTCTTTGATTGTGTCTAACGCTTCTATGGTCAATTCCAGCAGACGTTCATGCGTCAGCTCTTCGTCGTCCATCTGTTCCATCAGGCCGTTGAAGTAATCGAAGAAATCCTGAATGTTTTCGACAGGAGTTGTCTCTTTTACGTACGGAATGCCACATTTGAGTGCTTTGAGCACGTCCATCGGCACACGGTAAGAAAGTTTTTTCTTCGACCGTGAGGCCACCAAGTAACTTTTATCTTCGAGCGCGTCGATATCTTTTGAAAGACGGAGAATCTTGATTGTGCGGCATCCGACATGGCTCGCAATTTCGGAAAGGCGTATGCTGTTGTCCTCGCTGCGGTCGACAAACAGCGCGAGCATTACGGTTTGCATCGGCGTCAGTTTGATTTTACGTGCCGCGTAGCGGATATGGCATCCCGCTTTTTCGAAAAAATCATCGTCGAAATTGGAATTTGCGGCCAGTTCAACGATATACTCGAACGCTTCAAGCACCGAACGGGCTTTCGATTGCGACGCGTTTTCTTTCTTCGCGTCGCTGTCGTTTCCGGTCTTGTCGATGTCAAATTTTAGGTTTCTCATTTCTGACGGTTTTAGTTTACGCTGCAAAATTACCGCCATGGTGTATCATTGTGCGATACAAGTTTTGAAATCATGCAAATTTTGCAAAAATAAAGTGCTGTCTCACAAAATGCGCCATGTTTTATATTGCTTTGCACCTGCAAACTTTAAAATACATAAATAAGTAGATGTTAAAAATTAACAGACAATATATTCGAGATGATTTTTGAGGCGATTTCTTCCGAGGAGGAAGGAGCGTAGCGAGCTACGTGACTGACGATGAGGAAGAAAGCGGCCAAAAAGCATCCGAAGATATGGCTGTTGAAATGAAACAACATCTGCTTGTAAATATAAATTAATTTTTAACATCTACTTATGGATTTAATCTGCATGACACATGACGAACGTTTGGCGATGATGCGCAAACGTCATGCTTTCTTGTCGGAAATGGTCGGCGGCTATAACAGTTTTGAGACATTTATTCAGGACTGCGATGAGCGTCTGGCTATAATGGGTATCGAACTCCAAGACTGCGGCACGCATCTATATGTGTATATGCCTCTTGGCTTTAATGAATACGAGGGCTACCATATAATTTGCAACGCCTCGGGAGGTCTTGCTGTCAGTCCTGCCGTGATTTGGCAGGACGACTGTTGCGCCAACAGCTGTATCGACATTTTCACCTGCAAACGCGTCGATGAGGAAGAAATCTACTGAATTTCCCAACCTGTATCGCATAATGAGACATAATTTCACTATATTTGCAAAAATAATTCTGCGTTAATTATCGTGAATCATTCATTAATGAGCGATTAACGACAATTCACGTAAAATTTTTTTTCTCAAATTTTAATTAATTCCATATGCAAAAAACTGTAAAAGAAGAACTCAGGCTTTGGGCGCAAGAATATGTCCCGAAGTTTGAAAAGTTGGCAAAAGAGTTCGAGACCTGTTATTATACTCAGTCGCCATTGGCAGAGATTGAAGACTGCATCGATACATTGATTCTTGGAATCAACCCCAAGGGCGACGGTAAAGTGTCCGAGGATAAAACGGTCGATGGTTTCTTGGATGGTAACGAGTATTGGAGCACCCGTTTTAAATGGAAATTCTTTGTTGAGACAAGATGGTTTCTGGGTTATAATCATTTGGAATCATCCGATTCCGTCGACAATGAAAAAAAGACGGTGTGGGCCAATCTTACGCCTTTTGTCTCGAATAATGGTTTTTCCGATTTAAAGCCGGAATTGGTATCAGTTGGCGTAGAAAGCACGCTTCGGCTGATTGAAATATTGAAGCCGAAACGTATAATCTTGTTAACGAAGGACGGTTTTCGAGTGCTAAGAGGGAAAAAAGTGCCACAAAGTGTAAAGGACCGTATTTCGAGCGTTCAGGTCCTGGAATCGCCTGCACTTGAAATAGGTATGATTCTTGGAGTTCCAACGGTGTGCGTGCCGCACCCGTCGGGCCAATGGCCTGTAAGTAATAAATTTACATCTATGTTCATTCTGTTGCACAATCTTTCATGCCGCGATGCCAATGGAAAAATCAGAAAGAATATAGACGAAGTGAGAAATATAATGAGGGAAGAAATCGAAGCCTTGCAAACAAAAGTAATATTATAACTAAATTATACATGGATATATCTCTGAAATGCAAAGTAATACAGAATAATCGCGGCGAAGCCGTGACACTTGATTAAACTGGCTGTGGCAGAGCCACAGTCTCTCAGGTAACCCCCGGCTTCAGCCGTGGGGATAATACGCATGATAGTCACGGTGTGGCGGAGCCACACTCTATAAATGCAGCCCGGTCACAAGCAAGAGTGTGGCTCCGCCACACCACTCGTTTGTGCATTCACGCACCCCACGGCTGAAGCCGGGGGTTACCATAAGGATTGTCGCTCTGCGACAATTTTGTATACATTAATACATTTTATTGGACACACTTATCTTTTACTTAATATTTTTTTATGATTCAGTTGCAAAAATATACATGGCTTATTGAGACGATAAGGCGAGCCGGGATGATTTCGCATAAGGAACTGTCGGACAGATGGGAACGATGCAAAGACCTCAGCGACTACCGGCCGCTTCACCGCGCCACTTTCAATCGCTGGCGCGATGCCATTCTTTCACAGTTCGGCATAATCATATCCTGTAAACGTGTCGGCGGGTATCTGTATTACATAGAAAACCCTGAGGATATCGACGATGACAAACTGAAAAAGTGGATGCTCGACTCGTTTGCCGTGGGCAATCTCATAGGAGAGAATCTTTCGTTGAAAGACCGTATCTTGGTCGACCATATTCCGTCGGGTCAAAGCCATCTTGCCACCATTTTGGAGGCGATGAAAGATAACCGCGTGGTGAATATTGTCTACCGGGCCTTTCAGTACTCTAAATCTTATGATATTGCCGTCGAGCCTTATTGCGTGAAGCTGTTTGAAAACCGCTGGTATATGCTTGGCCGCAATGTCGATAAGGATGTGATGCGCCTGTATGGACTTGACCGTATCGAGATGGCGGAGATTGATGAACAGAAATTCCTGGTTCCGAAATCGTTCTCGGCCACAGATTATTTTTCAAATTACTATGGCATCATTGCCGACGAGAGCATTGAGCCGGCAACGGTGGTGATACGTGCCGAGAAGATTCACACGCCTTATCTGAAATCGTTGCCTTTGCATCACAGCCAGCGGCTTGTAGAGGATACGGACAATTATTCCGAATTCCGGCTGTTTGTAGCCCCGACTTTCGACTTCATTATGAAACTTTTGCAGGCCGGACCGTTGATAGAGGTGATTGCGCCGGTTGAACTGCGCGATGCGATGCGCGACCTTGTGTCGCAAATGAATGAAAAATATAATGACTGACAATGGAAAACTTTGCTGCCATAGATTTTGAAACAGCCAACGGCCGACGTTCGAGCGTATGTGCCATGGGCGTTGTGATAGTACGCGGAGGAGAGGTTGTGGATAAGTTTTACAGTCTTATTCAGCCTGCGCCAAATTTTTATACCTGTTGGACTACCAATGTGCACGGACTCACGCGCCGCGACACCGACGGGCAGCCGCTTTTCCCCGAAGTGTGGAAGCGGATAGAAGAAAAAATCGAGGGGCTGCCGCTTGTGGCCCACAACAGGCCTTTTGACGAAGGTTGCCTCAAAGCCGTATTCGAAGAATACGCCATGGAGTATCCAGGTTACAAATTCTATTGCACTCTTGCCGCGTCGAGGCGCACTCTGCGTCTGCCCTGCCATCAGCTCCACGTTGTAGCGGCAGCCTGCGGCTACGATCTCGCCAATCACCACCATGCCCTTGCCGACGCTGAGGCCTGCGCCGCTATAGCCCTGAAAATTTTATGACACCGCCGGATTCCGTGACGCTGCGCTTGGCTCGAACTATCATGAACTATGAAAGAACCAAAATGAACCATCCGTTATTTCGCTAAGCCCTATTCTTGAACCATCACTCCATATGGCTTTCGAACTTTGCGAGAAAAAAATAGTTACAGATACAATGCCGACATATCCGGGCAATTTAAGATATAATTACATATTTGAAAAGAAAATGCAGACCGCAGTCGCGGTCGAATATGGTAGGCACGGGCAATAGCCCGTGTTTAGTTGGTTTACGCAAGTTCGACTGCGGCCGCAGTCGAATATCTGCTATTCATCATAACATGGGCTTTCGCCCATGCCTACCATATTAAGCGGCTCTGCCGCTTCGTGCTCCTGAATTTCGACTTGCCGATAAAGGGTTGCAATTTTTTCCGGACACCAATAAAACTTAATGTTCGTATATGCCTAATGAGAAAGCGCATCTCGCATCGGAAGGAATATGACGGACAAGGATTGCACTGCGCAAATATGTGAAATTTTCAATTTCACCGTCTACATATTCCGAATCTTTAATTCTGTCACAAATGATGTCGAATTGATAGTGCTCGTACCAGTTATTGTAACACCATCCATATTTATATGAGACAATATCTCCTATGACAAGCTGATATAGGATGACAAGAGAATATTCGGAGAAATTGATGTCGGCTTTCACAAAATCCTCGGTGCTGAAATGCTTGTCTTTTGGTAATTCTTCTAAGGAATTGACGATAATGATTTTATCCTTGTATTCGGTAAAGTCTTTGAGGTCTGACAATTTAACAGGCATTGTTTGCGTATTAAATTGCCGATGAATCGTAAGAGGAGGAATATTTTGATTACCTTTGCTGTAAAATTTACGATGATGAGTAATACAGAAATTGAGAGGACATTGGAAAGCAAAGGGGTGAGGCCTACCGCCAACCGTATTCTTGTAATGAAGGAATTGGTGAAAGCGACACATCCCGTGAGCCTCGCCGACCTTGAAGCACGCCTTGGCTTTTCGATGGATAGGGCGAGTATTTTCCGCGTGCTTGAATTGTTTGCGGAAAAAGATGTAGTCCATGTCATAGAAGACGGCAGCCGTTCGATTAAATATGAGTTATGTCAGGGGACGCACCATAGCATCGCCGACCAGCACGTCCATTTCTTTTGCGAGCGTTGCAAGGAGACATATTGCTTCGAGACGGTGAAGGTGCCGGAAGTGGAGATGCCCGCCGGTTTCCGGCCTCGCACAATCAACTATATGGTAAAGGGTATTTGCCCGAAATGCGCAGATTGAACTATCTTTCTTGTAAAGATGTTTTTATCATAAAACATTGTTTATGAGAAAGATTTTTTTACTTATTGTGCTCGCGCTTGGATTGGCAAACGCGGCATCGGCACTGACCTATGAGGAGGCTTTTGACGCTATCAAGGCCATACCTAACATGAAAGGAGTGCAGGGCACATTGGTGTCCGGAAATAATGATCTTGGCGACATTGGCATCACCGACGGGCAGATGATGGTATGGTTCGGCGAGACAGGTGCCGGACATGAGACAGAGGTTTACGGCAACGCGCTATATAAAATCATGGGCGAGCTGCCGGCTTCCGAAATGATAAAAGGCATGATGAACGACCAAACGATTTTTGTGATATTTGCCCGGCCGGTCGGTAAAGATTCAAACCGTATTCTGATTTTGTCGGATTCGGCAGGAGCAGGATTCACCGGCGCGTTAATCGGTAACATTCGTGATGCCGACCTCGCTCAGCTTCGCAAGGCAATATTGATTCCGCGTGAAACGGGAGGCACCGCCCTCTACCTGAACGCGATGAATTTCTAACGGTGCAGGAACACAATCCTCCCGATTGTGGATATATTTCTTTACAATCCGGAGGATTCGGCACAAGCCGTAATTCCGGTGCATTATTATTTAACAGGCAGGGAGTGAATCCGCCCGGTAGGAACACAATCCTCCGGATTGTGATTATATTTTTCACAATCCGGAGGATTCTTTGCTTTGCAAAGCGCTTCGCGGTCAGTGTTCCTACATAATTGATTCAAAGTAATTTGTGAAATCCGCGAAATTTGTGTAATTCGTGGTAAAAAAGAGCGCGACCGCGCTCCGGGGTACACAAATTTCACAGATTGCACGAATTTCACAAATTTCTTTCCGAATTGCTACGCGATTCCACATGCACCGACTTTTCAGCTTGCGCCGAGGATTCTTTGCTTTGACAAAGCGCTTCGCGATCAGTGTTCCTACCGAGATGCGATGTATTTTACTATGGCAGGGGCGTTGGAGCAGCCGATGACATATTGCTGTCCGGATTTGAGTTTAAGCGCAAAACAGTGGTTGCGCGAACCGTAGTATCCGAAAAACGTCCCGATCATCGTGTCGTGGAAATAACCCCAGTAGCCCATGAAGCCGCCGCATCCGCAAAGGCGCAGGCCTCCGGCCGAAGGGTAGCAAGTCTCCGCCGCCTGTATGTCGGCATAAGGGAAAAATTTGGGCTTCGACAGCAGGCGGTTGAGTTTTACCCCTGTTTCAGTGGCTTCCACCGACACCGGGCAGTAATACATGCTGACCAGTGTGGTTGCGGCGGCTATTATTATAAAAAGCACGAGTTTTTCTATATTGCCCCACAAGGATATGATGCCTGCCACAAACAGTAAGAGCACTGCGGCCGTGATTATTTTCGATAAAATGCTGTATGTAACTTTTTGTTTCATTTTAGTATGTTTTTAGTCGGTGTCTTCAAGGATGAAAATGCTCTCGACAGGTTTGCCGAAGTAGCGGGCGATTTTTAGGGCGAGGGGAGTGGAAGGCAGAAACCGGTTGTTTTCAATCGCCACAATGGTCTGGCGGCTTACGCCTACGGCTTCGGCGAGTTGCTGCTGCGTTATGTCCAGCTCGGCTCGCTCGACCTTAATTCTGTTCTTCATCGTCGTTCATTTTATTGTAGCGTGCCATTTCCAGTCGGAAATTTATTACGAATATTATTGGCAGCAGCACGGTGTTGGCGGTAAGGAAATAAAGGTATTCAAGGCCGTTGATAAAAAGCGTGCACCCAATCAGCAGCACGGCATAGATGTATATTGAATTGAGAAGTGACGAAAGCCGTATTGCGCGTGTCATCTCATCCTCTACTCGTTCGCGCGAGCATACTATGAACAGGGCGCCCATGACGATGCCGATTATTGCCATGTCATTTACCGCGGTCATGGCCCAGTTGGGCAGAAATGAAAATGCGTCGAAATAGATAAGGATGCCGATAGCCAGTGCCGGGATAAACGTGCACCAGCCAATCGGCTGGAATTTGTGTGGGAAAAGGAGATTTTTCATAATCATTGCATGTTTTTTGGTGTGTGGATTTTGTCGACACGGCAAAGGTAAATAAAGTTTTTCAAAAAGACAAGCATATTTTACATTTTGTTTGTTGTTATATACAAAAAACTCCGGCCGCTATCGCAGTGGCCGGAGCAGGAGTATGAAGATTGCTGTATTTATTTAATGCTTGTCAAGCAAGAGTTGAGGAGGCCTTCCAACATGGGATCGGAGCGATAACTTTTGTCGCAGACCATGTTGTCGAGCACTAATTTTGCAGTATTTTTGTCCTCTTTGCTCACGTCGGGGTAGTTTTTTATATTTTTGATGTGCTCATATGCTTTTGTGGCGAGGGAAATGCGTGTTTGTTTGTCGGCAGACGGGATGCTTTGCAGGTAGCCCATGAGGGTGCTGAACCATGATTTGTTGTTGGATGATTCGCGCCAGACAAACGACCCGTTGCCGGAGTAGTTGTTAAACATCTCCATTGTCCGTTGTTCCTCTTGTTCCTGACGATATTTAAGCGTAGTGGAATAGGTCACGACGAGTTTGCCGGAGATGGTGCCGTCGGCTTCGCGGTAGTTTATGCCGTAGGCGTAGCGGTAAATGCCGTTGGGGTCTTCCGACTTGGGCGCGAGAAAGAGCGAGTATGTGTAATTATGCCCTTTTTCAGTGATATATTCGCCGTTGGTTTCTCCGCCTACGGAAAGCATGGCAAGTCGGTCGGGGTTATCGGAGGTGAATCCGCTGTTGAGGCTGTAAGCCGTGTCGCTGTCTTTGTTGAAAGCCTTGACCACATTGTTTACGAGTTTGATTTTGTCGGCGGGCAAAGTGAATTTCCACACGTCGCATTGGCCGGTCTTGACGCCTGTGTTCGCGTCGCGATTGAGGATGTGGCTTTCGACGATTATCGCATCCTTACAGTTGATTATGGCATCAAAGGCCGATTTGATGTTGTTTTGGGCGGCAGGCAGATTTGGGAAAATGGCCGCGACGAGGCATGTAAGCCCGAGAATAGATTTTTTCATGTCTCTCATATATTTATTGTTATTGTTGATTCTGTTTCATTGCCTTCCCATCGCTGCAATGCAAGGTTTTCTTTTACCTTGACTTCTTCCATGAGCGTTGCGATGTTGTTATCTATTTTGGCCTGTTGGATGCGGACATATTCGTCGATGTCGATTTCTCTCTTTACGGCCGCTTTTCGCTTTTTTGTTTTGGGGGGAGGTGCCTGTCGGGGAGGCGTTGTTTCTTCGACCGGAGCAGTGGGCGGCTCCACCGGTTGTGGCTCGATAGCCTCATGATACGAAGATTGCACCGCGTCGGCGACCAAAGGCTGACTGTCGGGGGTGAACACAAAGTCGACGATTCTTACGGCCACTGCGGAAATGAATACTGCGCCAAGGAAAATTGCGGCCACCCGCATCCACCGGCGCGATAGCATAAAGGTGCGGCGTTTGAGCCGCGGGCGGAATCGTGCCCATTCCGCTTCGGCATTGATATCGAGCGGGTCGGAACATGCGCTTTTCAACTTTCCGGATATGGCGAGTATGTCGGTGAGCTCGTCATCGGAGGCAATGATATCGAGTTCAGCGTCGGAGAGCGAGTCGGGAGCGTCGAGCATCCGGGCTATAAGATTATATTTTTGTTCGTCGGTCATGACTTGCGCTTAAAGTGAGTTCGTAATTTTTTCAATGCGGCTACTATATTTTTGTTTATCGTGGCCACCGACACATCAAGGCTTTCGGCGGCGTCCTTGTAACTCAACCCCTCGGAATAGATTTTGTCTACAACCTGGCGTTCGCGGCCTGTGAGCAAGCGGACTACAGCCTCACGCACCTCCTCGTCGCGGCCTTCGATGTCGGTTTCCTCGCTTTCGGGAGCAAGAGGCAGCTGCCGGCGGATTTTCTCGCGGATTTGCACAGAGTTGATGCGGTTGATGCAGGCGTTGCGAACGCTTCGTATCAAAAAAGCGTCGGGGTTGGTTACGTCCATATCCGTCTCCCAAAGTTTCAAAAACGACTCCTGCACCGTATCCCGGGCCTCGTCCTCGCTGTGGAGAAGGCTCATGGCCATCCTCATGCAAGGAGGGAAGCATCGAAGATAGATGGTTTTGAATTCAGATGATGAATATGGCATTTTATAGTCGCGTTTACTATATAGACAAGTCAAAGACCGGAATCATTACCCCGAATGTGAAAATTTTTAAAAAATTCAAATTTCGCAAATATAACATGCGCGAGGCACAGCTTCGCAGTGCTTTTATTCTCAATACAAAAGTACGAATATTAAGCTAATTAAGTATGACACAAAAGAAAGATAATACTTTGAGTGTAGGGACGCACGGCTCGTGCGTCCGATGCAAAACAATATTAATTAATTGTGTTAATGATATTTACGCGGACGCACGAGCCGTGCAATGCAATGCGGTTCAAATAAGGGCATATCACAGAATCGCGTAGCGATTCAAGAGGGTAGCCGAGGGTGAGGGCGTGGCGAAGCCTCGACCGAACCCTCGGAAAAAGGTTGTCGGCAACCGGGGATTTGGAGCGGAGCCTGCCGGAGCGTTCGAAAATGCCAACCGTGGTGCAGAACGCTACGCTGTCGCTCGCTCCAATACCACGGATGATGCCAATGCCGTTACCCGGGGTTCCGCTATCGCTCCACCCCGGGCTACTTTCTTGAAGCGCTACGCGCTTCTCCTCCATAGCGATAGCTTATTTGAACCGCATTGCGCGAGCCGTGCCTCCCTACACCGTGATTACATTAACTTTATAATCAGATATACTTATTATGAGATTTAAGACTAAATAAGGGTTGGGTTAAGACTAAATAAGGGATTGGTTGACGGTTGGTTCTGTAATGACCTGTATATTTGCAGAAAAAGTTACTGCAATGAAAAGATTGACGTTTGTTTTTATCGCAATGTATGCAATTTTGCCAATGACGGCGCGGACGGAAACCTCCGACAGTATAGGCGCGGAGCAGCTCAACGAGGTGGTGGTGACCGGCGAGAAGCCCGAGATAAAGGGGCAGGACGGCATTTTGGTGGTAGACTTGCCGTCGATAGTCGAGGATAAGCCGGTAACAAATGTTTTGGAAGCGCTGGGCTATCTTCCGGGCGTGGTAAGCGATAACGGTGCCATCGGGCTTAACGGCGCGTCGTCCGTAACAATCATCATCAATGGAGAACCTACGGCGATGCCGTTGCAAAACCTTTACCAATTGCTGTATTCCACGCCCGTCGACAGGCTTAAAAATGTTGAAATAATGTATTCCGCGCCTGCAAAGTACCATGTAAACGGAGCCGTTATAAATGTGGTGCTGAAAACGCCGCGGCCACTCGACGGATTGACGGGGCAGGCGCATCTTGGATACGGGCAGACACGCTACGCTTCATATTCCGGAGGCTTGAACGCCACATACGCCGTGAAAGACTGGGCTTTTGACTTGAATTGGTCGCTTGCCCGGAATCATACTTACAACAGGCAGGAGACCCGCTCCAACCATCTTTTCGACGGGTCACGGCATATGATAGAAGACGACATGCGGCAAATTGGCAGAAACTTGTCAAATACCATATATGCCTCCGCGTCGTATAAAAAACTGAAAGTGACTTACAACGGACAAATCACTTCCAAAATCAGAAACAGCAGTCTCTCGGCCGGAACTTTCGGCGATTTCTCAAACATATATAAAGACTTGTCGCCCACTGCTTTTCACAACATTGCCCTGCGCTATGTATCGCCTTTTGGGCTTACAGTCGGTGGCGACTATACGGATTACTATGAGCGCAGAAGCCAGAACTTGCACAAGGGCGATGTGCAACAGGTGAGTTCCGAGAATTGCCAGGACATCGGCCGCTATCATGCCTATATCGACATGGAGCACACGGCAGGAAACTGGACAATCGGATATGGCGTGGATTATCAACATTCCGCCGACAAGAGCCGTCAGACCTATGTCTTTCCGACACAGCCGGGATTTGACAATGCGCTGCGCGAGGACGTGGCAAGCGCATATGCAGGCACACAGACATCGTTTGAGTGGGGATTGTCGTTCAACGCCTCGGTGAAGGCAGAGTATTTCCATAACAATTACAGGCACAACTGGAATGTCGTGCCTCAATTCGGGGCCACGTTCTACAAGACTCCTGCGAGCATATTTCAACTCAACTTTACATCCAACCGTGTTTATCCATCATTCTGGGAGCTGCATGGCGGCACGGCTTATATCAACGACTATTCAACGATACTGGGCAATCCCGCGCTGCAACCTTATATGAACTATACGGGCCAGTTGAGTTACATTTTCAGGCAAAAATTCGCGGCCACATTCTATGTGCTGTATCTCGACGACTATTTTGTGCAGTTGCCCTATCAGTCGACAACCGACCTGCACCTTGTGTTCCAGACACAAAATATGAACTTTTCGCGAACCGTCGGTTTGCAACTCCATGTTCCGTTCAACGTCAAAAACATATGGGATGCGACAGCAACCGTCAACGTGTCGCACGGTCGGCAAAAATCGGACCGTTTCCACGACATCAGTTTCGACAACAAGCGTTGGGGGCTGTATGCGGCACTCAACAATACATTGCGTTTCACGTCCGGCAGTCCCTTGTCATTGTCGATCGACGGCACATATATTTCCGGGCAGATTCAAGGCCCCGGACGTTTCGGTCCATTGTGGAAAATTGATGCCGGGGTGAAATGGCAATTTGGCAAGAAACGTTGCTGCGAATTTGTAGTGAAGGCCAACGACATATTCGGCAGCTGCAATCCCGACATGAAAATTAAGGTTGCCGGGCAGGATTACAGGATGAAGTCGCACGACATGAACCGCAGCCTCAGCATGACATTTACATGGCGTTTCAACGGCTTCCGTCCCAAAGAAGACACCACAATCGACACATCGCGCTACGGCACCGGTCGATGAAAAAATAATTTGTATCTTTGCAAAAAAAGGATATGATATACGCAGAGACTGAAAGATTGATATTACGTTCGTGGCGGCGCGACGATCTGCCTTTGTTCGCGGAAATGAACAAAGATTTGGAAGTGATGAAGTATTTTCCGGCACCGCTTGGTTATGAAGAGAGCGAGGCCTTTTACCATCGTATTCAAGAAGAATTCAAGAATAAGGGATGGGGCCTATATGCCGTGGAGTTGAAATCGGAAGGACGGTTTATCGGCTATGTCGGGTTGCATGAAATTGGCTTTGAGGCCGATTTCACCCCCGGCGTGGAGATTGGCTGGCGGCTCGATTCGGCGTATCACAACCAGGGGTATGCCACAGAGGCGGCAAAGGCTGTGCTGAAAATGGCAAAAGCGTCTGGCATGTCATGCCTTTATTCCTTCACGGCCAAAATCAACAGGCCGTCGGAGCGCGTGATGCAGAAAATAGGCATGGATAAAATAGGAGAATTCGAGCATCCGAAACTTTCGGCCGGTTCGCCGCTACTCACCCACGTGCTATATAAAATAGAATTGTAGCCCTATTTGTGGAGCACACGGTGGTAGAAGGCGGGGAACATCTTGCGCATACGCAGAAGCACCGAGGAAATATTGTCGCCGGCGATGACAACGGTGACGGCAACGAGGATGAGGCATAGTCCGGCCATGTCGCGCACGGTAAGGCTTTCGCCAAACAGGAGTATGCCAAAAAACACGGCGGTGAGCGGTTCGAGCGCGCCAAGGATCGCCGTGGGGGTGGAGCCGATATTGTGTATCGCAAGAGTTGTGCATACAAGTGATATTGCAGTGGGGAGAAGACCGAGCGAGATTGCGCAACCCAACAGTAGCGGCGAGGACGGCACGTTCAGCGACGGGTGTATGAATTTGTCGGCTATGAAAATCGAAGTGCCGAAAAGAATCACATAGAACGTCAGCACCAGTGTGGGTATGTCTTTCAATCCGGGACGGTTTACCCATACGAGATATATAGCGTATGACAGGGCAGATCCCATGACCAAGGCGGTGCCGATGGCGCTCAATGTTGCGCCGTTTTCGCCTTTATAGAGGAGTACTATGCCCGCAAATGCCATGACTATGCAGCATATGGTGATGGGGCTTAGGCGTTCGTGGAAGACAAAAGTCATAATCAAAGCCACCATAAGCGGATAGACAAAAAGCATGGTTGAGGCGATGCCTGCGGCCATGAAATTGTAACTTTCAAACAGCAACAACGACGACAAGCCCATAAGAAGGCCAAGCCCTGCGAGCGGAGCGACCTGACGACGACTTATGGCCATGCGCTGACCACGCCATTTAATCATTAAAAACAATATGATTGTTGCGAAAATATACCGGTAAAGCAGAACGTCGCACGCGCTCAGGCCATCGGAATACAAAGGCAGAGCAAAAAGCGGATTCATGCCATATGTTGCGGCGGCAATTGCGCCAAACAAGAAACCTTTTGTCCTTTTTGACATAATCATAGTAGGAGTAGAAATGGTAAATATCACAAATTTAGGGTCAAACCGAGCTCTTGCAGCGCAAGACTTTTTTGGAGGAAGCGGCAGAGCCGCTCGATATGGTAGGCATGGGCGCAAGCCCATGTTATGATGAGATGTTATTATTCGACTGCGGCCGCAGTCGAACCTCTGTGATTCGTTTTAAACACGGGCTTTGGCCCGTGCCTACCGTATTCGACCGCCTTGCGGTCCACCTGTTTTAATCAATAATGCACCGTAAATACGGCTTGTGCCGGAAGAATTTTTCATCTTCCTTTGGCGAGAAAAATAAAAAAATAAAGTGCTTAAATAGAGTAACATCCTCATTTTCAGCACTTTATTAAGGTGAGCGGCAAACGGGGTTCGAACCCGCGACCCTCAGCTTGGGAAGCTGATGCTCTACCAACTGAGCTACTGCCGCATTTTCGACCGCAAAGTTATTTGTTTTTTCTGAAACTACCAACATACGGCACTTTTTTCGGCAGTCGAGACGTAAATTTTAACATTCGTTAAACCTCCGTCGATATGCCGATTGAATTGGATGGTTTTTATTTGTGGAAATAAAAAAGAATACTTAAATTTGCAGGTGCAGGCCGCATCGCAGAGCCCGGTCAAGGGCAATGGGGGTGGGCTGCAAAGACATAATTAAAAAGCGTTACTCGACGCTCTTTCTTGGCTTGTTGAAACCTGGAAAACTTCGATTGGAGTCAAGAATGTAGCAAACAGTAGACGTCTTGGTGGATATGTACATTCCGTCCGGTCCGGCGCGCAAGCGTTGGATTGGAACGTGTATCATATTCTGCGTGAGGCTTCTGCGTTGTTTGCTCGTTCTACTCCAATGGGCAATTCCAGGGCCTCAACAAGCGGGACGGGCAACAAGTATGGCTCTCACGCTTTTTTTGTAACCGATTTAATGCCAAAGAGGGGAGTCCGGCGGCGTATGTTGTTATGAAAGTTTTTGCTCGCTATTTTACGGAAGATGGTGTTAATTTCCGCCTCAACACCGTCTTGCAATTCGGCGACAGTTGGGATGTGATAGGCGCGGCGGTGCTTATTAATCCGGGGAGTGCGCGTCCTGTCGGAGATTGCGATTCCGCCGAGTTGAAAAATCTTGAAGCCCTCACAGGAGAGTCGACTTATTGGAAATCGTTTTCCGCCGACCCTACCATGAATCAACTTGAGAAAATATTCAACGGATGGTATGTCGGAAAAACGCACCCGCTGAACGGGGTTGTCTTGCTGTTTAATTTGTTCAACCTCCGCGACAAAAATCTGCAACAGGCATTGGCGATGCAAGCCGAGTGCAACTCCGGCCTGTTGTTCTCTACCGATGCCGACATCTGCCGGATGCAGAATGTCGACCGCATCTATCTCGGCTGGGGAAGCACCGGCAAGAAAGAACTGCGCGAGTATGCCGAGAAGATATTTGAGGCCGTGAAATCGAAAACGGCAAATTACACCGACCCCGATTTCAATCGCAACCCGTTCTATCATCCCGGATATATCAACCGCAGTTACAAGCGAAATCCCGCAACTCAAAAAATCCTTTCATCGTTCTGATAATATGGCAAAATACAAGAATAAGATATTATTATTTGTTGCACTCATTGGCTTTTGCATAAAATCTCATGGCCTTGATTTTCAAGTCGATGGCATCAAGTATACAACAATCGGCGATGCTGAAAAAACATGCGCCGTAGCAAAATATGGCGACTATGCAGGCATTGTTGAGATTCCCTCGGCCGTTAGATATAATGGAGTTGATTACACGGTAACAACTATTGGGGAGGAGGCTTTCCAGGGTTGTCAAATATCAAAAGTGATTATTCCAGAAACTGTGACTAAGATATGCAGGGCTGCGTTCAATGTATCTAAAATTGAAGAAATAGATATCCCGAATTCGGTTGAAACCATTGATACGGCGGCCTTTTTCAGTTGCTCTAATTTGAAGCGTGTGATTCTTCCAAATCAGTTGTCAAGAATAGAGCCGGGCATATTGGGCAGATGCTTCAACTTGGAGTCAATCTCCATTCCCGAAACAGTGGAATCGATAGGTTTCCAGGCGTTTCAATTCTGTCATAAACTTACGAGTGTAAGAATCCCCGATTCTGTAAAGAAAATTGAAGAACGGGCATTTCAAGGCTGTGAAAATCTGGTGTCTGTTGCGATGGGCAATAGTGTTGAGACAATAGATAATGAAAGTTTTAAAGGTTGCGGTTTGGAATCTGTTACAATTCCTGCGTCAGTTCAAGAAATATATCCCGACGCTTTCTCTTTCAATGAGAAATTGAAGAAATTGACAATAGAAGGAAATAACACGTGGATATTCAATGAGGCCTTTGCATATTGTCCTGTTCTTGAAGAAGTCATTGTGCCACCCGGATGTTTGTTGTTGTATAATAAGGCAACTGAGAATCATCCGTTTTATGAATGTAAAGGTTTGAAAAAGGCGGCATTGCCCGGAGATGTGGGAGATGATAAAAATGAACTGCCCTATGGCGTAAATGTCTATTACCCGCGTACAATACCCCCTTCGATACTTGAAGATGGCATAATATATTCCTACGACAGGAAAACAGTATATTATGCGTCGATATGGCTGGATGGAAAAGCCGAGATTCCGGAAGGTGTGACGGATATTGAGGAGAAAGCATTTATTTGCTGTGATAAGTTGACAAGTGTGGTTATGCCGGAGAGCTTGTTGCGAATCCGTAATTATGCTTTTGCTGAATGTACCAAATTAGAGGATAAATCCTGTTATGCGATTGAGCCTCCCTATGTTAGTGATGAGGATGTGTTCAAGCCAATTATTGGAAATCTGCATGTCCCGGCTGAGTCTGAACAAGCATATAAAGAAGCCGTTGTTTGGCGAGGGTTCAATATAATACCTGACCTATCAGGAATTGACGATACTTGCGTTGATTTGAATGGGAATGAAGATGTCGAGATTTTCAATATGTCCGGTGCTTGCATTTTCAAAGGTTCTGTTTCAGCTATTGATGATTTGCCAAAAGGAATATATATAGTAAGGCAAAACGAGAAAATAAAGAAAATAATCATTTAAAAACAGGCCTCGGTCCGGATTGCGGGCCGAGGCTGTTTTTATGTGTTGAAGTAGCGGGCAGAGGGGTGGGAGAGGTAGAGGCCGGTGACGGAGGAGGGGGGCGACATGGCGCCGGTGGAGGTGAGGGTGATGCCGAGGTCCGGGTAGGGGATGAGTCGGGCGAGGGCGAAGATGTTGCGCTGGTCGGGGAAGGAGGGGTAGCCGACAGCGGGACGGATGCCGCCAAGGCCGGTGAGACGGTGGATGTGTTCGGAGGCGGCTTCGACAAGACGGTCGCCGACGGTGTGCATCAATAGGGCGGCATATGGGTCGGAGCCGGATTTTACGGCGTCGAGTTCGGCAGTGAAGGCTTGCGAGACGGTGGCGGCAAAGGTGCCGACATGGTCGCCCGCGGTGGCTACGAAGTCGCAAAGCGCGAGCAGTGTGCCGTCTGGTTCGGCAGATTTAGCCTGCCGTTTTGTGGGGATGGTGACTTTGCCGTCGGGGCCGTCAATCTCGATGGCGTCGCCTGCGGAGCGAGCCGGATAGAAGGCTTGAGCGGCCTCGACTCCCATGGCAGGGTTGGCGGCGAGACTCGAAAGGAGCGCGTCGGCGTCGGCGCGGAGTTTGGCGGCCTCGGGATTGTCGGCCTTGATTTTCCATGCGTGGTAGAAGTAGGACCAGTCGATAAGCGGAATCAAATCGGCGACAGGAATCAAGGGCAGACGGCGAAGTCCGGTAAATGGGGGCGTAGCCGGACAATAGTCGGAAGCGATTTGGAAGCGACGCGAGGGGTCGGACTGTGGTTGCGGCTTGTCGGCATGGGCGGCACGTGCGGCATCTTGGGCGGCGTGGACTTCGGCGATGAAGGCGTCGCGCTGTTCGGGGTCGAGGAGCCGTGCGGCGACAACCGGGTTTACGGCGGCGTCGCGGACATGAATTATTGCGTTTTCGGGATAGAGCGGGGCGATTTTAACGGCGGTGTGAAGCTCCGATGTGGCCGCGCCACCTATCATTACGGGCACGCAAAGATTGGCATCGCGCATCATCTCGACAGTGCGGCACATCTCGGCAAGCGAGGGGGTGATAAGTCCGCTCAGACATACGAAGTCGGGGCGGTGGGCGCGGATTGCGTCGATAATCGTTTGCTGCGGCACCATCACGCCAAGGTCGATGATGCGGTAGCCGTTGCACGACAGAATCACACCCACGATATTCTTGCCGATGTCGTGGACGTCGCCTTTTACCGTGGCGAGCAGAGCCGTGCCCGTGTAGTGGATTTCAGAATCGGCGTCGGCGCCTCCATAAGAAGCAATGATATGTGGTTGAAGGAAATCCACGGCCATTTTCATGGTGCGGGCGGTCTTGACGACCTGCGGAAGGAACATGCGGCCTTCGCCGAAGAGCGTGCCTACGCGGTTGATGCCGTCCATAAGCGGTCCGGCAATGATTTTCAGCGGAGAGTCGTAGGCCGAGAGGGCTTCGGTGAGGTCGTCGGCGAGATGCGACGGGTCGCCGGTGATTAGGGCGTCGCGCAGGCGGTCGTCCAAAGACTTCCGCACGGAGGATTCGGGCTTTTCGGCCGGGGCGTCTGTGGCTGCTGTTTGCAAACGGGAGGCTATGTCGAGCAGCCGCTCGGTGGCGGCTTGGTCGCGTTGTGAGAAAAGCACATCGTCGATAGCCGCGCGGAGTTCGGGGTCGATTTGGTCGACAGCCACAGCCGTGGCAGGGTTGAGGATAGCCATGTCCATGCCCTCGGCCACGGCACGGGCCAGGAATACGGCGTGCATGGCCTCGCGCACGGGGTTGTTGCCGCGGAAGGCAAACGACAGGTTGCTCAATCCTCCCGAAACGTGCGCGCCGGGAAGATTTTGGCGAATCCATCGCGTTGCGCGCACAAAATCGTAGGCGTAGTCGAGATGCTCGTCGATGCCCGTGGCCACTGTGAGGATGTTGGGGTCGAAGATTATGTCGGCGGGATTGAATCCGGCATCCTCGGTGAGCAGGCGGTAGGCGCGGGCGCATATTTCAATCTTGCGCTCGAAAGTGGTGGCCTGGCCTTGTTCGTCAAAGGCCATGACAACGACAGCGGCGCCAAGCGAGCGGATTGTGCGGGCATGGTCGAGAAAAGCCTCCTCGCCTTCTTTAAGCGATATTGAATTGACAATAGCTTTGCCGGCTATTGATTTTAATCCGGCCTCGATAACGGAGAAGTCGGACGAGTCGACCATGAACGGCACTTTCGCTATGTCGGGGTCCTGGCCGGCGAGGGCGAGGAATGTCGACATCTCGGCACGGGCATCGAGCATGGCATCGTCCATGTTTATGTCGATAACCATTGCTCCGTCCTCGACTTGCTTGCGGGCTATGGCAAGAGCCTCATTGTGGTTCTTTTCCTTGATGAGGCGCAGGAACTTGCGGCTTCCGGCCACATTACACCGTTCGCCCACATTGACAAAACGGCCTTCCGAGGCCAGAGATTCGAGCCCGGAAATTACAAGCCCTTTGCCCGGGCAGCCATCGGGGCAGCGCAGGGGGGCTTGGCTCGTGTCGGCCATGCGGCGCATCATGGCAATATGCTCGGGGCCGGTGCCGCAGCAACCGCCTATGATATTGACCAGACTGCGGTCGAGCATCGGTTTCATGGCCGCCCACATCACGGCAGGAGTGTCGTCGTAGCCTCCGAAACGGTTGGGCAGCCCGGCATTGGGGTGAACCGAGACATAGCACGGGGCAGTTTCCGAAAGACGGCCGAGCGGGCCGATAAGACCGTCGGCGCCAAGCGAGCAGTTCAAGCCGATTGAGAGCAGCGGAGCGTGGCTCACGGCTATGGCGAAAGCCTCGATCGACTGACCCGAGAGGATGCGTCCGCCCGAGTCGGTCACGGTGGCCGACACCATGATCTCGACGCGTCGTCCGACCCGGGCCATGGCCTTATCCGCAGCCGATAGGGCCGCTTTCACGTTTAGGGTGTCGAGGGCCGTCTCGATAAGCAGGCAGTCGACACCGCCTTCAATCAGAGCCTCTATCTGCTCGATATAAGCCGCTTCGAGAGCATCGAAAGTGATTGCAGGAGAGTAGGGGGTGTCGGGGTTTACGGCAAGGTTGAGCAGGGCTGTGGTCGGCCCCACGCTTCCGGCCACAAAACGACGGCGCGAGGGGTCGGCGGCATTGGCGCGGTCGACCTCACGGCGAGCGATTTGCGCTCCGGCGAGGTTGATGCGTCGCACATGGCCGTCGAGGGCGTAATCTTTCTGCGATATGGCCTGGGCGTTGAACGTGCAAGTGGAAATTATGTCGGCTCCGGCTTCGAGATAGGCGCGGTGAATATCCGATATCACATCGGGGCGCGTGAGCACAAGTATATCGTTGTTGCCTTTAAGCTCGACAGGATGGCCGGCGAATTCGTCGCCGCGGAAATCAGCTTCGGTGAGGCCGCGTTTCTGTATTTCCGTTCCCATGGCCCCGTCGAGAACAAGGATGCGGCGTTTCAGTTGGTCTCTCATCATTAATATATTTCAGCGGCCACTCGGCGCACGCTCTCGGTGGCGAAAAGAGTGTAGAAATGCAGCGACGGCACGCCGCGGGCAATAAGTTCGCGGCATTGGGCTATGGCCCATTCCACGCCCACTTCTTTCACTTCGTCGTTGGTGCGGCATTTTTCAAGCGCATTGGAAAGCGGCTCGGGAAGGTCGACACGGAAAACGCGCGGAAGCACGTTGAGCTGGTTCATGAGCACAATGGGCTTGATGCCGGGGATAATGGGCACGGTGATTCCGGCTTCACGGCAGCGGTCGACAAATTCGAAATACTTACTGTTGTCGAAAAACATCTGCGTCACAAGGTATGAGGCTCCGGCGTCGACTTTCATTTTGGCATAGCGTATGTCGGATGCCATGTTGGGCGCCTCCTCGTGTTTCTCGGGGTAGCAGGCCATGCCATAGACAAAAGGAGTCTCGATTCCGTCGATATGGGTGCCGTCGAGTCCTTCGCCACGGTTGAAGGCGTTGACTTGCTCCTGGAGGTCGGTGGCATGGATGTTGACGCGGACGTTCGGGTCGTTGGGGGTGGCAGTCGGCTTACTGTCGCCGCGCAGGAGGAAAAGGTTGGTAATGCCCAAGAAATTGAGGTCGAGCAGCGCATATTCCGTTTCTTCTTTGGTGAATCCGGAGCAAATGATGTGAGGCACTGCGGTGATGCCGTAGCGGTTTTGGATTGCCGCTGCCACGGCCACGGTGCCGGGCCTTTTCACCACGGCCACGCGGCGGTGGCTGCCGTCGGGTTGTGGCAGGTAGACGTATTCGCTGTGGTGCGATGTGATGTTGATGTTCTTCGGCTCGAATTCACGCAGGGCGTCGATGGTCTTGAACACCTTATATATACTGTTGCCTTTAAGCGGAGGCAGAATTTCAAATGAGAATGTGGTCTTTTCAGCCATAATCTTTAATACCTTGGATGTGGAAAACGATAGATTGTGCAAAAATACGCAAATAATCCGATATATCAGTGTTAAAACACTTCAAATGATAACAAATTGATAAATCACACTTCCTTTGACGGTTTAAGCCGTGGAAGCGCGAAGGCCACCACGCCGAAAAGCGGGGCGTAGGAGCATGCGCGGAACACGGCCTCGATGCCGTAGGTGTCGGCATAATTGCCAATTACCGCCGATGCTATGCCGCCGATGCCGAACGCGAAGCCAAAGAACAGTCCGGAGATGGCTCCCAGATGATTGGGCAGGAGTTCTTGCGCGTATAGCAATATAGCCGGGAAAGCCGACGAGAGCATGAAGCCGGCGAAGAAACTGCAAGCCACCGCCCAGGGCAGGGATACATACGGCAGCGCAAGCGCGAATGGAGCTGCGCCGAGAATCGACACCCATATCACCACTTTGCGTCCGTAGCGGTCGCCGAATGGCCCTCCTACAAGAGTGCCCACAGCCGTTGACACCACAAATACAAAGAGGTAGATTTGAGAAGCCGATACTCCGGCTCCGAACACGTCGATGGTGTAGAATGTATAGTAGCTTGTCATGCAGGCCATATAGGTGTATTTCGAGATGATAAGCACCATTATGGCTATTATTACCCAAAACGTCTTGGCGCGCGAAAGCGGCATGGAATGCCTTGACGCTGTTTTGTCCCGGTTTCTTTTTTGCTCACGTATATATGTCCGGAACCATTTGATGATGTGTCCCATCACGGCGAAGGCTATCGCGCTCACGATGAGAAACAACAACACGAATTTTCTTCCGTAAGGCGCCACCAGCAGAGCCACGAGCAGAGGTCCGATGGAGCTGCCGAAATTGCCGCCGACCTGAAACACCGACTGGGCGAGTCCGCGTTTGCCGTGGCTGCATACCGAGGCAATGCGCGAGGCTTCGGGATGCAGCACCGACGAGCCAAGGCCTACGAGGGTGACGGTGAGCAACAGGCCGCCAAAAGAGTTGATGAATGCCAGCATAATAATTCCGCAAGTGGTGAAAGCCATGCCCATCCACAGGCTCCAAGGCTTGGGATGCTTGTCGAACACAAGGCCTACAACGGGCTGGAATATCGACGCGGCAATCTGATATATAAGCGTGACGATGCCAATTTGCGTAAAATCGAGCGAAAGTTCGGTTTTAAGCATAGGATAAAGGGCTGTGATCACGGCTTGCAATGTGTCGTTGCAGCAGTGAGCCGCGCAAAGGCACAGAAGTACCCCGAGCGGCACCCCTGTTAATTGGTTTCTTAACTTTCTTGCAAGGTCCATTTCAAGATGTTTGAAAATTCGGGTGCAAAATTACGAAAAAAATGCCTAACTTTGCGGCCTAAATTTTGATTTTATGCCTGTCTGGATTTTGTTTGCGCTTACATCGAGCCTGTGTCTGGGGTTTTACGACATCTTTAAGAAAATATCTGTGCGAGGCAATAATGTGCTTGTCGTGCTGCTGCTTAACACGCTTTTCGGCACTTTGTATCTCAGTCCGGTGCTTGCCGGAAATCTTGCCTCGGGGCATTGGGGGCTTGGCGACACGGTTGCCGGCCATCTTCTTATTGTGGTTAAGGCTGCGATTGTGCTGTCGTCGTGGATACTTGGCTATTTTGCCATCAAGCATCTGCCTCTCACCATTCAGGGACCGATAAACGCTACGCGTCCGGTGCTCGTGCTTGTGGGCGCGCTGTGTATCTTCGGCGAGAGATTAAATGGCCTTCAATGGGCCGGAATCATTGCCGGATTTCTTTCTTTATATTTTATATCAAGGATAGGCAAGAAGGAAGGTTTCACGCTCAAAGGGTCGTCGTGGCTGTGGATGTCGGTCGGGGCCATGGTGCTGGGAGCCGTCAGCGCGCTTTACGACAAATATCTCCTCCGCCATTATTTGCCCCTCGAGGTGCAGGCATGGTATTCGTTGTATCAACTGCTGCTCATGGCCGTGATTGTGGCGTTGCTTTTCAGGTTTGATTCACGTGCCGGTGCCGTAAAATTTACGTGGAGGTGGACGATTCCGTGTATCGCGCTGTTTCTCACTGTTGCCGATGTGGCCTATTTCTATTCTTTGTCGCAGGAGGGAGCCATGATTTCGATTGTGTCGATGGTGCGTCGCGGAAGTGTGATTGTGCCGTTTATCTATGGCGTGGTAGCCCTTCATGAGAAGAATGTGAAGGAGAAATCGCTTGATTTGGGACTTCTGCTACTCAGCCTCGGCCTGCTTGTGGCCGGTTCTCGTATGTAAACTAAATATTATTCAATCGTAATACGCTGTATGTCAATGTGTTATAGCTGACGGGGGGGGGTAAAATTCATTAAAAATTTGGTTGTTTGAAAAATAATTCGTAACTTTGTGCCTGAAATTCAAATGTCAATATCGGAGGATTACTTTCTCACACCCGTATCCTCTTGATTGTTACTATGATTGTGTATGTAGAAGAGGCTTGCCGGCCCGCTCATCGCAATGTGCTTGTTAAATCGATTTATAACCAATTTTAGTACCATACTGACCTTCGGCATGGCACCTTGTCATGTTGAGGGGAAATAAAGAATTGTTACAAAATTGTGAAAAAATGTTCTGTTTTTTGAAATAAAATAGAATTATAATACGGAAAATGGCTAATTTTGCAGCCGGTTTCCGTGCCCGGGACTTGCGGGTTCACGTTTCTTCACGAATAACACAGCAATAACTACATATTTTAATGAAACTCAGAACGATAATCCTTTCTGCCGCTGTTGCCATGCTTGCCTCGTGCTCAGCACCCAAAGACATTGTGTATTTCCAGGACGTACAGCGTGGTTCGGAGTTCGTATCCAACAACTCCGCCAAAATTAAGATTCAACCGAAGGATCAGCTTCGTATCATCGTGTCAACCTCCGACAGCCGTCTTACCGAGCAGTTTAACCTCTCGGCAGGTTCTAATTCATCTACTGTCGTCACCGGCGGTCAGGGTATAGGTTACACGGTAGATCCGGCCGGCGACATAGTGTTCCCGGTGCTCGGTGAAATCCACGTTGCCGGCATGACACGCGATCAGGTGGCCGACTATATCCGTCGCGAGCTTATTGGACGCGACCTTGTGAAGGATCCTGTTGTTATCGTCCAGTTCATGAATCTGTCGGTGGCTGTGCTCGGCGAGGTTAAAAGCCCCGGACGTGTTCCCATTGAAAAAGACAAGATTACAATTCTCGACGCTATTGCCGATGCCGGCGACCTTACAATCGATGGCGAACGCACCAATGTAAAGATTATCCGTACAGATGGCGCAAAGCAAAGCGTTTATGAGGTGGACCTCACCGACGCGAATTCGGTGTACAACTCTCCGGTCTTTTATCTCCAGCAAGACGATGTGGTGTATGTCACACCTAATAACAAGGCTCGCCGCGGCTCAACTGTCAACGGCAATACCCTTCAAACCTATGCTTTCTGGATGTCGCTTGCCACATTCCTCATGTCGATTGGCGTTCTCGTCTTTAAATAGGCAATATAAGGCAAAGAAAGGAAAACATATAAGAAGATAGTTTAATTCTTTCCATCCTCCCAACTCCCCAACACCTACAAAATATGCAAATAGTCGACTCCAAAACAGCGTCTGTCGCCGCGCCTTCCGCGCCTGCGGCTCGTCAGCAGCAAAACGATTCGTTCAATATAATGGACATCGTGAGTGTATGCGTCCGCAACTGGTATTGGTTCCTTATATCGCTTGTCGTGTGCCTCGGCATCGGACTTTATTATGTGCTTACAACTCCGCCGGTCTATACACGCTCGGCCGCTATCCTTCTTAAAGACTCGAAATCGTCGGGTGGGGGATATGGCGGCTCGGAAGCCGATGCCTTTCAGGATATGGGGCTGTTTAACACGTCGACCAACCTTACCAACGAAATTTCTGCAATCGAGGCTCCCGACCTTATGGCCGAGGTGGTGCGCCGTCTGCATCTCGACGTGAGCTACACCGCTCCCGGCCAATTCCACCCCGTCACTCTCTACGGACTCACGCAGCCTGTGGCCGTCGATTTTATCGACCTCGACCCGTCGGGCACCGCGTCGTTCGACCTCAAAATCAAGGATGGAAAATACACTCTCAATGATTTTCGCCTCAATAACGAAAAAATTGAACATGCTCCTGTCGCTGCCGCTATAAACGACACTGTGGCTACGCCCGTCGGCCGGCTCGTTATCGCTCCCCACCAGGGATTCCGCGACGGTCTCGATGTAGACATGACTGTAAAGAAAAGCCCCGTGTCGGCTGTGCGTCCTGCTTTCTCCGCCGGTCTTACCGTGGCTCATCTCAACGAAAAGTCGTCAATCATCAACCTTTCCTACCGCGATGTATCCACCCAGCGTGCCGACGACATCCTCAACTACGTAATCAATATATATAATGAGAACTGGGTGAAGGATAAGAACCAGATTGCCGTGTCGACATCTATGTTTATCAACGACCGCCTCGGCGTAATCGAGTCGGAACTTGGTAACGTCGATTCCGATATTTCCGATTACAAATCCGAACACCTTATTCCCGACGTAGGCGCAGTCGCTTCCATGTACATGTCGCAGGCCCAGGAAGCCCAGGCAGGCATCAAGGACCTCAACAACCAGTTGTACATGGCCCGCTATATACGCAACTACCTCTCCAATGCCGCCAACTCCAATCAGGCGTTGCCCGTTTCGTCGGGCGTGCAGTCGCTCAACGTATCGTCGGAGATTTCGGCCTACAACACAGCCCTGGCCGAGCGCAACTCGCTCGTTGCGGCATCTTCCGAGGCCAACCCCCTCGTTCAAGAAATGGACCGTAACCTTGCGGGCCTTCGCTCTGCCCTCCTTTCGTCGATCGACAACCAGATTCTTGCTCTCAACGCCCAGATTCACACTCTCCAAAGTTCGTCCGGCCAGGCCACTGCGCAAATTGCGTCTAACCCCAAGCAAGCCAAGTACCTTCTTTCTGTTGAACGCCAACAGAAAGTAAAGGAATCACTCTATCTTTACCTCCTGCAAAAACGTGAGGAGAACGAGCTCTCACAAGCCTTCACGGCCTATAACACACGCGTGATACGCACTCCCGATGGTTCTTCCGCTCCCACAGCACCGGCACGCACTATGATTCTCCTTGTCGCCGCTGTAATCGGTATCGCTATTCCCCTTGTGATTATCGTGCTGAAAGAAATGCTCAACACCGTGGTGCGCGGACGCAAGGATATCGAAAATCTTGCAGCTCCGTTTGTAGGCGAAATTCCTCAGACCGGCAAGAAAAACGCAGGCAAGACTTTCCGCCGTCCCGGCAACAAGGGAGAGCGCAAGGATGCCGATCCCCTCATCGTGGTAAAGCCGCATAGCCGCGACATCATCAATGAGGCCTTCCGTGTAGTGCGCACCAACCTCGAATTCATGACTCCCGAAACCGGCCATGCCTCCGTCATTGCCGTTACCTCCGCCAATCCAGGCTCCGGCAAGACCTTCGTTGCCTACAACCTTGCTCTCTCTCTCGGCATTAAGGAAAAACGCGTGCTTGTAATCGACCTCGACCTCCGTCGCGGATCGCTTTCGCATTATGCGCAAGCAGCCGCCGGTTCAAAAACGCCCGGCATTGCCTCATATCTCGCCGGACGCACCGCCAACGTAGGCGACATCATAATACGCGGCAACGCTGAATCGCCCCTCGACATTATCCCCATAGGCACGATTCCTCCCAACCCCACCGAACTCCTCTTTAACGGACGACTCGAATCACTCATCACATCGCTCCGCGACCAATACGATTACATCTTCCTCGACTGTCCGCCTATCGAGATTGTTGCCGACGCCGCCATTATCAACCGCGTAGCCGACACCACGCTCTTCGTAATCCGCGCCGGTCTTTTCCAGCGCTCGATGCTCCCTGAAATCGACCGTCTCTACAACGACCGCCGCTACCGCAACATCTCCATCATCCTCAACGGCACCGACTCCACCTCCTCCCGCTACGGATCCCGTTACGGCTACCATTACGGCTACTCCTACGGCTCCCGCGCCTCCCAATACTACACCTCCGAATGATTTTGAACTTAGATTATCGATTAGTAATTATTTCGATTTTCTTATAATATTGTGAAGAAAGTAATAACATACGGAACATACGATTTGCTACATTATGGGCATGAGAATCTCCTGAAAAGGGCAAAGGAATTAGGTGATTACTTGATTGTTGGAGTCACGTCTGATTCTTTTGACAAGGATCGGGGAAAGTTGAATGTTCGAAATAATGTGTTGGAGCGTGTTGAAGCCGTGCGACGTACCGGTTATGCCGATGAAATTATTATAGAGGATTATGTCGGTCAAAAAATTGATGATATTCAAAAATATGATGTAGATGTTTTTGCTATTGGATCGGATTGGGAAGGAAAGTTTGATTATCTTAAAGAGTATTGCGAAGTAGTGTATCTGCCTCGTACAGAGGGTATATCTTCCACTGAACTTAGAAATAAGGATGTCAATCCTGTAAAACTGGGTATAGTGGGATGTGGCCGTATTGCCGAAAGATTTATTAAAGAGGCGGTACATGTGAGCGGTGCAGAGGTTGTTGCAGCGTATGATACGAATGAATCTGCTCTTGATCGATTTGCTAAATTGTATTCCGTAAGGCCCTGTTGTGATATTGATTCGTTATTAGACGTTGTTGATGGTATATATGTAGCCACACCTCATACGAGCCATTATTTCTATTCTAAAAAGGCATTATTAGCCGGAAAGCATGTTTTGTGTGAGATACCTCTTGCATTAAAGCGAGAGGAATCGGAAGAGCTGTTTCAAATAGCATCCGGGAATAGACTGGTTTATTTGGAGGCTTCTAAAACTGCACATTTTCCGGCATGGAATCATTTATTGGTGCTCGTTAAGAGTGGTATAATTGGAGATGTGATAGATGTGAAGGCATCGTTGTCAAAACTTGTAGCCTCAGGACTTAGGGAACTTGATGATAATCAGGCCGGTGGTAGCATGACCGAGTTGGGCCCCATTCCTCTTATGGCTATTGTGAAGTTGCTTGGAACGGATATGTCCGACATACAGTTTTATTCAAAATTTCACGATGGCGTCGACATTTTTACCCGTGCCAATATCGTTTATCCCGGTGCGGTGGCCTCTGTTACTTTGGGTTTAGGTGTTAAGACAGAGGGTAACCTTGTAGTTTCCGGGACAAAGGGTTATGTTTTGGTTCCATCGCCGTGGTGGCTTACGAATTTCTTTGAAGTCAATTTTGAGGATAGAAACAAGAATAAGAAGTATTTTTATAGTTTCGAAGGTGATGGCCTGAGATATGAATTGCAAGAATTTATCTCTATGATAATTGGTAAGAGAACTGTTTCTTATAGATTAAATCCGGTGGAATCTCTAACAATTGTGGATGTTATTGATAAATTCAGGAGTTGTTCAAATCTTCATATTTTGGAATAATAAGGACGAATCTATTAGGAAGCATGAGCAGTAATTTATCGTTAGTAGTTGGAGGAAGCAATGGTATAGGATTGGCTATAGCCTTGCATCTTGCAAAAACAGGTAACGTTATAGTAGTGGATAAGTCACCGGTAAATCCATTGTATTATAATGATAATATAAAATTTGAGCAATTTGATTTATTATCAGATGATTTTTCCATTTTTGACAAATTCGAGAATGTCAGCAATTTGATAATTACAGCAGGCTTCGGGCGACTTGCGTTGTTTGAAGATTTGTCGGAGAATGAAATAGTAAGCCAGATAAAAGTTAATTCGATAGCACCAATAAGGATAATAAAGCACTTCTATGGTAAATTGAATTCTGCCGAAGATTTTAATTGTGCAGTAATGGTAAGTATTGCCGGTTTTATGTCATCTCCGTTCTTTTCTACTTATGGGGCAAGTAAGGCGGCATTGAAAATTTTTATCGAGAGTGTTAATGTAGAGCTTTTAAAAAATGGTATTGGAAACCGAATATTGAACGTTTCGCCTGGTTCCATTAAAGGAACGAAGTTCAATAACGGTGAAAATGATATTGCTCTTACGATGCCATTGGCAGAACAGATTATAGACAGGATGCGTCGCAAAGAGGATTTATGGATTCCTCAGTATGATGAGGTTTTTTGTGAAGTGCTTAAACGCTATCATGACGATTTTCGTGCGGAAGGTATGCATAGTTATGACTATAAATTAAAAAGCGGAAGAATAAAGAACTAATTCTCTATATTCGTTAGGTATAATGAATAAACTATTTAATTGTTTAAATTAATATTAGTTTTTTTTCATTAATTAAATGCTATGAGTATCAGACGTATAATAAGGATGCTGGTTGATAAATTAAATCAGTCAAATTATGTAAAGACAATTCCTGCGAAGGTGGCGGCTGTTAGGTATAAACCAGTAATTAAAGTGGTTTTTGTATTGCATGAGGTCGCAATGTGGAAAACGGAGGCGTTGTATCTGACAATGTTAAATCATAAGCGGTTCGATCCTGTAATTTGCCCTATTGTTTCACATGAGGAATTGCCTGAGTCAGCAGTAAGGAAATATCTTCAATTGGTCGATTATTTAAAGAGAAAAAAATATAATTTTGTAGAAGCTGCGAGTATTGATTCTTTAACCCCGGATATTACATTTTATTGTAAACCATATGACATTGTATATCCGCAGTCGTTTTTACCGGCTAATAATAAAGGATTGATATGTCATGTCGGGTATGGCCTTGGATGGTTTAACCGTCCGTTGATAAATCATATGATTGTTAATAGGTCATGGCTTTTCTTTGTTGAGAATTGTATTGTAAAAAAAGCTTTTTCCGGAATGTTGGATTCCAAAGGTTGGAATATATGTGTAACAGGTGTGCCTCAGACGGATGTACTTATGGCTGACAAAAAAGAATTTGCAGATCCATGGATACAGCAGGATAGGCCTAAGAAAAGAATAATCTGGGCCCCCCATTTTACTGTTCATAATGGTTTGAGTTGTCTTGATTTGTCTTCGTTTTCATTGTTGTCAGATAAAATGTTGGCATTGGCAAAAAAATATGAGAATGAGATACAAATAGCGTTTAAGCCACATCCTATATTGTATCCTACATTGATTAAAGAATGGGGAGAGGAAAAGGCAAGGGAATATTACGATTGCTGGCGGACAGGCTCCAATACTCAATGTGAGGAGGGTGATTACATTGGATTATTTAAGTATTCTGATGCGATGATTCATGATTGTGGCTCTTTTCTTTTGGAGTATCTTTACATGAACAAGCCAGTATTATATACGCTCCGTACAGAAGATAGTTTAGATATCTTTAATGATTTTGGCCTGAAAGGTTATGAGCAATTATATCATGGAAATTCAATTGGAGATGTAGAGAAATTTATTATAGATGTTATAAACGGAATCGATCCTATGTTTGAATCCAGAGCGCAGTTCATTAAAGAGTATCTTTTGCCTCCAAACGGAAAGACTGCTTCTCAGAATATTATTGATGCGATATTGGGGGGCGGATAATTTTAATATGGGAGAGATACGAAAACAGACTATATCTGGGGTTAAATGGACTGCGATTGAAAATTTTTCATTGAAGTTCATTCAATTTTTTGTGGGTATCGTTTTGGCTCGTATGCTTACCCCGGCCGATTATGGTTTAATAGGCATGTTGGGTATATTTACGGCTGTTGCATCAACTTTTGTAGATAGCGGCATGAGTAATGCCCTAATTCGTAAACAAAATGCAGATAATAACGATTATAACACAGTATTTATATTCAATATTGTTGTAAGCTGTTTGGTTTATGTCATATTGTTTTTTGCTGCGCCATATATAGCTGTTTTCTTTAAATCACCAATCCTTTGTGACATAACAAGGGTTATTTCGCTGAATTTAATTATAGGATCTTTGGCTGGTGTTCAAACTGCCTATTTTAATAAAAATCTTGAATTTAAAAATTTAGCGGGTATTTCTGTCGCTACTTCAATTGTTTCAGGAGTAATCGGCATTGCAATGGCATACATGGGTTATGGTGTTTGGGCGCTTGTATGGCAATCATTAGTAAGCACCCTATTTTCAACAATATTTAAATGGTATATCTCAAAATGGAAGCCGTGTTTGCAGTTTTCAAAAGCATCATTTCAGGATTTATTTGGCTATGGAAGTAAGCTTTTGGCATCTAGCCTACTTCATACTATATATACGAATTTGACTACATTGTTTATTGGAAAGTTTTATACACCAAATGCATTAGGATTTTATTCCAGAGGCGAGTCCTGGCCTACACTACTAGAAGGTACTATAATAGGTGTATTAGGGAAAGTTACCTTTCCCATATTGGCTAAGCTTCAAGATGATAAAGGAAAGTTATTGACCGTTTATCGTAAATATATTCAAACAACCTCGTTGCCAATATTCTTTGGCCTTATACTTTTATGTGCGCTATCTCGACCGTTGATATGTCTTGTGCTCACGGATAAATGGCTTCCGGCCGTGCCTTACATGCAGATATTTTGTTTTGTATATCTTTTAGACAACGTCTGCATATTGAATCTTAATCTTTTGCAGGTGTTGGGGCGTAGTGATTTGTTTTTGCGTCTTGAGATAATAAAGAAAAGCATTTCAGTTGGAATGCTTTTATGTGCTGTTCCGTTTGGAGTGATGGCTATATGTATAATGAAATTAATTTATGCCCAGATTGCGGTAATTGTTAATACTTACTACACAGGAAAATTATTCAAATTGGGATATTTTCAGCAATTAAAGGATTTTGGTCCGTACATAATTTATTCTGTTATCGCATCTATCCCGGCGTTTTTATTGACATATACAAATCTATCCAACATTTTAATTGTAATGATTGGCTCGATTACATCCGCCATATTGTATTCGATGTTTTTGATTATAAGTAAGGATAAAGTTTTTAAAGAATACATTGTAATGGGTTTTATGAACCGATTAAAGGCCATTAGATGTAAATAATAAAGATTTACAAATTCCCTAACGTATGAGATATTTATTGACAGTTCCGGCATTAACACCGGGAAGTGGATTGAGCAAATATGTTATGACATTGGCAAGCATGTTGATTAATCTTGGCAATGAGGTTGGTGTTTTAGCAACTCACACATCAGATTTTAGTTATGAAAGAGAATCTCTAAATAAGATTGGAGTAAAATATCATTTTTACAATACATCAAAATATAAAATATGTAAATATTTGAAATTTATACATATTATAAGATCATTTAATGCCGATGTAATAATAAATAATTACGATGGTTTGATTCAATATATTCTTCCATTCTGCAAAAACAAATCGAGGTTGATACATATTTTGCATAATGATACGCCTGATTTTTATCGTATCGGTTCGATAAATGGAAGATTTGTGGATGGATGGATTGCTCCAACAAAAGCAGTCGCTGATAATTTTAACGTATATACAAAATACAAGTATGTCCAACAGGTTTCTGTAATACCGCATGGTGTTGAAGAAACTAATTTTGACTTGTCAGTTAAAGATCAGAAGACGTTGACTTTCGTTGGTGTTTTAGAGGAGCATAAGGGTGTGCTTTTATTGCCCCAGATTATTAAAGAATTGGAAAACCGTCAGATTGATTTCAATTTTACAATTGTTGGGGGCGGTAAATTCAACGATTATTTAAGGAATGCATTGGAAGAAGAAATTGTCAATGGATCAGTGAAGTTTACTGGAATTGTTTCTCCAAAATTAGTTTATGAGATTCTATCAAAATCATCAATATTTGTCTATCCGACTCATATTGACTCTTTTGGCCTGGTCATAGCAGAAGCGATGATGAATGGTGCCGTTCCTGTTGTTTCGCATTTGGAAGGAATAACGGATCAATTAGTAGATAATGAAATAAATGGATATCTTGTTAAAGTCGATGATGTTAATGGTTTTGTAGATAGAATTCAGGGGCTTTTGCAAAATCCAGCGGAAATGAATGCCATTGGTTTAAAAGCTCGCGAAAAGGCGAAGAAGATTTTTTCTTTGAAATCAATGGGTATGGCTTATTTGGATACAATTAATAAAACGTTATCCAGGTAATATTATATAACCTAAAATCTGATTGGATAATATGTCGATTATTGAACCTATTAAGGTTGCATATTTAGATTACAGCCATGTTTTTGCTGGAGCGGAGCAAGTTTTGCATACGATCATATCGTCAATTGATAGAAGAAAAGTTACTCCGTACCTCGTTTTTCCTTATCCACAGGATCATCATGAGAGATATATGCAACTGGATTGTGAAAAAAAATGGCTTTTCGATGAAAAAGAATGGTGGATGGGAAGCGAAAGATGGAAACATCCGGTTCGAGGCTCCGATTTTTTTGCACGTTTTATATGGGGAGTGAAATTAGCCGCGTATTTAAAAAGTAATGATATCAAGATACTTCATATAAACCTATTACGGCCGGATTGTATGATGTGGGTGCTTCCCTCTCATATGGCGGGAGTGAAAATTATCGGGCATTTTAGAAGTCAGGAATTAGATTGGATTCCATCAAGGCGAGTACAAAAATTATTTAATTTAATCCTTTGTGTTTCGAAATTCTCACAGTCAAGATTCCTTTGCAAAGGGAGATTTATACCTACGCGCTATTTATACGATTCTATAAACATGGGTAAATTTAACATTGATTTAGATAAAATCCAAGCATTAAATGATTTGGGATATAGTGAGAATACGATTTTAATTTCTTCAGTTGGACAATTATCGAGTCATAAAGGACACGATAACGCGATTCGGGCTTTTATAAAAATTGCATCAAAATATCCACAGGCAAGGTTGTTGATTGCAGGTAATGGCGTTTGTCTTGAACAATTAAAAAAATTAGCTAAACAAACTGAGTATGCCGAAAGAATTGATATTTTAGGAAGACAGGTTTCAAATATTTCACAGATTTATAAAGCTTCATCTTTAATTTTATCCTTGACAAAGGTCGGCGAGGGATTTGGGTTAGTACCATATGAAGCTGCTCTCCACGGGTGTCCGTTTATTGCGCCAAACTTTGGCGCAGTTAAAGAGTTTGTCGAGTCTGGTAAGAATGGTATATTGGTGGATACTCACGATATTGAGGAAATTGTAGAAGCAATTGATTGGAGCCTGTCTAATCAATCTGAGGCAATAGACTTGATAAATATGTTGAAAAAAAAAATCTATCAGGAATTAACGCCCAAAAGGATGTGTGAAGAATTAGTGGAAGTTTATCAATCAATAATCAATCAATATAGTTTAAATGAGGATTAAAACGGTCTTGACTGCACCATTAAGATGGACCCAGTTGTTTTTTAAATATTCCAAAGCGAGACAAAATTCAGAAATCCTTTCTGTTAACTCATTGGGTAGGGTGCTGATTGTTGCACCCCATCCCGATGATGAGGTGTTGGGATGTGGCGGACTGATTGCTAGACTTACGGGGGAGGGGAACGCTCCGCATATCGCAATCTTAACCGGAGGAGGAGGAAGCCATCGTGGTTGTTGCCAAATTTCGGAGAATGAGGTGGTTAAAAATCGTCGTTTACTTACATTCCGAGCTGCACAGGTGCTTGATATGCCACAACGCAAATATCATTTTGTTGATATAAAGGACGGTTCGATTCCCGGCGAGGATGATGGCTCGGATGAAGTGAATAATCTTTGTGAACTAATCAAAGATTTGAATCCGGATACCATTTTTGTTCCTCATAGCGGTGAGGGTTGGCCCGACCATCTGAACGCAGCAAGACTTATTCGATCTTTGGTGCGAGAGTTGAATATGACACCAACTTTATATGAGTATGCCGTGTGGATGTGGTATTACAATGTATGGAATCTTGATTGGAAGAACGTGTTTGCTGTGGAGTTAAGTGGCAACGAATTCGATAAAAAATGCCTTGCCGTCGACGAGTATGTAATTCCCCAGGCTTCTTGTGGTCGGCCGTGGAGCGGTGTACTACCGGGTCTATTTTTAAAAGCAAACAAGCGCACAACTGAGATTTATTTTAAATCGTCATTATAAACATTTATATGATGTGGCAATTCAGTATAGTAAGCGACTATGGTAAAATCTTTTCAGAGCCGTATATCTCGGAATGGATGGATTTATATCGTAATGCAGACACACACGTATTCAATCACCCCGGATTGATACGTGCATGGATAGATACCTTTGGGAAAGTTCATGATATTCGTCTGTTGTGGATTGAAGGCATTTCGAAAAATGGAGGTAAAACTCTTTGGCCGTTAGTAATCTGGCATCGTAACTGGAAGAATGCTTTTATGCGTGTAGTGATGCCTGCGGGAGGTAGCGATTATGATTATCATACACCGTTAATATCAAAACCGTGTGATGTGGATGAATATTTTCAGGAACTAATGAGTTACATCGTGGCTAATATAAAATTCGATGAATTAGCGTTGTCTGGAATACCTTCATCCTTTTTTCAAGATTATAATGAATCCGGATGGATAAGAGGGGAGATTTGTCCTGCTCTTAACATCTCGGAAATGAAGTCGTCCGATGACCTATTTGCATTCTTGAAAACGAGCCTCCGGGGTGATTTACGACGCCAAATGCGAAGAATGGAAGAAATGGGTCCTGTTTCAATGACCCAGATAAAGACCTATAAGGAAGCAATGGTTGAATACGAAGCATTCATAGAGGCCCATTGTCAACGTTGGCCTAATGCGTATAAAGTGCCGGGGTTTCATAAAGAGTTGATGTCGGATGAACTTCTGTCTTCGGTTGTAAACTTTTCAGTTTTAAAAATAGGAGATTTTTCGGCGGCGTGGCATCTTGGATTTGAAGACAAAGGTATTTTTTATTATTATATGCCTGCCGGGAATCCTGATTTTTCGCGGTTATCTCCTGTAAAGGTTCATCTATTTAAGTTAATCGAACGCGCCATATGCCGCGGATATAAGACTTATGACCATCTCCGAGGTGAAGAAAATTATAAATCGGGATGGTCGGATATAACACAATATGTTTGCAGTAAAAATGTAAATGTAGGTAATCCTTTGTCAATATTAAAGCGGTCAATTCTTAATATACGGAAATTCGTTTGATAATATAAATAATAATTTAGATAAGGCGATGAGAGTGCTTGTGGGGATACCGTGTTTGTTGACAGGAGGAACTGAGGTGCAGACGCTGAGTTTGGTGGAGGCGATTGTGGCGGCTGGACATGAGGTGACGGTGGCGTGCTATTTTGAGCATGCCGAGGCGATGACCGACCGTTATCGCTGCGCCGGCGCGAAGGTCGAGTTGCTGTCGGCCGACGGTAGCCGTCCTGCCGGAGTGCGTGCCATGGCTCGGCATATTTATTCGGGATTCAAGCGTATTGTAAAATCGTTCAAGCCCGATGTGGCACATGTGCAGTATATGGCGCCGGGTGCATTGCCGGTTGTAATTTTGCGCTTGCTTGGGGTGAAAATAGTGATTGCCACGTCGCATACCTTCGCCGACATTTATTCGCCGAATGGACTTCGTGTTATCCGTTGGCTCACTTCGTCATGCCTTACGGCCTTCCAGTGCATAACCGAACGTGCCGAGCGGAGCTATTTCGGCACTTCGAGGCTGTTCGATGGCAAGCTTAGCAAGCATTTTACCATATATAACAATATTCCTGCGCATATCAGCGTGCTTAAGGTACCCCGCAGGCAACTGTCCGAAAAAGACACAATTACAGTTGGTGTAGTTAGCCGTCTTGAACAGATAAAAGGTATGGATCTTGTAGTGCCCGCTTTTGTTCGTGCAGCCGAGAGAAACCCGCGGTTGCGGCTTCTCATCGTCGGCGACGGTTCACAACGCACCTTGATGGAACGACAGGTTACAGAGGCCGGCGTTAGCAATCGAGTCGAGTTTACTGGTCGACAGCCACAGTCGCAGTTGCAGTCGCAATACGACCGCATTGACATTCTTCTTATGCCCTCGCGTTCCGAAGGCTTCGGCTTAACAGCAATTGAAGGAATGGCACGCGGTTGTGTTCCCGTTGTGGCCGACACCGGCGGCCTACCCGAGGTAGTCAATACGGAATCAGGGCTCTTGCATCGTCCCGAAGACATCTCTGATCTGTCGGAAAAAATAACTGCCCTCGCCGCCAACCCCTCGCTCCTCGCCTCCCTGTCGGCCGGAGCCATCCGTCGCGCCACCCTCTTCTCCGTGGTCAACTACCGCCACGCCATCGCTTCTATGTATAGCGTAATTTTTAACTCATAACTGAATAAATATTAAAAAAGGTGGTAATCCTTAATTTATTATATTTTGCTATCTTGACATTTTATGGGGTGAAGTTTGTCACTTCGTCAGGACGCGAAATGTCAAATCCTCTTGATCCGGATACCCGCATAGCATTAAATGGGCCTGAAACATTTTGGGTACTGACTTTTGCTACCGGCTTACTCTCATTCTCGGGCGACCTTGGTCTCGACATTTCGGCATTGCGCATGGCCGTGGTTGAGGTGCTGTGCATTATAGGTCTTTGTGTCGCCCAACGTCGACCGGTATGGTCGTTCCCGATTGTAATCTATGTTGTATATTTGTTGTGGCTTTTCGTTGGGTTGACATATGGGCCGTCGTTAAACTATGGGATTAGGGTTGTATTAAAATATTCATATCCACTTTTGATATGTTTATTTTCATCCGCAGTAGTTGAGGATATCGAAGTGTGGATGAAATCGGCATTATGGGCCCGTAAAGTAGCTTTGATATCAGTAATATTTTCCTTTGTGCCATTTATTGGCACGATATTCCCTGTTTTCTGGTATCCAACTGCTCGAGCAATCAATTTTATATCGATGACGATCTTTTCGTTGGCATTGTTTTACTATACCGACGAAAAACGCAAAAATCTATTGTATGTGGTTGTATTTATATTGCCATGCTTTATATGGGTGTTCCGAACCTCTATCATGGGTTCTTTGGTGGCAATTATGTCATTTTTCTTTATACGTTACCGTGTTCGCTCCCTGCCAATTATTTTTGGCATTATAATATCCGGAATCCTTGCAGTGTTCTTTATTCCATCGTTGCACGACAAAATGTTCAAGAAAGGCTCGAATATAACGCTTGAAATGTTTCAGGAAGGTCAGGTCTCTATGGAAAATGTTGAAACTAATGCCCGTCAGGCTATGTGGGAAGCGATGGAAGATAATTTCTATGAGGGCCATGAATTGATTGGATCTGGTACCGGCTCAGTTCAGAATTATATGTACACACATTTTGTGTTCGGTGGTTTGAAAGTTCCGCATAGCGATTATGTTCAGATGAAATGCGATAATGGCCTGATTGGACTTGTTTTGTATTGCGCTGTGGCCATATTTATATTCTTTCATTGTTTCAATGTGTATTGGGCAAATCAAAATGATTTAAGATTGCAACTTGCCGCGTTGGTTGCAGGCGCATCAATGGTTGGAGTCTTTGTAACACTATACTCGGATAATACGGTAAATTATTCAATGGCAACACTTTCAATGCCATTTGGATTCTATGGCATGATGCTTGGAATGTTACGTAAACAAAAGGAACAATTATGATATCGGTTGTAATACCATTATATAATAAAGTCGGGCAGGTGGAAGCGACGTTGCAGTCGGTGCTTGCGCAGACTTATAAGGATTTTGAGATTGTTGTGGTCGACGACGGATCTACCGACGGGTCAGCTGAAAAGGTCGAGAGCCTTGGCCTTGAAAATCTACGGTTGATACGTCAGAAAAATGCCGGGGTGTCGGCTGCCCGCAATCGAGGAATAGAAGCGGCGAAAGGCGAGTTTGTCGCATTACTTGATGCCGATGATCTTTGGAAGCCGGAATATCTTGCCACGCAATTTGAACTGACACAAAAGTATCCTGAATGTGATGTGTTTACGACAGATTACGAGATGCACGACAATAATGGAAATGTTACACATTCAATCATAAGGAAAATAAATTTCAGTGGAGAGTCTGGTGTGATGTCTAATTATTTTGAAGTGGCATCATGCTCAAATCCGCCAATCTGCTCAATTTCAATAATGGCTCGTCGCTCAGCGTTGCTTGCAATCGGCGGTTTCCCTTTGGGCATCCGTTCGGGCGAGGACCTGCTGACTTGGGCGCGTCTTGCTTGCCGCTACCGCATCGCGTATTGCCGCAAGCCTTTGGCTATTTTTAATGTAGAGGGTTATGACGTGTCTGAAAAGCCGAAACGGGTGCCGGCTGAGGATGATGTTGTCGGCCGTGAGTTGAAACGGCTTATGGGTGACTACAAAACTCCAGGATTGAGAGCATATTGCTCGATGTGGCACAAGATGCGAGCATCGGTTTATATGCGGCTCCGTATGCGCGGAAAGTCATTTCGGGAAACAATAAAAGCCATTAGTCTCGCCCCTGCAAATTATAAATTATATGCTTATCTGGTAATAAACATGTTACCTTCTAAATTGCAACCATTCTGATGTCGACAGCACCTATTGTAATATTTGCCTTCAACCGGCCTGATGCTTTGCTGAGGCTTGCTGACGCGCTGCGGAAGTGTGCGCTTTTTGATGAATCGAAGATCATTGTATTTGTTGATGGTCCTCGAAATGAACCTGAACGGGCAAAGGTACAGGCTACCATAGAAGTGGCACGCTCCTTAACGGACGATGTGCGTGTCTCGGCAGCAAACCGGGGACTTGGACCTTCTATAATAGCCGGTGTAACTGATGTAATTAATGAATATGGCCGTGTGATTGTTCTCGAAGACGATCTTGTGCCGGCTCCCGGCATGTTGATGTACCTGAATCAAATGCTTGACAGATATGCCGATGAGCCGAAGGTTTGTTCGGCATGTGCCTATGGCTTGAAGATTCGCCGTCCGAATGGTTATGACGGCGATGTATATTTTTCTTCCAGATCATCGTCCTGGGGTTGGGCTACGTGGCGCGACCGTTGGGAAAAAATTGACTGGTCTGTGAGTGATTACGAATCTTTCCGCCATAATCGCCGTGACCGCCGTTCTTTCAATCGCGGAGGCTCCGACATGGCTTCCATGCTCGACGGATATATGGCGGGGCGCAACCGTTCGTGGGCCATAAGATTCTGCTATTGGCAGTGGCGAAACGGCCTGCTGTCGGTTCATCCATTCCGCTCACTTGTCGACAACGAAGGTTTTGGTGCCGAAGCCACCAACTGCCGCCAGTCTTACTCTCGCTTTAAAATAGATCTTGATTGCAGAGAGGGAGAGATAGATTGGTATACACCGGAAACAGTGGAATTAAATTCTTCAATAGATCGAAGTCTTGCACGTTACCACAGTATTCCGATTCGCATTTATAGTAAAATTAGAAAAATATTGAATATATAAAATGTCTAATCCTATTTTTTCAATTATTGTGCCGATATATTGTGGAGGACAATATATCGATGCATTGATTGATACGGCAGCTCGGCAAGGACTTGCGTCGGAGGAATATGAGTTGATTTTCGTCAACGACTGTTCGCCGGACGACACTGCAGCTGTGATTCAATCGCGTATAGACAACAGAATTACCCCCCCCCCCATTTAACACTTATTAACCATACTGTTAATAAACGTCAAGGGGGCGCGCGAAACACAGGAATGCGTATTGCCAAAGGTGAGTATATTGTATTCATCGATCAAGACGATTCGTTTGCAGATGGTGCTTTGGCAAAAGTTCGCGACTATATAATGGCTAATTCAGGTCTGGATATTGTGATGGTGGATTTTGAAAATGTTAACTCCAGACTTATTCGCAAAGAATTGTTTAATAATTCGCATGATGCAATGTCTGGAAGTAAGTTTATTCAAACGCAGCAAATCCCTTGGAGTCCTTGGTGTTATATCTATCGTCGAGAGTTTTTGATAGGTAATAATATTATATTTGAGGATAAAGTCAGGTTTGAAGATACAGATTTTGTAATAAAATCAACCATAATGGCTAATCTTATTTCATATGTTCCGATTATACTTGTCAAGCATTTGAATTGGGACGGTCAAACAAGTCATATGGGAAGTGATTATAATCGTATATATGATTATTTCAAGATGAGTGGCAGAATACGAGCTATAGGAGAAAATATTTTAACTGATGATCCGGCGACTGCCAAGGCTGTAATGGGGCATCACCACTTCATGCACAAGGCCAACATCCAGCGTTATCTTTGGCGCCTGCCTTTCAAGCAAAAATTGCAGATTCTTCGCGAATGTCGCGCCTATATTCCCAGCTCTGACCGCATGCTATCATTCTCCTCTCGTCATCCTCTCGCATTTGCGTGCATTCTCCAAGCCGCAAAACCCATATTGCCCCTTGTCCGTTCCATGTATCTTAAAGTGAAAAAGAAATGAAAACCTTTTTATATGAATGGTTTTGTATCCTTTTTTCATCCATATATATGAGATGGAAAGAATGGTATGTCATTAAGAAATATAAAGGACAAACAAAATATTTTCTGAAAGGCGACTTATATGAAATAGGCGAATATACATATGGATTTCCTAAAGTGTATTCCTATGCATCCAATTCGAAATTAATTATTGGTCGATTTACAGACATTGCAGAGAATGTAACCATATTGACAGGAGGAAACCATCATATGGATAGGATTTCGACATTTTCATTCTATAAATTTACCGATGTATTTTCAAATTATAAAAAGGGTTATTTGCAGGATTTGAGAGGTGATACCGTTATCGGTAACGATGTATGGATAAGCAGAAATGTGTTTATCTTACCTGGTGTCAAGATTGGTGATGGGGCAGTTATCGGAGCAAGTGCAGTTGTGGTTAAAAATGTCCCACCATATGCTATTATCGTGGGAAATCCGGGTAGGATAATTGGCTATCGGTTTTCAGAAAATCAGATAGCTGCGTTGAATAGAATTCAGTGGTGGAATTGGTCCGATGAGAAGATAAATGAAAACATCTCTGAAATAACGGATGTTGATATAGATTCATTTATAAAAAAACATTTGCAAGATGAAATTGGCAACGTTTGATATTTTTGACACGACCTTAATAAGATTGTGTGGAACCCCCGATCTGGTTTTTGAATTGTTGGGAAGACGCTTATATCCAGATAATAAGGATAAACAGGAAGTATTTATTAATTGGCGAATGAACGCGAGGGGTGAGAATATTTGGGATATATATAAAAATTGTCCATTTTTGGAAAATGTCAATATTGACTTTTTTGTAAAAACAGAAATGGAGGTGGAGGAGGAAATGCTGGTGCCGAATCCATTGATATTAAAAAAAATCGACGAATACAGAAAGAAAGGCTTTTATGTAAAATTTCTTTCAGACATGTATTTGCCATCAGATTTTCTCAAGCGCGTTTTGTCGAATAATGGATGTTTGTTAGACGATGAAGAGGTAATTGTTTCTTGTGAATATCAAAAACGGAAAGATGATGGTACATTATATTTGCAAGTGAAAGATAGGTATAAACCATCGGAATGGCACCATTATGGAGATAATCGTTTTAGCGATTACAAAATGGCTAAGAAAATGGGTATTAAGGCCAAATGTGTGAATTTTGATTATAATTATTTGGAAACCCGGCTGATTCATGAATCAAAATTTATTTCCGGATGGTATGAAATGCGTTTCTTGGCAGGTATACTGAGAGCAGCAAGATTGATGAATTCCAATACATCTGAGGCTGTATTGGCGGCAGATTTTGTTGCGCCAACAATCTTGTCGTTTGTATCCTTTTTGATAGACCAAGCCGAAAAATTTGGGATTGAAGATTTGCAATTTTTGTCAAGAGATGGATATATTATGAAGGTTACGGCTGAAGCGTTGGCTCCAAAAAAACTTAAATATAATTATCTATTTGTTTCAAGAAAATCATTGAAAAAACCATTTCTGTTTTGCTCAAATGCTGATGATTTCTTGTCGATATATCCAAATAAATCACTTATTGGTTTGACAGTGGATGAAGTTCTTGCATCGTTGTGTACAACACGTGAAGAATTAATGGCTTATGGAATAGAGTTTAGAAATAAAAGAATAGAGAATCATACGGATGAAAAAAGATTGCTTTCTTCCTTATATAGTGAGGAAGGTTTAATCTATTTCTTGAAGAATAAATTTAGACAAGAAGCCGAAAATATAAAAACATATTTTGATCAAAACGGGTTAGCCGATGGTCATAGTTATGCTTTTGTTGATGTTGGTTGGCTTGGAACAAGTCGAATAATGCTAAGTCGTATACTTAAACATAAAGTCTACACATTTTATTATGGCGTACGTGGAGATGTAATATATGATGATTCAGCCCCATTTATGTCTTATCATAGAGAGTGTGAGAATTTGGCTCCGGTTCCAGTAATAGAATCATATTATTGTGCCTCAAAATATTTATCTACAATAGGTTATAAAAATGATGGAGGTGTAATAGAACCCATTTTTACCAACCAAAACGGAGAAGTGGATGATGCCGTTGTGTCAGCAAATTGTAATATTTGTAGTTTTATTGCACATTGTGCATCTAAATATTCTTTAAATAATTGTGATGTGTTATATATGATATCGGCTATATCTGCTGATGATTTAAATAATATGTCTACAAAAATCGATTATTCTCCAATGGCACGGATTGGGGGTATTAATACGCTTCCGCTTGTAAAAGAAATGAGTATTTTAGAGGCTTTTCAAATGATGTTTTTAGGAAAGGCTAAATCGGATTATGAATTCGGAAGTTTGAACCTGTCTTTTGGACGTGTAATTGCAAAGTCCATACAGTCGGTTTATAAAAATACATTTAAAATCCGCCGGAAACTTCTTAGTTTGGTCGGATTGCGTTGATTATGAAATGAATAGTAGATATGAAACTGTTGATGGTGCATAACGAGTATGGGAAGTACTCGGGTGAGGAGGCGGTGGTGGACCGTATGGCTGAGGCGTTCCGTGCAAGGGGCGTCGAGGTGGCTATGCTGCGTCGGTCGTCGGCCGGAGCTCGCGAGAGCCTGATGGGAAAAATACATGGTTTCTTTGCCGGTATTTACAGCCCGGGAGGAGTGGGAGAGATGCGCCGGATACTCAGGGAGGTGAAGCCGGATGTGGTGAATGTGCATAATGTGTTTCCGTTTATCTCGCCGGCGGCTTTGCAAGAATGTCGTAAGGCCGGTGTGCCTGTGGTGATGACGATTCATAATTACAGGCTCGTGTGCCCGACGGGACTGTTTATGCGCGACGGTGGCCCGTGCGAGCGTTGCCTCGAACGAGGTTCGGAGTGGGGTTGTGTGAAATATAACTGCGAGGGCTCACGGTTGAAATCGCTGGGATATGCATTGCGTGGCGCAACAGCACGATGGCGTCGGGATTTTATCGATTGTGTCGACCGTTTCGCCTGCATTACTGATTTCCAGCGTCGTAAATTGTCGCAGGCCGGTTTTGACCCCGCAAAGATTACTGTTATACCAAATGCCGTCGATGTCCCGGCAGAAGCTCCGGATTTTAATCCTGGCGGTTATGTGGCCTACTGTGGGCGACTAAGCCGCGAGAAAGGTGTCGATCTTATCATTGAGGCTGCTCGGCGGTTGCCAAAAGTGGAATTTCGCTTAGCCGGAGCGGTGCGTGACGAAGAACTTATCGAAAATTTGCCTGCAAATGTTAAGTTATGCGGATTTCTCGGCGGGAAGGACCTTGAGTCTTTTTATCGGGAGGCAGGTTGCTTTGTTATGGCTTCACGATGGTATGAGGGATTCCCAATGTCGATTCTTGAGGCCGCTCAGCATGGCCGTTGTGTCGTTGCTCCCGACCATGGTGGATTTACGGAGATTATCGGCCGCGACGACAGTGCCATAGGCCGTCTGTTTACTCCCGGTGATACATCGGAGCTTGTAAACGCAATATCTTCTATATGGGACGATAGCGATACGCTCTCACGACTCGGTAGCGCGGCCTACGACAAGCTCTGTCGCGAATATTCCCTCGAAGTCGTCACCGACAGCTGGATGTCGCTCTTCTCCGAACTCACGCGTCGATAAATTTAGACAGGAGAACAGGATAGACAGGATATTTATAATATAAAGAAACCTTACCGCGACGATAATTATTAGTCAGGAGAACAGGAAAGAGATGGTGTATTGTAGTTTTTGCATTCATATATTTATGTAAATAAGCTGAATTTGCAAGAGGACAAGAGACTGGTGTATAAAACTTCGTGTACCACCTATTATCCTGACAAGAAAAGACAGCTTTTATTTAGAAATGGGTATGGAAATAAATGAATTGACGAATAAGATTATTGGGGCGGCGATTAGGGTGCACAAAACTCTTTTGCCGGGGTATCTTGAGTCGGTATATCATAATGCAATGATAATTGAAATGCAAAAAGAGGGTTTGGAATATGTATCAGAGAAGGAGATTGATGTATTTTATGATGGAATATGTATTGGCAAATTCAAAGCCGATTTGGTTATTGAAGGACGCGTTATTGTTGAATTGAAGGCTGTATCGAGTATTACCACTGCTCATGAGGCACAGTTGGTTAACTACTTGACGGCAACAGGGATTGATGATGGTCTGATATTAAATTTTGGTGCTCCAAAACTTGAAATAAAACGAAAATACAGGATTTACACTCCTTCCAAATATAATTCTAAAAATTAATAAATTCATGTATCTCCTGTTCTCCTGTCAAAAGTAATAGTGTAATGGAAAAGTATTTTAATATAAGATATGAATTCGACCGCGATGCGGTGCACCGGGCTATTGCCGAGAGAGTCGGCGAGGGTCGGCCGGGATATATATGTGTTTCCGACGGAGTGATTCTTGAAACAGTGAACCGCGATGCCGAATATGCCCGTACAGTCGACGGCGCCATGTTTTCGATATGCGACTCCTCGTATGTGCCGCTTTATCTGAAAAGCATTTATGGTATTTGCCGCGAGCAATACTGTGGAAGCCAGATTTTTATCGACATTGTAGGCAGTCGCAAGTACCGCATGATATTTTTGGGCACACAGCAGGCTATTCTCGACGGATTGAAGGCAAATCTTGTCAAGACCAACCCTGGTGTAGACACAATGCAGTTTGTTGAGTTACCGTTCTGCCGCGTCGACGAGTTCGATTATGCTTCAATCGCCCGGATGGTCGAAGACGACGGCGCCGACATTGTATGGGTGGCGCTCGGAGCGCCGAAGCAAGAGCAGTTTATGCAACGTCTCGAGCGGCACCTCGGCCACGGAGTAATGATTGCCGTGGGAGCTGCGTTTAAGTTTTACAGCGGACTTGAAGTGAACCGTGCTCCTCGCTGGATGGTGGAGCATCATCTCGAATTTGTTCATCGTTTGTGGAAAGAACCGCGCAAGCAGTGGACACGTTGCCGCCGAATCATTACATCGCTTCCGCGCCTCTATTTCGAGGAACGCCGCCGCGCCCGTTCGGGAAAGTAAAGTGTAGACTTATATTATTCATGCGCTTACGGCGCACATTAAAAAATACGGCACGAAACAGTGACCGATTAACTCAGTAAATTAAAAACACAGCACACAATATTTATTTATTTATTTATGATTACATGGACTATAATCGCGCTTGCCGCGATGATTCTTGCCATCGCACTCGCAGGTGTGATGATTCCGCAAATTCTGCTTATCTCATTTAGAAAAAATCTCTTCGACGAGCAGGACGAACGAAAGATTCACAAGGGCGTTGTTCCTCGTCTTGGCGGAATTGCCTTTATGCCCGTGGTGTTTATCGTTATGGCGCTCATTGTCGGCATTGGCGAGTGGGTCGATCCGGTCACCGTGGTGAATATGATGCCTCGCTATATCGCGCCCCTGGCATTTGCCTTCTGCGGCATCCTCATCCTATATGTCGTTGGTCTGGCCGACGACCTCATCGGTATCCGCTATCGCGCCAAGTTCGTGGCCCAGTTGCTGTGCGCACTGCTTATCCTTTGCGACGGTGTTTGGCTCGATAATCTTTGGGGCCTTTTTGGAATCACGGAAATATCTCCCGCTATCAGTTGGCCGTTGACAATACTGTTTACAATCTTTGTGGTCAATGCCATTAACCTTATCGACGGCATCGACGGACTTGCATCGGGTCTTAGTGCCTGTGCCCTTGCCATCTACGGCTATACGTTCCTGTCGGCCGGAGAATATGTCTATGGCGTTTTATCGTTTGCCACACTTGGCGTATTGCTGCCATTTTTCTACTATAATGTATTTGGAAACGTGAAGCGTCAGAAAAAAATATTCATGGGCGACACCGGCGCGCTTACCATAGGCATGATGCTCGTATTCCTCAGCATCCAGCTGCTGCATTGCACCCCCGTTGAGTCCGGCGACGCACCGGCCTTGAACATGGCCGTAGTGGCATTCTCGCCCTTGATTGTGCCGTGTTTCGACGTGGTGCGCGTATATATGTTGCGAATACGTCTTGGCCACAATCCATTCTTGCCCGACCGCAACCATATCCACCATTATCTCCTCGCTGTCGGGTGGAGCCAGCGTCGAGCCATGATTTCAATCCTTGCTTTCTCCGTGATGCTGTCATTGCTTAATAATCTGTTGTCGCGCTATGTCGATATAAATATAATACTGGTATTCGATATTGTAGTATGGACATTGCTCGTCACTGTGCTGTCGGCCTGCCGACGCAACAAGGCTCCTGAGGTAGCAGCCCAGACAAAGAATTGAGAATTTGAGAAAACGAATTTTTTTCACTAACTTTGCCACATAATTAGAAATTAGATAATGAAAAAAGCGCTCATTACAGGTATCACAGGCCAGGACGGTTCGTTCCTCGCCGAACTCCTGCTCGAAAAAGGCTATGATGTCCACGGCACAATCCGCCGCTCTTCTGTCGACTACCGCGAACGCATCGCGCATCTTGAAGGACATCCCAATTTTCACCTCCATTATGCCGACCTTGGCGACTCAATGTCGATTCTTCAGGTCGTATCGAAAGTCCGTCCCGACGAAATATATAACCTTGCCGCACAGAGCCATGTTCAGGTAAGTTTCGACTCTCCCGAATTCACCGCCGACGTCGACGCCACCGGAGTGCTCCGTGTGCTCGAAGCCGTGCGTCTCTGCGGCCTTGCCTCCACATGTCGCATCTACCAGGCTTCCACATCCGAGCTCTATGGCAAAGTTGAGGAAGTGCCGCAAAACGAAAACACTCCATTCCATCCATATTCACCCTATGCCGTGGCAAAACTCTACGGCTTCTGGATTGTGAAAGAATACCGCGAGGCCTACAACATGTTCTGCTGCTCCGGTATCCTGTTCAATCACGAATCCGAACGTCGTGGCGAGACATTTGTAACCCGAAAGATTACCCTTGCCGCCGCACGTATTGCCCAGGGCAAACAAGACAAACTTCTGCTTGGCAATCTTTCATCGCTGCGCGACTGGGGCTATGCCCGCGACTACGTGGAATGTATGTGGCTTATCCTCCAAAACGACAAGCCCGAGGACTTCGTAATCGCCACAGGCGAGCAACATTCGGTTCGTGAATTCTGTCAGCTTGCATTCCATAACGTAGGCATAGAGCTCGAATTCCAAGGCGAGGGTGCCGATGAAAAAGGTATCGACAAGGCCACAGGACGCGTCCTCGTGGAAGTATCCCCCGACTTCTACCGCCCCACCGACGTGGTAAACCTTTGGGGCGACCCCACCAAAGCCAAACGCGAACTCGGTTGGAACCCCAAGAAAACATCGTTTGAAGAACTCGTTCGCATCATGACCGAGGCCGACATGGCAAAAGTGGCTGTGGAACGTGCCGGCGAGCGTGTACGCACAAACCTTGCCGAATACCTCGAAAAAGGCATCGTGAAATAACTACTAACTTCCCAACTCCCCAACTGACAATATGCACTTGATACTCCTTTCAGGCGGATCGGGACAACGTCTTTGGCCGATGTCCAACGATGTACGCTCCAAGCAATTCCTGCGTGTGATGCCATCGCCCGACGGCACGCCTGAATCAATGATACAGCGCGTTGTCCGCCAAATCGGCGACGCCAACCTCGCTTCATCCATAGTGGTGGCCACATCCAAGGCCCAACTCGATTTTATCGAGCGTCAGCTCCCGGGCAAAGTCACCATCGTGGCCGAACCCGAGCGACGCAACACCTTCCCAGCCATAGCCTTGGCCGCGGCATATCTCGCCGACGAGGCAAACGTCGACCTCTCCGAGCCGGTTATCGTAATGCCTTGCGACACGTTTACCGAGCCGCACTACTTCGAAGTAATCCGTCGCATGGGGCAGGCTATCGAGGAAAACCGCGCCGACCTCGTGCTCATGGGCATACGTCCTACCGGCCCCGAAACAAAATTCGGATATATAGTTCCCGCAGGCGAGCCCGATGCCGATGGTATCATCGCCGTTGACTCATTTAAAGAAAAGCCCGACGAAGCCACAGCGGCCAACCTCATTGCCCGTGGCGCGCTTTGGAACGGTGGCGTGTTCGGCTTCCGTCTTTCTTACCTGATTGACACCCTTCGAGCCCAACTGCCTGACGCATCCTACCGCGCCATACTCGAAGGATATGCCAACCTGCCCAAAATTTCGTTTGACTACGAAGTTGTCGAAAAAGCCGACTCCATTGCCGCTGTGCCATTCGAAGGACTGTGGAAAGACCTTGGCACATGGGACAGCCTTGTCGGACATCTCCAGGCCGATACCCTCGGCCGTGCCATCCGCCAAGGCGACACATCCGACACCTACATCATCAACGAAACATCCACCCCGATTATTTGCGCCGGAGCGCGTGGCGTAATCATAGCCGTTACACCCGACGGCATCCTCGTGGCCGACAAGCAGTCGAGCGCGGGAATCAAAGCCGCCGTGGAGCAACTCTCGGGCCGCCCCATGTACGAAGAACGCCGCTGGGGATGGTATCGGGTAATAGGCACATCAGAGCACCCCGACGGCCACCGCACCCTCACAAAGCATATCCACCTCGACCCGGGATGTTCAATCTCATACCAGACCCACGACCATCGTGATGAAACATGGACATTTATCGACGGCGAAGGCCACCTTGTTGTCGACGACGTCCTCACCAAAGTAACAGCCGGCTGTGTTGCCCAAATCCACCGTGGACAAAAGCACACCATCCGAGCCGTCACCCCTCTCGAATTCATCGAAGTACAGACCGGCAATCCACTCGTAGAGTCCGACATCCACCGTCTTTCCTTCGACTGGGACTCGATTCAATAAACCAAAGGCGAAACCAAAGATCGATACCATTGCCGAATAATAGCAGCAATGGTATCGATTTGTTTTTTTAACTTATTGATAATCATATGATTACCCCCCCCCCTATTTAAAGCGAAGAGAAAGACAATCATCCCTTGAATTGCTTCGTATAGTGGCAATACTCCTTGTCTTGCTGATTCATTACATCCCGTTTAGAGGAGAACTAACCCCGGTCGCGGCCCGTTCCGATGTATTTAACACATTGGGAACATTATCATTAAAGTCCTTGTGTATTGGGTGCGTGAACCTTTTCGTGCTTATTTCCGGATATTTTGGAATACGTCCGAAATGGAAATCTACACTTCGTTTAGTAAGCGACATTGCCATATGGGTTGCCATTGCATTGGTCATAACATACATTATGGGTGATTTTACCAACGGACTGTCATATATCGCAGATTCTTATATGGGCGCGTTCAGTCATTGGTTCGTTGTGTCATATCTTGGACTATGCCTTTTGAGTCCAATTCTTAACGCATGGCTTGAAAAGACCGACGATGGCGCGCTCCTTAAATATATAGCGATATTCTACATATTCAGCACATTGTTCGGATACCTGTTCTATGCCAAATTTCACAGGCCGGTAGATTTTAATGAGGGCATGAGTATCATGAGTTTTGTCGGATTGTATCTTGTTGGCGCATTGATTCGCCGGAACAGTTTTTCATGGTTAAGAAAGGGCAAAATGGTATATCTTTCTGTGTTTGCCGGGTGTGGCGTATTGCTTGTCGCTGTGGCATATACTGCTCTGCTGTTTGGTTTGACTGTTAGCCCTTACGGGTATATCAATCCGCTTGTCGTGATTGAATCAGCGGCTCTGTTCATATTCTTCACCAAATTGCATATGGGTGAAATAAGATGGATAAATATCATAGCCGGGTCGGCGTTTGCCGTTTTCATATTCCATTACGTCAGCCCGTGCAACCAATATTATAATCAAATTTGTGGTTATATTCAGGAAAATTTCAATCCGGCACTTCCAGTCGCGCTTTTATTCCTCGTGGCAATCTATATATTTGTAGCCACAGTCGATTTCTTCCGGCACAAGTTTGTCTCTCTCTGCCGCTCATTTATATCTGCCGTTAGGCCTATCTCGTAGAAAGACAGAAGCGGCAGGACAAGGTTGACCGCAGTTGTGGTCGAATACGATAAACACGGGCAATTGCCCGTGTTTTTTTATGTCATTTTTTGGTGGATGGGTGGGATTCGCTAATGTAGGAACACAATCCTCCGGATTGTGATAATCGCACAATCCGGAGGATTGTGTTCCTGCAAAATAGGGCAGCCGCCCGGGGGAGTGATTCCCGCCGGACGGCTGCCTATGTGGTAGATGTAGGAGCTGGTTATATTGCCTGTTCGATGGCCCAGACAAAGGCGCGGAGGCCGAGTTTGGGGCGGTCGAGGTCGATTTCGCGCAGGCGGGCGAGCACAGGGTCGACACGATGGTCTTCGACTATCGATATTACAGCCGAGGCCATCGAGGGCCATGCGTGTGAGCCGTAGTGGGGCTCGCCGGAAACGGAGCCACGTCCCTGCACCTGCTCCCAGGCCGTGAAGCCGCGGCAGTTGTTGCGCTCGAGTATGTCGATGATGCGCTCGTAGTGAGCCTGGTCGAATGTCACTAATATTGCTTTCATGTGTTTATTTTTTTACGGTTTCGAGGCTGCGGTGGTGCTTGCGGCGCTGGTTGCGGATGCCGGTGGCGGCAAATACGCAGTAGAGCGTGGGCACGAACAGCAGGGTGAGTATGGTGGAGAAGGTGAGACCACCGATTACGGCTGTACCCATCGGACGCCACATTTCAGCGCCTTGGCCGGTGCCTACGGCCATTGGCACCATGCCGAGGATAGTGGTGAGGGTGGTCATCACAACAGGACGAAGACGCGACTTGCAACCGTGGATAACGGCCTTGCGCACGGCCATGCCGCGTTCGCGGTTGAGGGTGATGTAGTCGATAAGCACAATACCGTTCTTCACCACGATACCGATAAGCATGATGGCGCCAATCATCGACATCACGTTGAGCGTGTGGCCGGTGAGCCAAAGGATAATGAACACGCCGGAGAAGGCGAAGAGAAGCGATGTCATGATGATGCCGGGATAGGTGTAGCTTTCAAACTGTGCGGCCATGACTATGTAGACGAGAATTACGATGAGCACGGCGAGCATGAGCAGGTCGGAGAACGAATCTTGCTGGTCCTCATAGCTACCGGCTATCTGAATTGCGATGCCTTGGGGAATATCCATCTTTTCGATGGCGGCGTCAGATTTCGCTACCACCTCGCTCATAGGCACGCCTTGCACAACGGTAGACACGGTGATGATGCGTTCGCGGTCTTTTCGCTCGATTGTCGGCGGGGTGAAACGCTCTACCACTGTGCCGACATCGCGGATGCGCACGGCCTGGCCGGCTGAGTTGTAAATCAGGATGTTTTCGATATCTTCGAGCGATGTGCGGCTTTCGGGTGTGTACATCACCTTGATGTCGTATTCCTCGCCGTCCTCGCGGAAGCGTGAGGCCAAAGCGCCGTTGATGCGGTTGCGCAGATAGTTGGCTGCGGTCTGGAGGTTGAGGCCGTAGAGGGCGAGTTTCTCGCGGTCGAAGTCGACCTGGTATTCGGGCTGATAGTCGGAACGCGATATCATCACGTCGGCAGTGCCGGGGATGGATTCAAGGATGCGTTTGAGGTTTTGCGCCACAGAGTCGGTTTCCTCGAAATTGTAGCCGTAGATTTCATAGTCGATGGTCGACTGTCCGCCCATCGAGCCTCCACGGTTGCCGCCCACGTTGACTTGCGCTTTCTTGAATTCGGGATATTGCTTGATGTCGTGACGCATCAGTTCGGCAATTTCCGTGATATTGCGGTCGCGGTCGCCCGGGTCGACAAGTCGAATGTTCATCGACACGATGTGCGGGCCGTTGTCCGACAGCGATGCGAAAGTGTTGTCGGACGAAGCCTGGCCGGTTGTGTAGTTGAGCACTTGTATCTCGGGATATTTTTCGCGCCATTCGTCGACGAGGCGGTGGGTCGTTTCCTGTGCTATCTCCACGCGTGTGCCTATGGGCAGTTCGAGCGTCACGCCGAGACGTCCGTCATCGGCGGTGGGGAAGAACTCGGTACCCACGTTTTTCATGAGCATGAGCGAGCCGAAGAATGTGGCCATACATATCACGATCGTCTGCCAGCGGTGAGTCACCACCCAGCCCACGAGGGCTTCATAGCCGTTGTCGAAAGCGTCGAGGCCTCGGTTGATGGGGCCGAACAGCATGTTGTAGATTTTGCCGTGATGGTTGACGCGTCGCAGCAGCTGCGAGCAGAGCATGGGGGTGAGCGAGAGGGCGCATGTGGTGGAGATAATCATCATGATTGTAACCATCCAGCCGAGCTGACGGAAGAGCACGCCGGTCATGCCAGTGACGAGGGTGAGGGGGAAGAATACGGCGATAAGGGTTAGGGTAGAGGCGATAACGGAGATGGCCACTTCATTGGTGCCGTGTACGGCGGCCTGCTTGGGGTCGGAGCCGCGCTCGATATGTGTAGTGACGTTTTCAAGCACTACGATGGCGTCGTCGACCACCATACCGATTGAAATTGACAGCGCCGACAGCGACACGATGTTGAGCGAGTTGCCCGTCAAGGCCAGGTATATGAACGAGGCGATGAGCGAGATAGGAATAGTGATGGTGATGATGAGGGTGGCGCGCCAGCGGCCGAGGAAGAAGAACACCACGATCACCACAAACAGCAGGGCGTAGAGCACGGTCTCGACAAGCGATGCTATTGTGTTGCGGATATTGTCGGAAGTGTCGACAATCACGCCCAGTTTCACGTCAGACGGCAAGCGTTTCTGCAATGTAGGCAGCATCTTTATTACCTCGTTGGAAATCTCCACAGAGTTTGCGCCCGACTGCTTTTGAATCACAATCATGGCGCCGCGGTTGCCGTTGTTGTAGGTTTCCTGGGCGCGTTCTTCGAGCGAGTCGTCGATGCGGGCCACGTCGCGCAGGTAGATGGTACGTCCGCCCGAGTTGCCCACCACGATGTCGCGCATCTGGTCCGACGATTCAAACTCGCCCTGCACACGCAGAGCATATGTGTCGGAGCCGATGTCGAACGAGCCGCCGGGCACATTGCGGTTTTCGGCAGCTATTATCGACGAAATCTGTTCGATGGTGAGATTATAGGCTTCGAGGCGTGTGGGGTCGACATATACGTGAATCTCGCGCTTGGGAGCGCCTGAAATAGAAACGGAGCCTACGCCGTTGATGCGGGCCAGCGGGTTGGCTACGGCGTCGTCGAGAATCTTGTAAAGTCCCGGCATGCTCTCCTCGGCCTGCACCGAGAGGAGCACGATGGGAATCATGTCGGTAGAAAATTTGAAGATGATTGGCGTCTCGGCATCGTCGGGCATCGACGACGACACCATGTCGAGTTTGTCGCGCACGTCGTTGGTGAGCACGTCGATGTCTTCGCCATATTCAAATTCAAGAGTAATTACGGATATGTTCTCGCGCGATTTTGAAGTGATGTGCTTGAGGTTGGATACGGAGTTGAGCACGTTTTCCAACGGGCGCGTCACATTTTGTTCAATATCGGCGGCCGACGCGCCCTGGTAGGTGGTCATCACCATCAGGGTGTTGGTCTCGATGTCGGGATATAGGTCGATTGGGAGTGTCGACAGTGAAAACAAGCCCAGGATAGCCACGGCCACGAAGCAGAGCGTGGTCATGATAGGGCGTTTCACGGCACTGGAATATAGACTCATTGTATAAGGTGTTTACGTTGTGTATTAATGTTTCACTTCCACCTTTACACCGTCGGCAAGGCGGCTTTGTCCGGCGATGACCACAGAGTCGCCCGACTGAACGCCGGAGAGGAGTTCGTATTCGGAATCGAGACGGCGGCCAAGTTCAACCTTGTTGTATGTCACGGTGCCGTCGTTGTGGTAGACGTAGACATATTTGTTGCCGGAACCGGATTGCTTCACAACGGCGCGGTCGGGCACGACAACGTTTTCGACATCGCCGAGATTGAGGTTTACACGTGCAAACATGCCGGGCAGGATACGCTCGCCGGGGTTGGCGATGTCGATTTCAGCCGGGAATGTGCGTGTGGCGGGGTCGACTGTGGGATATACGCGCGAAATCTTGCCGGAAAACTCCTCGCCGGGGAAAGCGTCGAAAGTGATGTCGACAGCCATGCCGCGGCCAATGAGGCGCATGTCGTTCTCCGACACGTTGATCATCACCTTCACGATGGGCGACAGCTGTCCGACGGTGAGCACGGGCTGCTGGCCGGTCATGTCGCCCGGGTCGTAGTTGCGGGCTGTGACTACGCCTGAAATCGGCGATGTGAGCACAGTATTCTCGAGCAGATTTTCATATTGCGAGCGGGTTGCGTCGAGTTTCGTTTTCAGTTGGTCGACCTGCTGTTGCGTCCCGGCGCCGATTTCAAGCAGCTTGGCGGCGCGGTCGTACTCGCGTTGAGCGTCATCAAGATTAAGTTTGAGCTGGTCGATGCCGGCGCGGTCGAGCGTCACGAGCGTCTGTCCGCGACGCACGCGGTCGCCAACCTCTACGGATATAGTCTTGATACGGTTAGGCTGCGAGGGAGCGATGTTGTTGGTGTTGTCGGCCTCGACAGTGGCAGTGTAACTTTTGATTTGGGCCACGGGCATGCTTTTTGCCACACCGAGTTCCACGATAGGCAGCTCTTCGGCGACTGTTGTGGCGTTGTCGTCCTGTTTCGAGCATCCGGCGACAGTCATGGCCGTCGCGGCGAGGATTAGAATCTTATAGTGTTTCATGAGTTATGTTATTTCGCGGGAATATAATTTTCGATGGGTGCGTTGCCGAGCAGTAGTTCAAGGTCGGCGCCGGCCACAAGATAGTTATATATGGCCTGATAGTATGCCAGGCGCGACTGGGTGAGGGCCAGTTCGGAATCGCGCAGGTCGAGATATGACGCCGCGCCGATGCCGAAACTTTTTTCCATGATGTCGTGGGCGCGTTCGGCCTGGCCTACGCTTTCCGAGCACGAAGCTATTTGCTCGACATTAACCTTTATATTATCGATGGCGAGGTCGACCTGCATAGCCACAGAGCGTTCGAGGTTCTCGCGCTGCCAGCCCATTTGTTCTTTTTGTATCTTGGCCTGCTTGATGCGAGAGTAGCGGCTGCCTCCGGTGAAGATGGGCACATTGAGCGTGAGTCCGGCTGATGAGAATGGAGTCCAGCGGAAATTCTTGAACGGAGTGCCGTTCGACATCGACGACCACATATAGTTGAACGAAGCCGACAGGGTGGGGTATAGGCTTGCGCGCTCGGCTTTGAGGGCCTGATCGAGTTGCTCGCTTTGGAGGCGGTTGAGCACAAGCGAGGAGTTGGACGAGTAGTCGGGGTCGATGGCCAGCACGTCGTTGTACATCGTCTTTTCGTAATTGCGGAGATTATCGGCCACGTTGAAGCGAGTCGTGGCGTCGGCTCCCATGAGCAGGAGCAGTTGCAGACGCGCCTGCTTGATGGCAATGTCGGCTTGCATCAAGTCGGGCTCTACATTTTTCATTGCCACGGATGTGCGCAGCACGTCGTAGTCGGAAGCGGCCCCGGCAGCATGCTGTTTGGTGTATATCTCATGTGTGAGAGCGGCCATATCGTAGCTTTCCTGAATCACCTTTTTGGAATCTTCGGCAAGCAGGAGCGTGTAGTAAGCGTTCTTTACTTGATTTACCAGTTCGAGTTTCGATTCGCGTGCTTTTTCCACAGCTTGCAGTATCTGGTTGTCGGACAGTTTGAGCGAAGCCCACAGCTGCGGCGCGATTAGCGGAAGCGAGGCCGAGAATCCTACTTGATAACTGTTGTCGAGGCCAACTTTTATGCCACCGCCGCCGCCCGAGGCACGCGATGTGGGCGAGTCGCCGGCATCTTCGCCGTCACCGCCCATTCCTCCGAAGCCGTCCATGTTCATGTACATCACCTGTTTGGCGAGCGTACGGCTGTAAGTGCCGGCAAACGACACCTGCGGAAGCAGTTGAGATATAGTCTCTATTTTCGAATAGTCGGTACGGCTGATTTCCATGTCTGCCACCCTTACGGTAGGGTTGTCGGACAGCGCCACACGGAGGCAATCGTCGAGCGAAAGGCTCACAGGGCTGTCGGCCTGCTGCGCCATTATAAAAGAAGATGCCAGCAAGGCAGGAATAGTAAGTTTAAGTCTCATGTGAATCGATTGGTTTTTTCGGATGCAAAGTTACACATATATATTATTATAGCTTGTTAAAAGGTGTTATAATCGACAAAACGGACAATTTTGTCGACGAATCGGAGCGATTTTACAAAATAACCATCTTTTTAATATTTTATCATTGGTAAAAAATGCTATATTTGCCGAAAAATCAGGAAAATGAAAGAGAATTTCGTGAATTCTTCCGTTGTGTCAAAGTCGGAGCGGCAGCGTCTGCTCCGACAGTACGACACAGCATGGGCCGATGACCTTGCCGACCGCCCTGCCGGACGCGTGCGCATAGTCCGGTTCTCTTATGCCGACAATCATGAATCGGCCTACCTCATTACCGAAAAGGAATATGACTTTTCACGCGACCAGCTTATTCCGGCTGCCAATCTTTCCGCCGTAGTGTGCATCAACCACCGCCTCGGGCTTGTCGACATGGAGGGACGCGAGCTTCTTCCATGCGTCCACGAAGGGATAGGCGAGGAGGCTGCCGGACGGCGCTGGGTGCGCACCGACGGCCGCTGGCGAGTGTTCGATATTGCCCGGCGACGATTCTCCGCCAAGCAGTACGAAGGCGTGTCGTCGCTCGGAGAACTGCTCGTTAGCCGCGACGCCTCGGATATGCTCGGAGCTATCAACTTCGACGGCGAGGAAGTGGTGCCTCATCAATATCTCCGCATGGAGATTCGCCCGATAGGTCCGGCAGGATTGCCATGGACGCGGCTGATACTTGTGCTTGTCGCCAAAGAGATTGACGAGCCGTATCACAAGGAATTTTTCAAGCTCGCCGACACGCATGGGAAATTGTATTCCGACGAAATTTACGATTTGGCTCCATATCAGTGGGAAATGGGCGAATTCCATTCATGCACCGACTGGTCGTGGACAACCTTCGGGCCTGTTACCATCACACGCCGGCGCGAAGGCAAATTTTCCTATGAAGGCCTCCTTAATGTCGATGCCGGAAAAGTGATAGTGCCCTGCCGATGCACGAGCATCGAATATTGGGGGAAGCACGACGGAAAGGACACCTATGCCTGCACGCTCGACGGAGTGTGCCGTGTTGTAGACGAAGATGGCACGGAGATTATTCCTGCCGGCCTTGGCCTCAGTTCCATTGGCCTCTATCCTGAATGTGACGGAGAGTATCTCATACCGGCATGCCGCGACGGAAAATGGGGCTACATCAACATCGAGGCTGTTGTAAAAATCCCATTCAATTACGACAGAGCCGGGGCGTTCGACAACGGCAAAGCCACAGTCGAGACAAGCGGCTGCCGTTTCGTTATCGACCGTCATGGACGCTTTATCGAGAAAGCCTCGCTTGGCCTGTGAACCATTTTTTCCCTCCCGCGTTTTGCTATCAACCGAAATATTGCTAACTTTGCCACCATGAAAAATGTAGCTTTGCGCGCCGCTTCCGGCGCTATATATGTGGCCGTGATTGTGGCGGCTATCCTGTGCGGGCAGCCCGCGTTTCTTTGTTTGTGCTTGCTTTTGGGCGTGCTCGCCATGCTCGAATTTAATAAAATGTGCCAGCCTTCCGACGATTCCGCCATGCGTTGGTGGGTACTCGGCGTAGACGTAGTGGCAGTATTGGCTATTATATGGTGGTTTGCCATCGCCATGTATTTGTACCTGCCCGTGCGTCTTGCCATGGCGGTGTTCGACAAGCGTCCGGAGGCCCTGCGTTCGGCCGCGTTCAGCATGCTTGGCGTTATCTATATAGGCATGGGCCTTGGCGCGCTCGAAGTGCTGTACACCAACGATATGCTCATTGGTGCGGGCAAATATCCCGTGCTCATGTTCTTCATCATGATATGGCTCAACGACACCGGAGCCTTCTGCGTGGGTTCGCAGATTGGACGCCGCCGATTGTGCGAACGTCTTTCTCCCAAAAAGTCATGGGAAGGATTTTGGGGAGGCATGGCCTTTTGCGCGCTGTTCGGCATCGCAGCATATTATCTCGTGCCCGGCAATAATCTGCCCCTGTGGGGCTGGATAGCAATTGGCGTGGCAGTGAGCGCGCTCTCTACCGTTGGCGACCTGTTCGAATCGCTCATCAAACGCACCGTAGGCGTGAAGGACTCCGGCAACCTGATTCCCGGCCACGGGGGCATTCTCGACCGCATCGACTCCCTCCTCTTCGTGGCTCCCGGCCTCGCCGCAATTTTCTTCGCCTGCCTCTATTGCATGATATAGCTATGGGCCAGCTTGCGAAAAATAGGATTATATGTGCAAGAGCTCAGAAATTAATATAGGGATTAAAGAACTGAATTTCACCGATAAACGTGGCAAGATGATAGTTTTTCTTACTGATGGACGCGAAATAATTGTGCCTCTGTCGTTTTTTCCTGATATAAAAAAAATGCCGTTAAAGAAGCGCAATGAGTGGATGATTCTTGACGACCAGTTTTTTACATTTGAACATTTGAGCACAATATATTCGATTAAAGATATAATGCGTATATAATAATATCCATAAACCAACTTTTTCTGCAAACACTTTGTTTTGTAAAAATAAAACACTAATTTTGCGTTAACATATTTAAGTTAATTCTAATATCAAAAAATACAGATAAATGGAACAAAACGATCTGCTCAAACAAGTGACCGAGCGCGCTCAGGCCTGGCTTTCTGAAAGCTACGACCCGGATACACGCGCCGAAGTGAAGCGTATGCTCGAGGCCGAAGATAAAACCGACCTCATCGAGTCGTTCTACCGCGACCTCGAATTCGGTACGGGCGGCCTCCGCGGCATCATGGGCGCCGGCACTAACCGCATGAACATATACACCGTGGGCGCAGCTACACAAGGCCTCGCCAACTATCTCAAAGAAGCCTTTACCGACCTCCCCGAAATCTCTGTTGTCGTCGGTCACGACGTGCGCAACAACTCGCGCAAGTTCGCTGAAATCGTCGCCGACATTTTCTCTGCAAACGGCATCAAGGTATATCTTTTCGAGGATTTCCGACCCACTCCCGAGCTCTCATATGCCATCCGTCGTCTCGGATGCCAGAGCGGCGTAAACATCACCGCTTCCCACAATCCCAAGGAATACAACGGCTACAAGGCATACTGGGCCGACGGCGCGCAGATTATCGCTCCCCACGATGTGAATATCATCGAACATGTGGGCCGAATCAAGGACGTGTCCGAAATCAAATTCCAGGGCGATAAATCCAAAATCGAAATTATCGGTGAAGAAATGGATAATGCCTTCCTCGCCGACATCAAGACCCTTTCGCTCGACCCCGAAGTAATCAAGCGTCACCACGACCTCAAAATTGTCTACACCCCCATCCACGGCACCGGCGTGAAGATGATACCCGATTCGCTCCGCAACTACGGATTCACCAACATAATCCACGTGCCCGAACAGGATATCCCCTCCGGCGATTTCCCCACCGTTGAATCTCCCAACCCCGAAGTGCCTTCTGCCATGGCAATGGCTATCGAGAAAGCAAAGGAAACCGATGCCGACGTGATTTTCGCATCAGACCCCGACGCCGACCGTATAGGTTGCGTGGTACGCGATCCCGACGGTTCCTACCGTCTGCTCAACGGCAACCAGATCGTGATGATTCTCCTCAACTACATCATGGTGCGCAACCGCGAAATGGGTCGCCTCGTTGGCAACGAATACATCGTAAAGACCATCGTAACCACCGAGACCATCAAGGCTATCGCTCAAAACAACAATATCCGCATGTACGACTGCTACACCGGATTCAAATGGATTGCTTCCGTAATCCGCGACCTCGAAGGCACAGCTCGCTATATCGGTGGCGGTGAAGAAAGCTACGGCTTCCTTGCCGAAGACTTCGCCCGCGACAAAGACTCCGTGTCTGCCATCTCCCTTATGGCCGAGATTGCAGCCTGGGCAAAAGACCGCGGCATGGATTTCGCCACTATGCTCAAAGATATCTATGTGCAAAACGGCTTCTCGCTAGAAGAAGGCATCTCTGTGGTGCGCAAGGGCAAATCCGGCGCAGAAGAAATCATCGCCATGATGAAAGGTTTCCGTGCCAATCCTCCCAAGACCCTCGCAGGCAGCCCCGTCGTTACAATCAAAGACTACGCCGACCTCAACTGCACCGATGTGCCCACCGGCCATGTCGACAAGATGGATTTCCCCACCACATCCAACGTCCTCCAATACTTCACAGCCGACGGCTCAAAGGTTTCTGTCCGTCCTTCGGGCACAGAACCCAAAATCAAATTCTACATCGAGGTACACGATAAGATCGCGTCGCCCGAAGAATATGATGCAGCCACAGCCAAGGCTCATGAGAAGATCGAGGCTATAAAGAAAGACCTCGGCATCTAACCCTGCCACACGACCATATATTACGAGTTACGGACAATCGCGCCCGTAACTCGTAATTTTCAATATCAGCAGATTAAGGACCTTAAAGACGTTAAGGATCTTAATGTCCCTAATGTCCTTAGAACCAACTAAATTGCAATGACCGTCCTCTACGAAGACAACCATATAATAATTGTGAACAAAGCTCCCGGAGAAATAGTCCAGGGCGACAAGACCGGCGATACACCGCTTTCCGAAACAGTGAAACAGTGGATAAAGGAAACCCATGCCAAGCCCGGAAATGTTTTCCTTGGTGTGGCGCACCGGCTCGACCGGCCTGTCGGCGGAGTAGTGGTGTTTGCCAAGACCTCAAAGGCCCTTGCACGCCTCAACGAGATGTTTCGCCTCGGCAATGTCCACAAGACATATTGGGCCATTACACGCGGCAAGCCCGAGAAGCCGGAAGACACGCTCACACATTGGATCACCACCGTTGAGCGCAACAACAAAAGCTACGCGTCGGCCACGCCTAAGGACGGAGCCAAGGAATCCCGGCTGGCATATCGCACTATCGCCGAATCCGACCGCTACCGCCTGTTGGAAGTAAACCTCATGACCGGACGCAAGCATCAAATCCGTGTGCAGTTGTCGGCTATCGGCTGCCCGGTCAAAGGTGACCTGAAATATGGCGACAAACGCTCCAATCCCGACGGCTCCATATCGCTCATGGCCCGCCGTATACGTTTTATCCACCCTGTGTCAGGTATCGAAATCGACGTCACCGCCCCCGTGCCCGACGACACTCTTTGGCACGTTCTCGAACAAAACGCCGCACAATAATGAAGATGAAGAAAGAAGACCTCAGAATAGTTTTTTTAGGCACTCCCTATTTTGCCGTTGAAAGCCTCCGCCGACTCCACGAAGGCGGTTATAACATTGTGGGAGTGGTGACGATGCCCGACAAGCCTGCCGGACGCGGCCACAAACTTCTCCATTCCCCCGTAAAGCAATATGCAGAGGCCGCCGGGCTCCATCTTATGCAGCCCGTCAATCTCAAAGACCCTGTCTTTGTCGACGAGCTTCGCAGCCTCAATGCCGACTTGTTTATCGTAATAGCTTTCCGTATGCTCCCGCAAGTAGTGTGGCAGATGCCGCCGCTGGGCACTTTCAACCTCCACGCATCCCTGCTTCCGCGCTATCGCGGCGCGGCGCCAATCAACTGGGCTGTAATCAACGGCGACACCGAGACGGGCGTAACCACGTTCTTCCTCAAACACGAGATTGACACAGGCGACATCCTCCGCCAAGAGCGCATCGACATCAGTCCCGACGACAATGTCGGCACCGTGCACGACCGCCTTATGCTTCTTGGCGCCGACCTCACGATCGACACCGTAGAGCATATTCTCGACGGCACTCTTGTTCCAGTGCCGCAAAATACGCTCTTGGGTGGCGAGGAGCCGACCCCCGCTCCCAAGATATTCAAGGAAACTTGCCGAATCGACTGGAACTGTCCTGCCGAAAAGATTCATAATCTCGTGCGCGGCCTCAGTCCTTACCCTGCGGCGTGGACAGAATTGCAAACTGTCGAAGCCGAGCCCCTTTCGGTTAAAATATTCGAGACACGCATCACCGACCGGCCTTCGCGTTGCCCCGGCAATGTGACTGTCGAGGCAGGACACATGTATGTGTCCGCTGCCGACACCGACATCGAGATATTGTCGCTCCAGCCGCAGGGCAAAAAGCGCATGGCTGCCGGCGACTGGCTTCGCGGCCTCCGTTCAACCGATTTCAAATTTGCATAAGGCTTATGGCAGTCTCTCCGCTTGCAGAACGTCTTCGTCCGCAAAATCTTGACGAGTATATCGGCCAGTCACATCTTGTCGGGCCTGGCGGAATCCTTCGCCGCATGATTGAGCAGGGCACTGTGTCGTCTTTCATCCTTTGGGGGCCTCCCGGAGTGGGGAAGACCACGATTGCCCGTATCATAGCAAACTCGACAAAAAGCAAATTTTATACCCTGTCGGCTGTAACCTCAGGGGTGAAAGACGTGCGCGAGGTAATAGAGCAGTGCCGCCACGACGCCTCGTCGATGTTCAGTGAGGGACGCCCCATTTTGTTTATCGATGAAATCCACCGGTTCAGCAAGTCGCAGCAAGACAGCTTGCTCGGAGCCGTTGAAAACGGCACTGTAACGCTCATAGGAGCCACAACGGAAAATCCTTCGTTTGAGGTGATTCGTCCGCTTCTTTCACGCGCCCAGGTCTACACGCTGAAACCCCTCGGCGAGGAAGAATTGCAGACTCTGCTCGACCGTGCGCTGTCTTCCGACGAAATTCTTAAAAACCGGAAGGTGGAGGTGCATGACACGGCGGCTCTTTTCCGCTACTCCGGCGGCGATGCCCGCAAGCTCCTCAACATTCTTGAGCTTATCGAGCAATCGACACCACACGGAGAGACTGTGGTTATTTCCGACCAAAGTGTAACCGAACGTCTGCAACAAAATCCGCAGGCCTACGACAAACAAGGCGAGATGCACTACGACATCATCTCGGCTTTTATCAAGAGCATACGCGGGTCTGATCCCGACGCTGCCGTGTACTGGCTCGCGCGCATGATTGCCGGAGGCGAGGACCCCGTGTTCATTGCCCGCCGTCTCGTAATACTCTCAGCCGAGGACATAGGTCTGGCAAATCCCAACGCCCTGCTCCTTGCCAACGCATGCTTCGACACAATCACCAAGATTGGTATGCCCGAAGGCCGTATCCCCTTGGCCGAATGTGCAATTTACCTCGCTAACTCGCCAAAAAGCAACTCTGCATACATGGCCATAGACCGCGCACTGTCACTTGTTGAGAAAACCGGCGACCGGCCCGTGCCTCTCCATATCCGCAACGCGCCCACCTCGTTGATGAAAGAGCTTGGTTACGGTGAAAACTACAAGTATGCCCACGACTATCCAGGCAATTTTGTCCGACAGCAATTCTTGCCCGACTCCCTTGTGGGCACACGCCTGTGGTTTGCCGGCGACAACCCCTCCGAGGCGACCCTCGAGCAGCGGCGACGCTCACGTTGGGAAGATGGCAACTGACAATAAAAAAAGCGACCGTCGGTCGCTTTTTTTATTGTCATATAAGTTAATTATTCCGGCCAACATTCCGTCTCGGAGGCGATTTCCGGAATGGACGAGCGACGGTAGACGGGGTCGACACCCTTGCGGAGCTGACGGCGGTAGTCGCTCAGGCATCGCACGGCATAACGGCCGAGGAAGGCAAGGGCGGTAAGGTTGATAAGGGTCATCAAGGCCATGAACAAGTCGGCGGCAGCCCATACCGCTTGCAGCGATACAACCGAACCCACAAACACTATCGCTCCAACCGAAAGCCGGTATATAGTTATCATGGCTTTGGAGCGGCGTATGAAGTTGAGGTTGGTTTCACCGTAATAATAGTTGGAGATAATGCTCGTGTAGGCAAAAAGGAAGATGGCAACCGACACAAAATATTTTCCGGCAGGGCCTACCTCGCTTTCGAGCGCGGCTTGGGTGAGCACTATGCCGTCGGAACCGGTGTCGTAAAGACCGCTCCACAGGATTATGAACGCTGTGCTTGTACACACAAGAAAAGTGTCGGTGTACACGCCAAGAGCCTGAATAAGCCCCTGCTTTACGGGGTGTGTCGTGGAGGCAGTAGCGGCCACGTTGGGAGCCGAACCCTCGCCGGCCTCGTTGGAAAACAGGCCGCGCTTGATGCCGAGCATCAGGGCCGAGCCAACGGTGGCGCCTATGGCGGCGTCGCCATTAAAGGCTGAATATACTATTGTGCGGAGCACGTCGGGAATCATTCCGGCATTGAGAAGTATCACTATAAGCGCAAGCACGATATAGGCCAAAGCCATGACCGGCACCACTATCTCGCTGAATTTCGATATGCGCTGGATGCCGCCCCACACCACGGCAAGGGTAAGCACCGAAAGAACGGCGCCGACCCATATTGGACTCCACCCGAACGAATCCTGCGCTGCCATAGCCACGGTATTGGCCTGAACGGAGCAGAAGGCAAGTCCGAAAGTGAGGGTTATGATAATGGCAAACAGCACGGCAAACCACCGGCAGTGCATTCCTTTCTGGATGTAATAGGCCGGGCCGCCGCGGAAAGAGTCGGTGCCGCGCACCTTGAACAGCTGTCCGAGCGTCGACTCAACAAAAGCCGTGGCCGCGCCGAAAAAAGCGATAACCCACATCCAGAACACGGCGCCCGGGCCGCCCATGGCTATTGCTATGGCCACCCCGGCGATATTGCCTGTGCCGACACGTCCGGCTATCGACACGGCAAATGCCTGAAACGACGACACCGTGTGATGCCGTTGATGCTCGCTTTCCTCATGCTCGTGAAACTCGGCTTTTTTGCTAGATGCGAATAAAAGACGAATCATGTCGGGAAGCATGCGAATTTGCACGCCACGCGTCCAAAACGTGAACACAAAAGCGGCGAGCAGCAATGCTCCGATCAGGACATACGACCATAGCCAGTCGTTGAGCGTATCTATCAGTTCCATATTTTATCCCAGAGTGATTCTTTCAGCGGCTTGATATGCGCGGCCACTTTCGACGACCGGCTGTTGAGGAATACTATCGACGCGTGCATCACTACGGCCACCCATTCCTCGAAAGGCACGAAAGCGATAATATTGCGCAGAGGTATAGAATGGAAGGGCGCGCCCTCCTCAATGGAGCCAATGGTAAGCACACCTTTTTCGGGGTCGATGAGCAAGTCGTGGTGCTCTCCGGCTTTTTCAAACAAAGTGGCGAAATCAAGAAAATCGACACTTTTGGGCTTTTTGCTGTATTGTTTGTAGATTTGTTCTATTACTTCTGCGTTGATCATAATCGATGAATGGTAAAGAATGATTCAGGAAGTTAAAGCTCTCCGATAGAGGAGCGCTTTGAAATTAAAACGCGCGTGTGTTAAAAAAGTTTTTCAAATCAAAATAATTCAGTTAATGCGTCCCATGTCGTTGTAAGAGTAGTATCCCGAGTCGGTGAAAATAAGGTGGTCGGCCACCGTCACGTCGAGAAATCCGAGCGCGTTCACAATCTTTGTAGTAAGCCTGTCGTCCTGCGCGCTGGGCGTGAGTGTGCCCGACGGGTGGTTGTGGCATAATATCACAGCCGAGGCCAATGTCTCGGCCACGGCTTTCACTATCATTTTCACATCGACCACGGTAGCGGCTGTGCCACCCTGCGACACGCGGGTCTCTTTCATTAGCCTCATGCCTCGGTCGAGCATCACCACCCAGAATTCTTCATGGTTGAGCCCGCGAAACCGTGGCTGCATCACCTCGTACACGGCCTGCGACGATGTGAGCTGAGGATTCTCGACGCGTCGGGCATCGGCGGCCGAGCGGCTTCCGAGTTCGAGGGCGGCAAGGAGGTTAATGGCCTTTACCGGCCCCACGCCTTTGTATCTGGCGCAGAAATCGCCAACCGACAGACGAGCCACTTTCGAGAGATGTCCGCCATTGTCGGCAAGTATCTCCCGAGCCAGGTCCACGGCCGATTTGCCCGTTACGCCGGTGGCGAAAATAGTGGCCATAAGTTCTATGTCGGTAAGCGTCTTTATGCCGGCGTGCATGGCCTTTTCTCTTGGACGCTCTTCGGCCGAAAGGTCGCGGATCATTTTATTCAGGGATAAGGTATTAGTGATGAATTATAAGGGCTTTAAGGACTTTAAGGTCATTAAGGACTTTAAAGACCTTAAATTACTAAAAAAATCTTTATTTGCCGCGTCGCATTTCTATTTCCTCGGCTTCGTTGCGGCCTCGGCCAAGAATGATTTTAGTTACGTAAGCGCGGATGAAACCTGTGCCGTAGCCTCCGAGCTGAATAGCGGCGGCCGGAATGGCCAAGGCGGCAATCTTCACGCTTTTTGTCTTCACTAATGCCGATGCGAATAATGCCACAAAATAAATTCCTATGGGCAACAGCCACCACGGGCTTACAAAAATGCCGAGCGCAACAAGCACAAGTCCGACCACAACGGCAAGAGCCGGAAGCATATGCACGGCTTTGAGCGAGTCGGGATAAAGCAGTTTCAGCGTGATGCGCGACATGCCGAACACGTAGACCTGGCGGAAAAACTTCTTGAAGTCGACGCGGCGTTTGTGCCACACTTTTGCATCGGCAATCAGTCCGATGGAGAAGCCGGCGAGACGGATGCGTGTCGACATGTCGATGTCTTCGGAAAACATCTCCCGGAAGCCTCCCACGCGCTCGAATACACGCCGAGAGTAACCCATGTTGAACGTGCGCGGCACAAATTTCTCGAGCCGTATCTTGCCTCCGCGTATGCCTCCGGTGGTGAGAAACGACGTCATGGTGTAGTTGATGGCTTTCTGCACGTCGGAAAATGACTCGTGGGCGGCGTCGGGGCCTCCGAAACAGTCGAGAGGCTCGCGGTCGAGCGAGGCGGTGAGTATTGTAAAATAGTCGGGCGGAATCACGCAGTCGGAGTCGAAGAATACGAAATAGTCGCCTTCGGCGCGTTCCATGCCGTGGTTGCGCGCTATTGACCGTCCCTCGTTGTCCTTGAAAAAATATTTCACGGGGATACGCCCGGCATATTCTTCGGCCACGCCGCGGCACGGCTCCGAAGAACCGTCCTCGACGAGCACCACCTCGAAATTGCGCGTTTGCTGCGCGTCGAGGCTTTCGAGCAGGTCGCGCACTTCGTCGATGCGGTTGTAGACGGGAACAATGATTGAAAAACGAGGTTTCATGACATTCGGCTTTTATAGTCGTCGTAAGAGTAGCGTCGCAGATAGAAACATTCGCCCCGGCTGTCGCACAGCACTATGTCGGGATGCTGTATGCCGTTGAACATAGTGGTCTTCACCGTGGTGTAGTGGTTCATGTCCTCGAGGGTGAGGCGGTCGCCCTCTGTAAGGCGGCGCGGAAAATTCCACGGTCCGCAGAAGTCGCCGCTGAGGCAGGAGTTGCCCCCAAGGCGGTGGGGGATACCTTCGGGAGTGCTTTCGGTGATAAGCGGCTGATACGGCATTTCGAGCGTGTCGGGCATATGGCATGCAAACGACGCGTCGATTATTGCCGTGATCACTCCATCATGCTCCACTGTGTCGACAACAGATGTGATAAGGTCGCCGGTGCGCCATGTGAAGGCGCTTCCCGGTTCGAGAATCACGTCGAGATTGGGATGACGCTTGCGGAAATCGCGCAGCAGCCCGACGAGGTGGTCGGTGTCGTAGCCCTCGCGTGTCATGAGATGTCCGCCGCCCATGTTCACCCATTTCAGTTTCGGCAGGAACCGGCCGAACTGCTCCTCAAAGGCCGTGAGCACCTTTTCGAGATCGAATGACGACGACTCGCACAGCGAGTGGAAATGAAGCCCCTCGATGCCGCGGGGCAGGGTGTCGCCAAGTTCGTCGGCGCTCATGCCGAAACGCGAGCCGGGCAGGGCCGGATTGTAGATGTCGGTTTCGATTACCGAGCATTTGGGGTTGACGCGCAGACCTGCCGACACATGAGGATACACTTTCAGCCGTGGCAGAAAACGCTCGGCCTGGCTTACGGAGTTGAAAGTGAGATGCGAGCTGCCGGCCATGTATGCGTCGATGGTGGCGTCGGTGTACGCCGGACAGTATGAGTGGGCCGGCGTGCCAAGAAACTCGCGTCCGAGCTGCAATTCGTTGAGCGAACTGGCCGTGAAGGCTCTGCGGTACTCGCGGAAGATGCCGAAAGTGCGCCACAGGGCGTTGGCTTTGAACGCCATGATTATTTTTACGCCGGCGCGATGCTCGACGTCGGTGATGAGGTCGAGATTGCGGCGGATGCGGTCTTCATACACCACATAAAACGGTGTCGGCAGATTTTGTGTCGTCATTATATTTATGTTAGGAACACAAGCCTCTGGCTTGTGATATTTATTTCAGGAACATAAGCCTCCGGCTTGTGGGTATAATTCGCAAGCCGGATGCTTGCGTTCCTACAAGATTTTGAATTTCGCGTATTTGAGCATGAGGGTTTTTACGTCCACATTGTTGAAGCGGACCACGATGGTGGCGTCGGAGCGCGACGTGTCTACTTTAAGAATCACGCCCACGCCAAATTTCGAGTGCTCGATTTTCATGCCCGCGTCCACTTCGGCCGGAGTGTGGATACCGTCGGCAGAAGGGATAGGCGATGATGGCCGTGGAGCGGCAGGAGCGGTGCGCCCATAGCTGCGCGAGGGCGTGACAGGAGTGCCATAGTCGCGCCGGAAAGGGCTTTGTCCGCTTCCGGGAAATGACGCACGGTAACGCTCCGTCGGGTCGACCGCGGGCACGGGCGTGCCTTGCACAAAGTTGAGCAGCAGCGGGTCGATGTCGCGCAGGAAACGCGAGGGCTTCGTCATTTCGGTCTGGCCGTTACGGTAGCGGCTCGATGCATAGCTCATCATGCAGAATTTCTTGGCGCGCGTTATTGCCACATAGAGCAGGCGGCGTTCTTCTTCTATCTCGCGCGGCGAGTTCTTGCTCATGGCCGACGGCAAAAGGTCTTCCTCCACGCCCACAACGAAGATATTGGAAAATTCGAGGCCTTTGGCGGCGTGGATGGTCATGAGAGTCACTTTCTCGTTGGAGTCGTCGTCGCTTCGGTCCTGGTCGGTAGCGAGCGACACTTCGGAGAGGAAGTCGGTCATGAACACATTTTCGGTGTTGCCCTCCTCGGTGCGGTCGGTTACGAAGCTCTGCACCGAATTAAGCAGTTCCTCGAGGTTTTCTTGTTTCGAAATGCTCTCGGGGGTGGTGTCGGAAATGTACATGGCCATCAGGCGAGAGTCTGTAATAATCTTTCGCGCGGCAGTGAGGGCGTCGTCGCCGTCGGCATTGGCTTTGATAAACGAGCCGATGAGCGCGGCAAAGCCTTCGAGCTTGGCACGTGTGCCTTTGTTGATGCCTATGTCGAACTTGTCGAGGTTAGTTATGATATGATAGAGGCTCACCGATTCGTCGATGGCGGCGCGGGTCACTTTCTGCATGGTGGTCTGGCCGATGCCGCGTGCCGGCACGTTTATCACTCGGCGCAAAGCCTCGTCATCGTCGGGGTTGACGCTGAGGCGGAAGTAGGCCACGGCATCCTTGATTTCGGCGCGCTGGTAGAACGACAGGCCGCCGTAGATGCGGTAGGGGATGGCGCGTTTGCGCAGGGCTTCCTCAAAGACGCGGCTTTGCGCGTTGGTGCGCGACAGTATGGCAAATTCCTCGTAGGAATCGCCCGAGGTGCGTTTCACCGTGGCTATCCGGTTGGCCACCACCGATGCTTCCTCAAAGTCGGAGTAGCAACGCACCACCTCGATGCGCTCGCCGGGGTCGTTGCACGAGAACACTTCCTTGCGTATCTGTTCTTCGTTTTTGGCGATGAGCGTGTTGGCGGCCTTGATTATATTCTGTGTCGAGCGATAGTTTTGCTCGAGCTTGAACGTGCGCAGGTCGGGGTAGGCGTTGCGCAGGTTCAGGATGTTGCGGATATTGGCTCCGCGGAACGAATATATGCTTTGCGCGTCGTCGCCCACCACACACAGAGCTTTCGACTGCTCGCACAGCATCGACACGATAAGGTGCTGGGCAAAGTTGGTGTCCTGGTACTCGTCGACAAGCACATAGGAGAAAAACTCCTGATAGTGACGCAAAATGTCGGCATTGTCGCGGAAAAGCACGTTGGTATAATAGAGCAGGTCGTCGAAATCCATGGCTCCGGCCACATGGCAGCGGTGGACGTAGGCGCGGTAGATTTCGGCCATGCGCTCGCGGCGTGCCCGGCAGTCGCTGTCGCGTATGTCGCGGTCGGCGGCGTAGGCATCGGGGCCTATCAGGGCGTTCTTGGCCGTGGAAATGAGGCTTTGCACAGTGGCCGGCTTATATACCTTTTCGTCGAGTTCCATGTCGCGGATTATCATCTTGATAAGGTTGCGCGAGTCGTTGGAGTCGTAGATGGTGAAATTTGAGGCGAACCCCAGGCGGTCGGCATGGCGGTGGAGTATGCGCGAGAATATGGAGTGGAACGTGCCCATCCACAGTTGCGCGGCATGGCGCGGGCCGACAAGCGTCTCGATGCGCTCGCGCATCTCGCGGGCTGCCTTGTTGGTGAATGTGAGCGCCATGATGCGGTAAGGCTCGATGCCGCGCGTCATCAGGTGCACAATCTTGTATGTGAGCACACGGGTCTTGCCCGACCCGGCTCCGGCTATAACCAGTTGCGGCCCGTCGCAGTATTCCACGGCAGCGCGCTGCTGGTCGTTGAGTTGCGATAGATAGTCTTCCATTTACCAGAATTTGTTGAATTCGGGCGAGTATTCAAATCCGGCCTCGGCAAGACGCCGTTCGAGGTCGGGGCGGGAGATGTGCATGTCGTCGCACAGGGCGTCGAGCGAAGGGTATATGTCGCGCAGCTTCGTGTTGATGAAACTGAGCAGCATTGCGGGATTTTCCGGAAGGTCGGTATAGTTCATTTCAAATATATATCTAAAAATGAATTATCAATGTAGGGACGCACGGCTCGTGCGCCCGCGGCAAAGGTTAATTTTTTTACAAAATTAATGTTTTTCCTTCATTCGTCAAAATATAAAGACAGAAGAACAGGAGAATCAGGAGGGTTTTAATCTCCTGTTTCTCCTGTTCTCTTGTCTTATAAGGTCGCAAGCCGGAGGCTCGCGTTCCTAAGCGTTACTGCTTAATTAGTCAACGAGGACTTTGGTGGCTTTGCCTCCTGCAACGCGGATGTAGATGCCGGTGGAGGGGTTGGCAACTTCTACGCCTTGGAGGTTGAAGTAGCGGGCAGCTGCGTCGGCTGCTTCGATGTCGGCGATGCCGGAGGTGGATGAGATGTTGAGGGTCATTGTTTCCTCGTTCATCACAACGGTGATTTTGTATTCGCCGTTGGCGCCTTCGAAGGTGATTTTGCCGATTTCGTCGTAGTCGAAGTCGAGCGGAGTGGTTTCGCCAACCTTCACTGTGCCGTCGGCTGTCATGAATGTTGCCCATTCAAATTCTTCGCCGAGAGCTTCGGAGATAGAGAATGCTTTCTCGCCGTTGAATTCAGCTGTGTAGGTATAGGTGTCGACACCGTCGAATTCCATTGCGGGAGCGTTGTCGTAATCCCAATTGTTGAATTCACCGGCGATGTAGAGGTTGTATTCTTCCGGTTCGGAAAGTTCGTAAGCAACGGGGAAGAATTGGATTTTAACGGGGTCGTTGTCGGAATCCTGGCGTACGGATACGTAAGCGATAACGTCGTAAGTGCCGGCCTCAACAGACGCTGTTTTGAATTGGTTGTAGAAGTTGGCGGTTACATAGCCTTCGGGTTCATCTTCGTTTACAAGTGTGCCGGTGAAAGCCGAGGCGGCTTCGGGAGTTGCTTCAGCGAAAGTCACTTCTTGCAGGCGCATGAGCTGGCACTGCATGGATGCGGATGTGTAGCCGATGTTGTAGCCGTTGGTGGGCATGGGTTCGGGAAGTTTCACGTCGGTTTCAGCCACGGTGCAGCCTGTGGGGTTTTTGAACTGCCAGAGACCTTTGAATTTGTCGACGGTAGCTGTCCAGCCTGCGGCAATCTTGTCGCCAACGTTGGGCGCGAAGTCGTATTGATAAATCATGCCAAAGCAAGAGCGGTTGAGGTCGTAAACGTAGTTGTAGGCACCGTTCTTGTAGGTTACGACAACTTCGGCGTTTACTATAACCTGTGCGCCTTTGGTTTGCAAAAATATCTCGTTGATGGCGTTGAGGACGGGCATCACCTTGAAGTCGGCGGAAGCGGCGGCAGAAGCATCTTCGCCTACATAAGCCACGGCAGTGAGGGTGAAGTCTTCGGTTTCGTTCACTACGATTTCACCTGTGTATTTGTCGGAAGACTTGTCGGGGGTGTCGCCGTCGAGGGTGTAGTATATTTCAGCACCTTCGGTAGCACATTCGATAGCAATCTTGTCGCCAACCTTCACATAGCCGCCGTTGGGGGTGATTACGGGCTTGACAACAGCAGGAGCTTCACCTGCGGTGTAAGTTACAGTTATATATGAGAAGCGAACCTGTTTTGTAGCGTTAAGGGTTAGGGCTTCTGCCACAGAACCTGTCCATGTGATAGGATTGGATGCGCCGGATCCGGTGCCGGATACAGTGCCTACTGCTGTTTCTCCTATTTTGGCCGTGAAATTGCCCTTTGAATTTGAAATAGTTTGCACATAAATCTTTTCGATAGTTGTGCCGGGGGCGGGAGTAACGGTGAGGTTAGCTCCTTGGAACCAACGAACACCGTTGCCATAAGCTCCGGGGTAGTTGGAGGAAGAGCCTTTATCAAATTTGATTGTGATATTGCCGTTAATGAAGTCGATTCCGCAGAGCGATTGGTCTTCATTGGTGTTCGAGCCTTGTGTGTTCGTTCCATCTTTGTTTACCAGTTTTGTTCCATCCTGACTGGTAAATTCAGGTGCGATGAATGTTACTTCGTCGGCGGAAGCGAAAGCTCCGATGCCGAGGACAGCAGCGCAGGTGAGTAAAAATTTTTTCATAAATAAGATTTATTAGTTAATGAAATTATTGCAAAAATACGAAAAAATGCTAAGCGCAGGGTGTAAGATTCCCCGCGCTTAACATTATTTAATATTACTTTACGGTTTTTACGAGGAATACCTCGGTAGGGAAGTGGTCGGAATAGCCGTTGAGGTACATGCCGGCCGAGAATGTGCGGCGAGGATAGCCCTGACGGTTGCCTTCGGTGTCTTTAAGGAACTCGCGGTTGAACACTTCGGCGCGGAGGAAATGCCAACGGTCGTCGGGGGTGTTGACGAGGTTGCCGGAGAGGATAATCTGGTCGAAGAGGTTCCACGACGATTTGTAGGCGAGGGTGCCGATGCCTTTGTCGAGCATCGACCACCAGGGATTGAAGAAGCCGTGAGCGTCCACGCCGTCTTTTTTCTTTTTGGCTCCGAGCACCTTGGCGCACGATTTATCCATAGGGTCGTCGTTGAGGTCGCCCATTATTATCACGCCCATGTCGGGGTTGATGGCCCAGAGCGAGTCGGCGATAGCCTTGGAAAGGGCGGCCGCGGCCTCGCGCGAGGGCGACGATTTTTCCTGTCCGCCAAGACGCGAAGGCCAGTGGTTGACGATAAACGCCATAGGCTCGCCCAAGAGGCGGCCAACGACACACATTTGGTCGCGTGTGCGGAATTTCACTGCCGTGAGGCGGTGGTTGGTTACATTTTCAAGGAAGAAATATTTGGGGTTGTAGAGCAGGCCTACGTCGACGCCACGGGCATCGGGCGAATCGTGGTGCACCACTTGCAGGTTCCACGCCGCTATCTGCGGATCGGCCACAAGGTCGTCGAGCACCGATTTGTTTTCAATCTCGGAAACGCCGAGCACAGCCGGGCCCATGGGGGTGATTTTCGATGTCATCTGCGAGATGGCATAGGCAAGGTTGTGGATTTTGTTCCAATACTTGACGCCGTTCCACTGGCGCGAGCCTGCGGGTGTGAATTCCGCGTCGCGGTTTTCGGGATTGTTCGGAATCGTGTCGAACAGGTTTTCAAGGTTGTAGAAAGCGACGCCTGCGGCAGCCATCTTGCGGCCCTGCGCCATCGTTGCAGCCGAGCACATAAGCAGGGCTGCCAGAAGTAACGGGATACGCTTCATTTTTAAGGTCGAATGAAAAATTTTGACGCAAAAATACATATAATAATTCAATTCAGCAAAAGTTTTGAGCGCCGCCGGCCGATTTAAATCGAAATATTTCGAAATAAATCGATTTAAGCCGAGAGAAGTCGATTGACGGCGGCCTCGTTAAGAAATTTTTGTGAAAAATGTTATTTTTTTTTGCCCAATACAAATTAAATGTCTAAATTCGCATAAATCTTAGCAGTGCCTCTCCCTCTACCATATAAAAATACATTGTGAATCGAACAACCTAAAATCTATATTATTCATGAGTTATCTTAAATTCGATAAGAATCTACTCATCAACCTCGAACAATCACTGCCCAAGGAAATGCTGCGCACAAACCAAGCGGGTGCCTACCATTGCACCACGCTTGCCGGCTGCAACACCCGAAAGCAGCACGGCCTTTTTGTGGTGCCTATCCCTGAGATGGGCAACAAGCCCCATGTGCTGCTGTCGAGCCTCGACGAGACGGTGATTCAGCACGGCGCGCCCTTCAACCTGGGGCTGCACCGCTATCAAGGTGGTGTCTACAATCCCAACGGACATAAATATATCCGTGAGTTCGACTGTGAAAGCGTGCCCCGCACCACATTCCGCGTGGGCGGCGTGATACTGACCAAGGAGAAGATTTTCATCTCTCACGAAAACCGTATCCTTATCCGCTACACGCTCGTGGAGGCCCATTCGGCCACGACGCTGCAATTCCGGCCTTTCCTCGCTTTCCGCGAGAGCAACTCTCTGTGTGTGGCCAACGATGCCCTCAACAGCGAAATCCTGCCGGCCGACAACGGCGTGGCGACATGTATGTACGAAGGTTTCCCCACGCTCTACATGCAGTTCTCGCGCAAGCCCCAATGGGTCGACGATCCCCACTGGTATAAAAACATTGAATATGTCAAGGACCTTGAGCGCGGCGTGCCCTACACCGAAGACCTTTGGGTGCCCGGCTATTTCGAGATACCTATTAAAAAGGGCGAGTCGATAATCTTCTCGGCAGGCGTGAGCGAGGTGTCGCCCCGCTCGCTGGCAAAGATGTATGAAAAGGAAATAGCGTCGCGCACTCCGCGCACATCGTTCTACAACTGCCTCAAAAATGCCGCCAAGCAGTTCTATCTCACCGACAAGGACGGCCACTTCGTAATATCCGGTTATCCCTGGGGTGTCGTTCTTGCGCGCAACACCATGATGGCTCTGCCGGGCCTTACCCTCGCCATCGACCACCGCAAGGACTTTGAGGAGATAATGGCGACGGCAGCCGACGCCCTGCGCCGATTTATGGAAAAAGGCGAGCTGAGCGACCGAATCCACGGTATCGACCTTCCCGACATTCCGCTCTGGACGGCATGGGCCATTCAGCAATATGCCAAATCCGAAGGCGACGATGCCACGCGCAAGCTCTATATGGATTTCCTCGCCGAGATTGCCGACTACATCCTCGACAACCGCCATCCCAACCTGCGCGTCGACGCCAACACTCACCTGCTCTCCACAATCGGCACGTCGACTCCCGTGTCGTGGATGAACTCGATGCTCAACGGCGTGCCCGTGATTCCGCGTACCGGCTACCTCGTAGAGTTCAACGCCTTGTGGTACAACGCCCTGATGTTCACGGCATCGCTTGCCGAGGCCGACCCTGCTATGGCCGACCGCCGCATCCGTTGGGCCGAGGCCGCCGAGGCAATGAAAAAGCCGTTTGTCGACACATTCCTCAATGACTACGGATACCTCTACGACTATGTCAACGGCTCGTATGCCGACCCGCAGGTGCGCCCCAACATGGCAGTGGCCATCGGACTCGACTATTCGCCGCTCGACCGCCGTCAACGCAAAGGCGTGCTCGACATAGTGACACGCGAGTTGCTCACCCCCAAAGGCCTGCGCACGCTTTCGCCCAAATCTTACGGCTACCGGCCCAACTACCAAGGCTCGCCCGTCGACCGCGAACTTGCCCTGCACCAAGGCCCGGCTCGTCCGTGGCTCATCGGCTTCTACGCCGACGCATATATTAAGGTGTTTGGCCTCTCCGGCGTAAGTTACATCGACCGCATGCTCATAGGCTTCGAAGACGAGATGACCGAAGGCTGCATCGGCTCGCTCTCGCAGCTCTACGACGGCAACCCGCCATACACAGGCCGCGGCGCCATATCCCACGCAACAAACGTGGCAGAGGTGCTCCGCGCCACACGCACAATCAAACGTCTCAATGCAGCCCTAACTCCTAATACCTGAAACGCGACATGAAAGCATTAATGTTCGGATGGGAATTTCCCCCTCACATCCTCGGCGGCCTCGGCACGGCCTCTTACGGCCTGACCAAAGGCATGTGGGAATGTGGAGGCATGGATATAACCTTCGTGATACCTAAACCATTTGGCGATGAAGACCGCTCATTTGCCAAGATAATCGGCACATCGCAAGTGCCTATATGCTGGCGCGACGTCAACCGCGACTACGTGGAGCAGCGCATCGGCAAGGTCATGGACCCCGACCTGTATTTCCGCCTGCGCGACCATATATACGCCGACTTCAACTATATGCGCACCAACGACCTCGGTTGCATAGAGTTCTCCGGCCGCTATCCCGACAATCTCCAGGAGGAAATCAACAACTATTCGATTACAGCCGGCGTGATTGCCCGCACAATCGACTTCGACATAATCCACGCTCACGACTGGCTTACATATCCCGCCGGTATCCATGCAAAGATGGTGACGGGCAAGCCTCTGGTGATACACGTGCACGCCACCGACTACGACCGCTCGCGCGGCAATGTCAACCCCACGGTGTTTGCAATCGAGCGCGACGGCATGATTAACGCCGACCATATCATCACCGTGTCTAACCTCACACGCCAGACCGTAATCGACAAATACGGCATCGACCCGGCAAAAGTAACCACCGTGCACAACGCCGTGGTGCCTCTATCCGAAGACCTGCTCAACGTGGAGGTGAACAAGCCCAAGGAAAAGGTCGTAACATTCCTTGGCCGCATCACCATGCAGAAAGGTCCCGAATATTTCGTGGAAGCCGCCGCAAAAGTGTTGAAAAATAACCACAACGTGCGCTTTGTCATGGCAGGCTCCGGCGACATGATGGATAAGATGATTCTTCTCGCCGCCGAGCGCGGAATCGCCGACAGATTCCATTTCCCCGGTTTCCAGAAAGGCAAGCAGGTGTACGAGATGCTGAAAGCATCCGACGTATATATCATGCCATCGGTGTCCGAGCCGTTCGGCATCTCGCCCCTCGAAGCCATGCAGATGGGCGTACCCTCGATCATCTCCAAGCAGTCGGGCTGTGCCGAAATTCTCAACAATGTGATCAAGACCGACTATTGGGATATCGACGCAATGGCCGACGCTATCCACTCAATCGTGTCTTATCCCGCCATGTACGAGACCCTGCGCGAGGACGGCCTGGCCGAAGTGGCGCAAATTACATGGGACAAGGCCGGCCAAAAAGTGATAGACATTTACAATAAGGTGTTAGCCAACTACTAAGGCACTAAAAAACTAAAACCAATGAAAGCAATCTGTTTCAACTTCGAAATACATCAGCCGGTACGTCTTAAACGATACACTTTTTTCGACATCGGCAACGACCATTACTATTACGATGATTTCCTCAACGACGACATCATCGCCCGCATAGCCGAGCGCAGCTACATCCCCGCCGCCCGCACCCTCTTGAAGATGGTGGAGGACACCAAAGGCAAGTTCCGCTTCTCCATTTCCATCTCCGGCGTAGCCATAGAGCAACTCGAGCAATATGTGCCCGAATTTATCGACCTGCTGCGTCAGCTCGCCGCTACCGGCAAGGTGGAATTTGTGGCCATGCCTTATGCCCGCTCGCTCGCATCGCTCACCGACCCCGAGGAGTTTGCCGAACAGGTCAAGGTGCATTCAGAAAAAATTCAGCAGCTGTTTGGCGTGAAGACCAAAGTGCTCCGCAACACCGAGCTTATCTACTCCGACGAAATCGCTCCCCAAATCGTGGCCATGGGCTACAAGGGCGTGATGACCGAAGGCGCAAAACACATCCTTGGCTGGAAATCGCCCAACTATGTATATTCCGCAGCTTCCGCGCCCAAGCTCAAAATCCTCCTTCGCAACGCCAAGCTCAGCGAGGATATTGCCGCCCGTTTCTCCGACACATCGTGGGCTGCGTTCCCCCTCACCGCCGACAAATACATCGACTGGATCGCACAGACTCCGGCCGACGAGCAAATCGTAAACCTCTGGCTCAACCTCGAAACATTCGGCGGCCAGCAACCTGCCGAGACCGGCATCTTCCAATTCCTCGAAGCTCTTCCCCGCTTTGCCGAAGAGCGCGGCGTGGAATTCTGGACTCCCACCGAAGCCGTCACCAAGCTCAAAGCTGTGGACTCGCTCAGCGTGATGCACCCCATCTCCGGCGCCGACGAAGCACGCGACACATCGGCATGGCTCGGCAACAAATTGCAAAACGAGGCCTTCCGCAAACTCTACTCTGTGGCCGAGCGTGTACGCTTGTGCGACGACCGCCGTTTGAAACAAGACTGGTGGTACCTCCAAGGAGCCGACAATTTCTACTATATGTCGACCAAGCACTTCGCCGACGGTGCCGTGCACTCAATGTTCAGCCCGTATGAGACTCCGTTCCAGGCATTCACCAACTATATGAACGCCCTTTCGGATTTTATCGTGCGCGTCGAGGAACAGTATCCCATGTCGATTGAAAATGAGGAACTTAACTCGCTCCTCACCACAATCCGCAACCAGGCCCGCGAGATTGAGACTCTCCAAAAAGAGCTCAACACACAGCGCAAGAACGCCGAGCAATACAATATCGAACACGCGCTCCGCGAAAAAGCCGCCGAGAAGCCTGCCGACAAAGCTGAAAAGCCCAAAGCTAAAACAACCCGCAAAAAAGCCGAAGCCAAGAAATAACGGTCAGGTCAGCTTATAAATAAATGGCGCGCCATCCAATCGGGTGGCGCGCCATTTATTTATTTTTTGTATTTTAGATTCCTATTGCACAAGTCGAAAATGCGGTGCATGGAATCGCGTAGCGATTCGGAAAGAAATTTGTGAAATTCGTGCAATATGTGAAATTTGTGTACCCAGGAGCGCGACCGCGCTCTTTTTACCACGAATTACACAAATTTCGCGGATTTCACAAATTACTTTGAATCAATTATGTAGGAACACTGACCGCGAAGCGCTTTGTAAAGCAAAGAATCCTCCGGATTGTGATTATATTTTTCACAATCCGGAGGATTCTGTTCCTATCGTGTGGATTCACTTACTGATAGTTAAATAATGCGCTGGAATTACAGCTTGTGCACCGGAATTACGGCTTGTGTCCTAAAAAGTATTTATCGGCCTGAGGAGAGAATCATGGAGCGGAGGTGGGAGTTGAAGGCTTCTTCGGTGGCGAGGTCTTCGAGGGTGAGGTGCATACGGTAGCGCCAGTAGTGACGCGGGTTGGCAGGCACGTTTATAAGTTCCTCTGCGGGATTTTCGCGGCGTATCGCGCCATCCATCGAGAGCCAGTCTTGCAAGGGGATGATGCAGAGCATGGAGGGCGATTTGAGATGCAGGTCGAGGATACGGTCGCAGATCCAAGGTTCGGCGAAATAGGGAGCCTCGCCGCCCTGGGCGAGGACATGGTTGTAATAGTCCTGTGTCTTCTTGCGGTCGGCTTCCCACCATGCGCGGATACCGTCCATGTCGTGGGTTGAGGTGGTGCACACCGAGAAGTAGGGGTACGACCATGTGTTGCCGAATTCGGTCTTCGGATCCTTGGGCATGCGCTGGATTTCTAGCGAGAGTATTTCGAGAGCGTCCATCACGGCGGGCACACATGCCGGAATCATGCCGAGGTCTTCGGCGCATACGAGCATGTCGGTGGCGTCGATGAGCGGAGGGAGCTTCCACATGGCTTTTCCGTACCAGAAGTCGTTGTGGCGGTGATAGAAGAAGTCGTTGTAGAGGCGGTCGAAGCACCAGCGTTCGTAGTCGTTGAGCGAGCGGTAGATATATGTGAACTGTGCCGAGATGCGCGGATGGAATTTGCCGGGCTGTTCGGGGTCGGGGAGGAAAAGCACGTCGTCGATAAGGCCGAGCAGGGCATTGCACAGACGGGTGTTTTTCTCATCTTTTTCAGCCTTGCCGAAATATTCGGCCACTTTGCGTTGAGTCGAGAATTCGTCTTTGAGGCGGTAGCGTCCGTAGCCTGCGGGCTCGAGGAAGCGCACGCGGGCCTCGTCGGTGTATTCGCCGAAGAAGTCATGGAGGAAATAGTCCATGATGAAAGGTGTGGTGTGGCGGTCGACATCAATCCAGAAATCGTAGCTGTCGCGCAATTCGTCGGCGGAGAAGGGCAGGGCGGGAGAGAAGTAGCCGAGCAGGCCGTGGATTGCATCCATGGGAATTTGCCAAATACGGAAGAATCCGAGCACGTGGTCGATGCGGTAGGCGTCGAAATACTCGCTCATTTTGCGGAAGCGGTCTTTCCACCATGCGAATCCGTCGCGGTTCATTTCCTCCCAGTTGTAGGTGGGTAATCCCCAGTTTTGGCCAAGTACGGAAAAATCATCCGGGGGCGCGCCGGCCTGGCAGTCGAGGTTGAACAGGCGCGGGTTGAGCCATGCGTCGGCCGAGGTGCGGGAGATGCCGATGGGTATGTCGCCTTTTATGGCCACGCCTTTGGAGTGGGCGTAGTCGCGCACCGCGCGCATCTGGCGGTCGAGGTTATATTGCACGTAATACACCTGGTTGATGTATGTTGTGTTCTTTGCCACAAATTCGGCAATTTTGTCGGGATCATACACGGCATATTCTCCCCATTGCGAGAATTCGGCTGTGCCGAAACGGTCGCGGAGCACGCAGAAGGCGGCATATGGTGTGAGCCATGCCTGGTTGCGCTTGAAGAAGTTTTTGTATTCGACCGAAGCGAGTACTTTTTTGCCTTCTTGTGCGAAAATTTCTTTTACAAACTCGGCTTTGCCACGGTTGACGCGTTCGTAATCGACCTCGGTGAGTTGGTTGAGTTCCTTGCCGAGATCGTCGAAATAGCGTTGACGCTCGGCATCATGAAGTGTGCCAAGATCGGTGATGCGAAGATACATCGGATGGAGGGCATACGTTGAGTTGGCATTATAGGGATATGAGTCGGTCCATGTGCCGGTCATGGTGGTGTCGTTGATGGGCAGAAGCTGGATTATGTTCTGTCCGGTGGCGGCTACCCAGTCGACCATCGGCATCAAGCCGTAGAAATCGCCAACGCCGAAGTCCTGTTCCGAGCGCAGGGAGAATACGGGGATGGCTGTGCCGGCTCCGCGCCAAGGTGTTTGAAGATTGATGAAGCGCATGCCGGCGGAAACCGATGCGGCGTCTTTTGCCGGAGTGAATCCAAGACGACGGTTATCGCCGCCTTCCCATGCCACGACACTGCCCGAAGCCTTGTCGAGTATGAGGAATTTAAATTCGGAGCCCTTAGCCATGTCTTCGGCCACCGGTACATTGGCAGACCAAAGAGGGAAAAATTCGTCGGTAAGGACAACGGCTTTTTTGGTGTCCCATGCACCGAGCGCGGCGGAAGCGCCGCTTATGGCTACGACTTGATCGGGCTTAACCATGGGAGCGGCAACGCAGAAGGTGATGGAGCCGGCCGCGGGCGCGGCATTTACCTCGCGGATTGCACGGTGGCATATACATTCGGTGAAGGCCGATGAGTAGTAGGGCTTGTCTTTGGGCATATCTTGCCAGCGGTCGTATATATCATATGTGTCAGCAGAAGAGAAGACCAGCCGGTGCATCGGACCCCATTCGCGTTTTTCGGCGCCATTGTCGTGTTTCACGAAATAGCGGTATTCGATTTGCTTAACGGTGCGCGGAATATTTACATTCACGCTCCAATGCTCGTCGCCGTCGAGCGACAGTTTCACGGCTTTCTGCGGGTCGCCTCCTCCCAAGGCTGCACACGAGCCCACGAGATAAACCGATTCGCCCCAGTTTGTGCGATAATCTATATTAAAAGAAATTTTCATGTGTATGAGATAATCTTGAAGTTCTATAAATTTGGGTATAAAGTTAATTCAAAAAATACTACAATATTTGTAATTAACCAAATTTAACACGCAAAGCGATAATTAATACCCTATTTTCTCACTTTTACCGTGCGCAGGGCGCACCACGCATGTTGCATAAGATAGATGCCTGCCATGGCGGCGAGATAAAGGCCGCATATAACAAGCAGCATTGTCGAGGGATTGTCGTCGGCTATGGTGTCGATAAGTTTGGATTCATCGTCGGGGAAGTCGCCGGGAAGAGAGTACAGGTTTGTCTTCCAGGTTATCACTCCGTCGCGGACATATACCAGGGCGGCGTCGCCGCGCACAAAGGCTTTCAGCGTGGTGTCGTCGGCAGTCACCACGGGATACCGCGCGGATGTGGACTCTGTCCATGCCTCCACCTCCCCGTCGGGCAGGGCCACGGCGGCAAACATGTCGCCTCCGCGCTCGCGCATCACTTCGGCAATGCGGTTGGCCATAGAGGCTCGCGCGATATGGTGATAGCCCGGGTCGTTCACTACAAGTATCATAAGGTCGGCAGCGTCGGAGAGCATGGCGTTGGTCACATCCTCGTCGCCGTCGAAAAGTGCAAGGCCGGCATCGAAATTCTGTGCGGGAGCCGACTCGCGGTCGACAAATGTCCACGTGGAATCTGGCAGGGCGTCGGCTGAGAACGACTGGCGCTGCCCGTCGCGCTCGTATATAAACATTTCTTCCGGCCATGTCTCGTCTTCGGAATTCGGCCAAATCTCTGTGCCGACAGGGTAGGGGCGGAAATCGAGCAAAGGCTGCACGTTGTAGCCGATTATGGAAAGGACAAAGCTGAAAAGCAGGGTTGCGGCCACAGGCATCCACTGTATCATCGGAATATACAACCCGCCTACGCGATGGTTGTATGCCACGAGATATACCACTGCTGCCGACAGCACTATGTTTTTCAAAAATGTAGCGGTGTTTGAGATAATCAGTGCGTCGCCGAAACATCCGCAGTCGGCCACGGGATTTGCAATGGCTATGTAGGCTGTGAGCGGCAGCATCACAGCCATGAAAGCCGCCATGAGCAATGGCACCGCGCGCCGCATTGCTCCGCACAGAAGCAGCACGCCAAGGGCGAGCTCGCCTGCCGACAGGGAAAACGACTGCATCATAAGCACGGCGCGAGGCATTTGCGGCAGACCCCACACGGCCATGTATTCCGATATTTTGTAGATGAGGCCCCAGGGATCGATGGCTTTTACAAAGCCCGAGAAAATGAATGTGGCGCCCACGGCAATGCGGAGCGCCCATACGATGTATTTATTGGCAAGTGTCATCCTCGGTCAGCTTGATGATTCCGAACACGGCATAGTTTATCATGTCGAAATAGTTGGCGTCGATGCCTTCGGAAATTATGGTGAGTCCGCCATGGTCCTCGATTTCTTTTGTGCGCTCTATCTTCATGAGGATGAGGTCGACATACGATAGTACGCGCATGCCGCGCCATGCTTCGTCGTAGTCGTGATTTTTTGCTATCATAAGCGTGCGGGCATCGGCGATAGTCTTGTCGTAGAGAGCGAGAGCATCGGCCGGAGCCATGTCCTTGTTGTCGGAGAAGCCTTTGGCAAGCTGTATTATGCCCACTGCGGCATAGTTCACAATGGCTATGAATTCGGGCAGGATTCCTTCGCCCACTTTCGAGCATTTCTTCTCTTGAAGCGAACGTATGCGCTTGGCTTTGATGAAAATCTGGTCGGTCACGGCAGCGGGACGCATTATGCGCCATGAGGCGCCATAGTCGTTGAGCTTTTTCTCAAAAATATCCCGGCACATTTTCAGCGCGCCGTCAAATTGGGTAAGAGTGTCCATTGAATTACTGTTTAAATACGGCAGGTACACAAGCCGGAGACTTGTGTTCCTGTTTGGTTTTGCAAAGATAAGAAATGTTTTGGTTTCGGCAAAAGCGGCAAATAAAAAACCGGTTGCCCTATCGGCAGCCGGTTTTATGGGATATGCTATCCGGGTTTGGAATTATTTGCCCATGAGGCCCTGGATGCGAGTTACGTTTGCTTCGTCGTTGATAAGGTAGTAGGCTGATTCAAGCACTTTGAGAGCGTCGGTGTTCTCCTCGTTGAGGTTGTAGGACTGTTCGAGGTATCCTACGGCTTTGAGCATGATGGGCTTGATTTGCTCGAAGAAAATTTTACCGTAAGCCTGCTCGTCGGCGGGAGCATTGTCGTTGATGGCGCATGCTTCCTTGTAGTAGTTGAAACCGAGTTGGAATTGAGCCTGAGCGTTGTAGGGGTCGATTTCAACGGCTTTCTCGAACTGCTCGCGAGAGTTGCCGCGTTTGTCGGCGGGGATATCTTCCTGGTCGAAGAGGATGCCTTTGATAACATAGTACTGAGCGTTGTCGGGGTCGTTGGCAATAGCCTTGTCGATCATTCCGAGAGCCTTGTCGTATTCTTTTTTGTTAAGGCAGGCGTTGATTACATAGCCTACGTAGTTGGCATCTTCTGCGCCGTAGAGGGGAAGGGCTTCTTCGGCAAGAGCGGTTACGACATCGTCTTTTTTGAGTTGCGATGCAACGGCGATGGCGTAGTCGTAAAGATTTTTCTTTGTGTAGCCTTTGTCTTTTGCACGGAGGAAAGCGTTGAGCGAGTTTTCAAGGTTGTCTTCCTGCCAAGCGGCGAGAGCCATATTGTAGGTGATTTCGGCCATGATGGTGTCGGCGGGCACATTCTGGAGCATTTTGGCGAAACGCGCGTCTTCGGGGAGGCTCACGTAGATATCCCAGCAACGGTAGGCATTGCCGTAGTCTTTGAGGTTCCAGAATTCAAGAGCGGTGTTGTTGAAATCGTGGAAGTGACCGGCGATGGTGTTGAGCATTTCTTTTGAATACTTGGTCTTCACCTTGCCTTTTGCATCGGGCACAGAGTCAAGGGGCAGAGCCTTCATGAAGTTGTCGTAGCCGCCGAGGATGGCCTGCGACATTGTTTTTTCAGCGCCTTCGGGGGCTTTGCCGAATTGTTTGAGTGCGAATATGTCGTCGTACTGTTTGAAGCCGGTTTTGCCGGGAATGAAGTAGACCTGAACATCATTTTGTGTTTCAGGGTTCGACATTGCGGGGGTGATGATTTTGAGCACCTCGGCATAGTTGGCTTCCTTTTTCATGGCACGTTCGGCGTCTTTCACCACGCTCTGCTGAGCTGTGGCTGTAAGCCCGAAAAGGGCACATACGCCTAAAAACAGGACTTTTTTCATAATTTATGTTGTTAAAAGAAATTATTCGTCAATTGATTCATTTTCGTTCTCGATGTCGGTGTCGTCGGTTTCGGGCTCTTCTGCCTCGACTTCAATTTCCATGTCGGGGAGAGCCTCGCCCTCGGTCACGGTTTCGGTTTCTTCCTCGGGATCGGACGGCACGCAGCATACTGATGCTATAACGTCGTTGCGCTTGTCAAGGTTTATGATGCGCACGCCCTGAGCGGCACGTCCAAGGGTGCTGATGTCGGTGACGCGCACGCGGATTGTGATGCCCGACTGGTTGATGATTACGAGGTCGTTGTCGTCGTTGACGGCTTCGAAGGCCACGAGATGACCGGTTTTTTCAGTGATGTTCATCGTTTTCACGCCTCGTGTGCCACGGTTGGTGATACGGTATATGGCGTTGCCGTCCTCGTCGTTGAGGTGTGAGCGTTTGCCGTATCCTTTGGCAGAAAGGGTGAGGATTGTGTCGTCGGAGTCGGCCGACATAGTGATAAGGCCTACGACTTCGTCCTGACCGTCCTCGTCGAGACGCATACCGCGTACACCTGCCGACACACGGCCCATGGCGCGCACTTTGCTTTCGTGGAAACGTGTGGCGCGTCCGTTGCGGTTTGCCATCAGAATCTCAGAATTGCCGTCGGTGAGGTCTACTGCGATAAGTTCGTCGTTGTCGCGTATCACGATAGCTTTCTTGCCTTTCGCCATAACGCGGGCGTACTCGGTGAGCGATGTCTTCTTGATAAGGCCCTTGCGGGTGGCGAAGACGAGGAAGTGGGTGGAGGTGAATTCCGGGTCGTCGAGCTGCTTGCAGCGGATGAAAGCCTTCACGCAGTCGCCCGGTTCGATGTTGAGCAGGTTTTGGAGCGCGCGGCCTTTGGCGTTGCGTGCGCCTTCGGGAAGCTCGTACACCTTTAATTTATATACAAGGCCTTTCTGGGTGAAGAAAAGCATTGTGTTGTGCATCGATGCCGTGTAGATGTGCTCGATGAAGTCTTCGTCGCGTGTGTCTGAGCCTTTGAAGCCTACGCCGCCACGGTTTTGAGCGCGGAATTCGCTCAGGGGGGTGCGCTTGATGTAGCCGAAATGCGATATGGTAATAATCATATCGTCGTCGGCATAGAAATCTTCGGCGTTGAAGTCACCGGCGGTGTAGTCGATAAGAGTCTTGCGGGCGTCGCCGAATTTGTCGCGGATTTCCTCGAGCTCGGTCTTTATGAGTTCTCGGCACACGTTTTCATCGTTGAGGATGAGTTCGAGACGTGCTATTTCCTTGTGAAGTTCTTCCATGTCGTGACGCAGTTTGGCCTGTTCGAGTCCGGCGAGTTGTCCGATGCGCATAGCCACGATGGCCTCGGTCTGACGGTCGGAGAATCCGAACCGTTCCGACAGGAGCGGGCGAGCGGCCTGGGCGCTCTCGGAATTGCGGATTATGGAGATAACTTCGTCGATATGGTCGCATGCAAGGATAAGGCCTTCGAGAAGATGGGCGCGTTCGGACGCCTTGCGGAGTTCGTATTTTGTACGGCGAATCACCACGTCGTGACGGTGGTCGACGAATGCTTCGAGAAGGTCTTTGAGGTTGAGCGTGCGCGGACGGCCGTTGACAAGGGCCACATTGTTGACCGAGAACGACGATTGCAGAGCCGTCATCTTGTAGAGCTTGTTGAGCACCACATTTGCGTTGGCATCCGATTTCAGCTTGATGAGGATACGCATGCCCTCATGCGAGGAAAGGTCGGTGATATCGGCTATGCCGTCGAGTTTCTTTTCGGTGACAAGGTCGGCTATGCTCTTGATAAGCTCCGATTTGTTTACGGCATATGGTATCTCGGTGATTACGATATTCTCGTGGTTCTGCTCTTGCTCGATTTCGGCCTTGGCGCGAATCACGATTCGTCCGCGTCCGGTCTCATAAGCGTCTTTCACACCCTGGTATCCGTAGATGGTGCCTCCGGTGGGGAAGTCGGGAGCCGTAATTATCTTCATCAGCTCGGGGATGGTGATGTCGCGGTTTTCGAGCACGGCTATCGAAGCATTTACAGCTTCGGTAAGGTTGTGAGGGGGCATGTTGGTGGCCATACCGACGGCAATGCCGGCGGCTCCGTTTACCAAAAGGTTGGGGAAACGCGTGGGCAAAACGGTAGGCTCGGTGTTGGAGTTGTCGTAGGTCGGTTGGAAATCGACTGTTTCCTTGTCGATGTCGGCAAGCATTTCCTCGCCTATTTTGGAGAGGCGTACTTCGGTGTAACGCATGGCGGCAGGGCCGTCACCGTCGATGGAGCCAAAGTTGCCGTGGCCGTCGACCAGGGTGTAGCGCAGCGACCAATCCTGAGCCATGCGCACTACGGTGCCGTAGATCGAGGAGTCGCCGTGAGGGTGGTAGTTACCCATAACTTCACCGACGCTCTTTGCAGATTTCAGGTGGGGCTTGTTGCTTGTGTTGCCCATAGCGTTCATACCATACATCACGCGACGTTGTACGGGCTTCATGCCGTCGCGGACATCGGGAAGGGCACGGGATACAATTACCGACATCGAATAGTCGATGTAGGCCGATTGCATCTCGCTTGCGATATTGATTTTCTGTATGCGGGTTTCGTCCAACATGCTTAATCAGATAATAGTTAGTAATTTAAAGAGGCGGCTTTGCAGGTGCGGGCTCTTTAAGGTTTGTTGTAATTGCAAAATATCATACAAAGGTACGAATTTTTTTGCAATTAACGAAAAATCTTTAAAATTTTTGACTTGCTCAAATATCCAATGGTTTAATTACAGAGATTCAAGAATCTTATTGTAGGCTCGATTCTACGATATTCCTGCTCAAAGTTTGGCGTGAATATGCCTTTGCCGATCATTGCCTCGATTTCGTCAAGAGGCCAGAATCGACCTCCGTCGAGTTCGTCGGTCGGGGCAGGCATGCAATCGGTGACGGTATAGAATACGTAGACAAGTTCGCGCTCGCGTTCGCTTTCGAATACATAGCTTACGATATGTCTGGCCTTGAAATTGAGCAAGCCTAATTCCTCGCGAGCCTCACGTGCCAGAGCCGAGCCTATTTCCTCGCCAAAATCGACATGACCTCCCACGGCTGTGTCCCATCGGCCGGGCTGTATGTCTTTCCATTCGGGCCGCTTTTGCAGGTAAAGGTTGCCGTATTTGTCAAAAACATGGAGGTGTACTACGGGATGCAGGAGGCGCGACCCTCCGTGACATTCGCCGCGTGTGGCTTGCCCGATGGTTTTGCCGCTTTCGTCGACGATCGGAAATATTTCTTCGCTGTTGTCGTGCATCGTTTTATATCTTTAATTTATTTAGCCTGGCTTCGCGGATTATTCCGTGCCAGCCGATTTGTTTGTATCTTTCGAAAATTTTTTTGAAGGCCACGCCATACGCTTCGTCGTCGTTGTCGAACATGCGGTCGCGGCGCCAGCGCGCGAACGGGTGGTCGATGGTGTCGAGTATCAGCCACGAGCCCATCTGGGCGAATCCCTCGCATATGCGCATGGCGTATTCCGATTTTGAATAGTCGCGGTAGTGGGCCAGCCGGTTTTTCATCTGCCAGCTGTGGAGTATCTCATGGGCGAGCGTGGCGGCGATTGCAATCTTGTTGCTGTGGTCGAGCACCCAAATCAACTGGTCCATGATGCTCACGCCGGTGTGCATGCCGGCGGCATTTTCGCTTAGGGCGCTGCTCATTTCTTTCTTAGTGACCATGCGGAATGTGATCCAGTCGGGCTGTATATCCTGAAAACCGGCATTGTAGAGACGCCGCATAACCTGATTCAGCACCCATTCGAAATTTTCATCGGTCACTTCGTTGGCAAGGCATGCGAGACATATGTGGCGTCCGCGTTCCACCTCGCGGCATTTGTCGCGCGAGGTGATGTATTGGCCGCAAGAGTCGCAACGGGGCACGTCGCCGCTGTCGACATGCCCGGAGCATATGTGGTGTCCGGCCCAGTCTTCATAATAGTAGCCTTTGATGTGGCTGTGGCAATAGTCGCATATCATGGTCAGAATCGGTTTATTTCATCTTTAAGCACGGTGCGCCATTGAGCCATCGTGGGGCGTTTGGTGCCGGAGAAGGCATATCGGAACAACATGTTGAGATTGGGTGAAAGCCGGTCGGCGTTTGCATGCAGGTCGAACGAGGGGATGCGCTCGACATAGCGGCTTTTGTCGCCGCTGTGATACAGGCCGGCGTCGACGCGGGCGCCAAGGGTGGTGTATTCGCCCGTATTGTATGGCGGAAGCAGTCGGGTGTTGTTGTAGGGGTGAGTGCCGGTGAGGATGGCGTAGATGCAGCAGCCTATGGCAAAAGAGTCGCACGAACTGTCGATAGGACGGTTGGCGTGCCGGCAGTTCTTGGCATCGGGTGGAAAGTATCCCGGAGTGAGGGCGTTGCATGGAAACAGAAGGGCGCCTTTTTCTGCAACCTGGCATGAGTCCATGTCTATCAGCGATATTTTTCCGTCGGATGTCACGAGGATATTTTCCGGCTTGATGTCGACAAGGACAAATCGCCCGGTGTTGTGGACGGCCTCTATCGCCGCCACCCAGTTGTAGAGCATTTTCAACCTGTTCCTGATCCCGACATTCGTGTTCAGCTCAAAGCGGTTGTGCCAGCCTCGGTCTTCGTCGTCGGGAAACAGTTCGGCGATGGTTTTGCGCGGAGAGTAGAATTCGAGTATGGTGAGGTCGCGGCTTGTGGGAAATGCCCGAAGCATGATAAATCCGCAGAATTCGCCCGACGATTCCTCTGTGGCGGCGGCAACGGGCCAGCAAAAGCGTATGTTGGGATGTGGCGAAGTCGGCGGATTCGCTATCATATACATTATTTTGGCGCGTTTCTCACGGGCTTTGTCGCGTGTGCGGTAAAGTTTGAGCGCGCAATCGCCGTATTCGGGCAAAGTTAGAGGGTATATCGCCCCCTCTCCACCCGTAGCCATGGGTTTCGATACCAGATGTGCGCGGTAGGTGCGCGTTGCAAGATGTATTTTAAGATACATGGTCAGAAACGGGCGTAAATTAATGTGCGGTCGTCATCTTCTTCCTCGCAGGCTTTGTTGCCGGAATCAATGAATCTTACAAAGGCGTCGGGGCGGCTGTTTGCCGAAAGCTCGGCGATGTGTTGCCAAAACGGACCAAATGGAGTGTTGATGTCGGTCCACACGCCGTTGCGCGGTTGCAGGCAGTTCCAGGCGAAATTCTCGCATCCGTCGGTTATGATACAGATTTCTTCGGGGCGATTGCGCCAAACTATTGTTTCCGGCACCAAGGCGCCGCCAAGGCGGAGGGACGGAACGCGCGGGGCGTCCCAGTCGCTGAGCAGGAAAATGGTCCGGTTTGTCTCCACTCCCCGATGCGGGGTGGCAAGCGCATTCCAATCGCCGTCCTTGGCTCGTGCGGCCATGCGTCCGTCGCCGATATGTCCGGCAAGTATGCCATAGGGCGTGACGATGGCCGCGATTAGCGTCGCGCAGAAATCTTTATACGGCACGTCGAGTCCGGAATCTGCTATTTTGTCGATGATGAATTGTCTGGCTGTGCGGCTCACCGATATAAATTCGGCCCGCCACTCGGCGTCGTCGGGCAATGACGGCGACCGGAGCCATTCGCGGCTGTCGATGAGCCGTTCGAGCAGATGTGAGGCTACTTCGCAAGCCGCGCGCGCTCCGCGGTGCGACTGCGCGGCGCTCCCGGCTCCGTCGCTTGCAATAAACAAGTGCCATCCCGAGCCAAGCTCACGGTAGAGGTGGAAGTCCTGGCACGGAGAGCCGTCGGCGCGGTGGCGGCGTCCGCGAAGCGTTACGGCCTTGACCGTGTCTGTGAAGTTGGAAATGACAACCTCGGGTCTGCGCCTTATTATATTACGGAGAGAGAATGACATTATATTTGATAGTTTCTCATCCAGTCGTCGGCTCCGGTGGCAATGTCGATATTGCCATTGTCGTTCGACTGTGTTATGGCGCTTAGGCTGTTGCTCAGCCATTGAAAAAATTGACCGAAGCGCAGTCCTTCGAGGGCGCATCCGTGGCCGCCGCACAGGCGGTTGAGTTCTGCCATGGGCACGTCATTGCCCACAGCCACGCCTATCATCGACAGGTGCTTGCCCCGGATTTCTTCGTTGATGCGGCGTTCGATACGTTCCACCTCCACGGGGTCGGACGAGGTGCGGCCGTCGGTCATGAGCACAATCCACGGGCGGTGGTAGGTCTGGCCGGTGCGATCATAAAACCTCTTGCGTTGCGCGATTATGTCGAGGGCTGCGTCGAGGGCCTTTACCGTGTCGGTGGTGGAGCCGCGGGATGTGAGCACAGGCGGGGTTTCCGACCTTGAAAGCAGAAGCGAGGTAGTAGATGCGGTGGGGCGAAGCACTTTGGGTTCCTGATCGAAAGCAATAATGGCTACTTCGAGCCGGCCCACGGTGGCTTTCGACACGCCGTTTCTGCCATAGACGATATCGTCGTAAAATTGGTGGATGGCGTCGTTGAGGCATCCTATCGCATTATCCTTGCGCATCGAGCCGCTCACGTCGAGCACAAACACGCAAAGGCATTTCTGCTGCATATTGTCGGGTATCTCGTCGTATTTCATGGGAAACGGTATTTATTTGTCGTATTTGGCGGCAAGATCAGATACGGAGGGGTAGTCCGTCTGGTCGGGTGTTACCGGCACAACCGAAATATAGCCTTCGGAAAGCCAGTATTCGTCGGTATCCTTGGCCTGCGGCTCATCGTTGACAAATTGCCCGGTCAGCCAGTAGAACGGCGCCCCCGACGGGTCGACATAGCGCGAATATTCCTCGCTCCAATGTCCGCGAGCCGCCCGGCAGGCCCGAATTCCTTTCGGCGCTATCAATGCCGGTATGTTCACGTTCAGGCATGTATAATAGGGCAGGGGATTGGTGAGCGCGGTGCTTACAATCTCCCTGATAAAAGATTTCGACATGGAAAAGTCGGCTTTAAGCGAATGGTGCAGCAACGAGAATCCAATCGAGGGAATTCCTATCATGCAGCCTTCGAGCACCGCGCCCATAGTGCCGGAATAGGTTATGGCCGTGCCGGAGTTGGATCCATGATTGATACCCGACAAAATCATGTCGGGCTTACGTGGAACAATGTTGTGCATTGCTATCTTCACGCAGTCGACCGGAGTGCCCGACACGGAAAATACCCGCGCTGCGCCACGGTCGGGGTGGGCTGTCACTTTCAGCGGAGAGCCGACAGTGATGGCCGACGACATGCCCGATTGCGGACGGTCGGGGCACACGATAATTACATCGGCCATATCAGCCACATATTCAGCAAGATATGACACGCCGGGAGCGTAAATGCCGTCGTCGTTGGTGATAAGTATGAGTGGTTTGTCGTTCATTGTTTTTCAAAAATTATTTCACAAATTTACAAATATTTTTTTACATGTGCAGCAGGCTCTTGAAATTGTTTGAGAAAAATTATGAACATTTATGATATTTCGTGGAACATTTATTTTTGGCTTTCGTTTTTTTACATTACCTTTGCATCAAATCTACAACCAGCAACTATAATCCGCAACCAAATGGGAAAAATTATAGCGATAGCAAACCAAAAGGGCGGAGTCGGCAAGACAACGACGGCCATTAACCTCGCGGCGTCTTTTGCCTCCGAGGGCAAAAAGGTGCTCTTGATCGATGCCGACCCTCAGGCGAATTCAACCTCCGGCTATGGTATCGACCCCCGGGCAATGACTTCGTCAATCTACGAATGTCTTGCCGACGGTTATCCTGTCGAGGGCTCGCAAGTGGAAACCTGCGTCCCCGGGCTTGAGCTTGTGGGCTCGCGGATCGACCTGGCCGGTGCGGAAATAGAGCTTATATCCAAACCCGACCGGGAGAGAGTGCTCGCAGGGCTGCTCGCACCCGTAAAAGATAAATACGATTATATCCTTATCGACTGCTCTCCGTCGCTCGGGTTGATTACGGTGAATGCCCTTACCGCCGCCGACTCGGTGTTGATTCCTGTCCAGGCGGAATATTTCGCGCTTGAAGGCATCAGCAAACTGCTCAACACTATCCGCATAATCAAGAGCCGTCTGAACCCGGCGCTCGAAATCGAAGGATTTCTGCTCACCATGTACGATGCCCGCCTCAGGCTTGCCAACCAGATTTACGAAGAATTGAAAGGCCATTTTGCCGATATGGTATTCAATACTGTCATTCCGCGCAATATTCGCCTCAGCGAGGCTCCAAGCCACGGTTTGCCGGCCTTGATGTACGATCCCGACAGTCGCGGTGCAACTTCTCACATTATGCTTGCCAAAGAAATAATAGCCAAACACAAACGCGCCAAATCCTCTCACGCCCATGCCTAACCCAAATTCAAAGCGCAGCGCATTGGGCCGCGGCCTTGATGCGCTTATATCTATGGACGATTCTCCCGCACGCGGAGCATCGGCAATATCGGAAATCTCTGTCGACAAAATTCAGGTAAATCCCGACCAGCCTCGCAGAATGTTTAATGAGGAAGCCCTCGACGAACTTGCTGTGTCAATTTCCGAAATCGGCATCATCCAGCCAATTTCGGTGAGAAAACTCGTTGGCGACACCTATCAGATTATCGCGGGTGAGCGACGCTACCGCGCCGCCATAAAAGCCGGTTTGCAAAGCGTGCCCGCCTATGTGCGCACTGCCTCCGACCTCGAGCTCACCGAAATGGCCCTCATCGAAAATATCCAGCGAGAGGACCTGAACGCCATCGAAATCGCGCTCACTTTCCGCAAACTCATCGACCAATATTCTCTTACACAGGAGAAACTGTCGGACCGAATAGGAAAGAAGCGAGCCACCGTGGCCAACTTCCTGCGTCTGCTCAAACTCCCGGCAGAGGTGCAGCTCGGTCTACGCGACCGCCGCGTCGACATGGGACATGCCCGCGCCCTCCTGTCGCTTGACAATCCCAAGCAGCAGCTTAAACTCTACAACGAGATATTGAAACAAGGCCTGTCGGTGCGCCGTGTCGAGGAAATAGCAAAGGCTTGGCGTGAAGGCGCGCCTGAAAAAACGCGTCGTCAGCAGCCCGAGGCGGATGGACGCATGTCGTCGGCCGACTTTACGTTGCTGAAAAAACATCTTTCGGCAACATTCAAGACCCCCGTGCAGTTCAAGTGCGACAAATCAGGCAAAGGACATATAACATTCTCTTTTGCCGATGCCGACGAACTCGAACGCCTTATTACTCTTTTCGACACCCTTCAGCATTAATGGTATTGAATAGCGCAAGCCTCATATCATCGTTTCGAAATATCGCCGTCGCCACGTTTGTCGTGGCGGCGTCTGTGTCGTTTGATGTCGCCGCGCAGAGTCACCGTAAGCCGTTGCCTCGCCGTCATATCACCGAACATCCTGATTCCGCCGTGTCGGCCGTCGACAGCATAGCTCTGGCATTGCCTCAGCGCATCCCGGCTTCCCCCGTGGCAGGGCAGGGCAGTGAAGATGTAGTGTCGTCGGAATTTACAGCTTCCGGCGATTCGATTCACATTATCGCATCCGACACCATTCCCGTGCTTGCTCCTCCGCCCGGACGTTTCGACGACTACGATATCTGGGAAGAACGCGAAGAGCTTTTCAATCCCGATCCCAACCGAGCCGTGTGGATGTCGGCGCTCTTTCCGGGCCTTGGCCAGGTCTACAACCGCCGCTATTGGAAACTGCCCATAATCGTGGGCGGATACCTTGGTCTTGGCTATGCCACCTCGTGGAACAATGGCATGTTGCGCGACTACACACGTGCCTACCGCGACATCTGCGATACCGACCCTTCCACAAAATCCTATATGGATTTCTTTCCTCCCACGGTAAATGAATCCGACCTCGACCGACAATGGCTTACCTCGCTGTTGAAAAGCCGAAAGGATTTTTACCGCCGCAACCGCGACCTTTGCATTATATGCATGGTCGGCGTTTATTTTATCGCTATGGTCGACGCCTATGTCGACGCCTCGCTGTCGCATTTCGACATAAGCCCGGATCTGTCTATCGACTGGGCTCCGGCCGTGATGCGCGACGGCCGCAACAGCCTGCCGTCGTTTGGCCTGCAAATGGCTTTTAACTTCTGAAACAATCAATCATGAAATCTCTCATATCCTGCTTCTTCATCATTTCCGCAGCCGTGATGCCATCAGTCGCCGGCGCACAGATTTCCGCAAAAGACACCATAACAGATAATAATATAGTAATGCCCGAAGCTTACGAAAAGGCTACGGAAAAAATGCTCGAAGACTGGTATCTCTACCGTTACACGTCGCTCGACAGCGTGGCTCGCCTCAAAACAGGACGTGTCGCCACCGATGCCGAGTACACACGCCGTCTGTCGGAATTGGCTACGGAGATAGAAATGCCGTTCAACTCGGTGGTGAAGCGCCATATCGAAAGCTATGTGGTGAACAAGCCTCGCCTGGTGGAAAGAATGCTCGGACTGAATATATATTACGAGCCTATCTTTATCAACGCATTGGGAAAGTACGGGCTTCCCATGGAACTGAAATATCTTCCTATTATCGAATCGGCTCTCGACCCCAAGGCGGTGTCACGTGCCGGTGCGGCAGGTTTGTGGCAATTCATGCCCGGCACTGCTGTCGACGAAGGACTCGAAGTGGGTTCTCTTGTCGATGAACGTTTCGATCCGTATAAATCATCGGAGGCCGCGGCCAAATACCTGAAAAAATTATACAATATTCACGGCGACTGGGCTCTTGCGCTTGCATCCTACAACTGGGGCAGCGGCAACCTAACCAAAGCTCGCAACCGTGCCAACAAGACGCAGGATTTTTGGGAAGTGTATCCGTTCTTGCCTGCCGAGACCCGAGCTTATGTCCCGGCCTTCATCGCCATCAACTATGCCATGCGCTATTTTCCCGAGCATGGCATATCGCCTGTGCTCGGACGCCGCCCCATGCTCACCGACACGGTGCACGTCTCCAAACGCGTACATATGCAGCAGATATCAGATGTACTTGGAATTCCGATGGCCGAACTGCGCGGACTGAACCCCCACTTTAAGACGGATATAATCCCCGGCAATGCCACAAAACAATATACTCTCGTGCTTCCGTCGCGTCAGGCTTGGTGCTACTCTGTAAACGAGGATTCCATCCTCAATCACGATGCCGCCAAATACGCATTGCGCGGAGTAGTAAATCCGTCCGACGGCGTTACATCAACAGGTTCCGATTCTCGTGGCGACTACCGCGAAACCACTACCGTGAAATATCATAAGGTAGGCCGCCACGAAACATTGGCATCTATTGCCAAGAAATATGGCGTCACGGCTTCGTCAATCCGCCAGGCCAACAATATGAAGTCGTCGAAGGTGAAACGTGGCCAGCGTCTCCGCATCAATATTGTCAAGCGAGAGTATATCCGGCCCGACACCGTAGCTTCATCTGTAAGCTCCACCCCGGCTCCTGCGCCTGTGCAGACACCTGCACTGAGTGCCGACACGACGGCAACCGACACCGCGTCAACTAACGTGAAAGCCGCATTTGAAAACTCTCGTCCGGCCACAAAGGCTGTTTCGAATCCTCCGGCAAAGAAAAATACCGCCACAACGGATAAACCCAAGAATGTAAAATATCGCGTCAAAGCCGGTGACAACCTGCTCAAAATAGCGAAAGCTCATGGCACCACTGTCGATGCCATAAAAGCTGCCAATAACCTCAAAGGCGACAATATCCGTGTAGGGCAAAGTCTCAATATCCCTCAAAAAACCGCATCCAAGAAGAAATCGACGCGTCGACGCAAATAAAGACATTAAACAATTAAAAAGAGTGTCTGAAACAAATGTTATCACCACAAGCCATAACAATTGTTGCAGACACTCTTTTATCCGATAAGCCGTTTCGCTCGCCATGCTGCAAGCAGAAAAGGCTTGGCCGCGGAAAGAGCAATGGCAGTAAGCCTTGGATGGCATGAGATAAAGCTGTTTACCCCGTCTGATATTTCGGGAGCGGATGGATATTTCTTCAATAATCGGTAAATATCGTAATGCCGCAGACGCCAGAGATAACGTAATACACATGTCTTCCGTTTGAATCGATATTGCGCCACAACCACATCGGCGCTCTCCCGGTCGATGGGTATCTGTTTTAATGCAATCTGCCCGACTCTGTCAGAATTCTTGAACATATCTTCGATTTTGACGACATCATTGCCTATTGAAGATGTCTGCCCGTCATAAACGGCATGTCTCACCACGGGGATAGGCCTGTAAGTGATTTTCCGCGCGGCAAGAGTACATCGCATCACAAAATCGGAATCCTCCATCCTTACATTTTCTTCAAATCTCAGATTTTCACGTCTCAGGAATTCAAGAGGGTGTATCAAAATTATGATGCGCCCTCTTTACGTAACATGCTGAAAAACA
>ERZ777011.61-NODE-61-length-161380-cov-7.089751_pt1 | contig 161380 bp, 157 predicted proteins | sample MGYA00374964_ERZ777011 | MGnify/ENA primary metagenome ERZ777011 (study PRJEB29310, sample SAMD00008975) | mouse gut metagenome | study: EMG produced TPA metagenomics assembly of the Metagenome analysis of fecal microbiota from mouse which was promoted... | reverse complement strand
GTTCTGCTTTTGGACTCGGAACTGATTCAATAAGTCTTAAAATTCCTTTTGTATCTAATGTATCTGTAGAATAACTTTTTCCATCTTTTCTAGATTTCATTTTCAGTTGTACACATTTTGTGGACAACTCACTTTGTTCTTCTTTTTTCATTCTTTTCTTTAACATATTCCAATAATTTCTTGGATTGTTACTATCAGTCAAAGCAGATATTACATCTACAACTGAAAAATAATATTCTTCTTTTTCACTATCCCATATACTTCTAATTTCACTACCTTCAAATAGATTTGATATTGTTTCTAGTTTATTATTCAAATTTAACACCTTCTTTCTTGTTCTAATTAATGGGGTTTAAATGTCGTAATCACCTTTCTAATTCTCATCATAAATATCATTAAAATCACTATGTTTTTATCAATTTTTAGTAATTTTACCACTTTTTTAATAAAAATATGCAAGATCTAAAATCAAAGGAATCCTTTATTTATAAAGGTTTGCTAGGGGGTTTAAATAAATCGTAATCAACCAGTTGATTGTTGTGTTTTTCGCTTTATTGCCTTTCATTATTATCACTACCTTTTTTTATAATGTTCATCAATCACTTTTCTTTTCATTTCTTTTTTAAACTCTTCATCTTTATTATTTTCAATCATTTTTATTATTCTTTCCTCATTTTCATAATAAGATAAATCATTAAAATAATTTTGCTTATTTTCATTTCCTTCTTTTCTCCAACTTCTATAGGAGTAACAATTGTAGTATCAACTGACCACTCAGCCATTTGACAATATGGGCAATTATTTCTCTTCCATTTTTTATTTAGTTTTTCTAATAGTTTTTTTCGTTTATTTTCATATATCCTCCTTATTTTACGTACTAAACAAATTATACGCCTTTTGAATTTCTAATATATTTTTCAAAACAATATTCTGATTTATAACAATATAATATGTCATCTTCAATCATATTTAAAATATCTTTATATATTTTATTATTAGTAACTTCATATAAGTATTTAATATCTACAGGATATGTTCTATTAATAGAATCTAGATAATTATAGTAATCTCTTTTATTATCCGTATTGTGTTCAACAAAAAATTCTTCTTGTGTTAATGGTTACTCCAATAGATTATCTAATTTTAAATACTCTAGATAGTCATTATAGGAAACAAATATATTAGATAATTTGGATGGATTATATTTTTCTTCGTTCATCACAAATACTTTATATTCAGATGGTTTAACATAACTGGACAAGGAAATAAAATCTAAACCATTAAATTTTGTATCTTCCTTATGTAAAAGTTTTTGAGATTTTAATTCACCGTCTTGTAATATTTTTTCAAAATTTCTATAAATTTGTTTTTCTTCTTCATCTTTCAAAATTGTATGAAAAAAATAATTATTTATATTCATTAAATCATCTCTTTTCAGTTGTATAACAGGATTCATTTGTTTTAATCTTAGATTTTATACAAACTAATATTTTTTGAGCCACTACTTTATGTAAATACACTTACTACACCAACTACGCTATCAAAAATACTTATTATTTTTCTTACCCAAGCTCATAAACATTTTTATATCTGACTTATCGCTTTAACAATTAAAATTATATCATATAAAAGGTGGATTTTATACTAATCCACCAAAAGTTATGCTATTTTATTGTCAAAATTTTTAGAACAACTATAATGACTTGTGACTACTTTTTTATTAATTGAACTGATTTGCCATTATTATCTTCAATAAAGAAACTTTTTCTATTTAAATCACCATAAAATATATCTAGATTTTCCTGCTTTTTTCCTAATTTCTTAATTAATTCTCTTACCTCATCATCATTATCATAACTATAAGCTATATGATCAAATGAATCGTTTTTACCATTTGTTACTTGAAACAATTCTAATGAATGATTATTTAATTTTAATGTAGCCCAGTTATATCCATCATCACTAAACCTTTCTAGTAATTTATAGCCAAATTTTTTATAAAAAGTAATGGACTCATCTAAATTTTTTACCGTAATAGCAATATGATCTAAATAAAACATAAAAATACCTCCTACATAGATTATAAACCTTAATATAGGAAGTAATTTAGCTATATAATAATATTTTCTATTCTTTTTAAGTTAAGATGTCTTATATCATTTGGCTCTTCAGAATAACGAACTATTACCATAATAATATTTCCGTAGACATATATTTGAATTGGTAATATACTTCTTGACTTCTTAATTCCTTTACTAAAATACTCAATTGTTATTTTTTTCTTGTTATTTATCGCTTCTTGTATTGTGTTTACCTTCCATTTATCTTCAACACATAAATCATCTTTATCACTTACTAATCTACAATAAGTATTAATCTTTTCTTTGATATTTTCTAGTTCTAATTTATCACTGCCAGATAACTTATTAAGTATTAATTCAATTTTCTTTATATCATTTCCGTTAAATAAAATAGAAGGAATTTCAACTCTAGAATATAGTTTGTATCCTCCATTTTTACCCATAACGCTATCAATATATATCCCTTCTTTTTCTAGTTCATCTTTATATTGTCTAACAGTTCTTGGGCTAACTTCTAACATTTCAGATAATGTTTTACAACTATAAACTTTACCAGAGGATAGTATATTTAACATTTTTATATTCTTGGAAATCTTTGACATAAATATACCTTCTTCTAAATATTCTTAACTTTTTACAACTATTTTTTAATATCAAGTAATTTTATTTCGATACCAACAACGCCATATTTTTCCTGTTCGGACAAAGAATAATATTTTTCCATATCTTTAGGATCTACTAAATCACTTTTATCATAACCCAATGCTATTTTATCAAAATGTTTATATAACTCTTCAAAGTTTGGATACTTATGTAATGCGACTATTTTTGTATCTAAAGTTTCTTCTGTTTTTTCATTTGTAAACTCGATTAAGTCATTTACTTTAAGTAACTCTCTTTTTTCATCATTTAATCTTAATTCAATTGTTTTCATTCCCTTTTTCATAAGGATAAATTGACCGTTATTTAAATGCATTTTATGTTTCATAACACATTCACCTATCTTCTTAAATTAGAACTTTGTCTTTCTTGCATAATTTTTTCAACTTCATCAGTAAACTCAGGGTAAATACTTAGTAGTTTTGATATAGACCCTTTAAGGCCTTTTTCTTCAAAAGAAATATACTTTTCAATTAAATCAGAGTTATCTAAGGGCATATTATTTGGCCTACTAGGATACCTATATATTGTTATATTCCCTTTTCTTTCCTCTTCTTCAAGGGCATTTAAAATATTTGGAAAATAAGTTTTATTTAATGGTTTAATTTCTTGCTCTAATGATATAACTTCCTGTGACCATAAATCCTCATAATGCTCAAAGGTCTCACCATCTAGTTCATATAAGTATCCTTCTTTATTATAAAGTTTATTAAGCACCCCTTCTCTTCTTTCGATTAGTTCAAGACTCCCATTACTAACACCAAATCTAGTATCTAAATCTCCATTCCCTTTACCCATAAAAGCTAAAGCAACAACTTTCTTGTCAGTAGCATAAATACACTTTTTTTGATGAGTACTTTCATGAGCTGTTAAGACTTCTATATTTCCATTTGGACTTCCATGATAAACTGTACCTTCCATATTATTAAATCCTCCATTTGTATATCAATTATAACATATATAAATACAAATAAAAAACAAAAAGCCTTTTTTAAAGACTTTTATACTCTATTTTTTAAAGCTTTTTGAATTAGTGGGTTTAGGTTGGTTTGATTTCTTGCAGCATCAGGATTATTTAGTGCCCACTCAGTAATTATTTTTCTTTTTGGTGAAGTCAAAAAAGTTTTTATGTCTTCTTCTGTATTAATACTATGAGATTCCATTATGTCAGAAAATATTTTTAAATCTTTGCTTATTTTTTCATCATTGAATTTTCTTTTTAAAAGAATAATCCAAATAGTTTCTAATACACAATGCAGATCTTCTTCTAACCAATAATGAAATTTTGTGTTTTTATGTTTTTGTTCAAGAAGTAAACACTTTGTGTATATCGGGAACATTTCCATTGCTCCATGCCAAATATCGATGCTACAATAATCGTATTTAGATAAATCTTCAACATCTAAAAATTCTAAAGCATCTCCCAAAACAATGGAGATTTTATTATTCATTTGGGGCTTTAAGTAAGTTTCAAACATGCTTTTAACAAAAGGATCTAATTCAACAATTGTTACCAAATCTACGTTGTCTTTTATAGATAACATATAAGCGACATAACCAAGGCCACACCCCATCAATAATACATTTCCATGAGCTTCTTTTATAAATGGCTCAAATGATTTTATTTCTGATGGTTCAACTGCCATCCATTTAGTTTGTGGTATTATAGTCCCTAAAGTTGGAAAATAGACGTTTTGGTCAAAATAGCAAAGATGATAAAGCGTTGTTAATGATTTGGAATCTCTTTTTCGCATAGCGTATACGTAGGTTTTATATTCTTCATATCCGTTTAGATTGGATAAGAAAACGTTGCCAACAAGCCATTCGTCAGTATGAATATTTTTAATGTATGGATTATCACTTAAAAGTGTTGGACTTAACTTAGTTAATTCACAGTTTCTTTCTAATCCTTTTATTTGCTTTTTAGCATCCCATAGAGATACATCACCTCTATTTAGTCCTTGCATATTATCAAATATTAATTCTTCAATATCCGCTAATTCATTAATAAATTCTCTTGTTCTTTTAATTTGTTCCATAATTAATCACAAGTGTTATTATAACAAAAAAATGAATAATAGCAACGAAAATCGCGATTATTCACTAATAATTTCTTTAGGATATTTACAAAGTTTCTTTAAAGGACAATTTTGACAGTTTCTATTCTTTCTTATAATCAAATGACATAAATTCTCCTTAATTTATTTTATGGGCAGTTATAATTGTATAACTGGATGAATTGATAGTTATGATGATATTATTTAATTCACAGTAATAGTTTTTTCCTCTTTTGGATATATTACATTTTTTATCTAAAATAAAATTCTTGCAATATAAAACGGGATCATAGTTATCTATATTTAGATTTTTTTTAATTCTTTCTATACCCATTTTGGTAGTATGCAATAATCCAATATTAGAAAGTAGCACTTCTTTTGGCATCTAAGTTTCCTCACTTTCTTATAAGTTTATTATAACACAATAAAAGCAAATCAATAATGATTTACTTAAATATATTATTTGACATCATATTTTAGTTTAACTTTTTCTGGCAAATATTCAGTGGTGACTTCCTCCCACTTATTAACTCCACTAATTGGATAGTATTTTATTTTAAGATAAGCACCCTCTTTAAGTTGACGACTAGTTTTAAATGAAATATTTTTTCTTTTTCCATTCTCGTCATACATGGCCAAATTATATTCATACTTCATGCTAGAACTTTTAGCAAGTTCACTTATTTTAGTATTATCTATCTGTGTATAAAAGATATAATCTTTTTCAAATATATAGTAGTAGGCTATTCCACATAAAATAATAAATAATATTACGCCAATAATAATAGGTAATTTTTCTTTTAGATATTTCATATTTTCTCCTCTTCTTTTTCTTGTGCCTCAAGAGTACTTATATATAAAACTTTAAAATATTTATCATAAAACATTGTCTTGTTTTTTAGTAAAAAAATTACATTTATAAAATAAAATATTAACACTCCAATTAAAATAAGCAGATAAACATATATAGTTATGCTTGTGCTAATGTGTCTAGTACTTAAGAAAGTAATTTTAAAAATTGTGTAAGGAGTTAGAAAATAATAACAGAATAGAAAAACAATTCTAAATGTTGAGTTTATTAATCTATTTTTTAAATATTCTAAACGAACATTTAAAAACTTACTTCCTAAAGTATAGCCCTTTGTTATGCACGGAATTAATATATAATAAATTATAAAAGTTATTAAAAACAATTTTTTAGTCTTAATAAAAATACTTAGGAAAATAAATATAAGTAAATACAGAAAACAGTCAAATTCAAATGTTATAATTCGTCTGAGTCCTGATACAACCTTACTTTTACGTAGTGATTCTTTATCTATTTCTTCTCTTGTTGGTAGCATAGGTTTTATTATACCCATTACGAAGTATCCTATCATTCCCCCTAAAGTATTAATAATTAAATCATCTACATCAAATACCCGATATTGATAAGGATAAATAAAATATAAACGACTAAGTTGCGTAAGTTCAAAAAACAAACTTAAGAAAAAACTATAAATAATTGTTTTCTTTAAATTACATTTGAAATAATATCTTAAATACATTCCAAAAGGGACTGTCATAAATAAATTAAATACAACTGTATAAAAACATGGTTCTAAAAGTGCTTTTATATACGTACTCGACTTACCTAGTACAAAAGATGTTTCATTTAGAAAATCCTTAATAAATGTTAAAGGTATTAGCCTAATCATTCTTGGACGTGCAACCACCTCAGTTATTTTAGGAAGTGGAAGTATAACTAAAAAGTACATAGTAAGTAAATATAATACGAATGAATAAATGATTAAAGCACGAAAGAAATTAATAGATCCATATTTATGGTACTGGAAAATTATAAACGGCAACGTAAATAGCAAAACAAGACAAGGAAATATCGCGATTGCTGTTTTTATTGTAGTTAAATAAGCCAACTTAAACTCTTTCTTTTATAATGTTTTTACTACAATAATAAGTAATTAGAAAATAACTACCATAGATAACAACAATAAATACTGAAGTCATAATAATTGATGGCATTAATTCCTCAGTACCAAATACTTCAAGAATCTTTACAGCAAATTTAATACCAAATATTGAGTGAATAATAGCAAGAATTAAAGGTAACAGGAAAAATATCCCAATCTGTCTAAATAAGGCTTTATTAATCATTTTTTCATCAGCTCCAATGCTTCTTAACATTTTAAATCTCTCTTTATTATCACTTGATTCTGATAGTTCTTTTAAAGCTAGAATAGCTGCACTACTGATTAAAAATATTACTCCTAAATATAAACCAATAAATGTAACCATTACAGTTAAACTATTAGAAGATTCTTTAATTGCTAGTTTTGTTGAACCGTCTGGTAAAAGATAAGTATCTTTTAAAGGATTGTTAACAAGATTATTAATATCATCTTCAATTTTTTGGATTTCTTTTTTATTATTAGTATTATAGTTGCCAACTAAAAGATCATAATTTAAATAGCTTTCATCTACTATTTCATCAGGGACAAGAATTATTCCCGAATTTATATGTTGACTGGACATTTCTATAAAGCCTTCTTGACATGAATTATATTTTGGCTTTAGTGTTTTACCAAAAACACTTATTGTTTCATTATTTTCGAGAGCCATATTTCTAATATTTACCATTGATTTAAAGTCAGCTAAAATTAAGTATTCATCTTTATTTAAAAAATATTCTTTTATACCATACAATTTAGCCACTTTGTTGTAATCGCTTATTTTTATAATCTCTTCCATCGTATCATACTTTATAAAAGGATACTCTTTCCTTATAATATCAAGTCTTGAACCCAACGTATGATTTAAAGTTAAGTCTTCCGTTGCATAGGAATTTATAAGAATATATTCTTTTAAATGCTTAGTAATGTCATAATTAAATTTCTCTAATTTTTCTAAGATATTTAGATTTGAATTGGCTATTTGAGTCTCATTATAACCATATCCTAAATTTATATTTTTACGATTATGAAAAGACATATTACGTTTATTTAAAAGCATAATATCAGCAGGAGCTAATTCTTTTATATTAGCATTCATAGAATTTTTCATTGTAAGACAGGCAGATAGTAAACATATTGTTAAAAATAGCATTAAGCAGATTACAGTTGTAGAAAATACTGTTGTATTTATCTTGCTACTAAATTGTCTTAAAGTAAAACTATTTAATCCTTTATAATAAAATTTTTTTATAGATGATGCTATTCTTAATATTAATCCCGATAAAGACCAAAAGATAAAGAATGTTGAAATTGAACCAAGTGCGATTGGTATTAAAATATCTTGAGCAGAAGATAATTCTAAAAAGCCACTGGTGACCATGTAATAGGCCTTACCTAAAATAAATACTGATATTATAAATATGATTATACAAACAATTGGATTTTTAAGTTTTATTTCTTCACTCCTCTTTTTACTATTTAATAAATCTATTAGCTTGCATTTACTGACACTTAAAGTGTTAAAAAGCATTACAAATAAGTACATTATACTAAAGTAAGCAATTGTTTTTAAACAGGCGGCCTTTGAAAAGACAAAAGCGAATTCTGTTAAATTGGCTTCAAACATATTTATAACTATTATGCTCATCAATTGGGATAAAATTGTTCCTACCCCTATGCCAATAATAAGTGATAAGACACCTATAAATAATGTTTCAAAGAAGAGAATCATTGAAATACGTCTCTTACTCATACCAAGAGTCAAATATATTCCAAATTCTTTGTTTCTTCTTTTTATTAAAAATTTAGATGCATAAATTATTAGAAAACCTAGTATGAATGAGACAAAAACACTTACGGCTGATAGGGCATTTATCATAAGCTTTATTAACTCTCTTGTTGATGAAGAAACATCCATCATGGCGGTTTGCGTGTCTAAAGCATTAAATATATAGAATATTGATACACCAAGAATTAGGGTAAAAAAATAGATAGCATAGTCTTTAATACTTTTCTTAATGTTTTTTAACGATAATTTAAAGAGCATCATTTAAATCACCACCAAGTAAGGTTACAACATCAATAATCTTATCAAAAAATTCTTTCCTTGAACTATTTCCTTTATGTAGTTCTTTGAATATCTTACCATCTTTGATGAAAATTACTCTGCTTGCATATGATGCCGTAAAGGCATCATGTGTTACCATAAGAATTGTTGAAGATAACTTTTCATTTAAGTAATTAAACTTTTCTAGTAGCATTTTAGCTGATTTAGAGTCTAAAGCACCTGTGGGTTCATCTGCAAGTATTAGTTTAGGATCAGTTATTATAGCTCTTGCAGAAGCTACTCTTTGTTTTTGCCCTCCACTCATTTGATAAGGATATTTGTGTAAGACATCCTTTATATTAAGTTCTGATGCCACTTTCTTTATTTTCTCATCAATTTCTTTTATGTTTGTATTTTGAATAGATAAAGCAAGCGCGATATTTTCATAGGCTGTAAGAGTATCTAGTAAATTAAAGTCTTGAAATATAAAGCCTAACTCTTCTCTCCTAAATTTATTAAGTGCATTCCCTTTTAATTTAGTTATATCAACTCCCCCTACATAAATATGACCTGATGTAACTTTATCAATTGTTGAAATGACATTTAAAAGTGTTGTTTTTCCACTTCCGCTTGCTCCCATTAGGCAGACAAATTCTCCTTTTTCAACCTCAAAAGATAAATTATCAATCGCTTTTGTTAAAGATGAACGACTACCATAATATTTTTCAATTTGGGAAACTTTTAAAATTTTTTCCATATTATTTCTCCTTCCATAAATAATAATAAATTATATTTATTTTTTTGTCATTCGTTTAATATAACAGAATATTACAATTTTGAAATATTACTTTAAAATATCATAATACGCATCTTTGGATATAGTTATAAAAACTTTTGTATACTTACTATAGACTGACTCAATAGCTATTTTATGTCCTAATTTTTCACACATATTTTTAGCAATAAATAACCCCATACCTGTTGATTTACTCTTGATTCGACCATTTTCTCCTGTGAAAGATTTGTTAAATACTTGTTTTAAATCAGTTTCTTTTATACCCATGCCATTATCCTCAACCACAATGACTGTTTTTTCTTTTTCTTCTTTAACAGTAATTTTTATAAAAGAATTTTTTATGTTCCTTTTGTACTTTATACTATTATTTATTAGTTGATTTAAGATAAACTCTAACCATTTGGCATCAGTTAGAATTTGAACATTTATATTATTCGTAAGAAAATCTATTTTATTTTCTAGTAAGTCATCCATATTTCTTATTCCAACATTCTTAATGACTACATTCAGATTTACTTCTTTTATCAAATAATCTTGAGAAGCATTTTCACTTCTTGCGTAGTATAAAACTTGATCAACATAATCTTCTAATCTTTTTATGTGAGTTTGCATCTTTTTATCAACTCTATTTTTATGATTATTACTTATAAGAGATAATGTAGCAAGAGGAATTTTTACTTCATGAATCCACATCTCAATATATTCTTTAAAGTCCTGCCATTGATTCTTAATATTGTTAACATTTTCATTCATAGATTTGTTAATTTCATAAAGGGCTTGATATAGTATTTTGCCTTCGTAAAATTCTGGCTTATAAAGTGTTTCTAAAACTAGATAACTTTTATCTAAAAGGTCAACATTTGTTAAAAGCTCTGTATAAAATCTTTTCTTTCTAAAATACTCCGTCAAAAAAATTATGGAAAATAAAACAAATAAAATCAAGAATATCGCGATTATTACACTTTTATCAACTTTAAAAGCTAAGAGAGTTAAAGTAATAATTAGAAAACTAATTGATGTTAATATTATCATATATAATTTATCTTTTAAATATTTTAAAAAATTCATGATAAGATATACCCCATTCCTTTACGAGTATCTATCGCATCTTCATAGCCAATTGTTTTTAGTTTAGCTCTTAATCTACTAATATTTACGGTTAAGGCATTATCGTTTATAAACTCATCATTATTCCAAAGGTCAGTCATAAGTTCATCACGAGTAACTAACCTATCTTGATGATTTAATAAATAACTGAATATTATCATTTCATTTTTTGTTAATGTTATTTCTATGTCTCCTTTTTTTAAAAGACCTTTACCAATATTTATACTTACATCTTTATATGTTAAAGTATTTGTCTCATTATTGCTTCTTTTTAAGACAGCACCAATTCTTAAAAGTAAAATATTTGAATTAAAAGGTTTAGTTATATAATCATCCGCTCCATACGATATAGATAGAGCCTCATCTATATCAGAATTTCTGCTCGTAACCATTATTACAGGTATATTTGATGTCTTACGTAATTCTTGTAAGACTATCTCTCCATTTACATATGGTATATTTATATCAAGTAAAACTAAATCAGAATTTGAAGCTAATATTTCACTTGCCGTATTATTAAAGTTTGATAAAACTATTGGTTCATAGTTATTATTCTTAAGAAGCGTTACAAGTTCGCTGCAAAGAGTTTTTTCATCTTCAACTATCATTATTTTTTTCATAAAATTCACCACTTTTTTTCTAATATAATTATAGCATAAGTAAAATTTATTTAATCTTACATTTTTGTAACAAATTCAAGAAAAAAAAGATGTAAATAACTACATCTTTGAAATACCAAATATTGGTAAAGAATAAATTTTTAACATTTCTTCGTTAGCTCTACTGTAAACTTCACCAAAATCATCATAGGCGATTGACTCGACAATTTCAGCAGAAGATGATTGATCTCGCATAAATCTATTTTGATTTTTCCAAGCTTCCATAAGTAACATACGGTGTCTTACACTTGCTGAATCAGTTGTATTTTTATAACAAAGAAGGATTCTTACAACACCATTTTTATTAAGTAAAGAAGAAAAATCTCTTAAAAATTGTTCGGTTGCTTGAGACGGGTATTGACAAGAAAGGTCAAGAGCTTCGGCTTGATAGTCTTCGCCATCTTGAGCAAGTTTTGTAACTCTATTTCTATTATAATTTAAGGTATTAAAGTAACTTTCTTCTTGAAGACTTCCGTGTATTGTTCCGTTTTTAGGATCTGTTTTCCCTTCTTGCATTAGAGCAAAAAGAGGTGGCATCTCTTCAAAGGTCAATCCATAATATTTGCAAGCATCTATAAAACTTTGATTCTTTGGAATAATGGCATCCCATGTTACAAATAACTTTTCTGGGTCATCCTCAGGATCAATCATATCTCTTTTTAAGAAATAATAATCTTTTATACTGTAATGCTCTTTTGTCTCTGGGAGTTCGTCGCATAAAATTAATAATTTTCCATCCATAATTTTTCTCCTTTTTTTTGCTTGATATTTTAACATGATTATAGATATTTTACAAATCGTTGAACTTCTTTATTAAAAATCAAAATCTGTTACTTTATAACCAAGCTTCTTTAGAGTTTTAAATAAAACATTCGGAGAAAGTCCAAGTATAGTATTATAATCCCCCTCAATTTTTTCTATAAATGTGGCCGCCTTACCATGAGGAACATAACCGCAAGATTTAAATATTTTACTTTCATTATTTATATACCAAGTGATTTCCTCTGAATCAACTTCTCTAAAGTAAACATCTGCGCTGGTGGCAACACTTATTTTTTTATCATTGTATTTATCAATTATAGTAATTCCTGTTATTACCGTGTTTTTACTTGCCGAGAATTCTTTGATGTTTTGGGCAGCTTCTTCTAAAGATTTAGGCTTTTCATAAATTTTATTATCTTTAAAAACAATTGTATCTGCTCCAATTATAATCGCATTTTCTTTTAGTCTTGATGAAACATTTAAAGCTTTATTTAAAGATAACTCTTTTACATATTCATAAGGGTCTTTTTTTGTACTAGACTCTTCAATATTGCTTAACATTACATCATATTTTAATCCAACCATTTTTAAAATGTCTTGTCTTTGTTTAGAATTAGATGCTAAAATTACTTTCATTTAATCATTCCCCTCTTTATTTTAATTCTTTTATTTCTTTGGCTAACAAATTCCAATTTTCATCAAATTTGAAATAGGCATCTATTTTTTTATTTTCAAGTATTAAAGGAAGCCAGTATTTATCATCAGGAAACATATCATCATAAGGAATATTATCTATATCAAACCAGTGAGGAGCCATTTCTTCCGTTTCTTCAATTTCCCCATCCCATTTTGTTACTACATAAAGATGAAAAATAAGTCTTTGAGGTTTTCCCTTATAAAACTCATCAAATTTTACCATACCCATGTATTCATATTCTGTTGGAGTTACATTAATTTCTTCTTTTGTTTCACGAATCATTGCTTCTTCTTTTGTTTCATTTTCTTCTAGTTTTCCGCCAACTCCATTATACTTTCCTTCACCAAATCCTCTTTTTTTCATAGCAAGCATTATCTTATTAGAGTCTTTTAAAAGACAAAGTGTAGTTTCTATATTACCATCTCCTTATAAGTATTAATGTTTCTTTTATTATACCACGCATAAAAAAAGAGAAAAACTTTTTTATTTTATTCCTCTTCCTCTTTTTGGGGATATTTTTGCTCCACAACTAATTTTTTTACTGATTCTTCTTTATATTCTTGAATTTGAGGTAATAGCTTAAATTCTTCAAACATTGATTCACCTGAATTTAAACTTTCTTCCATAGTACCAACTAATCTATAATTGATTAGTTTTAAATTACTTATTACTTTGTCGACAATTCCACTGTACTCCGTCTCCGAAATATAATCTTCCTTTTTTAAACAATTTAGAAAATCAACATAAAGTGATACAGATAATCCATCACGTTCATCAAGTTGTAAATAATTTCTTAAGTCATTAATGTTGATTTTTCCACAAGTAAAGTAAGTATAGAGAAATTCTTTATTTATTCTTGTTGAACCTTCATTGTCAAAAACATCATTAATAATAATTTCAGCAATATCCTCTGCTGTTTCAGAGGACAAGAGATCTTTATTTTGACTAATGATAGAATCATTTATACATAGAGTATATAAATAAAGCATGAAACGGCAATCGGGATCATTATAGTCTAAATTGTCTCCTTTTTCTTCAATCAAAGTAGTAAGTTTATCTTTATAAATATTCATACTAACTTCTTTTTTTGAAAGTTCTTTACTGAAATACCTTTTATATAAAGGATATTCACGGGAAGAATGAGAAACTGTTATATAATCGGAAAATATGTTGTTATAAACATTTTGTGTACCATCATATATTTCGCTAGCTAATACTAAATGATCAAATTCTGTTAAAATCCCTCTATCTACATAATAACTTGTTAAGATATCATGAATTATTTTTTGATAGGCTGCCTTAAGTTCAATTTTTTCAGCCCAATCAGTCGATTCAGCATAATGTTTTAAGAGATTTAGGGCAGTCTCAACTTTATCTTCGCTTACACTATAATATTCAGAAACTTCTTTTATATAAGCTTTATCATTTTTAGTTATTATAGTTTCAAGAATATCTTTATCACAAAATGGTAAGGTTAATTCGCCAAAAAGCATAGAAACATCATTTTCACAATTATTAGCATAACTTATCAAGGATAGTGTTGCACACTTACTTACTGCTGTTTTTCTTCCAAATATAATATATTCAAGAGCTGATTCATAATTAGTTTCATTTAAATTAGTAAAATCGTACTCTCTTAGACGTTTGTTAATTGCATCAGCATTATTTTCAAATATTGGGGTATCAGAAAATACTAGCCTATTAAAATCTTTAAATAGAGTTTTTAGTAAATCGTCACTAAGTGTTTTATTAATAATTAAAGACTCACAAAAACTATAATAAACAGTGAATTGATTATCATTATCTAAGGAAGCTTCTATTTGTTTTAAATGATGATTATTTCTAAATTCTTGTACAGCCATTGAGACATGAGGCCTTGCAATTAGTAAAGAAGTTACCAAATGAATAAGAAGAATAATATTTCTTCTGTATATCTTTTTTTCTTCCTTAATTCTTTCATTTCTTGCCTCTATTTTATTCTTTATGTAATTATGTTTGCCTATTTGATAAACCTCTTCTAAGGCCTTTATCATATTTTTATTGGTGATCTCATTTGATTTTAAAGACTCATCTTCTTGTGTATTGAATGAATAATCAATTATATAATCTAAATCTGGATCTTCAATTTCATAATTAGACTCTACAGCATAAAACTTTTTTGTTACACTATCACGGTAAATTATAAATTGATCATTATCAGATTTACAACTTGCTACATATTCGTATCTCATTTTACTCACCTAGTTTCAATTCTTTATTTTGATCCTTTACTTTATCTTTATAATAGTGGTAGAATTCCATAAATCTTATTGGCTTATACTCAGTATCTTCGGTTAATCCTTCATCTAAAGAAACAATAAAGCCATTTACTTCTCTATTCTTACTTTCGTCATAAAATGTTTCTTTTAATCCGGGAACATCAATAACAGTAAATTCTCTTGCAATATTATAGAAACTGTCAACAGCGCGGCCATTTTCGTAGTTTTCTGGTATCTCATAATAAACTACTTTACTACCATTCACTATACCCTCTGTTGGATATATAAGAGTACTTAAAACATATGCTGAAGTATCACCACAACTTACACCATTAGCATAATGAATATATCTTAAATCTGGGCAATATAATTGTTCATATCCTAAATCATTTTGAGTAAGCATATTATTTATATCTATTAAACCTGTTTTATAATCCATACCATTAAAAATATCTATATTACTAAAAGAACGAACTATTTTTTCTGACTCTTTTAAAGGCATTCTTGCTAGTTCTTCGTAAGGAGGATAAGTTATAGAATAATCCCAGTCTATAAAGAGATGTTGGTTTTCTTTTAAGAAATTAGAAAGAGATGTAAAACGTACAAAATCATCATATGTTATGCCATCTTTTTGAATTTGTTTTTCAAGAATAAAAAAGTATTCATAATAGGTCATAGGACTATGATTAGCTATACATAAAAAGAAACTATCAAAATCTTCTTTGTCTATAAAATAATCTTGCAATTCATCATACATAACATCTCTTTTATCAGATGCTGTAAGGATAGAAAAATCGTTAAAGCTGCGATAATCAATTAAATGAAGCATAAGATTCGTGGCATCATATTCATAAATATTTTCCTCATCTATACCATTTTTAATAATTTCTGTGACTTTTTTACCTTTTACTTTTGCAAGAGAATAATCACTATAAGTTAGAGATGCATCTACAGTAAAATCATAGGAATCATAATCTCGAAAAACAGAGATATGAAGTTTGTTAGAAAATAAATCCTCATAAGTATCTAAAAAAGGATAATATCTTTCATCGCTTAAGAGTTCTCCATATAATGTTGAAGCAAAATCAGGGTAATGTTCTAATTTTGAAGAAATAATTTTACTGATTAAATCACAAATATGATGTTCATAGTCATCTAGCAATTCTTTTTGATTAAGACTTTCCTCTAATGCTAAAACATCGGTATAAGCATTCATTTGAACAACCAAATCTCTTATAATGTTTTTATCTTTTATTCCTGTATTTCTAGCAATGCAGTCAATAAATTCATCAATATTTAAAGAAAATAAAGCTGTATAAAATTCTTCATCATTATTTACAACTGATCTTAGGGTATTTATATACATGTAGATTGTATCTCTGTAAGCATTAGATAAACTAACTTCTTCATAAATAAGGCGATTATTAAACGCGCGATATATTCCTCTACCTTCTGAGTAAAAATCGATATTCATCACGCTATTTAATGTATCTAGTATTTCCTTTTCAGAAGGGGTAGTTTGTTTTTTTGTTAAGGTTTTAAGTACAGCATATTGATCATCACTTAAGTAAGCACCATATCTTTCTAAGTAGCCATTATAAAAATTAATGAAAATATCTTTATTTGTTAATGCTTCTTTATCTACTGTAGTATTTGCGGTGTTTTCAATATAGACAATCTCTTTAGTATCTTTTTCATTAGGAGTACAGCCAGTTAGAGCTAGTGATAAAGCCAAAGCAAATATTTGTTTTTTTCTTACATTCTTCATTATGATTCTCCTTTTATTACATCTTTTATGCATTTACGCACTTCAACAATTCTTTTTTCTAAAAATTCTGGGTGCTTAATTAGCCATCTTCTATTTAAAGGAGATGGATGAGGTAAAACAATAGCTTTTTTACCGTAAAGGATATTATCCTTGAATACTAAATCTTCAAATTTTTCATTTGGAAAAAAGACTTTAGCTGAAGAAGCCCCAACAATTATATATAATTCATTATTGATATATGATAGTTCTTTTTTTATCCACTTTTGATAGCAACATTTGGGAGGCAAATTATCTCCACCATTTTTGTTTTTGCCAGGATAACAATGAGCAAGAGAGCTTATATAGAAATTATTTTTATTATAAAACTCTTCATCAGTTATTTGATACCATTTATATTTTAATGTATCTCCTGATAAATCTGTAAATGGTTTTGATGATGCATGAACATTTTTTGAAGGAGCTTGACTGATTTGAACTATTTTTGAAGATTCACTACCCCATATAACTGGATTTGGAGTAAAACCAAATTTTTCTTCACAAATGCGACAATTTTTAATCTCATTTAACAACTCTTGAAAATCCATGATTATCCCCTTTTTTTATTAACTTTGTTTATTATAGCATATTTAAATAATGAAAAAAAGGCTTTTCGCCTATGAATATTATGTAACTTGTATAAGCTTTTTTCTTTATATTATGCTTACTTACTTTACCTTACCTGTTCTTCCAAAAGGAAATAAAATAATTTCTGTTGTACCTAAAATATCTTCGTCAGCAATATAACCTATCATACGTGAATCTTTAGAATTTCCTCGATTATCTCCCATAACATAGTAACTATTTTCTGGTACAGTTATTTCATAATTAAGTCCTTCAAATATAGAAGAAACTGTATTACATATTCTAAAGTCATTTTCCATTAATTCACGACAAGTATTCACTTTTGCAGTATCATCAAGAAATGATTCTTCAACCTTTTCATCATTTATATATAATACACCTTTTTCTTCATCGTTTTCTTTTTCAATAACATATTTTATTTTATCTCCAGGCAAACCAATAACTCTTTTTATAAGTCTACCACTATCTGTTTCAATAACGACAATGTCAAATCTTTTAATGCCTTTTGTTTTCTTAGTTAGTTTATACAAAAGCATTGTATCTCCATTTTTTAATGTTGGATTCATACTAGACCCATTTACTCTTACTGGTGTTGCAACAAATATTCTAATTATTAGAACAAAAAATATGATAATTATGAATGGCATATAACTCATAAAGAAATCTTTTTGAGCATACTTTGTCTCTTCGTTAACTAGTTCTTCTTTTTTATTATTAGTCTTTTTTAATGTTTTTTCTTTAGTCTTTTTTAATGTTTTTTCTTTTTCTGTGTTTTTTTCTTTTGCCATCTTATATCACCTATTTTTAATTATAGCATTTAGTTAAGAAAATTGAAATATTTAACCGAAAAAAAAGAAAGATTAATTTCTTTCTTTATTCTTATATTCCTTAGGCATGCCATCAATAAAGTTAAGTTTAGCTCTTCTAGCAACACCTTTTCTTACAACTGTTACTTTGTCAACTAAAGGAGAGTTAACTTTAAACACTCTTTTAACAGCAACTGAACCGCTTTTCTTTCTAACTGTGAAAGTTTTTCCGATTGAGCCACCTTTTATAGCAACTACATAACCTTCAAAAGCTTGGATTCTTTCATTTTTTCCTTCTTTAATCTTGTAATCAACTCTTACAATATCACCAACTTGGAATTCAGGAATATCATTTCTTATTGATTTTGCATTAATTTTATCAATTAAATTCATGAATACTCACCTTTCTATTAGTATATTACACCCACATAATCATGATAATTATCAGCGGATTACATTTAGCTCTTTTTTTAAAGCACATTTAGTTTATCACATATTAATTATTAATGCAAGGTGTTATTTACTAGATTTTATTAGTAATCTTTTAAAAAAATGCGCATATTTTGTCGAATGATTTGACTTTTGTTAACCATTTTAATATAATAAGCAGGTCAAAGGGGAAAATTTTTATGCAAACAATGGATGAAAGTAGTAGAAAACTGCCTGAATTATATAAAAAAAGACGTCAGTTTAGGCATTTTGTTCGTATTAACTCAGAAAGTTCTAAGAAGATTGATAGTTTAATGAATTCTTTTATTAGTACAGTTAAGTCAGTAGCTGCGACATATGGAACCGAGGAAACTTTATACTCAAAAGCTCTTGCTTTTGTTAATAGTAATTTTTATTTAAATTATGATGAAAAAATTATTTTTCTTATAAGATTACTTGATCCAACTTTAAAAATGCTTTCTTTATATAATAGTGTTTTGGATGAGCATAACATAGTTGCCACTTGTCCTCGCACATACGAAAATAAAATTATATTTTTGGATAAAGAAATAGAAGAGGAATTAAAAAAGAGAGCAATTGAAACATTTGGGTTTTATGATGCCTCACTTATTAAATACGAACATATTTATAGAACTAACGTTTTGTTAGCTGATTCACAAGAAAAAACAACAGATGTAAAAATTAATTATGCTAAACATGTATCACAAAGAATCAATCTAAATGAAATTGATCTACGAGTGGATAATGAAGAACTTGAAGAGATAATGGAACAAGCAAATGACTATTTAAAAATGTATCCTACGCCTTCACTAAATGATTTAGTTTTTCAATTATTATTTGAAAGTGGAGAATTAACTGCTATTTCCTTTAGGAATCAATTAATTTTCATAATGATTGTCTTAGATCGAGATTTAAGATATAAAAATGTATATGATAATAATTATAACTTTGTAACTATTAAAAATAAGATATCACAAATATTTGGTTGCTACTATCAATTTTTAATGGATCTTGAGTTAAAATACGCTAAAGATAATTTTGAACCAAATACTGTACCACAAAGAGTGCCTAGCTACCGCTAGACATTTTTTTGTTTATAATTATTTTTAAAGTCTTGTTAATTTTTAATAGGTCCCTCTTGTTTATGCGGTGCAAAAGCATTCATTCTCTCATGCCATAAAATAGCATCCACTAAATCATTATCCCCCTGTCATCTAAAACATCAAAATACTCTCTAGATAAAATACTTTCAGAAATACCTGAAAATGATCTATGCCCTGCTAATTGAGAACGTCTTTCAGCTGCTATTCTTCTTTTTAATTTTTTAGGATCTGTAATTTCAATACCAATTTATCAAAATATCTATAGTCTTCTAGTTTATCTTCTTTCCAACCAAATAATTCACAATTAACTTCAGCAAATATTCCTGTAAGGAAAGTCTTTCTTATTCTCATTATATCTTCAAATGTTAAAATCTTATCGTACCCAAAATTATTCAAGTAATTCTGCTAAATTAGTTGCATCTTTTATGACTATACTTTTTTCTCCAAGATTTAAACAAATATCATCATCTGTAATATTAAGTATAGGATAACTAGGACTTCTATACAATAAATCATTTGACTCTTTTTCTTCATTGGGAACAAACAACGTGCTTCTATAAATAAAATAAGCTTCTGGGCTTAATTCTCTCGGTTTAGTACGGAAAAAATGAGTATCTTTTAACGATAAATTCTATCAGTTCTTACAACTTCCCCAACATAAATGTTATCTCGTGCTTACTTTATAATTTCTATTTTCCATAGAGTCTCTCTCATCTGCGATTTATTATATTCTAAAAGCTTACTAAAATTAATAGTTTTTAAATAAGGAATCACTAACAGAGCAACTACTTCTTTATAAAAAAAAAAAAAACAAAGCTAAGCTACGTATAATTTAACTTTGATCTTCCCAATTAATTATAATTTGATTGTTAAAATATTTTATTTTAATATTTTCATCCAATATTTCTTTAGTTACTGGATTTACTATTTCTGTTAAATATTTTTTTTCATATAAATCTTTTAGGGTTATTTCATCTTGACAATTATTTTCTAAATAACATCTTTTGGCATAATACCCTATTTTACTTTCCATTGCATATAGGAGCTTTTCGTTTTGATTAACTCTTATTTTTATAATAGTTGCAATAATTACTATTAAAATTGCTGTTATTATTGCCATTGAAATTAGTGTGAAATTACTTATTCTTTTACTCTTCATAATAGTCCTTTACAAACTCATCTTTAAATTCGATAATTTTATCGTCTTTTATTGCTTGTCTTAAATCTTCGGTTAATTTTATTAAAAAACGTATATTGTGAATAGATAATAACCTTGCTCCAAATGTCTCATCAGCATTTATTAGGTGTTTTATATAAGCCTTTGTGTAATTTTTACAAGCATAACAATCGCAATTTTCATCTATTGGAGTAAAGTCTTCTTTATACTTTTGATTCTTTAAATTAATTTTCCCATATTTCGTAAAAGCATGTCCATGTCTTGCCAACCTTGTAGGTAATACACAATCAAATATATCAATCCCTCTTATAACTCCTTCAATAATATCTATAGGCTCCCCTACTCCCATTAAATATCTAGTTTTATTCTCAGGTATAAATGGTATTGAATATTCTATTGCTTTATACATATCTTCTTTTGATTCGTGATCGTTTGCGACTCCCCCAATGCTATATCCATCAAAGTCCATTTTAACTGTCTCTTTAGCTGAATATTCTCTTAAATCTTGATAAGCTCCACCTTGAATGATGCCAAAAAGTGATTGATTCACATTTTGATGTACATCTTTTCCTCTTTTTGCCCATCTTAAAGTTCTTTCAATACTATTCTTCATATATTCGTGATCAGCACTAGCTGGCGGACATTCATCAAAACTCATGGCAATATCACTATCTAATTTATTTTGAATTTCAATACTCTTTTCCGGAGTTAAAAATAGGTTATCACCATTTAAATGATTCTTAAAATGAACCCCTTCTTCATTTATATCTTTAGGATTTGCAAGTGAAAAAACTTGAAATCCTCCAGAGTCAGTTAATATAGGTCCTGAATAATTCATAAATTTATGAAGACCACCAGCATGCGCTACAATATCTTCTCCAGGTCTTAACCATAAATGGTAAGTATTTGAAAGTATTATACCAGACCCAATATCCTTTAGTTCCTCTGGCGATAATGTTTTAACAGTCGCTTGAGTTCCTACTGGCATAAACATTGGTGTATCAAATTCTCCATAATTTGTTTTTAATTTACCTAATCTTGCATTGGTATGTGATTCACTTTTTATAAGCGTATACTCTATTTTCCCCATTTATTCATCAACAACTTTCTTATTTATTTTTTTACTGATAACATTTTTTCTGCACTATCTTTATAAAGTGTTAGGCGATTTTGTATTTTCTTTCCTAAACGGATGCCTAGGTTACGTTTGAAAGAGGCATATCCTAAGAACCACTGATCTTTAAATGCTAAATCTTCATAAGAAGTCATAACATCAAACATTCCATCGAAGGCGTCGGTATAAGCAAGTCCGATTGGATTACCTGAAAAATCTAAGTAAAAGTAAACATTTGCAATATGATTGCCATTTCCATTTTCGTAAGTATCGTGATATTCGTCTCTTACTAAAAAGGCTTTATGTTCTTGGTCATATGTTATATCATTAACCATTGGTGAAAGATTTTTATATCCATCTGATAAAACACATTTTGTTTGTTTACCAATAAATCTTTCGATATATATTTCTTTTCCTTCTGAGTTCATATATTTTTCTTTAATATATTTCATACGTTCTTTAGAATTAGTGGACTTTCTAGCTTTAATACATCTTTTTTTCATCTAAAACCCTCCCTGATTAGACTAATCTATGATTAGCATCGCATCTCCAAATGAGAAGAAACGATATTTTTCTTTGATTGCTTCTTTATAAGCAACCATGATATTTTCTTTACCCGCCAAAGCAGAAACTAACATAATAAGTGTACTTTTGGGTAAATGAAAATTAGTAATTAAATTATCTATACCTTTAAATTCGTAACCTGGATATATAAATATTTCAGTGTCGCTTACTTCTGGTGTATATTCCTTGTATTTGCTTCTATTTGATTCGAGAACTCTTGTTGATGTTGTTCCTACAGCAAATATTTTCCCACCATTCTTTCGTACCCTATTTAAAGTATCAGCGTCAACACTTCCTAGTATATAACTTTCTTTATGCATTTTATGATCGAGAATATTATCTACTTGCACTGGTCTAAATGTTCCTAAACCAACGTGAAGAGTTACATGGACGACATAAATTCCTTTTTCTTTGATTGATTCTAGCAATTCTTCTGTAAAATGTAAGCCTGCAGTTGGTGCAGCAGCAGAACCATAGTTTAAAGCATACACTGTTTGATAACGATCTTGATTATCTAATTTTTCGTGGATATATGGTGGTAAAGGCATTGTCCCTAGTTGCTCTAGTATTTCCATTAAAATTCCTTCATAAATCAATTCTACATGGGTAATACCATCATTTAAAATTTCTTTTACTTCAGCCTTTAATAAATTTCCACCAAAACTTACTATAGAACCAACATGTAGTCTTTTTTGCGGTTTTGATAAACACTCCCAAAGATTATCTTTTATATTGTTTAAAAGTAATAATTCAATGACTGCTTTTGTGTCCTCTTTTTCACCGATTAATCTAGCTGGTATGACTTTTGTGTCGTTGATTACTAAGGCATCTCCCGGATTCAAATAATTAATGATATCAGTAAATTTCTTGTGCTCGACTTCACCTGTTGTTTTGTGGAGTACAAGTAATCTAGAAGATGATCTATTTTCAAGTGGTGTTTGGGCGATTAATTCTTCCGGTAAATTATAATCAAATTCATCAGTATGCATTTTACCTCATCCCTTTAGATACTAGTATACTAAAAAAAGGAGTAAATTAAAAGACTAAATACATAATGTATTTAGTTTGCTTGCTTAATAATTATGATATTTTCTTCTTTTAAATCAATTTCTTTTCCTTTCAAATCAACTACGGTAGGATTATTGTACTCATTTGCATTATTTTCTGAAACAAGCCCAATTGTTCCATCGGACAATAAAACTTTCATTCCAACCTGATAAATTGGCACGATAGTTTTTAAAATATTAGTTAAACGAGCATTTACAAAGGAAGATGCAACAATCGTATCAATTTGTCTACCTAAGTTAGTATAAGGATTTGTTGGATTATTAATCACATTATTTCTGATGATTATATCAAACAAATCAGTTAATTTTAAAATTCTAGCAATTCTAGCATATGCTTCATTTTCTTTTTCGTGAAGTGGCGTATTAATTAAAGAATTTCCTCCACTCTCTTTTTCATGATGTAATAAAACAGCCATTTTAACATCATCGCTAGTTTTATAGTATTTACAAAAAAAATAACCATAAAGAGGATGATACTTGCTGTCATAATTATCAAATATGCCTAAATCAAGATTTGGTATCAACCTTTTAAATTCAACTAAATCGTTAGAATAGTTTTCTTTTAAAAAGGAAAGTGTTTCGCTTTTTTTTGCTCTTCTTCCTATATCTTGTAGAATGGCCGCATATATCGTGTTTTCTAAATCAACTTGTAACTCTTTTTCTGTTATTTCATTATATTTTTTGGCTAGTAAAGATGATAAAATTATTGTATTCACTAAATGATTGTAGTCTTCTTTTAAATAAATATCTAAATTGAATCTTAATTCATTACTTTTACTTACTAATTCGGTAATAAATATTGCTAAATCGTGCATTTCATCAATATTATCCCCTTCGATAAATGATTTAATTAGATTTCTTATTGATTCATTTATGGTATCAAACTCACTGTCGGTTTTAATCTTGACATAGTCTACTTTGCTCTCTTTTAAAGTAGTTATTAATTTATCATCTAAAATTTCGCCAGATAATAAATTAACATTTTCAATATCTTCAGCTAATTCCATTCCTGCAATTAGATATTTAACAGATAAGTTCATTAAAACACTCCTTTTATTCTTTAAAATAATGTATCTTGACTAGTTATTTTTAAATGTTCATAAGCTTTATCAGTTGCTACACGTCCCCTTTGAGTTCGCTTAATAAAACCTTCTTGCATTAGATAAGGTTCTACTATATCTTCACAAGTTGAGACTTCTTCACCAATTGAGGAAGCTATTGTTTCGACACCAACAGGTCCACCATTAAATTTCGTGATTAAATTTGTTAGATATTCAATGTCAATTTGATCAAGCCCGTATTTATCAACATGAAGTCTATCAAGAGCTTTTTTTGTTATTTCTTCATCTATAATTCCATCACCAATAACAGCAGCAAAATCTCTAACTCTTTTAAATAGGCGATTGGCAATACGTGGCGTTTTTCTACTTCTTCGAGCAAGTTCTTTAGCAGCTCCATCAGTAATCTCCATGCCTAAAACCTTACTTGTTCTTTTAATAATTCCCATTAATTCTTCTTCAGTATAATAATTTAATTTATTTATAATTCCAAATCTATCACGAAGAGGTGCCGATATATTTCCTGCCCTAGTTGTAGCTCCGACTAATGTAAATGGAGGTAAATCTATTTTTATACTCCTTGATGATGAATCTGTTCCAACAACAATGTCTAATTCAAAATCTTCCATAGCAGGATAAAGAATTTCCTCAATAAATTTTGGCATACGATGTATTTCATCAATAAAAAGGACATCACCTGTCTCAAGAGTTGAAAGGACTGCTGCTAAGTCCCCACTTTTTTCAATGGCTGGTCCTGATGAAGTTTTAATATTTGCTCCTAACTCATTTGCTATAATATGAGCAAGCGTTGTTTTACCTAGTCCTGGAGGCCCATATAATAAAACATGGTCAAGAGGCTCATTTCGCATTTTGGCAGCTTCAATAAATACTCTTAAATTCTCTTTAACCTCTTTTTGCCCAACGTATTCGTTTAAAGATTGGGGACGAATATTATCATCTGTTATATCTTCATCAAGAATTTCACCAGTTATAATTCTATCCATTATTTCATCTCCTCAAGTATATTCACAATTTCTTTCCAATCTGAAACTCTTTCAAATTGGATATCAAAATCATGATTATTTTTATGTTTCATATTTACTACTTTAATATCGACATTAATTAACACTTTTATATATATCAATGTTATCATTTATAAATAAATCTATTTTATTTTCAAAACGAGCCGCAAATTTTTTATATAGATTTGAAACTATCTTATAAAATGGTAAAACATTTTAACAAAATAGACGTATCTATATAAGCTTTTGTGGCATTATAATAACTTTCTCGTGATGATAAAATTATTATCTTATGCCCTTTTTTTCGCATTCCGATTCGCATCTTACCCTCTTAATAAGAGTTTAAGTGCTTCTTTTATTTGAATTTCAATTTCATCATTCTGATTTATATTTGGTAAAACTTTCTTTATATCTGGCTTTTTATAACCTAAGCTTTCAAGGGCTTCTACTAATTCTCCTGACGCTTGGGTATCCTTAGTACTATTTGCTAGTTTTCCTTTTAAATCAAGTATAATTTGTCTTGCTAATTTATCTCCTACTTTAGGAAACTTTGTTAGATAAATAATATTTTCTCGATCAATTGCATCAACTATACCTGAGACACTTCCTGTTGCAAACATTGGCATAGCAACCTTTGGTCCTAATCCTTTAACACCAATAAGACGCAAAAACAATTCTTTTTCTTCTAACGATTTAAAACCATACAATGAAGTTTCGCTTTCTGTTTGATGAGTATAGACATATACTTTATACTCCGTTTCTTCTTTAAAAGCATAGGGGTTTGCTACAAATACGTTATATCCTATTCCTTGATTATCAATAACGATTGAATTTATATTTATTTGTGTAATAATTCCAATAATGTAATTATACATAGCATCACATCCTAAGACCATTATAGCATACATTTGTTTCCTAACAAACACTTTTTATTCTATAATTAATATTATTTTTTAAAATAGTAAAAAAAATAATGTCAAAAACTAGTGATGATTAATAGAATATATTAGATAAAGGAGGTATATGAATGTACTATTACGGATATAATGGCAGCTATGGAATGAATACTAATCCTTGTTGCTCTACTCCAGGATATGCTGGATATACAACTGGTGGATATTCTTGGGGAGCAGCATTATGGATTGTTCTATTTATTCTTCTTGTCATCATAATTGGTGCCGGATGGACTGGTTACAATAATGATTAATGAAAATATCACTTCATATTTGAAGTGATATTTTTTATTTAAAACTTATATCATAGTTACTAGGTCCCATTAAAACATGCCCATCTATATCAAATCGTGAAGCATGACAAGGGCAATCCCAAGTTTTCTCTACTTCGTTAAATAATAAACTGCAACCTAAATGAGGACACTTATTTTTTACAATATGCTTAATCCCCTCTTCATCTTTATAAATAGCAACGTTAACTCCTTCAATATTCTTGTAAATTATGTTATTTTTCTTTATTATTTTAGAATTTAAATAAGCATACGCATTTGTGATCATATATAAGGGATATTTAATAATAGTTTTAAAATTTACTCTTTTTGGCGAAAAAAGAGTAGCAAATTCATTATCGTGCTTTAAAATTAAATCACTTATTATCTTTCCTGCAAGTGTGCTATTAGCCATTCCCCAAGTATTATATCCTGTAGCAATAAACATATTTTTTTCAATTTCACCAATATAAGGCATATAATCTTTTGTAATAATATCAATATTAGACCAAAGATATTTAGGTTTATAATTAAGTAGAACTTGAAAATTATTTAAATCATTTTGACAAAAATTTAAATTACAAGAGTTTGTAAGTATCAATTTATATCGTTTTTTATTCCCTTCAACATAGCGAAGAGAAAGTAATGGATTTTTAGTACTTATTGCATTAAAGTTAAGTTTACTTTTATCTAGATAACACCCTATAAAAGATTTTTCTAAAGAGCATTTAAGAGGCATAAGATATGGAAATAAAAAGAATGGATAATGTGATGCCACAACTAAGTATTTAGCAGTTACTCTTTTATTATTAATTGTTAAAATGAATTTTTCTTTATCGTGTTCTATTGTGGTCACTTTGCTATTTTCATATATTTCTATTTTAGAATCTATTAAAGTTTTTAGTTTATTTACATACTTAATGGGATTAAATTGATAAGAATTTTCGCCACTTATTCCATAATAAATTTTTAATCCATCGGGAAGTTTATTCACTCTCCTTATTTTTTCATTAAAATCTAAGAGTAATTTCTCTTCTTCTTTTATTTTTTTAATATCTTTTTTATTTGTTGTAAAAAAATAACCATTAGTCTTTAAAATATCACACTTAATTTCATTTTTGTTTATAATATTTATTAATAAATCTATCGCATACTTTTGGGAATCATAATATTTTTTGGCGGTAGAAATATTTCTAGTTTTCTTTATTTTACTTAAAATATTTTCCTGCATATAAGTTATTTTCCCGGTTGTCTTAGAAGTTGTTCCAGAACCTATTTTTTCTTTTTCAAATAGTCCAACTTTATAATATGAGTTTAAAAGAAAATAACCAACTGATAAACCTGTTATTCCACCTCCTATTATTGCGATATCAAGATCTAAATCTGTATTTAAAGAATCATATGTTATATCATCATAGTAATCACACCATATACTTTTGTTTTGCATTATATCACCATTATTAGTATTAACAAGAAGAGAAAAAAATATAAAAATAAATTTATAACAAAAAAATACTTCAAATTGAAGTATTTAAAATAATGACAATTGATTAGATTCACTTAAATTATCTAAGCATCCTAGAACTTTTAATTTTTCAATAGCAGATGATGGACATTTACCTCTTTTTTGTAAGTCTTCTTGTGAAATAAATGGAGCCTCTTTTCTTGCTTTAACAATGGCATCGGCAACATTTTCTCCTAGCCCATCAAGTGCGGTAAATGGAATAATAAGTCCTTTACCGTCTTCTGTAATAACAAACTTTTTCGCATCACTTTTCTCAATGTCAATGTTGACAAAATAGAATCCTCTTGCAGCCATCTCAAGGCAAAGTAACAAAGTTTCTCTTGTATCAACTTCTTTATTACTTGCTTGATTGCCTTTAGCATCTATTTCATCAATCTTATCTCTTATAGCATCTTCTCCTCTAATCATTGATGGAACATCAAATTGATCTTTTCTTATTGAAAGGAAAGCGCAGTAATACCAGATTGGATGATGAACCTTAAACCAAGCTATTCTAAAAGCCGATGTTACATAAGCTGTTGCATGTGCTTTTGGGAACATGTATTTTATCTTGCGACAAGAATCTATATACCATTCTGGAACATTATATTCTCGCATAGTTTCTGCATATCCAGCCCAAGTTTCTGGATCTTTACTTGGTTTTCCTTTACGAACAAATTCCATTATTTTGAAGGCTTTTGCTGGAGGAAGTCCCATCTGTATTAGATTCACCATGATGTCATCACGACAACCAATAACATTTTTAAAAGGTACTTGAATATTACCTGATGCATCTGGTGTACAAAGGTCTCTGGCATTTCCTAGCCATACATCAGTTCCATGCGAAAGTCCCGATATTTTTATAAGTTCGGCAAATGTCGTTGGCTTAGTTTCTTCTAACATTCCAAGAAGAAATGATGTACCAAATTCTGGAACTCCAAGTGTTCCAGTTGGGCAGTATTTTCGACCATTTTTATCAGTAAGTCCTCGAAGACGATACTTATCTACTCCTAAAACTTCTGGACCAGTAAATATTTTCATGGTATCTAAATCTCCTAAGTCAATCTCTGTTACATCAATCCCAGATAAATCTTGTAACATTCTTAAAACAGTTGGGTCATCGTGCCCTAGTATATCTAGTTTTAAAAGGTCGGCGTCAATTGCATGATAATCAAAGTGTGTTGTTCTCCATGGCACAGTTGGGTCATCTGCTGGATACTGGAATGGTGTAAAATCCCAAATATCTTTATACCCTGGAACTACAACGATTCCTCCTGGATGTTGGCCTGTAGTTCTTTTTACTCCTGTACAGCCTACAGCAAGTCTTTCCACTTCGGGAATTCTTACAGTACTTTTTATAAGTCCTTTTTTCTTAAGTTCATCTTTTCCTGTCAAATCAAGACCAAGAGATTTAATTTCCGCTTTTAATCGATTATAAATCCTTTCTTCAAAGAAACCTTGAACATATCCAAAGGCTGTTTTATCAGCAACTGTACCAATGGTACCAGCACGATAAACATTATCTGTACCGAATAATACCTTAGTATATTCATGGGCGCTAGCTTGATTATCTCCCGAGAAATTAAGGTCAATATCAGGAACTTTTTCTCCAGCAAATCCTAAGAAGGTTGCAAATGGCATATCGTTTCCTTGGTGAATCATAATTGTATCACATTTAGGACATTTCTTATTAGGCAAGTCAAAACCTGATGGGTAGTTTTCGGAGTAAGGTACTCCATCTTCATCATTAAATTCACTGTGTTGACATTTTGGACAGTAATAATGTGCGGGAAGTCCATTACATTCAGTAATTCCCATCATACTTGCGACAAATGATGAACCAACTGAACCACGCGAACCAACTAAGTAACCATCATCATTGGAATGTTTAACTAGCTTTTGAGCGATTAAGTAAATAACGTCAAAACCACCACCAATAATACCTGTTAATTCAGCTTTAGCTTTTACTTTAGCTTCTTCATCTGATAATTCACTGTTATTTCTTAGTATTTGTTCTTTTTTTAAGTTAACTACTCCGTCATAGCCTGACATGATAACTTCATGTATTATATTTGGTAATAACTCATCCTTTTCTTCATCATTAAGTTCTGGATGTTCTAGAGTTATTTTTTCTAGTATAAGATCAGTAATTTTATCACCATAGAATTCTTGTGCAATACGTTCCTCTATATTTCTAGGAAGCGGATTACCATACATACTCCAAGCACGTTCAAATACTAAATCACGGCATGTTTCTTGGGAATTTTCAATGATTGGTGAGAAAGGCTTATCGGGATAAATTACTACTTCTATTTCGTCTAACATATCAATTATTTTATTAGGATTTTCAATAACTATTTCGCGTATTAACTTCTCATCCTTAAGCCATGCAAATTCGGCAAGCATTTCTGTAGTTGTTCTAAAGAATTGGTTAGGAATATGACCATCTTCTATAGCATCTCCCTTATCATGCTTTGATATTAAAGAATATGTACCATCACTATAGTTTACTGAAATAATATTTGCTATTTGAAGTTTTCTTAAAGAGGAATCAATAATATATTTCTTTTCATTATCATCTTTTTTCATAGCATCTTCTAAATTATTTTTCTTGTCAATAGAATAAATACTTGAAATAGTAGATGAAGTTATAGATAATTCACCTACACTCGTTAAGGCATAAATATATTTTAGGACTTTTATATCAATTGGTGATAATTCTGCGCCATTCTTTTTAGCCTTCTCTATTGCGTTATTAATGTTTTCTTTATTGCTATTATTCTTTAAACTTGGGGATAAATATCTTGCTAAAGGATGTCTTCCTTTTCCGGGAACATTTTGATTAACAATTATCTCACGATATAATCTATCCTTTTCATCAATATTATGAACATCACCTGATGCTATAATAAGTTTTCCGCATTTTTTAGCACAATCAATAATCTTCTTTATGCACTTTTTTAAATGATCCATATTATTTATTGAGTGATCACTTACTAAATGTTTGTAATTTTCAATTGGTTGAACTTCAATATAATCATAAAATTTCATCGCGTTAATTAAGTCTTCATCGTTTCTTGTTTCCGCAAGGTAGAAAATTTCACCATTTAAACAGGATGATCCAACTAAGATACCTTCACGATATTCTTCAATTATTTTTCTTGGTATTTTAGCATTTCGATGAATAAAATTAGTATTGGCAAAGCTTATAAGTTTAAACATGTTTTTTAAGCCCTTACTATCTTTAGCAATAAATGTTACATGTTTAAGATTATCATACATATTTGCTGAATGTTCTTTATATGTCTTACCTGGAATGTTTTCATACATTTGTAAAACATTTTCTTTACACCAAGGGAACTTCCAGACATAGTTAAAGTTTCCATATTTCTCAAAAGGGTATAAGGTTCCTTCCTCAACTACTTCATCTTCTTCTATTTTCCTTACATAATTTTTATACGTGCATAGTTCACCTACGTTTGCTAAAAATTTGGGATTATTTCTTATGGCAGTTTCTTCTAATAATCCTAAATCATTTAATTCATTTAAAGTTTTAATTCCTTCAATTTGTTTTAACATTTTATTAAATATATAGCCTGTATTTTCTGAGTCGACATCTGCTCCATGGTGTTGTCCAACATAAACACTTACTTGGATTGTTTTTACACCAAATGGTGTTGTATACTTAATTTCACAGATGTTTTCGGCGGGATGTAAACTAACATTAGAAGAAAAATCTACTAATTCAAAACCATCCGCTAATTCTACTTCTAAAGTCACTTTTTCTGTTTTACTAGCTTTATAGGCCATATTTAAATACGATTCTTTTTTGGTCTTTTTTATTCTTTTTTCGGTAGCTATATCTATATCAGTATAATCAACATTAATGAATTTTAGAAGTTCTTCACCGTCAACTTTAACGCTTAGTACTTCAGAAGACGTTTCATCATCTAGTTTCACTGCTGTTGACGGTAATTCGCTTGTTTCATCCTCATCATCGCTTTCTTCACCTGTATCAACGCCGTAGAGTTTTCCTAAAGCTTTTAAACTATGTTTTTTTTGATCACGATTTATTATTCTTGAAAGCATTAATGTATCTATTATAGGGTTTTCAAGTAACCCTAAATCATATTTGTAATAGGCCATATCAAGCATATTTTTATCAAATCTAGCATTATGAGCAACTAATGGAAGAGAACCAATCCACTCCTTAAAACGTTTAGTAACATTTTCTTCATTATCAGCATCTTTTACATCATCATCACTTATATTTGTAACTCTCGTTATTTGTTCATCAATATGATGCCCAGGATTAATAAGCTCATCGAAACGATCGATTACTTCACCATCTTTTACCTTTACGCCACCAATTTCAATCATCGAGTCACCTAGGCCTGGATTAAATCCTGTAGTTTCTGTATCGAATACGACAAATGTATTACCACTTAAAGACTCGTCAGTCGGATTAAAACAAACATTTAAAAAACTTTCACACATCTCCAGTTCAACACCATACCCAACCTTAAATGGTTTATAATTTTTCTTTTCTTCTTTTAAGTCTTCTATGTATTTTTCTAATTCTTCAATTCCTTCTCTTTTACCTGCTTCTTTAAGCTCCTCTATAGATTTTTCATTTTCAGCAATTTTTGCATCAAATTCTTTTTTCTTTCCCTTATTATACTTAGTTACTGTATCAAAAACATGAGGAAACGATTGGCAGCAATCATGATCTGTTATACCAATTCCAGCATGTCCCCAAGCAATAGCTTGATTAACAAGTTTTATTTCATCGCATACGCCATCCATCTGACTCATCATCGTGTGGGTATGTAGTTCTACTCTTTTTTCAGGTTCTTCATCCAACCTTTTTATTTCGGGATTACCTATTTCTTCATAATCACGCATTTGGAATACTAAGTCGCTAGCGTAGTCATCATATCTTACTTGTCCAACAAAGTGAAACCATTTTCCTTTTTTTAAATCTTTTCCGAGCCTTTTAAATTCTTCTTCATCACGGGCAAATGTTTTGGCAAGTATGGAAGATGAATTATCACTTATTTTCAGTGTAACTAAATATAGAGGAGTACCATCTTTTTTTGTTAAAACATTAAATTCCGAATCAAATACATAGGCCTCTAAATTAACACTATTTTCTTCACGAGCAATAGAAGATATAGCAACAATTCCTTCTCTTTGATATTCAACTTTTTTACGATTTTGCCACTTAGGTTTATCAGTATTTTCCATTTTTGTAGGAATGACTACCTCTGATTTTTCTTTATCAATTTGTTTTTTTATAGCTTCTACTTCATTTTCATTTATAACAAAAGATATTTCAAATCCATGAATCCCTAAATCTTCTAACATTTTGCTTATTTTTTTACATTCTTTTTTTAAAGTAGTCTCCTCTATTTTAGAAGTCACTTCAACAATAATAACTTCTTCATCTATTCTTATTTTATCAGTATTAACACCAAGTAAAGAAGGATTTTGAGCAATTACTTTATTTAGAAAATAGATAAAGTATTCTAAGACATCATCTGTATTTAAGTTGTCATAAGATATTTCAATATTAATTTTACTTACCTTTTCTACGCCATCAGCACATAATTTTCTCAGGTTCATCATTGAATTTATATTTATTATATTTTCGGAAGTAAGTCTTAAAGTCCACGAATTCTCTTTAGTATTTACAACCATATCTTTTAATGTTGCATTCTCAAAAGCAAGAGCATCATTATAATTAACTAATTTAAAAAATCGTAAAAGTTTCTCATCCATCGTGAACACATCCTTATCTTGTACTTAATTACATTATACTAAAGTATATGCCAATTTTAAATACAAACAAAAGAAAAAGTTTAGAATATTCTAAACTTTTAAAATCATGGGTCAAATAATAATTTCTTGTTGTGTTAATCTTGTTGTTGTATCTTGTTGTTTAATCTAAGTTGTCAGTTTGTACTTCCTCACTCTGCTGTAAATTCTTTGTTGAATGTTGTCATATCTTGTTGTTGTACTTATTATCAACCATTATCCCCATCAAGGGTATTGTACCCTTAAACACATTATATTATAAAACTAAGTTTTAAATCAATAGCTTTTTGCAAATTTTTAAAATTTTCTAAATTTTATTTGGAATTCTGTTTTAGACTTATTATATTATTTTTTCTTTTCCACGTTTTTTTCGAGTATGGATGCAAACGACTATCTATTTTAAACTCCGTAAATATAGCATCCAGTATTTTTAGCTTAAAATCAAATTCGTCATCAAGATAGTTCCAATTCTTAAATGTATTTATGATTTCTTCCAAACCTACTTTTGATCTATTATTAACTTTTGCATAAACAAAGGCATTATACAAAATCCATTACTACTTGAGAATTATAAAACTCTCCCTTTATATTCGTTAGTTATTGAGGAAAATTATTTAACGTGAAAGACATAATATCTCTTAAAGTAAATAAATGCCATTCAACACTGCTAACTTCTCCATATTCTTTTGTTGATTCAGAATCTTTACCGAAACACTTAAGTAAAAATTCGTACCATTCAATATCATTGACATCAAATAAACTTAAATTATGTTGGATTGATTCGTTAGTTACTTCTGCTTCTTTGACTCGGAATGAATCTATATGTTTGTCTGACATATAAAGACTAATTTGGTTAATTATCCTAACTATTAAATCTTCTCTTTTTAAATTCCCATGTGTTTTTGTGATTGCTTTGTAATAATTAGCATTTATCATATAGAGAAATTGATTTATATTTGTTTTAGAAGAATTATCTAGATTAGCTAGGATGGAATCATTTTGTATTTCTTGATAAAAACAAACAGATTGTTTTGTTATTTTATGATCTTTTTCTTCTATTTCAACAAAGAGTTTCGAAATTTGATCTATTGCTTGTATATCACTTTTAAAATCTTCATCCATTTTTTCTTTTAATTTGGTTATACCAATGTAAGAAAGAGGTCCTAATGTTGGAGTTAAAATTAGAAGACTTAATAATATTGGAATATTAAGAGCAACTAAAATTGTGGAACCTAAACCTATGATACCAAGTGACATTGTCAGTTTGTTAAAAATGTTAAACCATATTGAATCTTCTAATGAATCTAAATTATCTAAATTTTCAATTTTGTCTTCTTTTTTCATAAAATTTTTCCCTTTTGTCGGAGTTTATTTTATCATAAAGATAAAAAGTTAACAAGAAAAAGGAATAGTTAAATATTCCCTTTACATGAGTCCTTTATAATACTTCCATGCCAATACTTTGAATGCTAGTCTGGATATCTTTGTTTCAGATATTATTCCATTTTTTACTGATTCAAGTATTTCTTTATATGCATTTTCATAATCTTGGACTAAGATTAAATGATTCCCTGCTTCTATTGCTTTGGTAAATTTATTTGGTATTTCTTTGGTTGCTCCCATATCTAAGGCATCTGTTATTATAATACCAGTAAAGTCTAAATCATTCGTTAGTAAGTTATGTATTTCTTTGGATAATGATGCTGGATTAACATTATCTATGGCTGAAACTGTATTATGGGATATCATTACTGCTTCGGCTCCATTTCGTATTCCTTCTTTAAATGGTATAATATCATTTTCCATTAATTCTTCTAAAGTTTTATTATCAACACTTCCTGATTCATGAGTATCGGAATTATTTCCATATCCTGGGAAATGTTTTAAGGTATAGGATACTCCTGTTCCTTTACTGGCATTTATAACTCTTTTTCCATACTCTGCTGTTAAGTTTGCATCTAGTCCGATTACCCTATCACTTATGTATGAACCGGGTATTGCCATATCAACGACTGGGGCAAAGTTTACGTTCAATCCTAATCGCTTTAACACTCCACTTTTTACTTTTGTTTCATTCTCTATTAAAGTAAAATTGTTGCCTGATGCTTCATATAAGTCTTTGGATAATCGCCATGCATTTTTATTATTTGTATTTGTATAGAACATATTTGGATATTTACTTATTTCATCTCTTACAAGATTTGTATTTGATGATATTCTTACTACTCTTCCGCCTTCTTCATCGACTGCTGTGATTAGTGGTATTTTACTTGCTGCTTGTTCATCTGCTATCATTTTCTTTACTTCTTCTTCTGTTTTTCCTAAGAAGTCTGCTTCAAAGTAGGTATATCCACCAATATTGTATTTAGTTACTCCTTCTATCGCTGTGGCTTGATTGTGATGTGCCATTATTAACTGTCCTACTTTTTCTTCTAATGTTAACTTACTTAATGCTCGATACGCATCTACATAGTATTCTTGAAATATTCCATTGTCTAACCAATAATAAGGAATGTCATTTTTATTTATATCGTCAATTTCTTTTACATTGTAAGGATTTTTTTTACTTCCATCCCCTCCTAAAACTAATGCTTCATTTTTTAAAGATATTACTGGACGGACACCTGATTCTATATTAGCGAGTTCTAGACCAACATATCCATTTTTTGATGTCCCTTGTGCATTAACTGCACCAATAGCTATTCTTCCATCAAACCAATTAGGAGACATTGTATAAAATTTTAAATTGTTATATAAGTAATAACTCTCATTACTATATTCATTTCTATCACGAAATCTTGTTCCACCAGCAAAAGCTGTCTCATCAGCAGTTATTAATCCGATTGGATATTTTAAGGCGCCATTTCCATTTGAACTACTTACAGTAAAACGATCGTTAGGTTGTTTACATTTGTAGGTTGGTTTTGTTTTAAGTGCAGCATTAGCAATTCTTGAAACAACTCCGTATCCTGTATTGTTGTTGCCATAGCCAAGAATACCATATTTAGTTGTAACCAAATTATTATTTATACCTGGACTTTCGACACTTCTGTCATTACAATATACTGCATCTTCAATTAAATATTCATATTTTTTTCCTTTTAAGTTCTTTTCATACCATGAGTCAACTACTTTTTTTATTGTAGAGTCATTAATGTTAGCATGTGTTATCGCATAACTACTCGAATTTGGTGTCCCATACATATATCCAATATATGCATTGTCACTTACGGTGCTAGAATATGCTGAAGAACCGATGATTGTTTCCTCGTTTGAGTTCAGGCAACTTCCATTTTTTACTGGGCCATTATAAATAAGTTTTGTACCATTTGTCTCGGTTGTTCTAATTATTTTCCAACATGAATTTACAAATGTAACATTATTATCAACATTTCCCCGATAAAAGTATACTGGTTTTTCCGAGTCTGTATCATTAGTTTCAAAAACGCCTGTACCATTACTTTGTGAAGATATTTCGTCATAATTAATATTAGCATTTATGTCTGGACCTTGTGATAACGATTTGACTTTGTCATATAATTTAGTTTTAATAGCGACATTTCCCTCATCTAAATCATCTATATCCATATATATTGTTATTAGTGGTCTTATTCCCCTATTATTTATGTTGCTATATGCAGAAGCTCCTAAGAATCCATCAGCTCCAACAAGATAAGTTTTAGTTGTATCGTTTGGATCTGCTGTATTAACCCAATAGGTCATTCCAGTAATCCAGTCATACCAACTTGTGTTACAGGTTTTTGCCGCTTTATCGCATCCTAAATTTTCTAAATCTTCTACAGTTATTAAATTACCTTTTATATTTCCTATTTTGTAGGTGTTTTTTAAATACCAAACATATTCGTCAACGTAACCCTCTGCATAACTATCCTTATAATCTTGAGAGATGGCTGAATATGGAGTAACACCAATATAAGGATATTCACCAGTCAAAGTATAACCTAAAGCTTTTCTATTTTGTTTTCCATATAAAGGATCACTCCAAGATATATCTTCTTTGTCCCTAACAGAAGAATATGTAGAACCAACATATAAATTGTATTTTGCCAATAATTTAATCATATTGTTTTCGTTAGAGACTACATAAAAACATTCTTCTCCGATGCAATATTCATCTCCTGTTTTTAATTGGTCTAAATCAAATTTGTTATAAGAAGTTCTGCTTATAGGTTTAGCATCTATTGTGCAAGTATAGGAATTTTCATTAATGTCTTCTGTTTCTAATATGTAAGGTTCTTTTTTTGTTCCGTCTCCTTTTAATACTAAAATATTAGAATTTACAGAGATTACTGGAATTAAAAAACGCTCTTCCGAAGGATTTTCTGAACCTAAACTAAAGGGACGATTATAAGTAACCATTTTTTTATTGTTGAATAAGTCTGGTGTCATCGTATAGTATTCAGCAGTTCCTGTATACATTAGAAAATTTTTCTTATAAAAATCTTTATGATTATTATAAGGGGTTCCTGTGCTTCCTCCAACATAAATTAATTCATCGGTTGTAATAAGACCAATAGGATAGTCTAATGCTCCATTTCCATTTGTTTTATTAACTGTAAAGCGATCGTTTAAATTTGTGCACTTTAATGTTGGCAATGCTGTTTTAGATAGGTCTGTAGAACGTGCACTGGCAGCGTAATAAGTTTTGTTTCGACCGTATCCTAAATTATTTGTTATAGGTTCTTCTCCTTCATCTTGATATATATTCTCAAAATTTGTTGCTAAACTTCGATCATTGCAAAAGACTGTATCTTCTAAATAATTTTCATATTTTGTTCCTTTTAAATTTTTCTCGTACCATTCATCAATTTTTTCTTTAGCAAGTGAGTTGTGTTTATTTTGATGTGTTGCTGCGTAAGTTGTAGAATTTATGTCTCCATACATATATCCTACATAAGCATTGTCATCTTCATTATTGGTCCATTTACTTTTAGGAACTAGTCCGAAATTCATTTGTGTACCAAAAGGAAGGCAAGCTCCATCAACTGGATTACCCGTATATATTAGTTTTACTCCATTTGTTTCTGTTGTTCTTATTATATTCCAACAACGATTACCAAAAAGTACATTATTGTTTTCCGTTACTCCTCTATAAAAGTAAACTGATTTTCCTGTATCCGTATTGGTTGTTTCAAATACTCCTTTTTTTGAATCAGAAGTTGTAAATTTATTATAGTTTAAAGAATTATCTGTATCTAAACCTTGAGACTGATTTTTCACAATATTAAAAAGAGTTCCTAAATTTTCTGTGGTATCATTATTTTCGTTTTTGTTAACTTTTATATTAACTTTTCCAGTTCCAAATTTTCCAGCTTCTACCCTAATCGGTTCTGGTGTTAAAGATTTATTTTCACCATATGTAAATTCTGTATTATCGGATAAAGCAGCTGAGCAAGTTATTGTAACATCAGCATCATATTGTGTACTTTTGTTTACGATTTCATACTCTAATACTGATTCCGATATATTTGAAATATCAGTGTAGGACAATCTTATCGCTGTTTTATTGATGTTAAATAAGCTTGTTCTATTTGCTCCATTTAATATTGCTCGATTAAATTTAACTTCAAAATCAGTTTCCCCTAGTCCTAGACTTCCATTTATATTTAGGACTGTATTTATTGTTGCAAATCCTACAGTAAGTAAAAGTACAAGGGTTAAAACTAGCCAATGCTTTTTTATCATAATCATTACTCCATTTCTCTTTTAGACATACTTTCCTACTGTAATTATAGCATTTTTTTTTTTTTTTTTTAGCAAGCCTTAATCGTTCTGTCAAGTATATTTTTTTACATCTTTACACATAAAAAAAGAAGAAACTATTCTTCAGTTTCTTCTACTTCTTCTTCAGTAGCAACTTTTTCAACTACTACTAATTCTTCTTCTACTTTTTCTTCATCATCATCAATAAATTGATTTTCAAGAACTTCTGATGCATCATCAGATAAGTATTCTTTTTCTAAAGCAATTTGAACATCAGAGTATTCTTTTGCTCCAGTACCTGCTGGGATTAGTTTACCAAGAATAACATTCTCTTTTAGACCCTTTAAGTAGTCTACTTCGCCCTTAATTGCGGCATCTGTTAATACTTTTGTAGTTTCTTGGAATGATGCAGCTGATAAGAATGAATCAGTTTCAAGAGCAGATTTAGTAATACCTAAGATAACTGGACGTCCAGTTGCAGGTATACCGCCTGATAAAATAACTGGTTTATTTCTTTCCGCAAATTCACGAATTGACACTGTTAATCCAGCAACTAAATCAGAATCTCCTTCTTCAACGACTTTCATTTTATTAATCATTCTACTCGCAATAATCTCAACGTGTTTATCAGAAATATCAACACCTTGTGATTTATATACATTTTGTACTTCTTTTAAGATATATTCTTGTGTTGTAATTGGATCTGTTACAGCAAGTAATTCTTTTGGACTTATTGAACCTTGGGTTAATTTTTGTCCCGAAGTTACTTGATCTCCTTCTTCAATTAGTAGTTTAGCCTCATAAGACGTAACGTGATCTCTTTCTTCAACATCATTTTTAACCGTTACTTTCCATTTACCATTTACATTTTCAATGTTTGTAACTTTACCAGTGATTTCTGCAATAGTAGCTTTTGCCTTTGGTATACGAGCTTCAAATAGTTCTTCAACTCTTGGAAGACCTTGAGTGATATCAGCATCTCCACCATGGGCAGCTCCACCGGAATGGAATGTACGCATTGTTAACTGAGTACCAGGTTCACCAATTGATTGAGCAGCCATAATACCAACAGCTTCTCCTGTTTCAACTAAGTTACCTGTAGCAAGGTTTGTACCATAACATTTTTGACACACACCGTTAGCTGATGTACAAGTTAAGGCGCTACGAATCTCAACTTCTTCTATTCCTGCTTTTTCAATCTTAGCAACTAATGATTCAGTAATCATTTCGTCTTTTTCAACAATTACATCTTTAGTTTCAGAATTAACAATTCTCTTAGCAGCAAATCTACCAGTTATACGATCAGCAAGCGATTCAATTACAGAACCATCTTTTTCGTTTATGAATGCACGAACTACTAAACCTTGTAAACATCCACAATCGCTTTCTTTAATAATTATATCTTGAACTACGTCAACTAAACGACGAGTTAAATATCCTGAATCGGCAGTACGTAATGCTGTATCGGCAGATCCTTTACGAGCACCATGAGTATTTAAGAAGAACTCATTTACCTTACGACCTTCTACAAGAGATGATGTTATCGGAACTTCTGAAACTGTTCCATCAGGCTTAGCCATTAATCCTGACATACCTGCCATTTGTCCAAACTGTCCAACACTACCACGAGCACCAGAGTTCATCATCATAAATATAGGATTATCATTGTTAGATTTAGCAATTGCAGCAAGTTCACCATGAACCTTATCTTGTACGCCATTCCATACATCACAAACAGAATTATGTCTTTCTTCATCTGTTATAAGACCACGTTTATATTGTTTGTTGATTTTTTCAACCATATCGTGTCCTTCACGTAAGTATTCAGCCTTATGTTCTGATACAACAATATCAGCCATTGAGAATGTAATACCAGCAACAGTTGAGAATTTAAATCCTAAGTCTTTTAGTTTATCAAGCATAATACTTGTTTCTGTTGTTTTGAAACGTTTAAATACTTGAGCAATAATTTTTTGTAAATCTTTTTTACCAAATGCTGGTATTAAAGGCATTTTAGCAATTTCTTCAGGTATATTAACACCTTGTTCTAAGAAGAATTTCATTGGTGTAATTCCTTCAATATTATCTTTACTTGCTTCATTTAAATATTGGAAAGCATCTGGTAATATCTCATTAAATTTAATCTTACCAACAGTAGTAACTAAATATTTGTCTTGAACTTCTTCCATAAATAATTTATGTTTGAAACTACTTACTGGCAAGGCAATTCTTGTATGAAGTGTAACTTCTCTTCTTTCATAAGCCATTAAAGCTTCACTTTCATCTTTGAATACTTTACCTTCATTTTCTTCTCCTGCTTTTTCAAGAGTTAAATAGAAGTTTCCAAGAACCATATCTTGTCCTGGTGTAACAATTGGTTTTCCATCTTTTGGTGATAGGATATTATTTGCACCTAACATAAGGATTCTTGCTTCTGCTTTAGCTTCTTCAGAAAGTGGTACGTGTACAGCCATTTGGTCACCATCGAAGTCAGCATTAAATGCTGTACAAACAAGTGGATGTAATCTGATAGCTTTTCCACCTACTAGTTTAGGCTCAAATGCTTGAATACCTAATCTATGTAGTGTTGGTGCACGGTTTAACATAACTGGATGTTCCGTAATAACATCTTCTACTACATCCCATACGCAGTCATCTCTATAATCAATTAGTTTTTTTGCTCCTTTAATATTATGAGCAAGTCCACGTTCAACAAGGCCGTTAATTACATGTGGCTTAAATAGTTCTAGAGCCATTTCTTTTGGAATACCACATTGATACATTTTTAATGATGGACCAACAACGATAACTGAACGACCTGAATAGTCAACACGTTTACCAAGTAAGTTCTGACGGAAGCGTCCTTGTTTACCCTTTAACATACTTGATAATGATTTTAGAGGTCTTGAAGTTGCGGATGTAACACTTCTTCCACGACGTCCATTATCAAATAAAGTATCTACGGCTTCTTGAAGCATACGTTTTTCATTTTGCACAATGATTGAAGGTGCTCCAAGTTCAAGTAATTTCTTTAAACGATTGTTTCTATTGATGATACGACGATATAAATCATTTAAATCTGATGTTGCAAAACGTCCTCCATCAAGTTGAATCATTGGTCTTAAGTCTGGTGGTATAACTGGAATTGCATCTAGTACCATCCACTCAGGTTTGTTTCCACTTTCTTGGAAAGCAACAAGACAGTCAAGTCTCTTAACTAATCTTACACGTTTTTGACCAGTAGCACTTTCTAATTCTTTTCTTAAAGCTTCAACTTCAGCATCAACATCTACTTCTTCTAGTAGTTTTTTGATTGCCTCAGCTCCCATACCAACTTCAAATGAATCTCCATACTTTTCATAGTATGCACGATATTCTTTATCAGAAAGCGTTTGTTTTTTCTCTAAAGGTACACTTCCTGGGTTAATTACAACATAACTTACGAAATATAGTACTTCTTCTAAATCTCTTGGAGACATATCAAGAACAAGTCCCATCTTTGAAGGTACACCTTTAAAGAACCAAATGTGGGAACATGGAGAAGCAAGTTCAATATGTCCCATACGCTCACGACGTACCTTGGACTTTGTAACCTCTACTCCACATCTATCACATATAACATTTTTATATCTTAATCTCTTGTATTTACCACAAGAACATTCATAGTCTTTTGAAGGCCCAAATATTTTCTCACAGAATAGACCATCTCTTTCTGGTTTTAAAGTACGATAATTAATAGTTTCTGGCTTTTTTACTTCACCATAAGACCATTCACGTATTTTTTCAGGGCTAGCTATGCTAATTTTTATTCCTTTAATGTTGTTTACTTCTAACATTATTCTTCCCCTCCTTCAAAACCTTGTTCCATTGCCATGATTTCATCATCGCTTGGACCATCGTCTAAATCACCTTCGAATTCATCTTCGGGATCAATATCTTCTTCAACTAATTCCTCAGTAGATTCTGGCTCAATATCTGGAATTATTGAACTCTTTTGTTTAACTTCACCGGTGTTAACATCTATTTCATCTATAGTTAAAGCTTCTCCTGCATCTTCATCATCTGCTTCTAATTCTCTTAAATCATGAATTTCACCATTATGATCTAACATTTCGATGTTTAAACCTAGTGCTTGGAATTCTTTAATTAGAACTCGGAAACTTTCTGGAACACCTGCCGTAGTAATTGTCTTTCCTTTAACTAAAGCTTCATATACTTTAACACGACCATTTACATCATCAGACTTAACAGTCATTATTTCTTGTAGGACATGTGCTGCACCATATGCATATAGTGCCCAAACTTCCATCTCACCAAATCTTTGGCCACCAAATTGAGCTTTACCTCCAAGAGGTTGCTGAGTAACTAAACTGTATGGCCCAGTTGAACGAGCATGTAGTTTATCGTCTACCATGTGATGTAATTTGATCATATACATGACACCAACAGATACTCTATTTTCAAATGGCTCGCCTGTTTTTCCATCATAAAGTACTGTTTTTCCATCACGGTCCATGCCAGCTTCATCCATCATTTCATAAATTTCATCAATTGTAGCTCCATCAAAGACTGGAGTAGCAACATGTACACCTAACTTTTTAGCTGCCATGCCTAAATGTAATTCAAGAATTTGTCCTAAATTCATACGTGATGGAACACCTTGTGGGTTAAGTACTACATCTACTGGAGTACCATCTGGTAAATATGGCATATCTTCTTCTGGTAATATTAGAGATACAACACCTTTATTACCATGACGACCGGACATTTTATCTCCAACTTGTATCTTACGTTTTTGAACAATATATACACGTACAATTTTTGAAACACCTGCTGGTAACTCATCACTATTTTCTTTAGTATAAACTTTTACATCATGAACGATGCCATCAGCACCATGAGCTACACGAAGTGAAGTATCTCTAACTTCACGAGTCTTTTCACCAAATATTGCATGTAGTAATTTTTCTTCAGAAGTAAGTTCTTGAACACCTTTTGGAGTTACTTTACCAACTAAGATATCACCCTCTTTAACTTCTGTACCAATACGAATAATACCTTCAGAATCTAAGTTTTTACGAGCTTCCTCAGAAACATTTGGAATATCTCTTGTAATTTCTTCAGGCCCAAGTTTTGTATCACGGCAATCAATATCATAATGTTCAATATGTAAATTTGTATAGACATCGTCTTTTACAATTCTTTCATTTAATACAACGGCATCTTCATAGTTATAACCATTACATGTCATAAATGCTACAACCATGTTTTTACCTAAAGCTAATTCTCCTTTATCTGTTGAAGGACCATCAGCTATTACTTCACCAACGTGAACTTTTTCACCAATTTCTACGATTGGAGAATGATTTATACAACTTTCAGCATTACTTCTTTCAAAGTTAGCTAGATAATAAACATCTTTATCCTTAGCAGTCTTAACTACTATTTTTTTCGAGTCGGCATATTCAACTACACCGTCTGCCTTACATACTATAGTACTTCCTGAATCTCTAGCTGCAATATATTCAACACCTGTACCAATTAGAGGTGCTTCTGTTTTAATTAATGGAACAGCTTGACGTTGCATGTTGGAACCCATTAGAGCACGAGTCGCATCATCATGATCCAAGAATGGGATAATACTTGTAGTAATAGAAACAATTTGACTTGGTGCAACATCAATAAAGTTAATCTTCTCTTTTGTAGTAGTTACGTTATCACCATTATAACGACAAACTGGTTCTTCTTCGATAATATTATTTTTGCTATCCATTTGAATAGTTGCTTGTCCGATATAATAATCTTGTTCTTCATCTGCTGTCATATAAACTATTTCATCTGTAACATGACATGCATCTACTTTTCTATAAGGAGTCATTATGAATCCGTACTCATTAATTTTTGCATAACTTGCAAGTGATGTAATAAGTCCGATGTTTGCTCCTTCTGGAGATTCAATAGGACAAATTCTACCATAATGGGAAACGTTTACGTCACGAACATCCATACCAGCTCTATCACGAGATAGCCCACCTGGCCCTAAAGATGATAAACGACGTTTATCAGTTAACTCCGCAATTGGATTAATTTGATCCATGAATTTTGATAATTGACTTGAACCAAAGAATTCTTTCATTGCTGCTGTAACTGGACGTATATTAATTAAAGTTTTTGGAGTTATGGCATCTATCTCTTGTGTAGTCATTCTTTCACGAATAACTCTTTCCATACGAGCAATACCTGTTTTAAATTGGTTTTGTATTAGTTCACCAACTTGTCTAACACGACGGTTACCTAAGTGATCAATTTCATCAACTGATCCAAATCCTGCAAGTAAATTTAAATAATAACTTACGGCACCATAAACATCAGAAACAGTTAATCTACGTGAATCAATTGATTGATCATTACCAATAATTGTAATAGTTTTTCCTTCATTAGCAGGATCAAATACTTTAACTGTTTGAATTTTATTATATTGATCAAGTTCTTCATTAATAGTTACTTCTTTTACATTATAACCAGCCATAAAAATTGGTCTTAATGTTTCAAGCATAGCCTTATCAATAACAGTACCTGATGAACATATAACTTTTTTATCATCTTTAATATCTTCAGCTATAGTCATACCAAGTAGACGATCTAGAACATTTAATTTCTTATTAAATTTATAACGTCCAACTTTCGCAAGATCATATCTAAATTTATCAAAGAATCTAGTAATCATTTGGTTCTTAGCTGAATCAAGTGTTGCAGGTTCCCCTGGTCTTAATTTCTCATATATTTCAATTAAAGCTTCATCAGTATTCTTAGTTGAATCCTTCTCAAGTGTGTTTTTAATGAATTGGTTTTCTTCGCCAAACACTTCAAGAATTTCTTCATCACTAGATAAACCAAGTGCTCTTAGAAGAGTTGTAATAGTAACTTTACGAGTTCTATCAATTCTTACATATACAACATCTCTTGCATCTAGTTCAAATTCCAACCATGTACCACGGTTAGGAATAATTTCGCCAGATACGACAGGACGGCCATTCTTATCAATTTCTCTTTTAAAATAGATAGATGGACTTCTAACTAATTGAGATACAATTACTCTTTCTACACCATTTATAATAAATGTCCCAGCTTCAGTCATCATTGGCATGTCACCAAGGAAGATTTCTTGTTCTCTTACTTCCCCTGTTCCATGAATGAATACTCTAGCTTGAACCTTTAAAGGTGCTGAATATGTAACCATTCTTTCCTTAGATTCTTTTACACCATATCTCGGATTATCAAAACTATATGAATCAAAAGAAAGAGAAATCTTACCTGTAAATGACTCAACTGGAAAAATATCTTTAAATACTTCATCTATTCCTTCCGTTAAGAATTGGTTATAGGATTTCTTTTGAATTTCAAGTAAGTCTGCTAATTCAAGAGCGTTAGTTGTTTTTGAGAAAGTTCTTCTTTCTCTATGGTCACCAAATTTTTGTACTTTGTATGCCATCGTTTCACCCCAATACTATAGTAATTTTTTGTGAACTCCACGTGAAAAAGGAGTATTCGCCACCAATTTAAAATTATATCTTTATTTTAAGTTAGTGTCAATGCTTTTTGGCAAGAATTATAAAAAAACCTTTGCTTTTTTCAACAGTTTCAAGATTATATGTACTTTTCAGTTTTTCCATAATACTTTTTGCCCCTTGATCTTTTCTGATCACAAACCATAATTCACCATTATTATTTAAATAATCAGAAGCACCAAGTAAGATGTTTAATACAGTTTGTTTTCCTGCTCTAATCGGAGGGTTTGTAATAATCACATCGTAGGTTTCTCTTACAGAAGAATAAATATCAGATTCAAAAGTTTTGGCGTCTACTCCCGTATTTTTAATATTTATATTCGTAAGATGAACAGCTCTTTTGTTCACATCTACTAGAGTTGATTTAGTCTGCATATATTTAGCAAGTAAAATACCTATGATTCCATACCCACATCCAACATCAAGAACTTTAACAGCTTTCCTACCATTTTTAAAGTAGGTGTTTATAAGCAAATTGGACCCATAATCAATTTTATCTTTTGAAAATACCCCAAGGTCGCTTGTAAATTGTGTAAGTTCGTCTCCATACTTAAATACTACAGTGCGAAACTCGCTTTTTAAGTTATTGTTGTTTGTAAAGTAGTGCTCCATTTGTTTCCCCTTCGAATATCAATATTATATCAAAAAAGAAATACCTAAATCAAGGAATTTTACAAAAAGAAAAAGATTGTTAATCAATTTTAACAATCTTTACATCATAATCGCCATTTGGACTTTCAATAGTTACAACATCGCCTACTTTATGTCCACATAAAGCAGCACCCATTGCTGATTCATCAGATATTTTATTTTCTAAGATATTAGCTTCAAGTGAACCAACTATTTTATATTCATCAGTGTCCCCATCATCAACATATTCAATTGTAACAACTGAACCCAGTCCACAAACACCTTTCTTAGTTTCTTTAACAATTATTGCATGTTCTAACATATATTCTAGCTCTTTAATTCGTGACTCAGTTTTAGCTTGTTCTTCTCTGGCAGCATCGTAGTCGGCATTTTCTGATAAATCTCCTTGATCACGAGCCTCTTTTATTGCTTGGATTATTCTTGGTCTATCTTCTTCTCTTAACTTAGCAAGTTCTTCTTCTACTTCAGCAAAACCTGCAGCAGTTAATTTAATTTCTTTTTTTTCTGACATTAAATATCACTCTTTCTTTTTGAAATATTCATTCAATAAACTACTTTTAAAATGATATTACACTTTAGGACAAAAGTCAAACATTTTCGTACGTATCATGTCGTTTTTTTCAAGAGTATATGGAACGCTAATGGTTACAATCATCTGTGGGTGTTTGGCAACCACTAGTGATTTACCTTCCTCATCTATTATACTTTCAACAGGAAAGGTATAAGTTTCATGGTTGGGACCGAACGCTTGAACTATGTCTCCTACTTTAAAGTTGTTTCTCTGCTCAATAGTTGCGATTCCATCTTGATAGTCTAAAACAAGGCCTAAAAAATCTTGATTTGAGTACTCTTCACGTCCTAGGTAATATTGTTCATCTTCCCCAGGAAGTGAATTAAAGAATTGGGAAGCAGAATCACGATTTGCAACACGATTTAAAACATTTAAAGCATAATCACTATACTCTTTTGTTAAAGTCTTATCCATTATTTTATCAATTAATCTACGATAAACTAAAATAACAGTCGAAACATAATATATTGAACGCATTCTTCCTTCTATTTTAAAAGAACTTACGCCTAAAGCTATCATTTCTTCAATATTTGATACCATATTTAAATCTTTTGGTGTCATAGAAAATGGAGTTTCAGTTACTTTTTTATCATCTTTCTCATAGTCAAACATCCAACGGCATATTTGAGCACAACCTCCTCGGTTAGAATCACGATTAGTGCAATAGTTAGATAGTACACATCTTCCAGAGATACTTGTACACATCGCTCCATGAACAAAACATTCAATTTCAAGGCCCGTTTCATCTTTTATTCTTTTTATATCATATTTGCTTGCTTCTCTTGCAAGGACTAATCGCGTTGCTCCTATTTTTTTATAAAATAAAGCCGCTTCATAATTAAGTATGCTTGCTTGGGTAGAAACATGTATCTCTAAATCAATTTTTTTTGTATTTATTAAATTCATTACCGCTATATCGCTTGTTATAATTGCATCTACTTTAATAGAACTTAAATACCTAAGATACTCTTCAAGCCCACTTAAATCTTCATTATGAAAAACAATATTTACTGTAACATAAACATGTTTATTTAAACTGTGAGCTAAAAAAACAGCCTCTTTCATTTCTTCTAAAGAGAAGTTTTTAGCATTAGCACGTAAGGAGTAATTTTTTCCTCCAAAATAAACAGCATCTGCCCCATATAAAAAAGCAAACTTCATTTTTTCCAAGCTACCCGCTGGAGCTAATAATTCAATTTTTTCTGTCATTATACTCACTCATTCTATATACAGTCTTTTTATCTAAAAATCCCCTATTTCCAAAAACTTTTCCTTCAAGTATTTCTTTTAACTCAGAAGGTTTTATATCTTGATTTAAGATAAGATAGAACTTTATTTGATTATCATCTAACTTTTGCATTAATGATACATAATTAAAATATTCATCATTTAAAATTATAGTACCAAATTCACTCTCTCTTGCTCGAAAACGAGACTGAGTGATGTTTTCTTTAAGGACCATATCATTATAATTTTCTAAATTATCATGATTATTAAAATTGGTTAATAAATGTCTTCTTGAATACATTATTTGATTTTTAGCAAGAATAGTTAGAACTAAAGGTTTAGAGGAAGATTTAATAATATCTAGAATTTCTGTTTTTGTTATTTCATTTGATATTACAGCTGATGTGCAACCATTATTCAAATAATAATTAATTGATTCAGAGTTTGTTGCAAAATGATTTTGATACCAAATTAATTCAATGTCTTCCCCATTAAAGATGTTATAAATAGCTAAGTCTTCAAAAACTATACCTTTATATTTTAATAATTCGCTTTTTAACTCTTTTATTTCATCTACACCTTCACAATCTAATACCCGATTTATTAAAAGGTAAGATGAATATGGTATATCATGCAAAGAATAAGTATTATAGCCAATCGAAAATCTATCAACTGCAAAAAGAAAATTGGTTATGCCAATTTTCTTGTATTCTTCTATTTCACTTAAATTGTTAATATTAATCAATATTTTTGACATTTTCATCATTCTTTCTAAAACTTACTGAGATTCCATCACCAATATCATAGAATTTAGTGACATATTCCTCATGTTGTTTTAAAAAATCAATATACTTTTCTATTTTAGTTACGAGTCCTCGTACATTTTTAGATTCTATTTGCTCTTTATTATTTACAAGCCCGTGAAAATTTAAATTATCAGTAATAATAATTCCACCTGGATTTAAATAGTTTTCAAACTTTTCAAAAAATTTGATATATTGTCCTTTAGCAGCATCAATAAATATTAGATCGTATTTATGTCCTGCTAAATTAACATCTAAAGCATCATTAAAAACAATATTAATTTGATTGTCTAAACCGCATTCATTAACGTTTTTAACTGCTTCACGATATCTTTTCTCATCACGCTCTATAGTTGTTACTTCAACATTTTTATCGCATTCTGCCATAAGTATTGCAGAATAGCCTATTGCTGTACCTAGTTCAAGGACGGATTTTACTTTATTTAATTTAATATACTTTCTTATAAATTCAATAGAATCTTTTTCTATAATTGGAACATTGTTTGCCTCTGCATAGCGTTCCATTTCTTTTATAATTCCATTCATTAATTATTCACCTCTTACTCAGGCCATAAGCCTTGAGTTTTTAAGTCATTAATTACTCTATCTTGCGCATCTGCTGTCTTACTCAAATATACTTTATTATTCTTATCAGCAACAAAATAGTAATAATCACTCTCACTTGGAGTAATGGCTGCTACAATTGATGAAAGAGATGGGCTACAAATCGGCCCAACAGGAAGACCTTTAACACAAGTTCCCCTAGTATTATATGCATTACACGAATTTAAATCACTCAATGTTAGTGAAGTAGTCATCTCTTTTTTAACAGCATAATAAGTTGTAACGTCGCTACCTAAAGTCATACCAACCTTAAGTCTATTATTAAATACAGAAGCAACAGCGACTCTATCTTCGGGCGTTACAGCTTCTAATTCTACCATACTTGCAAGAGTTAGTAAACTACTTACAGATTTATTAGTTAAATTTATTTCTTCTTTATAATTATTTAATTTTGTGCCCATAGCATCAAGCATCTTTAAAATTATGTCTTCAATTGTTGCATCTTTTTTAAATTCGTAAGTATCGGGAAATAAATATCCTTCTAAAGGATAATATAGTTCTTTATTTAAGATATCTTCATCAATAAACCAGTAGTTTTTTATAACTTTATTTAAAAACTCTTCACTGTTTACAAGATTCATTACCTCATCTTCAGAATAGTTAAAGTTTTCGGTTATCTTCTTTACATAGTATGGAATTTTTTTACCTTCAACAAAAGTTATTTTAGTGGTATTTTCAACTATGTTAGTTCCTGTTGTAAAAGATGTAATAATCTCATTTACATTCATATTTTTGGATAATCTATAAGTTCCTGCTTGAAAGTTTGAAAAATCATTTAACTTAACATATATTTTAAAAATGAAAGCATTTCTTATTAAATTATTATTTTGAAGAGTATCAGCAATTTGCGATGTTCCCCAACCTTTTTCTAGTATGAATTCGGTGTATTCATCAGTATTTTGATCAACTGGAGATAAAGAAAACATAAAAAATACAGAAAAGCCGCATAATGCAAGAACTAAAAGAATTATTAAAAGCAAAACTATTTTCTTTAGTCTTTTATTAATCGAATTAGTTAGCGGTTCCTGATTCTTCATTAGCACTACTTCCTTCTTTTTGCATTTCTTCACGAATTTGTTCTTGTGTTGAAATTAAGATGTTTTCAATTACTTTCCATTCTTTGTCACTAGTTAGTGGCTGAAGTGATAAATCACTTCCTGTTGGATCGTAAGTATTTGCTCTTACAATAACATTACCTTTTTCATCAGTTGAATTATCTGTATAAACAATATAACTCTTTCCTGTTTCATCTGAATCAAATGTAAATAATTTATAAAATTCTTGTTCTTTTCCATTTTCGTCTTTTACGACAAATTTAGCATCTTCTATATTCATAATTAATCCCTTTCTTTTCTTAAATATGTATCAAGTATAACACTTGCCGCAACTGCATCAATTACTTTTTTTCTGTTTTCTCTTCGCATATCTGATGATATTAAGATTTTTTCTGCTTCTACTGTTGAGAGTCTTTCATCAATTAGTTCAATAGGCATATTTACTTTATTTTCTAGCAATGCTTTAAAATTATTTGTTCTTTCAACAGCAAAGCCAAGAGAATTATTCATATTCTTTGGCATTCCTAATACTAGTTTTTCAATATGTAATTCAGAAATTATTTTAACAACTTCATCAACTAGCGAATTAATATCATCATATCTTAATGTTTTATAGGGACTCGCAATGATTCCCAGTTTATCAGAAGTTGCAAGACCAAGTGTTTTAGTCCCCAAATCCATTCCTAAGCACTTCATTAGTTTTCTAAATATTCCTTTACTACTGCCTCTAGTATTTTTCCACGTTCAACAGATAATATTTTATTTCTAGCATCTTTATAAGTTGTTATATAGCCAGGATCACCACTGACTAAGTATCCAACTATTTGACTTACTGGATTATAGCCTTTTTCTTTTAAAGCATCATATACTTCCATTAAAGTAGTTTCAACTAACGCACTTGTTATTTCATCAATATTAAATAGAGTTGTCTTATCCAATTTACTTCACCTCTAATAAGATAATTTTAACATACCCTAGAAAATATAACAACAAACAAAGAAGAAAAAAAAGCATCGAATTTGATATTCGACACTTAATTATCTCTTATTTACAAAATCCAAAATGTCATCTTTGCTTTGTAAACCGATTAATTTACCATACTCGGCGCCATCAATAAATAATATTAGCGTTGGAATGCTCATTACTCCAAAAGATGTTGCTATTTTTGGAAATTCATCTGTGTTAATCTTTAGCACATTTATCTCATCCAAGTCTTCAAGAACTTCTCCCATTCTTCTACATGGTCCACACCAATCTGCATAAAAATCAACTAAAGTTACGCCGCTTTTAACATGATTTTCAAATTCTTCTTCATTTTTTAAATGTTTTATCATATGCTTCTCCTATTCTATACTACCTTTATATTCGCCATCCAAATCGGCAAAAACCTTAGAATCAATTTTTCCTGATTCAATTAGATTATTAACAGTTTCCCCAGAAACTATACCATATTTTATCATAATATTTAAAGTTTCTTTATTTATAGTATCTTTATCACTTTCTTTGTCTATATTTTTGGCTAAATCATAGACCTCAGTTATTGTTTTGTTTAAATTTTTTGTAGCATGGGAAAGGACTGGCGTATTATTAAGGATTCCATCAGCTACACGTGTTTCTTTTACATATTTACTAGTTTGAGGGATTAATGAAGCAACAAACAATACAATAAATGTAATAATGAAAAATCTTAAAGTGTTAACAATCCCGCCTCCAAGTTTATTAGGTAACCCTAATATAATGGTGGCATTTATAAATTTATTTAAAACTCCTGTTATTTTTAGAAGAATATTAAATATGATACCTAAAACAAAAATACATATAAGGAAAGCAATACCTTCATAAAGTACGATGTTAAGGGTTGTAATATCTTTAAATATACCGCCAAAGGAAAAAAATGGTAAATGTTCAATTAGGATTAAACTGATTGGATTTTTGAGTAAAAGTGCAAGAGCAAATATCAATATTGCAGATACTAGCTTAACAACACTTGTAAGTAGCCCTTTTTTCCATCCCTCAAGAAACCCGATTGCAAGCAAAATAATAATGATTAAATCGACATATAACACAATAATCAACTCCTATTTTAATTATATATAATTCTATTTCAAATTGCAATAAATTATGCTAAAATGATTTTTAGGTGATATTCGTGAAACAACAAACTATTGTATTTAAAGTATCTGATAATTTAAAAGAACAAATGATTGAATTTTATAAAGACCGTTTTTTAGAGAAGCATCCGCCCTACTCAATATTTCAAGTAAAAGATTATGATTGTGTTATAACTTTATATGAGTCGGGAAAAGTAATGTTTCAAGGTATTGGAGCTGATATTGAAGCTTCTTACTGGACTGAAGAAGAAAGAATTAAAAATAATAGAGATATAGCAAGGGATCTTGAAAGTGATAAAAAGAAAAAGGAAGAAAAAGAAGCTGAATTACATGATGAACGATTTAAAGGTGTATCAACAATTGGCTCTGATGAAGTTGGTACAGGAGATTATTTTGGACCAATAGTTGTTAGTGCTTCTTATGTCGATAAAACAAAAATGAGTCGTCTTTATGAACTTGGAGTAAGAGATTCGAAAAAAATAAGTGATGCTAAAATAAGAGAAATTGGTCCAACTTTGATGAAAGAATATCCTCACGTGACCTATATTCTAAATAACAGTACCTATAACAAATGGGGAATTAATAATATGAATCAAGTTAAAGCTATTTTACATAATCGTGTATTAACTGAATTACTAAAAAAAGCTAATTTTAATTATAAATATATTGTTGTTGATCAATTTTGTTTTCCTACTATGTACTTTAAACATATAAGTAAATCTTCCGAAATTACTAAGAATATTACATTTACAACTCATGCTGAAGATAAATGCTTAAGTGTTGCAGTATCAAGTATAATTTCAAGATATATTTTCTTAAACGAAATGGATAAGATGTCAAAAGAATTAGGTATTAATATTCCGTTAGGTGCTGGTGAAGGAGCTGATAAAACTGCTGCTAGTATTGTCAAAAAGTTTGGTCAAGATAAGTTAAAAGATCTTACTAAATTAAATTTTAAAAATACTGAGAAATTAAAAGAGTTCTTATAGATTAAGTAAGAACTCTTTTATTTCGTATTTGGCATTATAACCTGTTTTAAGTTTTATATCTAGGTTTGATAAATCAATTATAATATTTTTTAAATCTTCTGTTGTATAGATTTTGCTATTTTTTTTCATAACATAAACTCTTCCTGTTCCAGAGTAACCAAGCTTTTTGGCAATCTCCTCATCCCCTAGCCCATGATTTACGGCATCCCTAACCATAAACATATTTATATAAGATGATGCGAGAACTCCAAGAATTTGAAATTCGTCTATGCCGCTTGAAAATAGTTTATCAAGAAGAGAAAATGCTTTGTTAAAGTTTTTAGATATAACAGCATTGGAAAACTCAAAGGTATCAACACTTTCTAGTTTTATCCCATATTCATCTACGAGAGATACAGTAATATGTTTATTAATATTAGATATTTTCTCAATATCTTTAAGAGCAACATCTAGATTATTTAAACTATTTTTTAAAATTAAATCGCGGGCATCATTATCTAGAACAAGGTCAGAATCTGTTACATAATTAGCTATGACTTCATTTATTGCATCTAAAGTTAAATCTTGTAAATCAAATATTTTAGCACCTAAAGAGATTACTTTTTTAGTTATATCTTTTGTTTTAACTATAGAGTCGCACACAAATATTATTTTAACACTATCATCTATGGAAGATAAAAAATTATATAAAGCGTTCGTTTCTTCTTCATAATTAAATTTTCCCCCGAAATATTTGACATCCTTTATAACAATTATACGATCATCATCAAGCAGGCCAAAATAAGAGGCATCATCTATACAATCATAGATAGTAACATCATTTAAAGAATGATAAGTTATATTTTCATTACCCACGGCTATTTCTTTTATTTGTAAATTAATAATATTATAACTGGAACTAGACAATAAATATATTTCTTTCATGTTATCCCCTTTTTTCGCGATGGCAAGTATAATCTTCACTTAAAGATTTCTCAACTTCATCAATAGATGAAGACATAGTAATTCCTTTTTCTTCAATATAACTGTTATAAAATTCTTCATTAAAAAGTGTTTTAATATAAGTTTTTGCTTCAACATATGAGTCATGTTCCACTACCTCATAATTAAAGTAGTCACTAAAATTATCTTTAACAGAGTCATATTGTTTTTTAAATAATTCCTTTATATCTTTAATTTTGGTTTTTTCTGTTGCACTCATGGTTTCTTCTCTTCGATACTCGTATAAGGTTTTATCGACAAAATTAAACTCTAATTTTTCTTCATAATTTGTATATTCTGTATTATAATCACAAACTAAAACTAACGATAAATAGTCATTATCATTATAAATTTTATTTCCTATGGCAAGACCAATAAGGGAAATTATTATGAGAGCAATGATAATTCTAGTTTTATTTTCCACTTTTAACCACCTGTAACAATTATAGCATATATTTTAATTAAAACTTAAAAAAACAAGTTTTCTAATTAAACTCGTTTCTTATAATTATCTAAAGCTTTATGCCAATCACTATAAACAGGATCTGCAAAGTGATTATCAAATAAGCCTAATTCATGAAAATAAGCCCCCATATATTTAGATACTTTTAAAGCACCAGTATAATTTAAATGGTCTCCTTTATCTAAAGTATCAACTGCCCAATCTATTTTAAGCGAATCAATTAGATTTAAGTCAATATATGGAACATCTAAATTATCGGCTAATCTTTTAATTCCATTATGTTTTTGATAGTTCCAATTTATGGAACTTGGACTACTCATCAACATAAATTTTATTCCTTTTTGGTCACAGATATTTTTTATTGATACTACTTGGCGATAATTTAATGGCATGATATTTTTGTATCCTTCTTCTTTTTCCATGTAATTAGGATTTAAAGAGGCAGCTATTTGATCTTTTTTTATATAACCTTTATTATCATCTGTCCAAGTATAGTTAATGTCTCCACCAAAATCATTTATTGATAAATGTTTCCAACGATCGTGATATTTTATTACAGGAAATAAAAGTTTACTTTTAGCTTGAATCGCACTCATTAAAGTATATTTACGATATATGGCATTTGTTTCTAATACGACCATCTTCGGATTTTGATACTCTAAAGCAGCCTCTAAAAAACGATATGAGTCATATAGTCTTTGGCCTGAAGTCCCACAAACATAAGAAGTAATTCCATAATCATTAAAAAACTCCATTGGGATTATTGAAGTATAAACTTCGGAATCTCCTAAAAATAGAATATCAATCGTGTTTTCTTTTTCTCCTAAAACTCCGTTAGCTGTAATTTGTTCCATACCAAATTCTTCTAGATTGTTTTTGGGAACAAAAAGATAAGATGTAATATTAAGTAAAATAAAGAATATTACTAGAAATATTGTTGCATCTATATAGTTTTTATATTTCTCCATACAACCTCCTAAAAGTTTGCATACATTGGATCTACTGGTGTGTAATTCATTCCATATGCTCCAAATATTATTAAATAAAATATTAGTATATAAAATATTAACCAACGAAGAGGTTTTTGCCATGTACTTAGGGTCTTTCTAATATTAATATTTTTCTCTTTTAAAATGCTAATAACGAAGACAAATACTAGAGTTATTATGACAATAATGAAATCTAACTTATCTATACCAAAATTGAAAATATCTTTGCTCATGATAACTCTAAAATCGAATTTGGTAATAAGGGCATTAAACATAGCTAGTGCTGTTTTAAAGCGATCTGCTCTAAAGAAGAGTTCTCCTATTAAAACAATAATTGTGGTCTTTATTATACGAATTGTTTTTACAATGATGTTTTCACGATTTATGTGAGTAACACAGTAAAATTTATTTACTAATGGTTCTGTTATATTAGCAATTATAATAAAGAAAAAGTGATACATTCCAAAGAAAACAAATGTCCAAGCAGCTCCATGCCATAAACCATTTGCTAACCACACTAAAAAAAGTGCAACGCTTCCAGCTATTAAAGGGCCAAAATGATTTCCTAAATGACGCCTTAAGATAGTCGTTAATTTCTTCATTGGCTTCGATAAAGATACAGGATAAAAAATATAGTCTTTAAACCAAGTTCCTAAGGTTATATGCCATCTTGACCAAAATTCACTTATGCTTTTAGAAAAAAAGGGTTGGCGAAAGTTTTCTTTTAAACGGATATTGAATATTTCGGCACTACCAATAACAACGTCCATTGTTCCGGAAAAATCCATATATAGTTGTATCGTATAAGCAATAGTACCAAGAGCAACAATTCCCCCATTTGAAAATTCGCTCATACTAAAAATGGACTTAACTAAAATATTTAAACGATCTGCTACTACCACTTTTTTAATTAGACCGTAAAGAATCCTTTGTGCTCCAAAGCAAAGCGACTTATACGTAGTTTTTTCTCCAGCATTGAGTGATTCTTTTAAATCTTCATATCGACTAATTGGGCCCTCTACTGTTTTTGGAAAAAAACTTAAGTATAATGCAAGGGACATCAAATTCTTTTCTGGTTTTATTTTTTCTCGAGCAACATCAATTATATATGATATAGCTTCAAGTGTATAAAATGATATTCCGATAGGAATAAGCAACTTAGGTAATGGTATTTGATAGTTTACTTTTAATTGTGCCAATAAATTATTGATATTTATACCAAAGAATTTAGTATATTTAAAAAATACTAAAAGACCTAAATGAATTAATATTGCTAAAATTATTATTCGCTTTTCTTTTTTCTTATACGTGATTTTTATTTCTTTTTTATCTTCTTTTTGAACATTTTTTAAAATTTCATCTCTTTCACTTTTTATTGATTCTAACCATAATCCAAAATGGTGTATAGATAAACTTGAAAAGATAAGAAAAATTATTAATTTTCCACTAATCGAAAAAAAGAAAATATAACTTGCTAACAATAAAATCTTTGGACGATGTTTTTTCGGTGTAATATTGTAAATTAGTATAACTATTGGCAAAAAGATAAGAAAGTAAAGTGTGTTACAATAGTTTACCATTTTTCTTAATCTTCCTCACTTAATCTTTCAATCATCTTATGTAAAGCAGAAGCAGAATTAAAGTTATCAGGTATTATTTCCACTGTTGGAATTGTGATGTCAAATTCATCTTCTATTTCAGCAACTAAGGATAAAATTGTTAATGAATCAAGATAATGTTCATCGATCAATGTTGTAACATTTTGATAATCTACTCCAGGATTTAAACTTTCTAATATATTAATTAATTTTTCCATAATCATTCTCCTTATTTTCCTGTATTAAACTGATAGGTTTCTATCCTATCTCTTAATACTTTTATTTCATTTTTCTTTTTTATTATTATTTTTGGCAAGTCTCTACTTAAAAAGAGTGCGATACCTTCAGTTGCTGAATAAGCTCCTGTATTTTTGAATATTAATGTATCCCCAACTTTTAGATTACTTATCTCTATATTTTTAGCGATTACATCATTTACAGAACACAAAGATCCACATAATGTCCACTTCTCTTTATCCCCATTTTCGCGTTTAGGTGTGACTTCATAAAAGGGTATTTTCATGGCAAGCGTTGAACCATAGTAAACAAGTTGATGTATTCCCCCATCTAAAATGCAGTAGTTGCCTGTTTCATTTTTCTTCATATCAACTACACTTGTCCAATAAGAGCCACAAGAAGCAGCTATACTTCTTCCAATTTCTAAGGTAATATGTGTATTTTTAAAGTTTGTTAAAAGAATATTAAAAGCACTTAAGAATTCTTCTTCATCAAAATTTGAGTCTTCAAAGTAAAAAACGGGAAATCCTGTGCCATACTCAAGTTCTTGAATTTCAAAATTAAATTCTTTACTCACTGAACTTATTATTTCTTTTAGATAGTCAAATTCTTTAGTTAGCTTTTTAATAGAATGTTTTTGTGTACCACTAAAATACTCAAGTCCCCTTACTTCAATAAAAGTATTTTCAAGGGAACGCTTTATAATCATAAATAGTTCACTTTCTGACACGCCAAATTGGTTACCAGAGGTTAAGCGAATTAATACCTTAACTTTCTTCTTTGCGTGTTTTGCTAAACTTAAAATTAACTCAAACTGGTTAATTGATTCAATTGTAATTATTTCCTTATTTAAGTTTGTGATTATTTCCTTTATTTCTTTTTCTTCTTTATTTACTCCTGATATAACTAGCTTTTCTTCACTTATTTTATTCTTTTTGCATATTTCATACTCGCCAGGAGAGCAAACTTCTATTCTGTCAATTAAGTTTGGTAAATAGCTAATAATAAAGGGGTTTGCTTTCATTGCATAACATAGTTTAACATCATTATTTATCCGATTTCTTAAAAATTTTATTCTCTCATTAAGTACATCAATATCATAAATGTAAAATGGAGTTTTGTATTTTTCTATTATTTCACTATAACCCATTATAATCCTCCTAAATTTTCAAGTAATTTTTTTCGATCAATTTTGCCATTTTTCGTTAATGGCAATTCATTTAACTTTATTATTTTGGTAGGAATCATATAAATTGGTAAATCCCTCTTTAAAATATCACGAATTTCTAATTCTTCTAAATCGCCAATATAAAATGAATAAATTCTACTTTTAACTTCATCATATAAAGTTATACTTCTTATAATTTGATCAAGAGAATTAATTTTAGCATCTATTTCTTCAAGTTCGATACGATGTCCCATATGTTTTATTTGGAAATCTTTTCTTCCTTGGAAATAGAATAATCCATCTTTTTTATAGCCTAAATCTCCTGTACGATATATTTGTTCATAGTATTTTTTATTAAGAGGGTTTTGAGTAAAATGTTTAACTGTTTCTTCTTCATTGTTTAAATAACCTAAACTAAGACAAACACCACTAACACATATCTCGCCTGTAATATTATCTTCCGTTATTTCTTTGTCATTTTCATCAAGTAAAAAGACTTTTTCATTTTTAAATGGAATCCCTATAGGTATTTCATCATAATATTCATCATGTTTTACTTTGTAGTAAGTACAGTTACACGTTATTTCTGTTGGCCCATAAACATTTATAAATTCAGCATAAGGAAGTTTTTCCATCCATAAATTTAGATGTTTTTTCGGCATTACTTCTCCACTAAATATTACTTTATTTACACATTTTGGTATCTTATAATCTAATCCATGAAAAGTTGTGATTAAACAAAGGGCTGATACTGCCCATATTAAGGTAGTAGCTTTATTCTCATCAAGATAATCAAGTAATTTGGTTGGATTAGAAAATAAAGGTTTTGGAATTATTAAAAGAGTTGCTCCAACGCATAAACTAGAATAGATATCTTTAACTGAAACATCAAAATCAAATGGTGCTTGATTAGCAATTATATCATGCTCATTTATATTAAAATTCTCTGTAAATTCTTCAATAAAATCTGTTATAGATAAAGAACTTATTAGAACTCCTTTTGGCACACCCGTTGATCCTGATGTAAAATTACAATATACAGGATCTATGTCAAGTGCACTATTATACCTTTTTTCTAACTTTTCTAAGTCTATTCCTGTATTTATTAAATCTTCAATTTTTAAGATATCTATATCATTAAATAATTTTTTTGCAGAACTATAGAATAATTCATTAGTAATAACAACTGATGCATTTAAAGTATTAGCAATTGATTCAATCCTAGTTTCTGGGAATTCTGGGTTAATTAAACTATAAAATCCATTAGCATATACTGTACCGAAAAAACTAATAAGGGCATCAATTCCTTTATCCATAAATACTAAGACCGGTTCGCATTTATTTATTTTGTCTATTAGGTACGTTCCAACTCTTTTGCTTTTGTCTTCTAATTCTTCATAAGTTATTTTTTGATCTTCTTCAATAACAGCAATCTTTTTAGGAAACTTTTCTTTGCTTTTTTCTAAATATTTTACTACATTTCTCATATCTTACTACTCCCAGTTTTAAGAATTACATAGTAATTTTAACAAAGCAAGATAAAGTATACATTTATAAAATCTTAAGATTTCTAAAGAAAAAAGAAAAGACACTTTAAAAGTCTTTTCTTGGAATAATTATTTCTATTTGGGTACTATAAGGCTTTCGAGGTTTTTTGACAATCCTTATTGAACCATTATGCAAGTCAACCACTTTCTTGGCAATAGATAAACCAAGACCTGTACTACTATCAGTATTTCTTGAAGTATCTCCCATCGTAAAGGGATCAAAAGCCGTATCAATCAATTCCTTTTTTATACCAATCCCATTGTCAGAAATAAGTATTTTAAGTCTATTTTTAGAAATAGTTGCATCAAAATAAATGGTCGTCTTCTTTTGATTATATTTAAGACTGTTACTTATAATATTGTTAAATAATCTAAGAAGTAATTTTTCATCTATTATATACTTTTCATGTGTTTCATTTAAAGTATATTTAAATTGATATTTTTCTAGTTCAATTTCATTTTGTTTTACTGTTAAATAATTTTTTAAAAATTCATGTATATCAACTTCACTTAAGTTCATTTGATAATTAGGATGTTCTAGTTTTGTGTATTCAAAAAGTGTATCAATAATATCAGATGAAATAGTAGCTTTAGAATATATTGCTTTTAAATACTTTGCTTCCTTTTCTTTTGGAACAATTCCATCAAGAAAAGCTTTTGAATATCCTTTTATTACTGTTAAAGGTGTTTTTAAGTCATGGCTTATGTTAGATATGACTCGATTTCTTTCTTTATACACGGAAGCATTTTCTAAATTTATTTTTTCTAAGTGATTAATTAATTCTTTTAAATTTTTTACTATGCTTTTAAATTCAGCAGGAACATCCCCTTCTTCAATGTTTAATTTTTTGGTTATCTCATAAATAATTAATTCTTTATTTAATGGTGTTAAGGTTTTATTAATGCTTCTTATAAAGAAGAAGGTTGAGAATGTGATAATAAATATAGTCGCTGGAATTAAAGTAAGCCATATATAGTTGCTTTCTCTTAATGTATCACTGTAACTATTTAAATCTAAGTTATTTGAAATGAATATTAAAGTTCTTTTTTCTCCGTAATGATTTTCGTAAATACTTTTTTCAATATCTTTATTATTAGAATATTTACCCTTTATAAAATTAAGCTCATCAGAAGTAATTTTTTTCTTTTTTTTGAAAAGATTTCCGTCAATTATATTTAAATCTTTATCTAGTATAGCATATTTTTTTACTTCGTTGTAACTGCCATCGGTTATAAGAACTTTAGTTATAATGATTAGATCTTCACCTGATTCATTTTTCATTGTATTAACTTCAAAATAAATATTGTTGCTATAGTTATTTATTAAATCTATTTTTTCTTCTGTGAACTGATTGTTTAGTTCTTTATTAGTTGAAAAAACGACATCAGATTCATCGTTGAAAACTATAAAATCAGCATGTTTAAACTTTTTCAAGGGAATGGAAGTAAAATCATCATAATATAATGCATCTTCATATCTTAGAATTGAATCAATTGTTAAAAAGGAATTTTCTAAATAACGGTTCACTAGTATATTAGTAATGATATATATAATTAGAAGCAACATGATACTTGTAGCAAAATATTTTAGGCAAAGATTAACCAGACTTTTAGTCTTGTTCTTTTTTGTTTTCAATTTTATATCCTACCCCTCTAATTGTTTTTATATATTTAGGATGAGCTGGATCATCTTCTATTTTTGATCTTAAATTAGAAATATGAACCATCATGGTATTATCATCATTTTTAAAATAACCGCCGTTTACATATTCATATAGTTGAGATTTGGTAAATACTTGTCCTGGATTATTCATCATTTTGGCAAGTATTTTGTATTCAACACTTGTAAGAGATATTTCTTCATTCTGTTTTTTTAGAGTATATTTTTCTTGGTCTAATATTAACTCTCCGATTGTTATAACTGATAGCTTTACATTTTTCTTTTTTAGTAAAGATTTTACGTAAGCTACTACTTCTAAAGGATTAAATGGCTTTGTGATATAAACATCAGCGCCTATATCAATTCCTAGTATTTTATCATTATCTAAACTTTTTGCTGAGGTGATAATTATGGGAATATCACTAAAACTTCTAACCTTCTTTATTAATTCATACCCGTTCATTTTAGGCATCATTATATCAACTATAGCTAAATCGAAAAAATCACTTTCTAATTTTGCTAATGCTTCTTCACCATTACTGGCAAGTGATACTTTATAATTATTGCTTTCTAAATAAAGCGTTAGTAATTCTCTTATATCCGAGTCATCTTCAGCAATTAATATTTTATCTTTTTCCATTATAAACACTTCCTATAAGTCTTTTTATGTATATTATTATAGCATGACTAAGTAAAATATTGGTATTTTTATAGAATTAATTAATTAAGACTTGCTAATATATAGTTTTTTTGTTAAAATTATTGTTGTCATGGCGGAATTGGTGAAGTGGTTAACACGGTAGATTGTGGCTCTATTATGCAAGGGTTCGACTCCCTTATTTCGCCCCATTTTTTAAGATTTAAACGTGAAAAATACGTTTAAATATATTTGTTAGGTTCATCCTAAAACGTTTCGTAGGTGTGTTAGGATGAAGGAAATTAAGGGTATTATATACCTTTTTTTCTTGCTCAGAATCTGAGTGAGTGTATACATCTAATGTAGTTGTGATATTGTTGTGTCCTACTCTTTTTGAAATAACATTAGCCTTTAAACCACTGTTAAATAACAATGTTATGTGACTATGTCTAAATTCATGTTGAGTAATACATTTAATACCTACTTTATCACACGCTGCTTTCTTTCTTCTGTCAATAGTTGTTGGAGATAATGGCTTATGTCCACCAAATATAAACAGATTACTTACATCTTCGTTATCATCTTTAATATATTCGTATTTAAGATTAAGTAAATCGTTAAATAATTTATCATCTAAGACTACTTTTCTTATGCTTGAATATGTCTTAGGTGTTCCTAAAGACCTTTTTCCTTTTCTTTCGATACTTTTATTAATGTCTACGTATTTATCTTTTAAATCACTAAACTTTAATGCCATTGCTTCACTGGGTCTTAAACCACCGTAGAACAAAAGCGAAAAGTATTGTATGTATATATTATCATCTAATCCTCTAATAAAAATATTAAATTCTTCTAAAGTATAGGTTTCGTGCTCTACTACTTCATTTTTTCTTTTGAAGTTTCCTAATTCTCTTAAAGGGTTCTTATCAATTACTTCCATATTGGCACAAAAATCAAGAAAATTAGTAAATGTAACATATAAAGTGTTATTGTACGAATTTTTAAAACCAAAACTACTTATTATATTTTTCCAATCTTGAAAATCGATTTTTTTTAACTCCCTGATGTCTTTATTTTCAAAATAAGGTAATATATACCTATTAAAGTTATACTTACGAGATGTAAGGCTTTGTGATTTCAAATTGTATTTTTCACTCTCAAGATATTTTTCATATAGTTCATTAAAAATATACAATTATATCAAGTCCTTTCTAATAGATTTCAAGCATGCTTTTGCTTGATACTTCGATTATAACACGGCTTTTTTTTATAATGATAAAAATTGCAAAAAAAATTAATATTTTCTTAAATTTACATGTTTTACATAAATTACATATTTTACATGCTTTTAGAGGTGTGTAAAACTTTTATTGTTAAACAATAATTTAAAAGAAAATGTTATTTTACATTAATTTTACATGTATTTTTGAAATTTTCACTCGTCGTATAGGCAACCCAAACAAAAAAGTGACTTTTTTGTTTGATAACAACCATTGTGTGAGCATTCCAAAAGTCAATTGCTTTCGCGACATATACTCTTATAGACAACGAAAAAAAGTCAATGTACTTCCCGTTATTTCACGGTCAATTGACTTTTTTCATTGTTCTTGAGAAGACTTACTTTATTTCTTCGAAATAAATTTGCGACATAAATACTCATCATCAAGAATAAGTGTATTGTCGCGAATTAGTTCACTTATAAATTTTTGCATAATACAATTACTGCTAAATAATAGATTTACTTCTTTAATTCCCTTTATCTCACGTTTTAAAGTAATTTTTAAATTTAAATTGTGATAATAGATATAATCTATATCATCCCTAGTAAGATTAATGTACACTTTGTTTTACTCCTTTTCTTTCACTTTCTATTTTTGGGGTTTTATATCAATAGAAAATGTTTTATACTATACTTAGTTATTTTAAGTATTCAAGAAAAGTGACTTTAGTATTATCATACACATTAATGTATTGATTGTCATAAATAAGTTGCTTGTCTTGAATTATTTTTTTGTAATAATATTGTCCTATCTCTGTATCACTATTGAGATAACTTACACTAGGTTTAATAAGGTTCATTGAAGAAAAATATCTTCTATGACTAAATAAGCGATTATCAATGTCTTTAGTCATATACTTTGATATATAACCTACTATTTTTTGGGGGTCATCTTTTATTTCTTCAATACTTGTAAAACCATCTAGCCAATATTTAATGTGTTTAAATTTTGGGTTATCTTCTTGTGTAAATAATAATTTATCATCATTTATAGAAACATTTGTGAGCAAATGATAGTGTATAGCGCCCCGTTTTTGAAATTCAGTAATACAAAGATATTTGAAATCTTTTTTTACTCTTCTAACCTTATCAGTAAAATACCTAAATCTTTTGTTTGCATCTTCTATTGAGGTTACATTATCACTAAATGTAAGTGTAATAAATGTTTTCCAAGAGCTAATATTTGCTTTAGCTAGTCGTTGACATTCTATTTTACTTCTAATTATACTACGTTGTTCTATTTTATTACTTAATTTAATTTCTTTATGATTTTCTTTTTCTTCATCAAATGAGTTTAAAATCTCCTTTGTTTTAAGTGATGTAAGATTAAAATCATCATTATCGTTACAAGTAACTTTCTTCTTATTTTCGTATAAATATACTTGCGTGTAATCGCCTACTTCTACAACTTTAATATTATAAATTGTCGGAGTTATGTGCTTACTATCAAGTAATAGGCGTGACTCTTTCAAGTCACTTTTTTTATTAGTCATATACTAATCATTGTTAATTGTATATTGTTGATTGTGTGTGTCGTGCGGATGCTACGACACAACACAACAAAACAAACTATATTACAATTAAAACAAGAATAATGTATAATCCCTTATTTCGCCCCATGAAAAAAATAACTCACACACTTGTGTGAGTTTTAAATTGCAGAAAAATCCTTAAAAATTATTTTCATTAATCAAAGGAACAATATCTATTGCCGGTTCTTCGTAAGGATGTACCTCTCTTAATTTAGATATTACTGTTTTAACTTTATCAATATCACAAACGAATTCTAGTTTTTCTTCTTCTACAAATTCTAATTTATTATTTTCACCAATATATGGATTAGCATTATCGCTTGGCATAAAAGTACCAATAGATTTTGTAGAGGAAGTACAAAACGAATAATCTCCGATTACACCAGCACCACTTTCACATACTGCATTTCTTACTTCTTCTACATTTTCAAGTGGAATTGTTACAAATATTTTAACTCTATTAACATTTATATTCATTCTAAATTATCCTCCAATCTTATATATATCTTCATTCCTTACTTATAATTTAATTATAATATAAAAGATACTTTATAAGCATTCTTGTTGATATGACTATTGTACTACAAGTAACAATGTTTTTCTATACAAAAACTTATCCCCTATTAATGAATACGTAAAATATGATAAAATTAAAATAGATTATTTGCTAAGGGAGAAATGTTATGAATATTGAATTTATAAGTGATGATTATACAAGTGATGGACTAAAATTACCTATGGTTCATTTTGAAAGTAAAGAAAAAGATATATGTGTTGTTTTTATTCATGGTATGTGTGGAACAATCGTTGATAATTATTTTGCTACTGTCTGGGGAAAATTATTATCTAGTGCAAATGTTGGTTTTATTTATGAACATAACAGAGGTCATTCTATTGAAAATGATATAGTTATGAAGGATGGCTCATTTAAAAGATGTGGCTGCATGTATGAAATATTTGAGGATTGTATATATGATATAGATTTAGCAATACAAACTGCTAAAGATAAAGGATATAAAAGAATTATCTTATTGGGACATAGCTATGGGTGTAATAAAATAATTTATTATTTTTATAAAAAGCAGCCTGATATTTTAGGAATGATACTCGCAAGTGCCCCTGATATGATTGGCTCACACTTATCTATTCAAGCAAATGACTATGAAGAGTTGTTGAATGAAGCTAAGAGGAATATAGATAATGGTGAACCGACAAAGTTAATTCATAAAATGATTGAAGATTATATGTATATGAGTTCCCAAACTTATTATAATTGGTATCATGATGGTTCAGAGCTTAACAACCTGCCTGTTATCTCTAATCCAGAGCATTGGGTTCAATTTGAAACAATTGATGTTCCAATTCTTACTTTTTCGGGTTCTAATGAAGAAGATCATTATTTACATTTAGATTTATTAAAAGATAAAGCAACAAATTGTAAAAATTTTGAATATAAAATAATAGAAAATACAGGACATACTTATAAAACTAAAGAATTAGAAATTGGCAATCTAATTTTAGATTGGATAACGAGGAATTTTTATAATTGATAAAAAAATAACAACTTAAAAACTTTGGACAAAAAAATAGATATTTATTTTGTATCTATTTTAATTTTTGATCTACTATACTAAAGTTTGGTATTTCCCCTGCTCTTGCCTCAGCATTAAATGTTGGAGGAAGCAAACTAGAAACAGACTCTCCTTTTATTGCTAATCCACCTTTATAAATATGTTGAGATTGTGAATCAGTTTCATCATCCATACTTTGTTCAACATATACACAATCAACACTGTTATCTTTACATTTATATGTGCCATTTACTACAAAGTATTTAGTTTGTATGTCTTCTTTATAATGTCCTAAATAAGTTATGTCTGTTATATTCCAAAACTCTGTATTGCTTTCATCATAAAGACCATTTACTTTAGAATACTCTTTTAATAAGGATATGATTTCATCGCTTGTTAGTTCATCATTTTGATTTTCTGCCGCTGTAGTTTTGGTCGTAGTAGTTGTTGTTGTATTTGTTGAAGAAGGTTGTTGTTCTTCGTTTTTTTCTAATACAAGCTTATCTATAAGAATGTAGCCTATTAAAAGTACTATTATGATTGATAATATAATAACTAATACTCCTGATTTATTTTTTTGTTTTAACACACTTTCTTGATTATTTAATTCGTTCATTATATCTACCTCTATTTTTTAATATGTTATCATTTTTTATTTATTAAATCAACGAAGAAAAAATTTTTTTGCAATTCACTGCACTTATTTGTCAAGTATTGCATCAATTGGTTTAATATGTGTTAGTCTACTCAAACAAACACTTGTTAAAAGAAGTGAGCCAATCATAACGGAAATAAAAGTTATTAATGCTGTTTCCGGTTCAATAACAATATAATTAATATTTAAAAGACTTGTATAATTAAAAGTTCTATTAACAAGTTTAGTTACAGGAAGCCAAATTATTATAGATATAATGGTGGATAATACCCCTATTATTAAACTTTCATAACTAAATATTTTTCCTACATCTTTATGGCTTGTTCCTATTGCTCTTAAAATCCCTATTTTCTTTTTAGAGTAAGTAATTGTCGTTGCAATAAAATTATAAAATAAAAGTATAGCAAATAGTATAAAAACGGCTGTTATAACTGCTATGTATCCTTTACCATGTTCATAAAGCATTTTTATTGTTGAAATATCTCTTATAAATTTATAATCAATTGTATTAAAAACACCTACTTTTCTTTGCGTGTAATATTCACTATCTAATTCTAAGTTATCAAATATATATTTAATTTTTTCTTTACTACTTTCATACAGCCTTGTTGTAATAAGAATTTTGTTATAATCTTTGAAGTATTCTAATAATTGCTGACTTACGTACAGCTTATTTCCAGGAACTATTCCAATAATTTTTACGTCTTTGCTTGGCAATTTATCTAGTCTTTCTGTATAAAATTTTTTTTCAATAAATCTATTTTTATTTAAATATTCTATCGTATAAGCATTAACACTTTCTTCATAAGTATATTTTGGATGTTCCTTATAAAATTTCTCTAAACCACTTTTATAATCAGTGCTATAAACCTCTAAAGCACTAATAGGTACGATTATTTCATTTTCTTTTAAAGAATCTATTATTTTAGTGCCTTCTTTAGTTAAAACAGTTAAAGCCCCATTCATAATTTCTTTTTGATAGTTATGAAGATATGTTATATCACCAAATTCCCGAGTAACAAATTCAAAGTCTTTAAGAATTTCATTATAATCAACAGTCAAATTAATCTCTTTTATAAAATCTTTTGTTACATAAAAATATTCATCATGACCATCAATATAATTATTAAAATAATCTTTATAATTATCATTGTTAATGTTTTCTTTATCTTTAAATTCATCAAGAGTATGATCATTTAATTTAATATATCCGGTGATAATTACAGTTGTGTTACCTAATTTAACTTCTTTTTTATCATTAATTAAATCATTTAAATTTTCTGGCTGATAATTTCCATTATTGGAATCTATAATACCATATTTAACTATAAATTCGGCTTCTCTTTGGCTTATGACAATTTCTTTTTTGGTATTTGGTTTACTCCCAACAAGATCTGTTAAAACAGTGTCATCATCTACTGATACAAATGCTGATGATCTTGATGTATAGTACTCATTTATAGGTTGCGCGCTGTTGGTTTTAAATGTTAGATAATCACTTCCATCTTTAAGCATGTAAACACGATTTAATTTATGCTTTGTTGCACGCTCTAATTCTTTTACATCATTTTCATCTAAAATTAAATCTTTACAATATATTTCGCCACTTTCGAAAGCACATGATTGTTTTCCTATATTAAAATAGAATTCATTATTTCTATGCATTGTATCACTAGCAAGTGAGGATGCTTTAAAAAGGTAGACATTAAAAGCAAATTCCATGAAGAAAAAGGCAAAACTTAGTAATATTATTGTAAAAAAAAATTTTCCCATTTTAGCTTTGATATTTCCAAGAGTCAGCTTCAATATGTTTTTTTTGGAAATATGAAATTGTTTTAAAATAATTTCTTTTTTATTTTCTTCTTTATTCTTTCTTTTTGTTTCTTTAATGATATTTCCGTCACTTATTTCAATTATAATATCACCATAACTCTTAGCCATTTCCCTATCATGAGATACTACAAGAACAGTTCTATCCTTACTAATACTTTTTAAAATCTCAAATATTTGTTTACTTGACTTGGAATCTAAGTTTCCTGTTGGTTCGTCAGCAAGAATAAGTGAGGGATTTTTAACTAAAGCACGAGCAATTGCTACTCTTTGTTTTTGACCGCCAGAAAGTTCATTAATTTTTCTTTTTTCTAAACATGCAAGTCCTAAACTATTAAGTGTATCACTTACTAATTTGGGATCATTTTTTCCTTGTAGTTCTAAAGATAAGTTAACATTTTCGAAGACATTGTAATCTTCAATGATATTATAATCTTGAAAGACAAAACCAAGAAATGAATTTCTAAACTTATCTAAATCACGTTCGTTTAACTTAGTTATATCAATGTTATCGATAATAATATTACCCGAATCAATTTTATCAAGACCACCTATACAATTTAAAAGTGTTGATTTTCCTGATCCTGATGTACCAACAATAAATACTAGGCCTTTTGAAGGAATAGATGTCGATATATTATTTAAAGCAATTGTATCTTCTGTCTTTTTAGCTTTATATACTTTTCTAACATTTTTTATTTCTATCATTTTATCAATTCCTAACATTTACTACTCTACTTATCTTTATAATACAATTATATATTTTAATATTCAAGGAAAATTTTATCTTTTGACAAAAATAAGCTGCTATGTTATCATAAAAAGAAATTAAAAAAAGGAGGAATAATATGCCTGATAATTGGTTTACTAATGCGATTTTAGATCTTTCCAGAATTCAAGGCGTTAGCATTGATTTAACAAGACCAAATGATGTGGCTGAGTTTTTAATGCCTACTGCTGATATACCTGATGAAACAAAGATTTGTTTATTTGATTTATTAAGCTATTTAACTTCTGATGGAAGACAAACTTTGATGTTAGGTGTATCTATGCACATGCCATATTTTGCAAGTAAAGCGGCATTAAATAATACAGGAAAAGCACTTGCTCGTTTAGAGCTTAGTCTTTTAAATTGTGAGGATGCTGAAATAATTCATTATATGAAGCATAATATTTTTGAAGAAATGGATATGACTTACAGAAGTGCACTGCAAAAACGTACAGGTTATGCTCCTGTACCAACAACCTTATTAGGAATTCCCATCGAAGATTATGTTTTAGATCCGGAAAATGAAATTGTAAAATATGTACATTCTTTATTTAAAGATAAAAATATTTCAGATGTTCAAGTGCTAGGTGAAAGTGTTAATCCATGGCAAATAAAAAAGCCCGATGGAAACGGGCAAAATTTAAAATAAAAATACTAGTAACATTTTTAGAGCAATTAAGATAAGAATAATTCCCCCTGCTTTTTGCGGAGATGAGTTTATCTTATCTTTTATTTTGCTTGCGAATATCACCGCGAGTGCTGAAAGAATAAATGTCGTTGTTCCAATTAATAAAGCTGGCATTAAAATGCTTTCAACCATAAAAGGAAAAGTTAGACCAACAGCTAGTGCATCAATGGATGTTCCGATAGCCAAAGGAAGCATTGTTTTAAAATCTAATAATTCATTTCCTTCAGGTGTTTCTTCCCTATACATATTAATTCCAATTATGAAAAGAATAATAAAGCCTATTAAATGGCTATAACGAATTAAATAAATACTTAAACTACTTGAAAAAATATACCCGAGGCATGGCATAACTCCTTGAAAAAGTCCAAAATAGAAGCCAACTATTAGAGGATGATAAAATAAAACGTTGTTTATACTAATGCCTTTTGAAAAAGCAACAGCAAAGGCATCACAGGATAAAGAAACACCTATTATAAATATCTCAATTAATGTCATTTAGCACCACATAGTTAACAAGTATCGAAAACTGTTCTGTATTTTTTATGCCAAATTGGTTATAACTATAGATAAAGTTAAGCCCCTTTTCAAGAACAAAAAAATTATCATTATTTATATTTAAAACAAGATCAATCATTTCATCATTTATTTTATATTCTTTTAAAGTTCTTTTTAATTCTTTTTTTAAAAACTCTAATAGATTATCTTTTTCCCTTGTAAAGTGTGTTATATCTATTAAAGTATCATTTAAGGTATGATAGTATTTATCTTCTCTTATTTCATAGTCTGTATAATTATAGATTAATATTATGTGTATATCTTCATAATTTAAATATTTATTTTTCTCTATTTTACTTATAAATTTTGGGTTTTTGGGTGTTATTTTATCGACTATACTTTTAAACTCATGTTTTTTTAAATTTAAATAATCTTCTACTAGCGATGCTACTGCGTTCTCTTCTTTCATCTTCCTCACCTATAAAATAGTATGATTTTTTTGCATTTTAATGCATAGAAAAAAGAGTCATTCTGAACTCTTTAAATTTTTATAAGCTCGTATTCTCTTGAACCAATATTTAATTTTTCAGCTGCTTCTAGTATAAGTGTTCCTTTTCTTGATTCTATTCTTTCAATTAAATGATCTTTTCCGGGATCAGTAGAATTATATATTAAATCTATACAAGCTTGATCTACCGCTAGTGGATCTGTTGAGGCAAGAATACCAATATCAGACATACATGGATCTTCTGCTATATAGCAACAATCACAGTCAACTGACATATTAGACATAACATTTATATAAACGATATTTCCTTTAAATTTATTATGGATAGTAGAGGCAGCATCAGCCATTGATTCAATAAAGTTTTCTTGTTTTACTTTAAAGAAGTCGGCTTCACTTCCATCTTCATCGCCAACACAATGAATGTAGGCTTTCCCCTTGCTTGAAGCAAATCCGATGGATAACTGTTTTAGTGCTCCACCAAAACCACCCATTGGATGTCCTTTAAAATGGGATAATACTAAAATCGAATCATATTTATCAATATTTGCTCCTACATAGTTTTTGGTTAAATGAAGCCCTTTTTCAATTGGTATAACTTTATCAGGACCAACCGAGTCTAATATATCTATTTTGAATACTTTACTCCAACCATGTTCTTTCATTAGTTGCTCGTGCTTTTCTGTTGTATTTCTTGCTCCTTCATAAGCTGTATTGCATTCAACAACTGTTCCATTAACATGATTTATAAGCTCTTCAACATATTCGGGTTTTAAAAAGTTCTGATTTCCTTTTTCACCAGAATGAACTTTTACAGCAACATTTCCTTTTAATTTAACATTCAATGCATCAAATATTTTAACTAAACCATTTGATGATAAATCATTAGTAAATAGTACTTTTTCCATGATTGCTCTCCTTATCTATAAGAATAATATAACAATTTTAATTTATATTGTCTATAGACTTTTTACATAAAAATAAGTATTTATGTATACAATATTAATGAGGATGATATAATGAAATTATTAAAAAAAGGAGTTTATTTATTTACTCCATTAATTTTAGGGGCATTTGTTGCCTTTCTGATACGCGATTATATAGATTACGATTACTTAATTAAACCACTTTTTGCCCCTCCATCATGGATATTTCCTGTTATGTGGACAATTATCTATTTTCTTATGGGACTTTCCTACTTACTTTACAAAGAATATGGTCCGGTAAAAAGTATTGCTCCAACTTATTATACTCAATTATCTTTAAACTTAATTTGGCCGATAATATTTTTTATTCTTAAATTTAGATTTATTGGAACAATTGAGATTATTTGTCTAACCTTATCTGTTTTAATACTTCTTTATGAATTATTTAAATATTATAAAACTAGTTTTTTTATAAACATTCCCTATTTCATTTGGTGTATTTTTGCAGCGTACCTAACATTCAGTATATACTTATTAAATTAGTCCTTTAATGGACTTTTTTTATGAAAAAAAGAGTTTTATTTTAACTCTTCTTCCATTTTATAAATATGCCAAATATCTTCTTTATAAGATTTTATTAAATAAGTTTCATAGTTATATATATGATTACTTTGCATAGCTTGATAAGCTACATCTCCTGTTTTAAAAGAAAATTTAATGTAGAGTACTTCATAACTATTTGTTTCTTCTTTTATTTTATTTTCTAATTCTTTTGTTTCCTCAGATCCATACTCAATAGTTAAAAGCGAGGCATGATAAAATGTATCTTTATCTGTAAATATTTTCTTTATATAATCAAAACCACTTTCAATAACTAACTCATCATGAGAATGTGTTTTATATATCGTTGTTTCTAATTTTGATATACTATTTCCATTCGCTGATTTACAGGCCGTAAGAAATAAGAGAATGGCAGCAATCAATAGTACTTTCTTCATATTATCACCTAATATCTATAAAGATTATAACATATATTTGCTCTTATAAATAGTTTGTTAGAATAATTTCGACAACATCACTTAAAATAGACTTTATTTTTGGATCAATATTCTTTAGATGACTTATTGTTTTTAAAAGTTTACGAAAATTTAAAAATTCATTTAATGTTTTATAGCCTTGATGTTCTAAGTCACGAAAAATAGCATTAACAATTTTTTCTTGTTCTTCATAACTTATTGATGCTATATAAGTATTTAACTTTTCTTCTATTTGGATAGATTTCTTATCCTGTTTTCCTTGCACAAAGTGATTTCCTTCAATTACCCAAGAAGCAGAAGCATGAGCAAAGATATTTTTATTAGTAGTCTTAATCACTTTATAAGAATCATTATAAAGAAGAGTACCAACAAGACTGTGAGTTGGTATAATATGAATGTATCGATCCTTAATATTAAGATATCTTTTGGAAGAAAATTCTTCTTTTCTAAGCCCTGGTCCATCATTTGAATAAACACATTTTATTTTATTTTTTAGATAAAATTTAATATACATCGAAGCAACTAAAGCAAGATTGCCACCTTTAGAGTGTCCCCCTAAAATAATAGTTCCATCAAAAACGGATACTACTTCATTTATATAATTAATTGCATACTTTTGAGCATCAACAGGAAACTTAAAAGAAAGATAGGCATCTTCTTTCCACCCCGATATTAATTCATCAGTTCCTTCAAAGCCAATATACTTTAATTTTTTATCTATTTTAAAAGTCATAGCCGAAAATTGGGAATCTAAACTTGTTATATAACGATAATTAGATAGTAAAATATTTTTATATCTTTCGGACTTTATAACAAGACCTAATAATTTATAGGCATCTTTTTGTGCAATACCAAGTCTCGCTATGTCTCTACGTTTATAAGTGCTTAAATAAATATCGCCAGCATCTTTTAAAGTAATTGAAACTTTATTATTTGGAACAATATTAGTAAAATCTAAATATGTTAAATTGGACAAAATTAAATTATCAACTTCATTAAATGGCTCATCGGAAAATGAGGCTTGAAAATTTGTAACATATTCGAACATATTCATAAATTCACTTCCTATTTTTTCTTTTTATATTCCTTTATTTTTATTTTATACTTTTCTCGAAACTTCTTTTCCTGTGCCTTCCATTTATCTTGATTTTTCTTTACTTTTTCATTTATTTTTTTTATATTAATTACAAAATTTGGATAAGCATTTATTATACGACGGTAGAATATAGAATTAACAGTTAACCATTTATTAATTGATTTTTTAATTGCTTCAGTGTTATCCTTGTTTGAAAACTTAATGCAATTGCCAAGTTTATTTAAGATGATGAATGTAAATAAGTTATCCAAAACATAAATTAGGAAAATAACTAATGCTAAAATAATTTTATAATTATAAGAAATTCTTGCAACAAAATTAACTATGATTGGATGAATTATATAAACAACTGTACAACCTAGTATCCCAAAAGGAATCATTGTCTCCAAACAGATTCGCCCATTAAGATTAAATTTTTTATTAGAGTAATCCCACCATCTTGCTTTAAATATTTTTTCCATAAAAAAGCTTGTTAAATATTCAATGACAGAGCAAACCAATATTGATTTTAAAAATATTGATAAAATGTCTCCTTTAATATTACCTATTAATAAAACGATTAAAAGAACTCCGTAACCATATATGGGACATATTGGTCCAACTAAAAAACCACGATTGATAAACCTCTTTTTTTCAATTAATTTGCATGTTACTTCCATTAACCATCCTAAAAATGAGTATATTATAAAATACAAAAAATATTCCACGATTAAATGCATTTGACTCACCTACATTTATATTAACAAATTATAATATAAATTTAAAGAAGAAAGAAAAAGATATCGACATGATATCTTATTTTGACAAAATTTCACAAATTAAGCTTGTTATCTCCGTTGAATTATCAAGTGGTAATCCTTCAATTAAACGTGCTTGAGCATAAAGAATTTTCGTATATTTTTTTAACTCTTCTTTATCACTTTTATACATTTTTTCTAATTTTTTAACAATTTCGTGATTTTCATTTATTTCAAGTACTTTTTCGGCATTTAATGTTTCATCAGTTGGCATGGCATTAATTACTTTTTCCATCTCGATTGTTACATTACCTTTACTTGATAAGCATACAGGATGTTTCTTTAATTTATTAGTAAATCTAATTTCTGATACTTCTGGAATTGCTTCTTGCATTAACTTAAACATATCTTTAGAGTTCTCATTATGCGTTGCAAGTTGCTCTTTTTCGGCATCAGTAGATAAATCGGTTTCACTAGTAGAGACATTAACAAATTTTTTCTCATTATAATTCATTAGTGTTTGTAAGACAAATTCATCCATATAATCAGTACAATATAGTACTTCTATATCTTTTTCTTTATAACTTTCAATAATTGGTAAATTATCTATTTTATCAATTGTTTCGCCACAGCAATAATAGATTGAATCAGCATCTTTATTATTTTCGGTATATTCTGCTAATGTTACTAACTTTTTCGTTTTAGATGATGTGAACATTAATAAATCTTTTAATTTGTCTTTATTCATTCCAAAATTGTCATAAACACCAAATTTAATATTGGAACCAAATGTATTAAAGAACTTTTCATAATTTTCTCTTTCGTTCTTTAACATATCTGATAATTCTTTCGTTATTTTAGTTTCAATTGATTTAGCTATATTTTTAAGTGTTTTATCTTGTTGTAATATCTCGCGAGAAATATTAAGTGATAAATCTTCTGAATCGACAACTCCTTTAACAAAGTTATAATAGTCTGGTAAAAGATCAGCACACTTTTCCATAATTAGTACGCCACTTGAATATAGTTGTAATCCTTTTTCATAATTCTTGGTATAAAAGTCATATGCTGGATGAGAAGGAATGAATAAAAGCGAATTATAACTTACTAGACCTTCTGTACTGTTATGAATTACTTTAAGAGGGGCTTCATAGTCAAAGAATTTATCAGAATAGAAAGTATTATAATCACTTTCTTTTATTTTTGATTTATTTCTTTTCCATAAGGGAACCATATCATTAAGAGTTGTTTCTTTTATGTGTTCTTCGTACTCTGTTTCACTACCCTTTTTAAGTTCCCTTTTTTTCATATTCATAACAATTGGATATGTTATATAATCCGAATATTTTTTAACAATTGATTCAATTTTATGATCATGTAATAATTCATCAAAATCATAATCATCTGTCGAAGTTTTAATTGTTAAAACAATTTCAGTACCTGATTCATCTTTTTTTGCATCACTTATTTCATAGCCATCAATACCACTTGATTTCCAGATGTAAGCATTCTTTTCTCCGTAAGCTTTACTTGTTACTTCAATTTTATCGGCAACCATAAATGCTGAATAGAATCCTACTCCGAACTGACCAATTATATCAATGTCTTTTTTATGGGCGTTTTCTTCTTTAAAAGCACTAGAACCAGACTTAGCTATTGTTCCAAGATTGGTTTCCAATTCTTCTTTAGTCATACCGATACCATTATCTTTAATAGTAAGTGTACGTTTTTCTTCATCAACTGCTAACTCAATTTTAAATTTTTTCTTGTCGACTTTTATCTTATCATCAGTTAGTGATTTATAATATAACTTATCTATTGCATCACTGGCATTAGATATTAACTCCCTTAAAAATATTTCTTTATTTGTATAAATTGAATTTATCATTAAATCCATTAGTTTTTTAGACTCTGCTTTAAATTGTTTTTTTGCCATTATTAGCATCTCCTTTTATTTGGTTACATTTTATTTATACCACCAAACATTAGCACTGTCAATATTAAAGTGCTAATTAATTTTAAGAAAAAAATACCCATTGGTATTTAATTTAAATTTTCTTTAATTAACTCAATAACTTTTTTTCTTAAGAATTGGTTAGCTTCTTCTAAATCCATATCAGCTATTTTAAAGGGTTTGCCAATTCTTATAGTAAGGTCATTACTTCTAAATTTATAATTTCCTGTTATTCCGATAGGAATTAAATAGGCATCTTTCTTTTTAGCCATTGATACAGCGCCAAATTTAAATTCCAGAATATAGGAATCATAATACTCACTTTCTGTAATTATATTTTGTTTAACAAGAGAGATTAAATATTTATCGGGATCAAGAATATTATTTTTAAAATCTTCTAAGGTAATTAACTCACTATTTAATAAATTAATCATTTTATCTATTTGAGACTTTTTTACATACTTCATCCTTTTTATAAACTCTTTTAAATCTGTCTTTATTCCATACTCTTTATATAAAAAAATGGCAAAAGATTCTTTTACTGAATTTCTAGTTCCTTCAGGAAAAATTCCTATGGGTGATGATGAATTTAAGACTTCAAGTGCACTTTTTTTAGATTTTTCATCATGTTTACTTCTATCAACTGATATACAGCCAACAGACTTAAAAAACCACGAAGTTTTTAGAGAATCAAAATATTCTTTTTTAGCCATGAAAGTAATAAATTCTTTTGTCGAAATAATGATATTACATTGATCAAACAAATGAATGTGATTACCAACAATTACTTTAGCTCCACTTACTTTTAAATTGTCTTTGCCAATTATTTTAGGATTATAGTAAAATTTATAAATTGGACTTAAGAGGAATGAACAAAAAGAATAAAAGAAGGTCTTTTTACTCATCATTATCGCTTCCAATGTCACTTTGTAATTTTTTAAAATCAACTTTTCCTAGTTTTGTCTTTGGTAATTGCTTCCTAAAAACAAAATCTACTGGTACCATGTAACGTGCTAAATTTTTCTTGCAATAATTCTTTAAATCATTTTTTACAAGTAAACTATAACGTCCTTCTTTTAAAACAACATAAGCTTTTGCAACATTACCTTTATAAGTATGCGGTACTCCAACTACTGTACATTGCAAAACATCTGGGTGGTTTTCTATAACTTCTTCAATATGTGATGGGTATACATTATATCCACTTGTAATAATCATTCTTTTTTCTCTTCCTTGATAGAATATAAATCCATCTTCGTCCATATAACCTAAATCACCTGTATGAAGCCAAATATGTCCATCTTCATGTATTTGAAGGGATGAATTTGTTTCTGTTTCGTCATTTAAATAGCCCATCATTAAAGCTTTAGAATGAACAACGATCTCGCCAGTTTCACCAAATTTTAAAGTTTTTCTTGTAGCTGAGTCAATAATCTTAACATGATTTGAGGGAAAAGGTATCCCAACTGAACCTGGCTTATTTACATCATCATAAGCAAGAGTCACCGCAGCTAAAGCTTCAGATAAACCATATCCTTGCGTTATATGAGCGCTGCTATTATGTTCACTCAAGTACTCATTTACTTTATTTTCTAATTTATTAGATAAAATATCGCCACCACTGATGATATATTTTAAATTGGACAAATCTAATTTCTTGACATTTTTATTAGATACTAGAGCCTCAAATAATGTTGGTACTCCAAGAACACAAGTCGGCTTTGTTTTTTTTAATAAAACATCAAATTTTTTTGCATCAAATTTGGGTACAAGTATTGTATAACAACCTAAAGTTAAAGGCGTATGCATACAAACTGACAGACCAAATCCATGAAAATTAGGCATTATACCTAAACAACAATCTCCAGGCCTTAACTTCTTTAAACAAATTTTTTCTTGTTTGCTACCTAGAATAAATGCCCTGTTTTGTAAAACAACGTTTTTTTGTTTGCCACTTGTTCCACCACTATGTAAAATAACGGCAGGAGTATTAGCCCCAAAACGTTTTGTTAGTTCGAAAGTTTTATCATAATACTTACTAATAAATCTATTTAATTTAAGATAATAATCATTAAATGGCACTTTTTTATATTTACCTCGTCTTTTAAATTTATAGCCAACATTTTTTATTTTTGGTAATGAATCTGCAGGAGATACAAGTAAAACTTTTTCTACTAAAGTTTCTTCAATAATGTTTTCAATTTTATCAAAAAACATGTCGGTAAACAAAATTAATCTTGATTTAGTAGATTCAATACTTTGTTTTATCTCTTCTTCGGCAGATAGTGGATGAAGCATGTTAGCAATTGCACCAATTTTATTTAAAGCATATAAAGCATATAAGACCTCTGGCATATTTGGTAAACAAATAGTTACGATGTCTCCTTTTTTTATACCATAAGAATAAAATGCATTTGCTAAAACATCTATTTTCTTTTGCAAATCTTTATAATATATTTTCTTGCCTTCGTAGGAAATAGCTATATTATTTGGATACTTGTAAGCACTAATCTTTACTTGATCATACATCGAAATATTAGGAATTTTAATATTAAGTTCCTCTTCTTTATAATATTTACTCCAAGGTTCCTCTAATTTTCGTTTCATTCTAAATATCTCAAATATCGACATTTTATCCCTCTAATCTTTCTTTTATGATACTTCTTAGATTGTCATTCTCTTCACTTAAATTATTATTAATGCTTATTTGTTTTAAGAACTCAATTGAAATGCTTTTATGAAACATTTTATATTTTCCTTTGATTACAAATGGTGTTATTTTAGAATTTGTCTCATAAGACATCTTTACAGCGCCAATTTTAAAGGGCATTAATCCTCTATTTTTTTCAGTAGTTCCTTCAGGAAAAACTAAAACTAATGCTTCATTATTTAAATATTCATAAGCATACTTTAAAGCATTCTTATCATGAACACTTCTATCAACTGGTATTAGCCCCATATGGGCAAATATAAGACTTTGAGGAAATTTCCATAGTTCTTTTTTAGCTAAAAAATGAATACTTCTTTTAGTACAAGACATTAAAAGAAGACAATCTAATATACTTGTATGATTTCCTGCTAATATAAGTCTTTTATCCGTAATGTTATCAAGACCTTTTATTTTAGGACGATAAAGAATTTTAAAGATAATTCTTATAATTGGTCTTATAATCCTGTAAAGAATCTTATTATCACTCATAAAATATCCTCTGTTCAATTATAACATAACTACTTAGTATATTATTTATATATTTTTATAAGTAGTTTTTATGAATATAAAATAATCTGCAAAACTACAGATTATTTATCAATTTCTTCTTTAAGAAGCTTTATAAAGTTTTCTTGATTACTAACATATTTTTGGGGTTTAAATTTTTTAATCTTTGCAACTACACTATCGAGATTTTCTCCCTCTTTAAATTCAAGTATGTAACCTAAATCAGCAAATATTGAAACGATTTCCATTTGATGATTATTAATGTGCTCCTTGTATTTCTCCAGTCGTGCACAAGCAATTACTTTTTTATTATGTTGTATGGGCGTTATAATACTTCCCGTTCCACCATGAGTAATAATAAAGTCACTTTTCTCAATTAATTTAGCCATTTCATCATAATTAATAAATTTAAGAATTTTCATCTTTTTCGATTTGTAATTACATGAACCACCAGCTTGAACAATAATTTCATCATCGATGTTAGAGTTTTCGATTGCATCAAGTAGTCGATAAAATTTTTGGCTTTGTGTGCCAAGTGTTACTAAAATCATTAATACATCCCTCCAAAATATTTTGCTTTAGGATAGAATTCAAGCATTGATTCCCACTGAACAATAAATGTTGTTGCTACAGGATAACAAAGAGCTCCCGCAAGGGTTTTTCCATTTCTTTTAGCAAATGACTCAATAAATATGACTTTTTTACCAAATATTCTTCCTAAATAACATAATGGTACTGCTGTATTTGCTCCCGTTGTTACGATAACATCAGGTCTAAAACTGAAGAAAGTAAAAATCGAATGAAAAGCATTTAAAACATTTATAATAAAATACTTTAAGAAATTCTTTTTATTACAGTAAATATAGTATTTAACATTATATTTTGTTTTTAGATTATCAGTGACACTGGACTTTTCTGTTATGAGTAAATAATTATAGTCATTAAATATGCTACTAACTTGAAGTAACTGAGTTAAGTGCCCGCCAATACTTGAGACAAATATGACTTTTTTCTTTTTGGTTTTCTTTTCTTCTTTAATTCTTTTTCTTTTACGATGTATAGATATAACAATTAGAACTAAAAGTGCACCAATTATCGCTCCACTTGTATCAATAAGTGAATCACTAAATTGCCCTGTACGTCCTGCGACAAAAGTCTGATGATATTCATCAAATAAGGCATACATAAATGATACCAATATCGTGATGATATAAGATACAGATAATTTAATTTTAAATCTGCTTAAAAATATCATTACAAGTATAGCTAGTATGAAGAAAACAGTAGCATGAGCACATTTACGCATAACGGGATTTATTTTTTCCACAAATGCTTTTTTGGATTTCTCGGATGGATGTTTATCTGTTAATCCGACTTTATTTGTAATACTAAGGACATAATCAACTATTTCATCAAGCGATGTTTGACTCTTAACGTTAGATTCTATTCCGTTCATATTCGATAAAGTAAATATTATAAACATCCAAGAAATAATAAATAAGAAAGGCAAGAATTTTCTTCTTTTCTTCTTTTCGACATTATCAATAAATTGTTCAATAGTCTTAAGCATTTCATAATTATGATCTAATGGAGATGGTTTAAATTTCTTTATAGCTTTTATAGCTTTATTTAAATTATTTAAATCTCTTAAGTATATTACATGTCCATCATGTTCAAATCTTTCGGCTATCTCTATTTGGTGATCATTATTGTGTTCTCCATATTTACTTTGTCTTGGTACAACAATTATTTTTTTATTATTTTCTAGTGCTGTAAGGATGGAACCTGCTCCAGCATGCGATATAACAAAATCAGATTCGGCCACTAAATCGGTCATAGTTTTTGTATCAACATAATCAAACATTTCCATATTTTTACTTTTATAGGTTTTATAGGTAAATCCTGCTTGAACTAGGACTTTATCTTTTATATTGCCGTTTTCTATATTTTTATCTATTGCTTTTAAAAGTCTATCAAAGCTTTTATCTTGGGTTCCAAGTGTTACTAAAATCATTAGTAGATCCATCCTTTATAGATAGCTTTGGGATATAACTTTAACATAGATTCCCATTGAACTAAGAAAAGGTCGGCAATATGATAAAGAAGACGTCCTGTGATAGTTTTCGAATTAATATTAGCAATAGTTTCAATATAGATTACTTTTTTACCAAATATTTTGGCAATACAACAAATTGGTCCAGCAGTATGTGTTCCGGTTGTTACAATAACATCTGGTCTTATTTTAATAAAATAGAAAAGTGATATAAAACAATTTATAAATAATTTAAAAGGATAACTTATTGGATGGTCTTTTGTTCCATACAAAAGATAGAAGACTTTATCTTTAAATTCTTCACGTAAATAGAGATTTGTTTTCTGTTTTTCTGTTGCAACATATGTATCATATTTTTTAAATAATGGTCTTAGTCGCATTAATTCATGAAAGTGCCCGCCAGTACTAGAAATAAATAATACTCTTTTTTGTTGTCTCATAAAGTCCTCCTTATAAATTATTAATTTTATCCTTTATCTTTTTGTTATAGTTTTCTAACTCATCAAATTTATGGGGATGTTTTTTTAAATTAAGTATAGCTGATTTAATATCCTCTACTCCCTTTATTTCTTTATCAACATATTTTTCTAAAGCTTTAGGCATAATTACATCAAGTCCCAGTGACTTTGCTTCTAAGAATACCATGCCTTGTCCTTCGTATCTGCTCATTAAAATGAAGGCATCCATATTATTCATCAAGGGATATGGATTATCCAAAAATCCTGTTAAAGTTACCAAATTTTCTAACTTCAATTCTTTTATTAAGGATTCAATGTGTGTTTTTTCGCTGCCATCACCTATTATATAAAAATGATGATTAGTTAATTCATCCTTAATTGAATTGATGAAATTAACTAAGATGTCAAAACCTTTTTGATGCACTATTCTACCTGTTGAGCAAATATTTATTTTATTTTCATCGATTTTAATATTGGATTTTGCTTTTATTTTTTCTTTAATTTCTTTAGTATCTATAAAATTAGGAATAACTAAAGTTTCTTTATCTTTTACCTTATTTAATCTTATAAAAGAATCTAAAGCTCCCGTTGAAACTCCAACGAACTTATTAAAATATTTATATTTACTTTTGAACATAATGTGTAGAACGCGATAAAGTATCTCTTCTTTAATCTTGATTTCTACATCATTATGAACCCACATAATTTTAGTTGATGCTTCCGTTTTGATAGCAGCAATAGCAGTCTCGTTTGAATATGAATTAAAGTCAATCACGATATCGTATTTTTTATCTATTTTTGGGCTATAAAATAGACTTAGTAAAGATATTGGAAGTAGCTTAGTTATATATGGCAATGGATCCAGATATTTTATATTTATTTTTTTGTTTATGTCGTTTATGAAGACATTTTCTTTGCTAATTAAATATAAATCTACTTCGTATTTTGAAGTATCTATATTATTAACAAGATTTACACAAGATTTCTGTATACCACCAATATTTAAATCCACTTGAAATATCGCGACTTTTTTCATATTATTCACCCAATATAATTATAAACTAAATAGGCAAAAAATAAAAGAGTAGCAACCTACTCTTTTTAAATAAACATTCTAATTATAATGCGCTTAGTCTTTTATATTTCATACCTTGAATTTTTCTCTTAGCGGCATTAACTGTTCCATAGTTTGGATACATTACATAGTCTTTTGTTTTGCCAAAGAAAATATAATCTTGTCCTCCAGAGCCAGTCACTGATTGAGTTTTTATTACCCAGTTAGGATTTTCAATCAATTCTTGGACACTTGAAGTTACTAAATCTGCAGGTATTGTTGTTGTATAAAAACCACTTACAGCTGATAAAACACTTGGAAATCTTGTGGCCATAGCTGGAGATTTCATCTTATTTAAAATAGCAGTCATTATTTTAGCATTATTCTTTTGTCGTTGATTATCTCCTGATTTAAATGCTAATCTCTCGCGTGCTACTGTTAAAGTTTGGATACCATTTAGTCCTTGGCAGCCTTTTTTGACATGAAGTTTTTCGCCTAAGGAATCATTATAAGTATCAAGTATCATAGCATGACTTGTCGTATATTCTGAATCAGAACAATATGTGATTCCACCTACGGCATCGACAAGAGCTACTAAACTTTTAGTATTAACTTTAATATAATAATCTATCTTTACGCCAAATAATTTGGCAACAGATGCCATATTCGTTTCAATACCACGAGCGCCCATATCGCTTAGTTTATCTTTCCTTCCAACACGTGCATCAGTTATATAAAAGTCTCTTGGAATAGTTGTAAGTAATATTTCATTGTTCGTTTTATTAATGGAAACTAACATATTAAAATCCATAAATGTATTAGTAAAATCATAACCGCCTAAGAAAATATTATAATATTCCCCTGGTGTTAGAGCTTGATATTCACCTTTTACACCTTCATCTAATTCTTCTTCACCTATGGCATCATTAGATAATTTAATTGCTACATTAAATTCAAAAATTACCTTTAACTCAGATACATTTATTTCCGCTTGGTTCTCTTTTAAATAAACGTATGTTGCATTGTCTAATAGCACAACATCTTGGGCAATTGCTACCTCAACCTCAGTATACTCTAAAAATGTCTTTATATCTTTTTTAGCAAGTTCTTCAAACACTTTTTCTTTTTCTGGTAAAGTATCTAAATAAGCTATATCTTTTCCTTTTAAATCTTCTTCGGTATAATCATTTTTACTTAATATCACATAAGCTGCCTTATACTCTTCCTCAGCATTACCAAAAGCATTTTTCAAAAAATTATTGGTCGTTATACCATAATACATCGTTGCTACTGATGCAATATTTAGTATAAAATACAAGATAAAACTAAATACTTTAACAAAGCCTCTTTTATTTATAAGCAAACAAAATGCAGCAATGAAGTTTACTATAAATAAGCCTTCACATATCCTTACAAATAATTTCATTGGTAGTAAATTTAAATCAAATATTATTTTTGCGGAAATGGCTGTAATTAATAAAAACACGACTGCTAAAGCAATTCTAATACTTCTTTTTAACTTCATCATTATCACCTTCTAATTTATTATAACATAACGACATATGCTATACAAGAAAAGAAAAAAGATAACTCATGTTACCTTTAAATTCTTATGGTTTTACAAGCACTGGTGTTCCCATTGTGATATATTCGGATAATTCGAAGACATCTTCATGACGCATATTACAGCATCCATGAGAACCATCATTTATATATGTATCCCCACCGAATTCCGACGTATCTCGCCAGCCATGTCTATTTTTCCAGTTGTCGCATGTATGATATTCAGCGTCATGGAATCCCTCATTATTATGAAATTTCATCATTATGTCAACTGGAGTTTTTGATCCACCATCGCCAATTAAATTACGTGCTCCAGTAATATTATGAATTTCCCATAAACCTAAATCAGTTTCTCTTGACTTCGTTGGTAATCCTGTAACAACTGGATACGTGTTTATTACTACGTTATCTTTGTAAAGTGTTACTTTTTGTAATTCGATATCAATTACTGCAATGGTTCCATTTAATTCTGCTACTTTATCTTTAGCTATATAACCAATATATTCTTCTGTTTTAACTAAGTATAGAGCTTCATCTTCTTGATATACTTCAAAACATTCAAGTTTTGGAATATCAACAGTTACTTGTTCACCTGTTTCACTTAAATAATCAGGAATAACAAGTGAAGTATCTTCTGTAGCATAAAGTATTTTCTTTATTGGACTTTTAAAGTCATAGACTTTTGATAAGGATACTTTTTCTGTTTTTACAAGTGCAGTATCTCCAAAGTAATCTATTTGAGTATAACCGTTATCTTCAACAGCAATTAAATCCGCAGTTCTTCCTTCAGGAAGATATCCAATAATTCGACCATTTTCTAAATTATCAATTACTTCAGTACGAGAGTTTGCTACAACTACATCTACTTCAATAATCTCAACTTCATCTTCATCTTTTTCTTCTTCAACATCAGGCGCTTCCATTGTTTCAATTTGATTTACAATAGGTTCACTAAATAGTTCTTCTTCAAACTCGCTTTCATAGGAAAAAGGCGTTACACTCAATTCTGTAGTTTTACCTTGTTCGTTTCCACAGCCCATTAAGCCAGTTCCTAAAATACCCATCAAGTATAAGGTTGCAAATTTTTTCTTCCATATTTTCATGTATTATACCCCTTTCCGAACTAGGTTATTATAATATATTAGTTGGGGCTTGTCAAACATAAATTTATAAAAATTTAGATGTTTTTCTTATACGATTAATTGTACTGAATATTTAAATTATTGTTGTTGCCTAATTGTCGATAATAACAGGATTATTAATTTGATATAAATCGCTTTTATAATCGATTATTTTATCTAAAGCAAGTCTGTAAACTGCAAAACATTTATTATAATTACCATTTTCTATCAATTTGCTGTTTTCCTTTAGCAACAAATAACTGGTTTTATCAAACATCCAATTTAGAGCTTGAGCATCTGCTTTGATTTCATAATCCTCTTTTGATTCGTTTTCAGAAGAAATCATACAACCACTTTTGGCACGATTAAAATCACTTTTGCAATGAGCAAGTTCATGAAGTAAAGCAAAATATATATCAGCAATTCTTCTATGTTTTCTGGTTAAATAGATCGCTGGAGTATTATTTAGTATTTTAAATGCTCCTCTTGTTTTTGTTCCAGGTAAATCATCTTCAATAACTAAATAAATTCCGTTCTTATTAAATTCTTCTACCAACTTTTCCATTTATAATATCAATTAAATTCTTTGGAGAAGTTCCTATCCTATAAGCAAATTCTTTTTGACTTATATTTTTGAATTCTAAAAATTCTCCTAACTCACTTCCAAATTTATTCATCATAATAAATCACCTTCTCCTCACTAAAATCTATGTAATGTTTAAAACTAGCGTAAATTAGTTTTACTTCATTTAATTCCAAACTAAACTTAACTATTAATCTAATTGTCCCACCACTTTTTTCTAAGTTAAATGAGTGGAACTTATTTAATTCATATTTAAGTTGCTCTAAATTATACATTTTAGAAAGCGAATATTCTTTAGTTCGTTAATATTTGATGAGTTTTTTATCATTGATATAATCTTTTCTAAATTAGCAAGTTCATTATGATGATTTTTTAACTTCTTAACTGTTCTATCATAACTTTTTGTATACTTTATTGAGACCGTTGTTTCATTCATAATGCTGCCTTTCTTAATATATATTAATTATTTTTTTCATAAAAAAATTCACATTGTGAACTTTTATTGTACTTTATTAAAGAGATCTATAGCATATTTGCCTATATCCTCGTACGATTTAATATTGTATTTTTTTACCATTTCTTTAAAATATCCAGTTATATCTTTTTCATCGATAATTCTATTAGAAGGTTCATTCTCTTCTAAGCCTATACGTGCATTTATCCATGGTTCTGTTAGATGAGACATATTTCGTAGTTTCAATCCACCATAACATGAAAAATATTTTGAGACCTCATCGATATATTCTTTTTCCTCATTTGTTAAATCAAATTCACGATCTTTTAATACTTCCGATATATTAATGTTATCTCTTACATAATATGAAAAAGCATCGTACATTTTGGCATATACCGGACCGTGAGGCCATGCTTGAGCTGTATCATTAAATAAGTTATGGCCTAATAATAATGGCGAGAATCCATTTAAAAAATATAATATTTTTTGTAGTGACAGGTTTGTTATATCACCGAGTGACTCAATTAAGTATAACCCAATGTTATATATTTTTGAATGTTCGCTTGTTAATTCAAGTTGTCTAATCTTGCCAATTTGTTTTTTAAAAACTTTTTCGTCAAGACTATTTTTTGCGTCTAGAACATAACCTTCATATACAAAGGGATTATCTTTGATAGACTTTAATTTATCGGAATGCTCTTTACTAGGATTACCAAATTTTAAATACCTAGATACTTGAATTTCTCCAAATCCTAATATCTTAGATAAATTCTTTTGACTTACGGAATATTTGGATAGTATTTCTTCTATTTCACATTTTCTTATAAGTCCCGTAATTTTTCTAAGTTCATCATTTGCATCATGAACATTTTCATCAAAGGTTTCTGCATCATATCCTGCTTCTCCACATATAGGACAAATATATTTTTTTTCTTTATACGTAATTACATTGCAATCGATACTTTTTGTTACTTTTTCTTCTTTTAATTCGCAATTTCTTATTTCATCGCATGTTAAACAATACACTTTCTTTTTCATTTTTATCACATATTATCTAATCATATCATCTTCATGAAAAGAAACCCCATAAATGATATGTTTATTTTTATGAAATCCACCTTTAAAGTACATACTTACAACTTTATCATTCCCATCGAAATCTACTAAATTAACAAGTAAATTTTTTTGGAATTCATACAAATGCTTTGTTTTATTTCTATTATCATGGTTATTTACGCAATGTGGCATATTCTTAATCGTAAGGCATTTTATAAAATCAATTATATCACTTGATGTCAAATTATACTCATTAATAGTTTCTGCATTTTTATCTCTATCCATACTTAAAACAAAGTCATCATCTTTGTATTCCTTGATTTTATTAATCACTTCGGTTGCTGTTAATCTTCTCTCGTTGTCTTCCATAAAAACTCCTTTCTGTATGTATCATATGAAATTATAGTTAATAAGTCAAGTAAAACAGTATCAATGATACCGTTTTGTAAATTTGATTATTTTAAAATTATTTAAATTCACATTTGTAAAACTTAATTGACATTAACAAATGATTTATGATATATTGCTCCTACATAAGCAATTATGTTATACAAGTACTTGCATATAATATTAAAAAAAACGAGTGATGTCAGCTCTATAAAAGGAAACGAAAAAAGAAGTTAGAGGAGCACACTCTAACTTTTGCTTTTTTGTAGATATAATAGAAAAAATAAAATTAATTAAAATCGATTACAAATATTGTAATTATTTAAGAAATTTTGATAATAAGGTTCTTACAAAAAACTACTTTATTAGGTATCTATAGTTTTTCTATTATATTAATTATAACTGGACTAACTTCATAAACAAAATACTCTAACTCTTCTTTTCCAATTTTTATATTTTTGTTTCCAAATTTATCACTTGGATGTGATATTTGATTTTCATTTCGCATGTTAGCAAACTTATTAATGATAATTTGATCAGAAACAGTAATAATTTTTTTCTTTTTTAAATTGGTAATTATAGTTTCAGACGTTAGATCTTCTTTCTTGCATAATTTTATCTTACATAGTTCATGAAAAAAATTATAAAAACTGTTGTAAGCTACTCCCCAATCTTGTTTTATATAGTATTCAACAAAATTGTTTATCTGATCTATTAAAGCATCATTTTTATTTTGCATACTTAAATAGACTTTTATCATTTGATTAAAAGATACATTACTGTTGCATATTACATCTTTTCCAGCATTTTTATAATAATAAGATATCTTATTATAAATTGCCATTTCATTTAATAAGCTAATGTGCTTATCATAACTATAATTTTCTGAAAATATAAGAAGATATCTTCCATAATTATCTTTAGCCAAATCATCTTTTACTTTTTCAATGTAAGTAAATACTTCATTAGCTTCCAAGTCTTGTGTAATACCCATTAGTAAAATATGTATCATTCGTTTATCATCGTATTTATTAAAAGTTTTTATATATTTATCAAAAGCGCTAAAATATGGTTTTGTTCCCTTAACATTTAAAAACAATAACGCGATTAATATGTATATATTATCTACAGTTAATTCCATATCTATTTTTTCTAATACTTTATTTAGTATTTTTATATTGTTAGAGGACTTTAAATAATTATTTACATCTTTACTAAATATTAGTTTTAGTTTTTCTTTATCTTTATTATCAAACTCTTCTACTTGACTGTTAGTATCTGGATATCTAAACTTTTCTAAAGCTTCTAATAATTCATTAAATTTCTCTTGTATTTTTCTTTTACTAGAAGTTCTACCAAAGTTTTCAACAAATGAAACTTGTTTGGAGTTGTCTTCTAGATACTCTATTACTTCATCATCATCTTTTAAAATTCTTACAATTGTTTTAGCATCATTTATTTTTAAATTTAAGTTTTGAAATAGAAATAGAGCAATTTTATTTTCAATGTTATGTAGCTCTTTGTAGATATCGTGAATTGACTCAACTGCTTTGCGCTCAAATACAATGGTAATGTCATCAACATATCTAATCATTGCCTTATATAACAACATTTCACTTTCGCATATTTTTTTTATTTCTTTATCAAACATTTTTAAATATAAATCACCAAAGAAATCAGAAAAACAGTTAACTCTTCCTTGAGGTATACCCTTTTTAGAATTCATCATCATGTCAAAATAATGAATAATTGCTTCTTTTGTTTCTGAGTTTATCTTGTATTTATTTTTGATTACTGGTTGCCCAAAAATATCTAGTGTCTCGACTAACTTTGTGTGATCTATGCTATTAAAGTAATTGCGTAAATCAATTCTAAGTATTATTGAATCCTCGTTTATTAACTCTTCCTGCTTGTTTAGATATTCAGAATAAAACTTTCTATAAGTGTGATCTATCTTTACTTTCTCCTGCTTATTCTTTTCATTACTAATCTTATTAGGAGCATAAGTATATACATTATCTGTTTCAAAATCTATTTTACCTAGCAAATCTTCTGTTACTTTATAAAAAAGTATTCCAATAGCGTTATATAAAATTAGGGAGTATTGGGCAAAAAATCTATACTCTCTGAATGAATTATTTCCTTTCGGTATATCAACAATACTAGAAGTGAATAATTCTGGTATAGAATAGAAAATATTTCTGTCTAAATAGTTACCGTAGTAAGTCTCAATATCGCTTTTACTTAATTTTAGAAGGGAGTCCTTTAACAATTTTAAATTAATGTCTTTTAAATGTTCTTCACTAACTGCTTCTTTACATATTTCATGTGCATTAACAAATATTTCTTTTGTTATTATCTCACTAATACTTCTCATACTATAGCACCTCTTTAGTGAAATATATTATAACTTTATAATTAAATTTTATCAATGACAAAATGCTTTTAACATAATTAGCTTGTTTTCTTTCGTGTTTAAATTAAATTTTTCTTTTTGGCAACAAACCACGCTACCGCTCCTAAAATTCCTACTCCAACTATTACACTTCCAGTAGAATCTTCTTCTTGTTTTTCCTTTTCTTCTGTTATATTCTTATTACTACTTGTTTTTTCGCTAACTCCTTTTGAATTTGTGGTGTCATCAGTTGATGAACTTATAGTACTGGTTGTTGTCAAAGTCGTTGTATTTATCGGAACATTGTTAGTTGTGGTTCTAACTGTAGTCACTTTTGTTGTTTTTCTTTTTGTTGTTGATGGAGCAACATATTCACATCCACAAGAGGGACTTACTGAGGCATCATTACATATATACATGCCAATTGAAGCATCACAGTGAGATACACCACCGTGATGTGAGCAGCATCCACTTCTTGCATCTACACTAATAGGTATGATAACTAATAAAATTAATATAAACTTCTTGTACTTCATTAAACCACTCACTTTAATCTTTTCTTTTTCTATATTTAAAATATCATAAATATTATTAAAAATCTACCTAATTAATTGTTGACAATTAGGACATTATTTTTATTATTTAATTGTTTTATTTTCTTTCTTAAAATCTAAATATTAAAATAAAATTGTATATTAAATCTTCATTTGTTTTATTAGAAATTGGTTCACTTAAAACTAGTTTTTTCTAATAAATGCTAATATTTTATATAATTCCATAAAAAATTGTACTTAAGTTGCCCATAAAAAAGAACCATTAAATTGGTTCTAGTTAAAAATTTATAGTATATTGTAAATATTTTGTCTTTTGTTGAATTCAGCTATTTCATTTAAACTGTTAATTATATTGTTAATTCATCTTTTTCTATATATTTCTTTAATTGGTTTTCTAGTACTGTATGGAATTCTGGATACTTTGTCATAATATCCTAACGTTATAATTACTGCCACTCTTTCAGAATGGGGTATATCTAATTTATTTTTAAATTCTTCTTCTTCTTTAAATGAGTTACCAAATTGTATAAAGCAAGAGCCTATTCCAAGTGAATGAAGAGAGTTTACAAAATTCATAGAAAATAAACCAGCGTTAAACCAGCCTTGATTTCTTTCTCCAATAAAATAATTAGCTGAAACATCAAAAGTAACAACTACATAATTCGCATTAGTTAGATCAAAAAGACCTAAACCTTGTGCATAATTCTCTATTACCCTCTTATTTTTTTCGTCATTAATAAAGTATACTTTGCACATTTGCCTATTACAAGCGGATGGCGAAAGGATAGCAATCTCTGTTGCTTTTTTTATAATGCTTTCTGTTATTTCTTTATTAGAAAAATTTCGAACAGATTTTCTGCTTTTTAAAAATGACTCATAATCAACTGAAGATGCTTCAATAATATCTTCTAACTGCAAATCAAATGCTCCTGCTAATTCAGTTGGGACTTTTTTATCAATTAAGAATCGATCGATTATTTTATATGCTTCAGTTTCTGTCCAGTTATGCTGTTCAAAAAAGTTCTTATATTCAAATAGTGAACTAAACCCTAAGTTTGAAGAAAAACTAGGTTCGAACTCTAACTTTTCATAAAGATTAAGTAATTCAATAATTCTTTTTACTTTTTCTATGCCAAATACTCTTGGATTCACTACTGCAAATCCCTTTTCTAGTTTATGAATTTCTAGGAGAAGTTCATATTCGATTTTATCTTTCGTTACACCTTTTGAATGCATATAATTCTTTAAGAAAAATTTTTTATCTCTATAAAATTCTATACTCTTCCTTGTATTGTTTAACGCTTTAAATCCTGGTACTTTTTTTATTACCTTTTTTAACATAAAAATCACCTTACCCTAAACTTTTTAAATACTTTATTCAAAATAGTTTTTTCGTATTCATTCATTACAAATAATAGGCATATTATACCATACATAATTGTATAGACAAAACTATATACTAAAATTCCCGTTATTCCATCTAATTTGGTTAAAAACATTAAAACTAAAACTAATGCTACTGGAATTATAAACCACATTGTCATTTCAAAAATATTTTTCCAAAATTTTATTACATTAATATTGATTACTTTATGATAATAAATATTAATTAAAATAATATTGCATATGACTAACGCGATAGATGTTCCGATTGCACTACCAATTGGTCCGTATCTTTTGGCTAAATAGATACTAATAAAAATATTAGCAATCGCCATAATAAATGTTGATATAGATTTAAATTTATACTTGTTTAAGGCTTGCATTACACTTATACCTAAATTTTGTATTAATGGAAATGAAATTGGTATTATTAAAATAAGAGTTACATAGTAAGCAACTTCAAATTCCTTTCCCGCCCATAATATGATAAAATCTTTTCCAACTAAGGTAAATCCACTTACCATTAAAAATATTATATAATACTGAATTCTTCCTACTTTTATAAATTCATTTGATAGCTTATCTGTTGTCTCATTATTTGCGATCATCTTAGTAACTTTAGGTAGCATTACTCCACTAACTGCTGTTGAAAGATTGATAAAAAGTGTGTTGATTTGACTTGCTACTGAATAAATTGAAACTGCTATTGTTCCAGATACAGCTCCTAATACAAATTGATCGACGCTCCAATTAACTTTATCTACAATTATTCCTAAAAAAATCCAAATAGAATATCCCAAGATAGCTTTGAATAAGGTTTTATCAAATCCCATATATTTTATTCTTATATCTAATTTGGATCTGCAATAGAAATAGTTTGATAATAAAACCATTAAATTTACTATTGTTATAATAACACACAACGATATTGATTTGTATCCCATGAATAGTAAAGGAATCATTAATATGGGTTTTAATATTGTGTTGAGAATCGAAAGAACTTTTTGAAATGTAAATTTTTCATAAGCATTAATAATAGATGAATAAATACTAAATGGAAAAGTTATCGCTAAATTAAAGACTAAAATTAACATCATTATTTTCATTTTTTCTAATTCAAGTGAATTCATAGTATTTCCAAAAAGATTATTTACATTTAAATACAAAATACCTCCTAACAATACTGCTATCAATCCTATTATTGAGAAAACTATCTTAAACATTCCGTGAAGTTTTTTCTCATCATCAAATTTTCCCTGAGTATGAAACTTAGTTGTATAAACAATTATGGCATTTCCAAAACCTAAATCCAACACGGTTAAATATCCAATAATTGATGATACTAGGGAATATAAGCCATATTCACTCTGCCCAAGCATTCTAATTAGCAAAGGAGTGTATAATAATTGTACTAATGTACTAACTATTATCGTTAGATAAGAAAGAATTATTCCTACTTTTCTTTGTTTTCCACTATTCACACAAAAACCTTCTTCCATTTTGTAACATTCCTATTTCTTCTCTATATAGATTTTATCATATAATGCTTTATAGCAAACTCTTTAATATTCTATATTGTTATTAAAAACATAAATTATTTAAATAACAATGCTACCAATATGCATTCTTTTACAAATCAAATGACCTTTTTATAAATTTTTTTGTTTTTTCTTTTTCTTCTTCAAGAATTTTGTCTACATAACTATAATCTTTACTTATAATGTCAATATCAATTTTCCCATTGTAGTAATTATTTGTTAACTCAAATTTTTTTAGTAATGTGTCAATTCTAGAATTCATTTCGTTTATTCCCTTTTGACCATCATCTCTATTAAATACAATAAATGGTGTTTTATATAGAATGGCAAAAACTGATGAATGGAAAGAATCTGTACAAACTAAAAAAGCATTTTTTTCAAGCCATATAAATTCAGATGGCCCGCAATTGTAAAAATCGTCATCTTTATCTAGTACATTAATAATTGAACAGTTATTGTCTTGTGCGAATTGTTCAATTACTAGTTTTCTTTCATTTGTATATTCGCCTAAAAAGTATAGTAAAATAAATTTTATCCCATCGAAATTTTTCTCATCAAACTGTTTAGGCCTTTTAGATACTCTATCCCATTTTTCTATATCAAGTGACATAGTTGGATCTAATAAAACTTCTACATCTTCTCGCCCCGTTATATTTCCAACAATTTTTTTAGCGCTTTCTTCACGCACTGAAATGCTATAAAAATCGCTTATATATTTTTTTACTTGATTCTCACTTTCAGTAAAAAGCTTGTCTGTTCCTAGACTTGCAGAAAATGATATCTTTTTTTGGGAATTACCTACGAAATTTAACAAAAACAAATCGTTAATGCGACCTGTTGTCTGATTCCATACTTGGTCAGATCCAACTAGGAAATAATCATATATATTGTCTAATTTTTTGTTTGGATAGCGGTAACTAGTTGCAAGTTTCCCTTTATTTATATTTCGATCAAATATTTTAAAATTTTTCTCTCTTTTTAGATCTTTTGGTGTATAATCTTTATGATGAAGAATATATTTAAAAAAATCTTTAAGTACTTTTATTATTTTATATTTCTCGTAATAATTAACTATAGTGTAAACACTAAATCCTGTTACTTCTTTTATTATTTCCTGTGCAGCATAATTTTGTAATTTATTTCCAAAATTATTATTTGCATACAACGTTGCTATTGCTACTTTTTTTTTCATATTACCTCTCCATTCTAAAAAGTCAAAATAATAAATTTATTTAAATATAGAATATATTATATTTAATAGATTAAAGCCTCTATATTTAAAGATCAAAATCAGTAATCTTTTCTTTAAAATCATGTTGTTAATATATCTAAACCTTAAAGATTCTTTTATATCTTTATTTTTGTACAATGCATCAAACATCTTTTTTCTATCTAAATTACTCAAATTAACTTTTTTTGAAAAAATATTAAAACTCATAATATCGATAATACTTTGATGTATGAACATATAGAAATATTTAATATCAATGCTGTTTTCCTCTATAATTTTTTTTACGTATTTAATCATTAATAATCTTTGCGATGTGTAGTTTGGATTGTATTTGTGGGTAATTGATTCTAAATTAGTCCTATAAAAATACGTTATACAATTTGAAAAGCACAAGCTCTTGCATTTTAACATGTACTCCAAATTAAAAATCCCATCTTCATACATAAAAAATTCTTTTCTAAATCTAATGCGATTTTCTTCTATAATATTTTTTTTGTATATCTTACATACAGGGCCTGGAAATATTTTAAAATCAACATATCTAGTGTCTCCAATTAACAATTTGTTTATTGCTTTTTTTCTTTCCTGATTAGTTAAAATTTTTTCTTCCACTTTATCATTGTCTATTTTAGGTATTGAGGTTTCGAAGTTTTCTAGTTTTGTCTGAAAAAAATCAACACCTATGTTCTCATTTACTAGTTTGTTATAATAATCTAGAGTATTTTTTTCTAAAATGTCGTCAGAATCGACAAAAATTATATAATCATTTTTTGAGGTGTCAATCCCTGTATTTCTAGCGCTACTAACTCCTCCATTTTCTTTGTATACAGTTTTTACTCTTTCATCTAACTTACTATATTTTTTCAAAATACTAGCAGAATTATCAGTTGAACCATCATCAACTAGTATTAATTCAAAATTTTGGTAGTTTTGATTAATAATTGAAGAAATACATGCTTCGAGGTATTTTTCAGAGTTATAAACAGGGATAATTATACTAAAACTATTCTTTTTCATATTTGCTCCTTATATTTGAAAGAAAAATTTATATGGGTATGTATCATAATATCCTCTATATACAATTTTATAGAACCAATAGAATAAACACATACAAATCAATATTGTGTTGCTAATATTTTTTGATTCAAATTTTGAATTAATAAGATTATTAAACAAGCAAGGCAGACTTACTATGTTGAAAATTTGAAAATTCCATGATAGTCTTGAGGCATTTAATGTTGCCCCTGTTGATAATTGAATACATAACATATATAGTATATAGCAATATATGTAAAACAGATAATTTTTTCGCGCTTTCTTTTTGAAATTTTTCTTATTTATAAAGAAAATAAAAATAATTGGTATGCAAAATACAAATCCTCCACTAATTCCGAAAGTACCTTTAATATATGAAGAATATCTATAACCAATATTAAAGAAACTCAGTATTAGGCCATTTAGTCCAGGAATATACAAAAACATTAAACCTCCAGTTAGAATTAGAATTAATAGCAACATTGAACTACTTATCTTTCTATTATTACTAAAGACCAGTTTAAATTGTTTAGTTAGGAAACAGTAACCAACATAATAGATAATTCCCATCCATGACGATTTATGAAATAAGACAGCGACTATGAAAGACACAATAATATTTTGGTATTTTTTTTCACTATTGTTGATAAAACAGCTAACTCCATAAAACAAGAATGAAATAGAAATAAATTGTCTGATCGCATTTAACCCTGCATTGTACAACAACAAATAATACAAAAGCATACTTAACCATATTTTCTTTTCATTTCTAATAGAATCAAATTTTTTAACCGCAAAGTACACAGGTATAATAATAAGTCCTTCCAATATAAATAATAGAAGTTGAAAATTGTTAAAAATCCGTTGTGTTAGATATTCCACCATAACAAAACCGAACTCGTGAGAGGATACTCTATATAACAGTCCTTCTGCAGGGTTATTTAAAATTATAGTATCAAAATAATCTCTAAAATTATTTGAAAATACCGATGCATCAAAAATCTTTTTTACATACCAACTAACATCTGTACCTATACTTATATCTCTTAATCCGGCTAATATGCACGGCAAAAGTAAGCCTACTATAAGTAGCATTCTTTTAGTTTTATTTTTTTCATATAAATATATTAAAAAGGATGATATAAAAAACACAATTAAATATATCACTTTATCATTCTCCTTTTCTACTAATTATAGAGTCATAAATGTTAATTAAGATCTCATAATTTTCTTTTTTTGTATATCCTGGCTCAATTATTATTTCTTTATTAGGGTCGAATTTCTTTATACAATTTATTAATTCTTCGTCATTATTAAATAAATATCCATGGTGATTAAGCAATGCGGCATTGCCTAAATTGTAAGAAATTACTGGGGTGTTAACAAAAAAACTTTCCAAAATTGATAGTCCAAAAGTTTCGTATACTCTAGACGGAAAAATTAAAGCTTTTGATTCAGCAATTTTTTTTAGTAACTCTTTGTGTTTTAATTGACCAAGCATCTCAACATTTAGCTTTTTGTTTTGAACAATATTTTTTATTTCTTTTTCTAAAGGCCCAGATCCGCAAACAATTAATTTTTCATTATTGACTTTATTCCAAATATTGATCAAATCTAAAATACCTTTTTCATTAGATAGCCTTCCAGCATATATAAATTGATCCTTTTTTCTAATTTCAGATAATTCTGGTATTTCATTTTCATCAACAAAATTTGGCTTTATAAAAAATTTTTTTTCATCAAAGCATTTCAAACTCTTGTTGTATTCAACAAATTTACTTTTATTAAATTCAGTTAAGAAAATAAAATTTACATATTTATAAGCTTTCATTTTTCTGTGTATTTTTAAGGCAAGCATCACAAAGAATGTTTGAAGACGGCTCTTGTGATAGCATCGATACTTTATAGATTTTTTTAATCCAGCACGAGGACATTCTTCACATATTCGATTATCTCTAAAAAGTAGGCCATTAGGGCATAATAGCCTAAAATTATGAATAGTTTGAACTATAGGTACATTACATTTTTTACACGCGTATATTATGGAAGGGCTAATAAGATTATGATAGTTATGAACATGAACAATATCGATTTTATGCTTTTTTATATATTTTTTTATATCACGGTAAGTTTTTAAGGAAAATATATTTGTAAATGGCAAAAATACTTTTCTAATGACATTTAGTTTGTCGATTTCTCGGTTATCTCTTGTATATTCATAAATACAATTTCCTTTTTCAATAAGCATTTGTTTTTCGTTGCAAAAAACAGTATCTTCCCCTCCAGTAACTTTGTAAAAATTATGAACTAGCAGAACATTATATTTTTTCATTTTTTATTTTCCTTATTGACCAACTTAATAAATTTAAAATTTGTCTTCACATATCGTTGAAATAATCTTTTAGGGTCTTGACAAAGGCGATATGCCCATTCCAAATTGCATTTTTGCATCCATTTTGGAGCTCTTTTTATATTGCCCGCATGATAATCAAAACCTGCACCAACGCCTATCATAACCCCAGTGACTTTACCTTCATGTTCATTCATCCAAATCTCTTGCTTAGGGGCGCCTAACCCAATCCAAACAATATCTGCGTTAGAATTGTTTATCTCTTCAACAATTTTCTTATCTTCATCAATTGTCAATTTTCTAAATGGCGGAGAATACTTTCCAACTATTTTTAATTTTGGATACTTTTCCTTTAGTTTAGTTTCTAGCGTACTAAGAGTTTCTAGCGTGCTTCCATAAAAGAAATGTTTCAGTTGATTATTTTCGGATTCTTCAAACAATCTTTTCATCAAATCTGGTCCAGTAACCCTTTGTGCATCTTTATATCCGCGTTTTCTTTGAACACTACTCAACGGTCCTCCATCAGGCAATCTTAATGCTGCAGAATTCTGAATTTTTTTATAGTCGGAGTCTTCATAACTCATAACAGTTGTGTGAACATTAGAAACGCAAATATACTTTCCTGACAAATCCTTAATATTTTTGTAAATAAAATTTACAACTTGATTCATATCTGTAACAGCTACTTTAACTCCTAAGATTGGTTCTTCTTTTATTTTGTTATTCATGTAAATTCCACCTTCTCTTATACAAAGCTTAATCACTTATAAATGCTTTTATACTATTTAATTATACCAAATGATGCTATTATTTGATATAAAAAATGATAAAATAACCAGTATTATTTTATTGTTCTTTACACTATTGCAATTAGTGTAAAGAATACTATGTTAATAATCATTAATGTGCATTAAATTTTTTGCATACAAAAAGTGCATAATTTAATATGCACCCTTATAATCCTTTAAATACTACAATGAACGTTTTGAAGAATATTTCAATATCCATTGCAATACTTGCTTTTTCCGAATAATCAGCTTCTAATTTACATCTCGTTTTAAATGTTGTATTACTTCTTCCGCTTGTTTGCCATAATCCTGTAATTCCTGGTTTTGTTGAAACTATTTTTTCATAATATGGTCTCATATCATCAATTTCTCTAGGCAAATAAGGTCTATTACCTATTAGTGACATATCCCCTTTTAACACATTTACTAATTGAGGTAATTCATCAATCGATAATTTTCTAATAATTTTACCTACACTAGTAATACGTGGGTCATTTTTAAATTTTTTATTAACTCGATACTCTAAAGCTAAGACATCATCTTTACTTAAAATATCTTTTAATATATCATCAGCATTTTCAACCATACTTCTAAATTTATATAATTTAAATATTTTACCATTAAGTCCAATTCTATCTTGAGTAAATATTGCTTTCCCTTTTGACTCTAACCTAATTGCAATAATTGTAATTAGAAATACTGGAGACAAGACGATTAAGCCAAATAAACTAGCAAATATATCAAATGCTCTTTTTACAATAAAATAGACTCTTTTTGATATGGTCATAGATGTATCAACTACTACTTCAGCACTATGCATAAAAAATCTCTCCTCCACACTAGATTTCCCTTTTGTTGCACGATATTATATATCACTTGTCTTAATTTGTCAAATTAGGGTTAACTCACTCATGTATCAACATTATATCACTTATATTTTTGACTTGTAAATATAATATACAAAATAAGTAATAATAATATCTAATTAGACAAAATTAGACATTTTAACAAACTTAATGTATCAAAAATCTCAATTTCATAAACATTATAACATACTTTTTAGTATATTTGTACTACATTTTGTGTACTTACTAATTGTAGTACGTTTTTTTTATAATTTTATTAAGTGAGGTGGAAATCAATGAAAGAATTTAAAATTCCTAAAAATGAAGATGAACAATCCGTTTTAAAAACAATAAGAATAAAATATTCCGTTTTGAAAAAAATTGAAGATTTGTCTAAAAGATCCAATATTTCGGTCAATAAAATTATTAATGAATGTATTGATTTTGCCTTAGAAAATCTTGATGAATCCAACTTAGATAAGTAAAATATTTATAGCAGTTTACTTTATTGTTATATATTTTTGTTTAAAATTAGAAAAATAGAGAAAAATATGATATTATATAGCCACATGGGGAAGGTATAATTATGAATATTTTACTTAGTTTATTAACCTCGATTATATTATCTAGGTTAACTAATAACAATATATTAGTTTTTATATGTACATTTATTTTGAGTTCTTACCTATTTAAATTTATATATGATAAACGTAGCATTAAGATAAGTGCAGTATTTGCTTTTTTCCTATCTTTAATTGTTAATTCATACATAAATTTAAACGTTATAGGAAGTTCTAAAATATTTAATGTTACAACATTACTGTCAATTATAGGTTTTACGCCCTTAATTACATATATATTACTTTTTATAAATAAGTTTATTCAGAATATTAGTGAAAGACATTATAAGTTAGATAAAAAAATATTTAAGAATACTAAATACTCAATATTGAGATATTTTATCTTAATATTGATAACATGGATACCAGTGATAATTTCTTTTTATCCAGGAATATTTTCTTACGATGCAGCAGGACAGTTAAATCAAATGTTTATGGGTAAATATACTACTCATCATCCAATGATTCATACTCTTTTTTTAGATTTTCCAATAAAGATGACTGATTTAATTTGTGGTTCTGGCAGTGTTGGCCTATTTATTCATTTGTTGATTCAAGCTACTGTTTTTGCTCTTTCTTTAGCGTACTTAGTTGATTATTTAAGCAAAGAAAAAGCAAGTTTCATTTTAAAACTTGGCTCTTTACTAGCATTTATGTTTGTTCCTCTATTTCCAGTGATGGCCATTACAGCTACTAAAGATGTGTTATTTTCCGCATTTTATTTATTACTTGCAATAAATATTATAGAATTTATTAAATATCAAGACAAATTTATAAAGAGACCAATTAATATTATTTCTTTGATTGCTTTTGCTACCCTATCTTTATTATTTAGAAACAATACCTTATATGCATTTTGTCTTTTCTTACCTTTCATTATCTTTTATCTAAAAAAATATATAAGTCAAATTATAATTGTATTTGCTTCCATTTTTTTAATTGTTACTGGAGTAAACAGATATATTGATGTAATTTATGAACCAGAACCTGGATCAGTTAGAGAGGCCCTTAGTTTACCAACTCAATTCATGGGACGTCTTTATAATACAGAAGAAAATTTAACGGATAAAGAGAAGGAAAAAATCCAAAGTTTTTACTGGAATAAACGTTTAAAAGATTATGAAGAACATATAAGTGATCCAATAAAAAATACCATGTATAAGGGATATGTTACTAGTCACGCACCTAAATACGTTAAACTATTCTTTACACTAGGATTCAAATATCCTGTGACACTTATAGATTCCTTCTTACTTACCAATGAAACATATTTTAATCCTTTTGATAAGTTACCTGATGATGATGTATACCGAGTATTATGGGAAATAAGAGATAAAGATGATTTTTTCAACTATGATATTGAATTTAAGTTTAAAGAAAACAAACTAGCTGGATTTTACTACGCTTTACTAGAGACTGGGGAATATAATAAATTTCCTCTATTAAAAGTTATTTTTAATATATCTTTATATATTTATATTTTAGGGTTAGCTCTTTATATATTCATCATTAGAAAAGAATATAATAAAGTTCTTTGTATTCTTCCGTTCATTACTTTATTCATTACAGTTCTTTTAGGGCCTGTTGCAATTTTAAGATATGTTTTACCAGTTGCCTTAGCAGCGCCACTTTTAATACATATGATATTAAAAAAAGATAATTAATTTTAGACAAAATAAATAGGAAAGTGTTTACTTTCCTATTTTATATTTAAAATATCTTTTACTTCTTTAAGAGATAATTTAGATGCTTTACAAATTGATTCTAAAGGTATGTTAAGATGATAAAGAGATTTTACTATTTCTTTTTTCTCTTGTTCAATTCCCTGCTTAACGCCTTGTTCAATTCCTTGTTCAATTCCTTGCTTAATTCCTTGCGCAATGCCTTCTTTGATGCCTTGTTCTAATCCCTCTAGTCTTGCTCCTTTTAATCTAGTTTTTCTTATCTTTTCTTCTTCTATTTCAGCATCATATAATCCAATCATTGTATCATCGACACTAAGTTTTGCTATTTCATCTACAATACTCATCATTACTTCATCATCCCCTGCAACTTTATTTGCATATTCCTTTTCCTCTGTCTTCAAGATTAAACAAAATCTTTCAAACCTTGTTAATTCACTTATATTCTTATTATAGCATCTATCCCAAATGTTTGGAAGACATACATGATATTTTACAGTTGAATCCTCATCTAGTTCATATGTTTCTTCTTCTAAAAATAGGAACTTGTATATATCTTTTTTATATTTAAAGTGATAAAAATCATTAAAATTTATTTGGATTACTTGACCAGCATCTATATAATCTTCACTTTCCTTATAAATACTTGCTTTTATCTTACTTATGTAGGCATCATTTTTATTAAATACTCCTCTATAGTATTCTTTATTCATTTCAATATTGATATACTTATTTCCAATACTTACTATAACATCAGAGCGCATCTTTTTATCATTCTTATTCGCTATCGTATATTCTGTGTTTTGAACCTTGATTTCTTCTAAGGCATCTAAAGGAATTCCTGTAATTATATTAATTAATTCTTTTAAAAATCCGTTTAATTCGGGTTTTAACATTAGTGCTTTAAACATACAATCGCGTGTTGCAGGTAATAATATATTGTCTTTCATAATTTTTTCCTCAATTCTAGTAAGGAACTTATCCTTCCTTCTACTAGACTTATTACCGATAAAATTCGCGATTACTTTTAAAAAAACAAAAAAATAGGAAATTTTCCTATTTTTTCTTTTCATTTAAATTTTCTGAAATTATAAATCTTGGACGAGCTTTTGTTTCGTTGTAGATTTTACCTATATACTCACCTATTATACCAATTGAAATCATTTGAAGACCACCAATAAACCAAATAGATATAGTTATGAATGCCCAACCATCAACTGTGTTTCCTGTAAACTTTTGAATTAATGAATATAACATTATTATAAAACTAAAGAACAATATAATAAAACCAAGTACACAAATCATACGAAGTGGTTTAACTGAGAAAGATGATATACCATCCCAAGCAAAGCTTAACATTTTTTTTAATGGATATTTTGATTCTCCCGCAAATCTTTCAGCTCTTTCATAATAAACGACATCAGATTTAAAACCAATTAAAGGAAATATCCCTCTTAAGAATAAATTTACTTCTTTATAACCTTCAAATTCACACAACACTCTTTTACTAGTTAATCGATAGTCTGCATGATTAAATACTATATCAACGCCCATAAGACTCATGAACTTATAAAATCCTTCGGCAGTAACTTTTTTGAAAAAAGTATCTTTCTTTCTTGACGAACGTACTCCATAGACAATATCGAAACCAGCATAGTATTTTTCTAGCATTTCGTCGATTGCATTAATATCGTCTTGCAAATCAGCATCCATACTAATTACAACATCAGCATACTCTTTAGCCGTTAAAAGACCAGCAACTAATGCATTTTGGTGTCCCCTATTACGTGATAAAGTAATTCCCGTAAATAATTCTTCAGACTCATCTATTTCTTTTATTAAATCCCAAGTTTTATCTTTAGATCCATCATTAACATACATTACACGGCTATTTTTAGATATTACCTTATCTTTAATTAATTTATTTAATTTTTCCTTTAATCTTTTAGTTGTTTCATGTAATACTTCTTCTTCATTATAACAAGGTATTACAATATATAGTGTATTTTCTTTTTTCATAAATTACCTCTTCTAATCCATTATAACATAGCCTAATTCTTTTATCTACTTCTTCTCTTTTTTGTACAATATTATTAATATAGTACCAAAATGTAATGCAAATTCAACAAACATCACAACAAGATAAGAAATACTAGCTCCATTAATTCCCCAAAACTTAACAAATTGGTTAGAAATTATTAAAGCACTTAAAGCTGTAACAATTAATAATATTAATTGTTCCATAGTCTTTCTCATTGCAATAAATGCAGACGATAAAAGTATCGCTAGTGAATAGAATATTGATCCTGCTAAAATTATCAGTAAATTAACTTTCTGTTCTTTTAATTCCGTAGAATAAACAAATTCTAATATTGGGATACCTATTAAGTAACATAAAACAATAGCCATAATTCCAACAAATGTAATCCCTAACGATAATCTAATTAATAATTTATTTAATTCCTTCTTGTCTTTATTGTTAATACTAGAGCTTATTTTATTTAAAAAAGGTTGAATTAAATAATTAGATACCATACTTAAGAACGAGGCTGGCATAATGATTATTCCATATATTGCTTGAATATCATCAGTCGTAAAACTGTTAATTGCATACTTTGTTGCACTAGAAACGTATATTGATAAAAATGAGTACAAGAATGTTGAAAACCCTAAATGTAATAATTTTTTATTAATCTGACTATCAAACTTTGATTTATTAAATTTATTCTTTATATTATTGTAATCAATAAAAAACAAAAAAACCAAATTAATAACTATTAAAAAACCACTTGTAACTATAATATTGTTTGTTATTAAATCAACCACTATAAAAGCAATAACCAATATTATTGTCCTAAAGAAAAGAGAAATACCAGCCTTATACAATTCACCATTTCTTTGTACTACAGCATGCATAGATTCGATTATTGCTTCTATTGCACGATAAATTGTTAATAGCAAACTTAGCACAAATTTCTCTGCAGTTGATTTAGTTAGTAGACAGAAAACTGTAACTGCTATAATTGAAAAAACACCTGTAGTTATCCTATTATAAAAATAATCTGTATCCTTGATATTTTCATCACTTTCTGTTACTTGAAATGTTCTTCCAGAATAAGAAGCAATTGTCCAAAATATGCAAGCATTTGCAAAACAATACGTAAAAATTCCAGCTTTATCTAGACCATTGATTCGTGTAACAATTATCATAAAAAATAAAGATGTAAAACCAAATGCAGTAGATCCTATAATATTCCATATAAAGTTTTTTAATTCCAATTTACTTTTTTTCATAAATTCTCTCCAAAAAAAATAATTTATAGTTTACTATAAATTATTATATCATACATTTTATAAATTACCATTTAATATCAATCTTAAATTTATCAATCATAAATTTATATATTGCTAAAAAAAGTTTGAACATATGAAATTTGTAAAACGTCTTAACAATCCACAATTTCAAATTACTTCCATGATTTTTTATAACATAACTAAGTTTTATATATTTAGAGTTTTTCCATAATGGGAAATTACTATTTAAAAAAGTGTTATTATCTTTTAGTATTTTATTAAAATCGGCTTCTTTATCATAAGATAATCTATACATTAATGATATACCTAAATGTAAAAAGGCATTTACATCAATATAATCTAGCATATCTTTATTCTCTTTCTTGTAAATATTTCTTATTTCTAACATTGCGTTATAAGTTGATTCAATTTTATCTTGTTTTACAGTAGCTGTCATTATTGAATCGCTTCTTACCATATAATAAACTAAACTCTTATCTACAAACGAAACTTTTTTAGCATTAATATACAGTAATAATTGGAACATCATATCATCAAGAATCTTTGGAACATTTTTTAAATCGTGCTGTTTTTTCAACAATTCTGATTTATATATTTTATTCCATGGAGCGCCATTTAGCTCTAATAATTCTTCTGGATGTTTTTCTATATTAATTATTTTATTGTTGTTTTTGCACATCTCTCTTGAATACAATTTTCCAGTGTCAAGGTCAATTCTATCAAAGCCACAAACTGCTATGTCAGAATAATTTTCAATTGCTGAATTATATAACTTTTCTGCATAGTCAAGCGCTACGTAATCATCACTATCAACAAATCCAATAAATTCTCCCTTAGCAATTTTTATTCCATCTTTTCTTCCTCGCCATACACCTTCATTTTTCTTATCAATTATTACGATTTTATCTCCATATTTCTTGTGATAATCTTTTAAAATATTAAGACAATTATCAGGAGACCCATCATTTATACATATTATTTCAATATCTGCTAAAGTTTGATTAACTAATGAATCTAAGCATCTTGGAAGATACTCTTCTACCTTGTAGCAAGGAACTATTATACTTAATTTAATTTGTTTCTTCATAAAATTTACTCCTAATTATTTTTGTACGCATCAAAAGCACTTTTGATAACATCGTCCATATCATAATACTTATATTCAGCAAGCCTACCACCAAATATGACATTTTTTTCTTTTAAGGTAAGTTCTCGATATTTTTCTGCAAGAGCATTGTTCTCATTATCGTTAACTGTATAATATTTTTCCATGCCTTCTTCATAATCAGCTGGGTACTCATAAGTCACAACAGTGTTTGAACTTTCTATATCAAATTCAAAATGTTTATGTTCAATAACTCTTGTATACTCAACATCATGACCAGTATAATTAACTACTGCATTACCTTGATAATTAACCTTGTCCAAAACTTTTGTTTCGAATTTTAAAGAACGCCATGCTAATTTTCCTAAAGAATAATTAAAGTATTCATCTATCGGTCCAGTGTATACTATTTTATCTGCTAATTCTTTATATGCATCAATATTATCAAAATAATTGGTTTCTAATTTAACTTCTATTCCATCTAACATATTTTCAACTAATTTAGTGTAACCTCCAATTGGAACTCCTTGATATTTATCATTAAAATAATTGTTATCATATGTAAGTCTTACAGGTAATCTTTTAATAATAAAAGAAGGGAGTTCAGTACATGACCTATTCCATTGTTTTTCAGTATAACCTTTAATAAGTTTTTCATATATAGTTCTTCCAACTAAACTTATAGCTTGTTCTTCTAGATTAGATGGAGTAATACCATCCATTTCTTTCTTTTCTTCCTCAATATGTCTTAAAGCATCATCTGGGGTAAATACATCATCCCAGATTTTAGAAAATGTATTCATATTAAATGGCATGTTATAGACTTCATTTCCTATTCTTGCTATTGGGCTATTAGTATATCGATTAAATTCAACAAAGGAATTTACATAATCCCATACATCTTTATAATCTGTATGAAATATATGAGCCCCATACTTATGAACATTTACTCCTTCAATATTCTCAGTAAATACATTCCCAGCTATATGATTTCTCTTATCTATAACTAAAACCTTTTTATTATCTTTTTTAGCAAGATTAGCAAATGTTGCTCCAAATAATCCTGCTCCAACTATTATATAATCATATTTTTTCATATTATCTCCTATTTTTCTCTTTTAAAATTGCCACTTGTTGAGAAAGTTCTATTATTTTTTCTTGTTGCTCTGCAATCTTTTTACTATTTCTAAAATTAATAAAAATCAAGAAAATGATACAAAATACGAATAATAATGAAGGTCCATATGAAACATTAAATTTTTTCGCAATCCAATCTATTGAATAAGGAAATATGGCTAAAAAAAGCATTACAACTGAAGCAATAAACCACCAAAAACTTTCCTTTATCGAAAATTTTCTTTGCCTTACCTCATATATTACATAAATAAAAGCGAAAACTGCAATAATTATAAAATATACTTTTTTCATTTTTTACTTCCCACCTTTTTTATTGGAGTTTGAATAATTATAAAAAATATTGTATAAAACATATTAATCATATACTGAGCTGGTTTAATAATTCCTCCGTGCATTGATTCTCCATTTTCACGTAAACGCATCTTAACAGGCACTTCCGTAATTTTATAACCTGCTCGAAGCATCTCTATAACTAAATTTGCGTCGGGATATTCTGGATAATTTCCCATCTTAGAATAATATTCAATAACATCTTTATTTAAGCATTGAAATCCCGAAAGAGAGTCAGCAATCCTCTGATGGCAAATAAGCTTAATAATAATCTCAAATATTTTAGTTCCAAATCTTCTCATAAATGGACAAGGATAACCCATGTCTTTTAAATATCTTGAACCTATAACAATATCCGAATCAGTTTTCTTTATTGTATCAAGTAACTTAATAGCTTCTTTTGCAATATGTTGTCCATCAGTGTCAAACTGTATAATATAATCATAATCATTTTCGTATGCATATTTGATTCCTGTTTGTACTGCCATTGCATACCTCATATTAAATATGTTATTTATACAATTAACATTATTCTTTCTAACAATTTCTTCAGTGTTATCTTTTGAACAATCATTTATGACAAGTATATCAGCGAACGCTGCATCTTTCTTTAATTCTTTTATAACTTTTTCAATATTCTCTGCTTCATTATAAGCTGGAATTACAAATAAGACTTTATCTTTTTTCTTCATCTTTTACCTCCCGAATTATAAAAAGTAATTAAGTATCAGTACATTATATATTAAAACTATATAAGAAAGAATGTACATTGTTGTTACCATAAAGGCCATTTTCTTTTCATCCAAGTTACTTTTGATTGATGGACTAGATAATACATATAAAAGTGGTAAATACAGAGGTAAAAAATATCTGCACTGAACACCATTAATTGTATTTTCTCCAACTGGGGTATATCCCAAGTACATTGAACCCCAAATAAAACAGATAATTGTAAACAGTATCGAAAATAATATAAATCTATTGCTTAACTTCATTTTATCTTTTTTTCTTTCTCCAACAGAAGCAATTATAATTGCTAACCATATGAGTAAATAAGAAGCATCACACTTCATAGAGCCATAGTATGATAATAAACCAAGTGCATCTGGAGAAACAAGTCTGTGCGGAGTCTTTAAAACAGCTTCTCTCCAAAAAACATTAATAAATGAAGTGGGATTTCTTAATATTAATTTTACTTGTTGTACAGCTGAGGTATTACCACCTCTAGAATCATCTAAAGATTTAGGGTTATTAATTAATGGAATAACAAATGTCAACATACACGTGATAAATAGGCCAATCAAAACACCTTTAAAACAATACATCTGTTTTTTATCTCTAAACTTATCTTTTGGCAAAATTAACCCAACTAAAAGAATTGGTGCATATATAGCCTTAGGTAGTATTCCTATTAAAGAAGCCATTGTGAACATCAAAGCACTCTTTAAAGTTAACTTATTCTTTTCATGATATTCCTTTATAAATATTGAAATAGCTAATATTAAAAACATATTAACAACTGGATCATAACTAAAGTTTACTGCAAGAAATAAACTTTGTGGTATTAATCCAATTAATAATACAAGTAACTTATATATTGGAATTATTTTTATAGAAATAGCTATAACTAATGAATAAATCATTAACTTCATGAGTCTAACTATAAATACTTTAGTTGTATATTTTATTTTAAAGAAAGATAGTACTTTCAATAATATAGATGTAGGTAAATAATTAAGCATTCCAGGTTCTAATAAATTGAGAAAGTTAACTCTTTTATTATAGCCATCGTCATCTTTGGAAAAATAATATTTATTAGAGCCATCATCTAAAAATTGTTGATAATCTTTAATCTCAATATTTGTATCTTGATGAGAAAAAGGTGCGATAACATTTTCCATATAATAGTCAGACACTGAATAGAAATTAGAGGATTTGAGTGAATTATAGCGGGCATAATGTGTATCATCATCTAAAGTAGTTGAAGTAGTATTATGTGTACATATTAAAAAAACTGCTCCTAAACTAAAACATAATATAAACGATAAAATATGTAATTTAGCAAAAAGAATATTTTTAAATAAAATAATCAACAATATTAGTTCTACTATAATTGCCCAAAAGCCAAAAGTTCGCCAATTAAAATAAATTGAATTATCCACTTTAATACTTTTTATTGTAACATCTTTACTTCCAAAGGTTAATTTAACATTACCTACTTTTTGATTGAAAGGGAATGCAGTCCTATTAAGGAAATTGTAACATGTTGCATCTTTTGTATATTCTTTATATATCCCGTATTCGTTAGCTCGTTCTGATTCCATATCCATCTTAAATATATTCTCAGTTTCATATTCAATAATTAAATTTCTAACATATTTATAATTAAAATTTATTGAAAGTGTTGCTTCATTTTCTTTGCTAATAAGATAAGAATCTTTTTTCTCAAAAGAATTATTAGTAACATTTGCTAAATTAACAGAGGTGATGCCCTTTTGTTCTTTTGTCAATTTAAGAGCTTGATAATTATAAAAAGCAAAATTAATCAAAGCAATGAAAGCAAGAATTATTACCATAATAACTATTTTAATAGAAATATGTAAATTATCTATCTTATTAATTATTTTCATAATACTATCTCTCCTTTTTTTTAACAAATGATTCAATTAATATTATAAACAATGCCACAAATAATTCGTATATATATATATAATAATTCTTTCTTTTACATTTATAAGCAATCGCTATAGACTTATCTTGAACTGTATCATTTAAGTACATTTTATATTCATATTCGGTGGAACTCCAAATGCTTAATTGATCACTTTTTCCTAAATCTAAAACATTTATACAAAGTTTATATTTTTTTCCTTTAGATTCTTTTTGTTCAGGAATAGACAATGTATAAAATAGGCTATCTTTAATGGAATCTAAGTTAATATTCTTATTTACTATTTCAGTATTATTGTCATCATAAAGAGTTGCTTTTATTTCTCCTTTTATGGAAACATTATCATATGTAGCAATCTTTATCCCAATACTATTTAAATTATCCCCTTTTACTTCAAAGTCTTGAGTAACTGTGTCTCCCTTTTTTAATAAATTATCTCCTACTACGACATCAGGAGGAAATTCTATTATATTAAACTTATAGAAATTTACAAACAATAATATTAAAATCATAATAGATAAGTAAATAGTATATCTTATTGTTTTTTTCATTTTAACATCGTCCTTCCAGTATAGCATCTACACATTTTCATCAATATATAATTTTATAATATCATCTTCGAAGTTTTTCCAACTATGTTTTTTAGCAGTTTCTAATCCGTTAGAGATTATTTTATCTCTTAATGGTTTATTATTAATTATTAATTCAATTTTATTTAAAGCATCATCTATATTCCCTTGTTCATATATTAAACAATTGACTTCATCTTTCAAAAACTCTGAATTACCGTTATTTAATACACAAATAGGGATACCACCAGTGGCCATCATTTCTAATGGCGGATAAGAGAATGACTCAAGATAACTTGATTTGAGCAAGATATCACATCTTTCATATATTTCATGAACTTTCTCATAAGCAACTTTATTATAAAATTTATCGACTCTGTACCATTCTTTAGGTTTTCCATTATAAGATAAATAACTTATCTCGTATTTTGAAGAATCCAGTTTATTAGCAATTCTAAAAGATTCATCAACATTTTTATAGTAACTATTGGAATCTCCTTCAATTAATATCTTTATTTTACCTTTAAAATTTCTAGATTTCTTTTTGAATAAAGATAAATCAATACCATTAGGTGCGTATAGTGCATCTTGATTAAAATCTTCTTTCAACCATTTTTTACACCATTTAGATATTGTTATATACTTAATTCCTTCTAAATTATAAGAAGCATTTGCAGATAGAATATCAGGATCATCTCCTTTATAAAATCCATCTTCTCTTCCTTGAACTAAATATTTAATGTTTTTACATTTAGGATAAGATTTAACTAAATCAGTTGTAAACCACATGGTTGCTACTAAAGTGTGTATTTCCATATCTTTTTTTAGATTATTATTAGAAATAACGGGAATATACGTTCCTCCAGAATAGATTTTTTCTATTAACTGAGAGTCTAAATCCATATTAAGTAAAGACACATCGTATCCCGCTTTTTTTAAAATGGCAGCATGTCTCGCAATAACCATCAATCCTCCAGAAAGTTTAGCGGCTGGAATAACAAACATAATATTTTTGTTTAATTTAGTTTTAATAAAATCAGCTAGTTCTTTACCGCTAGTGTTAGGCGTGTAATGACTATAAACTGTTTTATATGCTCCCTCACCTATTTTTTTTCTATATTCCGAATCAGTTACAAGTTTTTCTAATTTCTTAAACCATTCTGAATCTTTACATAAAATTCCATCTACTCCATCAGTTATAGAATCGTGGAAGTTTCCTACATCAGATGCAACGGTCGGTATTTTCACAAGCCCGGCTTCCATCCATTTAATTGATGATTTAGCTGCATTAAATATAGAAGTTTCTAGTGGTGCAAGATTAATGTCTAAACTTCTTATTAACATGGGTAATTTTTTATAATCAACAAAAGGTACAGTTAGGATTCTATCTCCATACTTTTTAAACTCTTCAGGTATATCAATAACACCAATAAATTTAAAATACACATTAGGATATTTATCAAGAATTTTCTTAATCGCATCTTGAATCAAAGCAAAGTCATCATTATGAGTAAGAGACCCGCTAGCATATCCAATAACAATTTTATCAGGATCTTTTTTTACTTCGTTAATCGCTATTTCAGAATACTTTTGCATTTTTAGGCTTGCTATATTTTTGTCAATATAGACATCTTTTACGTGTTTTTTCATTTCTTCCGCTATAACTTTTGTCGTTGTAATAGAATAATCACAGCATGCTAGTAATTTTCCATACCCAATTACACCAGCATTATAATTCTTTCTTTCTTCTTTAGATAAACTCTGTAAACTTTTGATATTATGAACAAACTTTAAATCAAAGACTAAATCATCTATATCATAAAAAACCACTTTGTTATTTTCATGAACAAGTTTAATAAATGTATCTAAATGTTTAGACCAAGGTGCACGATATATAATAAATGTTCGATAATTTTTTATCAATTCTTCGGTTAATTCTTCGGGAACTACCTCATCAGAAGATATACCATATGCAGTAAGTTCTTCCATCTTATGTAAAACTCTATAGCGTTCGCAGTACTCTATGCAACAACCATTAATAAATAGTACATCTTTTAAGCTTCTTTTGGATACACCTTTTCTTTTTTTATGCATAAATTTTATATGATAGATGGTATGCTTGAAAAAGCCTACCGGTCCTTTTTGTATAAATATTTTTATCGCATTTTTTAATGTTTGAATTCTCATATTACTCACTTAACCTTCCCTTAACCCCATTTTTATAATCTTTATATCCTTTATACATCATTTTTAATTTTTTAAATTTATCTTTTTCAAAAACCAAAATTCTTTTTACTTGCCCTTTTTGACATCTAATCAAGTGATCACAGTATTCGGGATATAAATCATGGTACATCTCATATATATATAAATTGTTTCTAACAATATAATAACGTCGTATTGGATTATGATTAAAACAATCATAAGTCTTACCCAGAAATCTATGGAGTGTTAAATCACCTAAACTATGTTTCATTATTACATTATTTAATCTTAGAACTTGATATTTATGATTAAGTAAATTTAAACAATAATCTGTATCGACACAGTCAATAAATAGCCAGTCTTTAAAACCACCAATTTTTTTATAAGCCTCTAAATTAATAACACTTCCAGAAGTCATTAGTTCAAGACATTCTTCATATTCCTTATCACTTTTTTCATGTGGTAATCCAATATCTTGAAAAGGCGCAACCAATCCAATTCTCTTTTCTTTGGTATTTTCTATAAACTCTTTTAAAGCAGAAATATTTTTTTTAGTTATCTTACTATCTTGATCAAGAGTTAATAACCATTTAAAATTTAAATCACGAGCTCTTTTTGCTCCTTCATTAAGAGCTTGAGCAATTCCTTTATTCTCATAAAATTTAATGTATTCAATCTTTTTTGTTGATTTTAATCTAATTACATCGTCATCTGAATTATCAACAACAAAAACTTTTTCTACTTCATCTAAATATGTATTAATATTTTTTATATTATCATCACTTGGGTAATAAAACACTACTATAGTTGCTAACTTCATAGGCTATATCTCCTCAGCAAATCCTTTAGATAATTTTCTAAATATAAAAAGTCCAAGGCTAACTAAAACTAAACTGAATAAAAGGAGTATTAACAATGATTTTAAATTGGGAGTTAATCCCCAATAAAATACATCACGGTAACTAGTTATAATAATAGCTAGAGGGTTCATATTCATTAAAGTATAAATAATTTTGGGAGCTTTTTCGAACATTGATAATTCATAAAGTATAGGTGTTCCATAGAATAATAATTGAATAATAAAATTAATAATATATTCAAAATCTCTAATGTAGACATTAATAGCACTTGTAACAAAAATAATTCCTAAAGTAATTAAATATTGAATTAAAATTATTAATGGTAAAAACAGTAAATTGACTGTAATTGGTCTGTGATATATAAAAATGAATATAATAATAATTATACATTGTATCAAATAATTAACTAACCCACTGCTAACCACAGAGATTGGTAAAATCTCTCTTGGAAAATAAACTTTCTTTAAAATTCCTCCATTTCCAATAATACAATATGTACCTTGAGCAATACTTGTTGTAAACCATGTCCAAGGAAGAATTCCAATAATTATAAATGTTGTATAACTATCATACCCAGATCCACGCATTAAAAATGGAAAGACTAAGGCATAAACAAATGTCATAAGTAATGGAGATACAAAAGACCACAATATTCCTAAAAAGGAGCCTTTATATTTTCCTCTTATATCCTTTTTTATATTTGACTTTAATAATTCTCGGTAATTATATAGATCTTTAAAAAGTTTCATAGGTTCCTCCTAACTACATTTTTTAAGGTATTCATCAATTGCTTTATCTATTTTATCGTCGCATTCTATTTTCCCCTCATTAATCCAAATACCTCTATTACATATTTGTTTTATTGCATCAAGTGCATGAGATACAATAACAATAGTTTTTTCACTGTCTCTTAACTCTTTAAGTTTATCAAAGCATTTATCCTGAAAATGTTGATCTCCAACTGCAAGTATTTCATCAATAAGCAAAATTTCTGCATCAACATTAATTGCGATAGAAAATGCTAGTCTCATATACTGACCACTAGAATAAGTTCTAACTGGATTATCAATAAACTCTTCTAACTCAGAAAAATCAATTATATCTTTCATTCTTTTATTTATTTCTTTTTTTGTTAAGCCAAAAATGGACGCATTGAAATAAATATTTTCTCTACCGGTGAAATCTGGGTGAAAACCAGCTCCTAACTCAAGTAAACTGGTTAGTTTTCCACTTGTTGTAACTGTTCCTTTAGTAGGATAAATAATCTTTGTCATTAACTTTAAAAGTGTCGATTTACCTGAACCATTAACGCCAATTAAAGCAACTGTTTCTCCTTTTTTAATTTCAATATTAATATTATCAAGTACAGTTCTTGTATCAGCTTTTTTATGGTTCCAAAAAACTAGTCTTTCTTTTAATGTACTAGGTTTATCATAAAATAATTTAAATCTTTTAGTCATATTTTTGACTTCAATTGCATTTTCTTTTTTCATAAGTCACCTTCTATTACTTACCTATTAACTTCATCATCTTATTAATTAGTTTCCATCTTTTGCTGTTAAGAATATTATTTAGTTCGACTTGCAAACAATCACGTTCATTAGTTAAATTATTACAAGTATTTTTAATTTCATCTAACTCTTTAGTAATTCTATCAAAATCATTTTTCATATTAACATAATTAGTTATAATGTCTTTAGAATTATTATTGAAATGTTTCTTAGACGTCTTCTTTTTTTCTTGAGACAATGTTAAAACAAAGATATTCTGTAAAACAAAATACTCATCAATTTTCTCTTTACCAAAAAGCTTATCTATTTCACTTTCCCAATCTTTTATATAATCTGGTATTACTTTAATTGAATCAACTCTTTTAACATCAAAAAATACATTACTCGTGTTTCCAATATTTTCAATCATGTCTGCAAAAGACCCCTCAGTAAAAAATCTTAGATGGGTTGTATCAAGAATACCAGAATAATTATAATTAAAATTCCCCTTAATGAGCTCAATAATCGTGTCAATATAGGCTATATTTGGTAAAGAAATAATAATTGAGCCATCTTTTTTTAATAATTTAGAGAACTGCACTAATACATCGTAAGGTCTATCTAAATGTTCTAAAACATCACCAAAGATAATATGATCATACTTTTTTTTGTTTTTAAAAAAAGCATTATATGCTTTGCTTTCTTTATCAGTTATAGAAAAAGAATAAAGATTACAATAACAATTTTTCTTACGAGCAATTTCTAAGGCTTCTTCATTATATTCAATTCCATCAATCGTGGCTGATTTAAAATCTTTAAGTATTTTCCCTATATTTCCTGAAGCACACCCCACATCCAAAACAACACTTTTTTCTTTAACATTTCTTGCAATTGCTGCATGAGAATCGCATTTAGAATTTATATCGTATTTATCTTTACTATAAAAAAAGTCATAATTATTATTTATTTTTTCCCCTAAAACATTTCTCTTCGCATTTCCTAAATTAAACATATTGACATTACCCTTCTATATAAAATTATACCATATATTCATATTATTCCCAATAAAAACTGAAAAATAAAGTAAGTTTAATATTAAATAAAAAGTATAATAGATTCTATTACACAAAAAAGTGTAAGAATTTCGTTTCTTACACCCCGACTTCAAAAGAATATTCATCTTTTTTATTTTCATATTTAAAATAGTTTGGTTTGTCTTTAAGTACTAGTCTCTTTTGGTCTTTATCATTAATTATTAAATCTTTTATATCAATCCCATGTTCTTCTAAAATACTTTCAAACAAAGCCCGAGTTTCTTCCCCACTCCAAAGAATGCCTTCTTCAAGTTCTGGTGCATATGAATTATCAACAAAGTATTGAAATATGGCATTATCGGTTAAACTTATAAATCCATGAGCAAATCCACGTGGCACATATAGCTGTTTTCCACTATCTGGATCACTTGGTTCATATGGTTTTAAATGAATAGCAATAGATTTTCCATAAGTTGGAGAATCCTTTCTTATGTCTACTACAACGTCCATAACTTCTCCACTTACTACACGAACTAGTTTAGCTTGACACTTTGAATCTAATTGGAAGTGCATTCCTCTTAAAACATTTTTGGCACTTTTACTTTCACTGTGTTGATAAACTTCTTCAAAACCTAGTTCCTTCATCTCTGACTTTTGAAAATCACTTACGTGGTATCCACCTTCATCTTTAACATAACTAGGTTCAACTATATAGCAGTCTTGCAATTCTGTTGATATAGTTTTGGCAACACTATTTTCTTCTAAAGATTTACATATTTTAAATTTATCTTTATTTTGACTAAGTTCACCTAATATTTTACTAACTATTGGTCTTAATTCATCAGATGAAGAAACATTTTTAAAATTAGTTGCTTTTTCTCCTTTAAATTCTTGAATAATTGTATTATCTTTTAAGCTTAAAACAGCATGTGCATAACCTGTTGGAACAAAAACTTCTTTTCCACTAAGTTCATCACTACTGCTGTAGGGTGTTAAATGGACTAGTGTATACTCGCCAAAGGTATTAGAATCTTTCCTTGCATCAATAACGATTGCAATTGCATCCCCTGATATTGCTCTTAAAATCCTCGAAGTTAGCGCATTATTAGCATCAAGTTCTACTCCTCTTAAATAATTCTTTATACTTTTAGTTTCATGATGACTAAGAGCTTTAGGAAAACCAAGTTCTTCCATATCTTCTTTAATGTAATCAGCTACATAGTAACCTCTTTCATCACCAAAGAATCTTGGTTTTATAATATAACAATCTTTTAACTCTGTCTCTCTTGCACTTGATTTATTTTTAAATACAATATTTTTCATAACTTTTACTTCTCTTTTCTTAAATTTTTTTGTTTATCATTTAATTTTAATTCTTCACTAAATCTTATAAGAGCATCATGCCAATGTGGTAGATGCTTGAATCCTGCATCATCTAAAGCTTTTTTACTTAATCTTGTATTTAAAGGTCTTGGTGCAGTAGCATTATAGTCTTTTGTATTGATTCCCTCAACTTCTACGTTTTTCCCATTTAGGGCAAATATTTCTCGAGCAAAATCACACCATGAGGTATAACCATCATTATTACCAGGGTAGATTCCATATTTTTCGGAAGTACTCATATCAATAAGCAACCTTGCTAAATCTTTAGAATATGTTGGACTGCCAATTTGATCATCGACTACTCTTAATTTATCATGTGTTTCTGCGAGTCTTAACATTGTTTTTACAAAGTTCCCACGACCAGAGACTCCAAACACCCATGAAGTTCGAACAATAAAATACTTAGAATACTCACGTACTATTTCTTCTCCCAATAGTTTTGTTTGCCCATAAACATTTATTGGTTTTGCTTCATCACACATTTCATAAATGCCATCCTTAGTTCCATCGAAAACGTAATCTGTACTTACATAAATAAGTTTAGCACCTACTAGTGAAGCACCATCTTTAATATTTTGAGTACCATTTACATTAATATCATATGCAGTATGGCAATCATTTTCGGCTGCATCAACATTAGTATATGCAGCACAGTGAATGATGACATCAGGGCAAGTATCTTTGATATATTTAAGTGTACTCTCGCGATTAGTTATATCAAGGACCTCGTGTTCAGGTGCTAAAACTTCATCATTGTTTCCTCGAGAAACTATTTCTCTAAAGCAGTCATACCCGACTTGCCCAGAACATCCTGTTATTAAATATTTCATAAACTACAAACCTCCTGAAAACATTTATGTAATGTTTAAAAAATATTATACACCCACAAAAAGTGTTTTGAAAGATTAAATCATTTTTTTAAAATATTTTTTATTTCATAAGGTATTAAGTTTATTAAATAAAATAATCTAAAAATAGTCATTTCAAATATATTTGCCTTGTTGTATTTCTTTTCATAATATAATTGACTTTTTTTATAAATCTTGTATTTATTTCTAATGCTTATATTATTTCCAATTACTGCATTATGAATATGTTCAACAAAAACACTTGTGTCAACTATACTTTTTAAATTACGACTCTTTAGTTTCCTTGCAAGAATATATTCTTCAAAGTAAAGAAATGTCTTATCATCAAAGTAACCTATTTCTTCTAAAGTACTCCCTTTAATCATAAAGAAGCACCCATAGATAACATCTACTTCTCTATTGTCTTTAAAATATTCTTCAGGATAATCAATTATATTTTTTCGAAATAATCTATTAATTAAAGGTATATTGGCTTTTAAATCAGATAGTGCACTTGTTAACTTCCAACCATATTTAAAACTATTATTTTCTTTAACTTTAGGCATAACGCACACGACATCGTTTTTTATATTATTAGCCATAGAAATAAGTACTTTTTCATTCGCGACATGAATATCGGTATTAGACAGACATATAAGTGCATCTTGGATAGTCTCATTAATATACTTAGCACCAATATTTAAAGCATAAGCATAACCATAATTATTATCATTTTCAATAATTGTTAATTTTTTTTCTTTGAGCTTTTTTAACTTGTTTAGTTCACTCGTGTATGAATTATTATCAACTACTACTATACTTTTAATAACTTTAAAGGCTGATACACTTTTAATTAACTTGATAGTGTTATCAGAATCATTATAATTTACAATAACTAAACCAATATTCATGATACAGCCACTTTCTTTAATAAATCATTTATAATATAAGCAATGTAAAACGCCACTGCAGGATGCATTAAAGAGTGACCTGCCATATAAGAAACCATAAGTAATAGTCCTAAAGTAATACCTAAAATAATTATTTCATCATTTAGCAGTAATTTAACATTTTTATTTAACTTTTTAAGAAGCCTAATTCCAAGATATAAAGGTAACAGACTTTCAACAATAAGGCCAACAATTCCATAAATCATATATAAATCATGAAAATCTCTTTCATTAATATGATTAACTAATTGCTCATTATAATAGTTTCCTTGATCTGTTATACCAAATAGTTTATTAAATAATGGAGCATTCTTATATATTTCTTTATTTACAGCAATAAAGTCATTTCTGCCACTAAAAACGAGATAATTATTTACTTCCTTTTTTAAATCTTTATCATTTATTTCAGGATTTTCATTTGTCTTAGTTTCAAGAGTTCCAAAATATATCTCATATAAATTATTGTATACTGGTAGTCTTTTTATGTTTACACCAACTAAAACGATTATTAAAAACATAACAACTACTGCCCCTCTATAATCTCTTTTTTCAGGTGTTATAAAAATTGCTGTTATTAAATAATAAATTATATAAACAAAAAATAAACCAAATAAACCAATAAAACTTGTCTTTGTCCCCAGTAAACTTAAGAATAACACTAGCATAGAAAGGACAACTAAATTAATTAGTTTTCTCTTTTTTATAAATTCAATCATTTGGTACCCTAGTAAAGCAATTAGAATTGACCCATACTCATTTGCTGAAAAAAAGTATCCTAAATATCCCTTAGGTAGACAATTTTCAAATTCATCATAGGAACAAAATGATGTTTTAGTTAGTAAAGATATTAGTAAAGAAATACCAACAATAAAACCCATTTTAGTGAAGGTTTGATTATCTATACTTTTATGTTTTTTTAAATATAAATAGAAAAACAATAACACTATTTGAAAATAAATAAGTCTAAATAAATTATAAGCATGATGTACTATACTAAAATTATCTTTTATTATGTAGTTACCTACTATACTTACAAGAAAATAGGCAAAGCAAATGCCAAAAAAAGCATATACTTTCTTATTCTTGCTTACTATTAAATATAATCCACAATAAAGAATAAACATGAATCGGACTATCATAGCAAGTGATAAAGGTAGATCAAAATAATATTTCATTAGACCTGTTATAATATCTATAATGGGCTGAATAATAAAATATATTGTAAGTACTCGATTGTTATAAAACTTTTTCATATTATCGCTCCTATTTTTTTAATGTTAATCACAAACACTTTCAGAAGAACAAACATTTAATCCCTTTGTCTTATTTATTAAATCTTGATAAATATTTTTTAGTTCTATTATTTGATTTTGTTCTAAGGCATCATATTTAGTTTGATTTTCATTAAGTTCTACTGTGCTAACATGAGTTCCTTCAATATTTCCATTTTTTACTGCAATAGTGGTAGGAATATATATTCTTTTTTCTTTTGTATCATAAACTTTCCCTTCTTCATCTTTTAAAGTATAAGTCTTATCCCCTAATACTTCATCTAAAGCATCAAGTAATTCATTATAGCCATCGCCCTCTTTTTGAGTTTTAACAAGTTTTTTATCCTTTATCTCATAAACGTTGCGAACATCTGTTAAGTCTAAATACTTTATAACTAAATTATTATCACGAGCAACATCCATTAACACTGGTAAAGCATTGCGGCACCATGGACACCAAGGAGCTCCAATAAATAGTATGCCAGACTCTTCTTTAATAAATTTCGATGCTTCAGTTGCCGTTAAACTATCTATTTCAATAGTTGCATCAACTTTTATTTTTTGATATGTTGCTCCATCACTTTCCCTAACAGTCCCATTTAGGGATTCGTATTCTTCTTTTACCTTTTTTGTTTCAGCAAATGTTGGCAAGTTTTTATCGATTTTGTAATAGTAAAAACAACCACTTACAGTTAGGATAATAAGAATTAAACCAATTATAACTACATTTTTACTTTTCATGTTATCACCTTAAAAAAATTATAACATAAAAAAAGGTAGATTATCCACCTAATTTTTCTAATCCTAGTTTATATTCATAATCGGTTCTTAAATTGAACTTCCCTAAACTTGCCATTATTTCTTCCAGTAAGGATATAGTTGCATCATAATCTTCTTTTGAAGATATTTCAAGTTCAGAAAGTAACATTTCAGTATCTTCAGCTAATGGTTCATCATAAGTTCTTATCTCATCAAGGCTATCTTTTAAGAATTCAACTAAATCACTATTGCAAGGTTTTAATTTCTTATAGAGTCTTATTAATGTATCTATCTTATCACGTGGAATTTTATATTTAATTAAATATCCTATTAGGCAAATTAATTCATCGTATTTGTTTAAATAATTTGCCTCTTTAAGACTAAAAATATCCGTTAAAGCTAGATCAATAAATCTTGCTATAGCATAAAAGTCTTCTTCTAGCTCTTCCATTTTTTCTATACAGTTAAGTAGCTCTTCATAATTTGGTAGTTTAACAATCTTAGCATGATAAGTGTTATAAAATTCACGAATATATTTATTTAATTCTCTTACTTCCTTTTCGGTTAAGTAAATTTTAACTGGTGTTTGAATAGTTGCCTTAGGCGATGCTACCTTGCTTGCATTTTCTTTCTTTGAATTTACTAAAGTATTATGGGCTAGTAATTCTTTTTCGATTTTTTCTCTTTCCTTTTCATCTTCGATAAGAATTTCTAAATAAACATGGTTTAATTCTAAATCAAAAATGTCCATACTTTTATGAATATTTGCTCGAAAGATACTTATAAATGACCTTTTAAGATTAGCAAGTAAATCATCATTAACACCTAACCACTTTAATTCTTTAAGTCCATCAATAATGTTTTCTAATGTAATATTTGGGAAAAATTGAACAAAGTTTTTATAGAAAGCATCATTATGCTTACAATAATCTTTGTAGTCATGAATTAGTTCATCTAAATGAGACCCAATCTCTTTTCTTTGCTCTTGTTCTTCTTCTGTTAAATTTTCTCCCTTAACATATCTTGCTAAAGTAACTTCATCTTTAAATATTTCTAATACTCTTTCTTGTGTCATTGTTTTAAAGTCTATTCTCTTTACGGCTTCAAGATCAAACACTAATTTACTTTCAGAATGTTCTGTTATTTTATGATTTCTTCTAACCATTGTTGCAATTAATTGATAAGCATCCATAGTCTTAACACCAAAAACACTTCTCATATATTCTGAGGCTAAAGCAAAATTACGGAAAAGTATATTACTATTTAAGCATTCTTCTTCTGATTTACTAAAATAAGTTATTAAGAGATTTAATTCATCCCTAGCTACTTTTCCTGTTATTTCATTGACTAACTCATACCCAGTAACTTCAAACTCTATTTTCTTGGTTTTTTCTTCTATTCTCTCTATTGTTTCTTTTTTTTCTTCTTCAGATACAAATTCTTTTATATCTTCTAATGTTAATAAATATTTTTCAATTAATTTCATAGTATCACTTTCCTTCATTTTTTGAATTTCCCTTAATTCTTCTTTTTCTCTCTTTTCTTGATAATTTTTTAATTTTGAATCAAGGTATTTTTGGACTCTTTTTAAACATTCATCGCAGACTCCCAAATCCTCAAGGGACTTCTTTAGCTTAAAAATATCGAAAATACTTTCAAATTTATCTATACATTTATAGGCTGTTTTTATTTTTATTCGAAAGTTTTCAATAGATATATCAAATTCATCTTCATTTTCGGCAAGTTCGTCTAAAAAGGAAATTTCCCTTTCTGTTATATCTTTTGCTGTTCCATCTAAAAGTTCTTTTAATCTACCGTTTTCAAACAAAATTTGTACTTGAAAAGGTCTAAAGGTTTTAAATTTATGTTTTAATAAAGCTTCTAGATTAATCATTTCATTTTGTAAGGATAAAGAGTTTTTATAGTTTTTAATTATAGCAAACCTTAGAATATTATAGCTATCTTTTTCTGTGAATGTGGGATCTAAAAGATGAAGACTTAATTCATAGAAATAGTTGAAAATATCTATACATTCATCTTGGAAGAAAAATTTTATATTACCAGCAACTCGATTAAAGTAATTAACTTTTTTCGCTGCTGTATCAAATTCTTCTTTAGTTATATTGTGATTTTCTAAAAGTGTACAAAAATCTAAATATTTCCCCGCAATGGCCTTTTTATATCTAATTAAATAATTATTCAATTTTGATGCATATTTATCCACAAAAAATCCCCCTTTTCTTGGGGTCATATTATATATTAAAAGACTAATCTTGTCAAAAAAATTTTACTTTATCGGGATATTTATAATAGTTACCATTTATTTTTATATAGATAGTATATAGCCCTTGATTAACCTTAAAAAAGGTTTTTGTATTACGGTAAGGAATTAAATAGTTTTTTTTACCTGCAAAAAGTATGTCTATATCCTGTATTCTATTATCTATCATTAACTCAATAGAATTATTTGTTAGCTTTACTTCATAAGGTATATTTTCTTTACAAGTTATTTTTTCTTTTGTTTCTTTTATATCATTATTAAGGTATTCATAGTTTTTTAATTCATAATTGTTTAGTATACTAATATTAAATGTTTTTGCTTTATAAATAGTATCATTAATTTTTATTGTTTTTAGTTTTTTTTCATGATCATAAACTACTATGTTGGAATAATACATATTATAAGTTAGAGGATTATCAGGAGTTTTATCATACATATAAGGATAATTTACAATAGTATAATCATTATCTTTTAAGATGCTTCCAAAAGCGTACGAATACTTTTCTTCAAATGTATATTTTTCTAAAATTTCAGCTTTTTTATTAACTTTTACTACTAACCCAGATGCAGTTTTTTTTGTATTAGTTTTGCTATGGTCATAGCCGTTATTATAAAAACTAAGTATATTTTTACTTATATATTTGATATTGTGTTGACCAAACATTTTTTCCTCTATATCTACTATGTATTTACTTAAATTCTTTTTGATAACTTTATCACTGGAAATAACATAATTTATTATATTTTGCTTATAATCTATTTCTAATATTGTATTAATATTACGTAGGGACAAAAGTAGATGACCATCTTTGTAATCAATAGAATTAGTAAATACTCCATATTCTAGTGAATTAAGATATTTTTTAATAGTTTCATTTTCCCCAAGTATATCATAGATATCAATTTCTTTAACTACTTCCCCACTTTCTAAATCTAATTCATAAACTAGGTCCATTGGTTTATTTTTTGTACCTAATACTAATACATGATTAGAGCCAATATTAAGTATTTCATGATGATATTTATAGGGAGTATCAATTCTTTTTATAATTTTTCCTAAATAATCAACTACATATATCCCAGAAAAATCAGAGGTGTTTGATGCGTATTCACTTTCTTCTACACCAATTAAAAAAGTATTTTCATCTATTGGTTCAATTAGACCTTGTGAATCTAAGTTTAAATACCAAATAAGTTCTCCTTTGGGATTCATTATAAAATGTTTCATCTTTGTACCCGATGCTAAAATATTTTTAGGATAAGTACCTGATGTTACAATTTTTTCAGTATTAATCTTATCTGTTTTTATAAAATAAGTATACTTTTTATTATTGGTTACTAAATCTATTTTATTATTATAGTTTTCAATTAAATTGACAACGGGAATTAAAAATTCTTTTTCGGTTATCGTGTTAATCAATTCATTATTTAAAAAAATACTTATCTGAGTTAGGGTTGGAGTTTTAAAGATTATTAGTGATGTTAAAGGACTAATTTCATAAGGGTTATTTATAATTTTAGGATTATCAATGGTATTTATTTCTTCTTTAAGATACTTTTTTATTTGCTCATTAACCACTTCTTGCCTACTAATTAAATCGTTTTCTGGCGTAAAGTATTTTTCTTCTTTATTAACAAAAAAAGAAGTTGTAAAAATACAGATTATTAAAGGTATTATATAAGTTATTTTTTTCATATACTTCTCCATAAATAAATTATATCACGTAAAAAAATAAAGTATAATTACTTTATCTCGTTTTTTAGGCTTTTTATATTAAGTTTTGGTAAGTTAAATTCATTTTCTTTTTTATAGCCTGTAATATTTTTTAAATTCATTATTTCCTCAATTAAAACATAGTAATCTACAGTAATAATTGATACTGCTAAAGATAAAAAAGAAAACAAGAAGATGGATAATATAAAAACTATGTAGCTACCGATAAAAAAGGTTAAAGGTACAAAAATTCCTGAAATACCAAGTAACATTATATTTAAGATTAGGACAAAGAATCTCTCTTGACTGTTTTTCTCATACTCATCTATTTTTTTAGCTATTTCAAGTTTATTTTTAACTATTATTTGATTTAATTTAGTTTGATTTTCTTCGGTATTTAAAACTATTCTTGAATCACCAAAATTTGTAAATATTCTCAAATATTCTCCCTCTTTTTTATAGTCTATAACATATTTAGTAAATTTATCATATAAAAATATATTTATCTTTTTTCTTATATTATTTAATACCTTTTTAAAAATTTTCAATATTTTCATAACTACTAACCTCCCATTAAATTTGCCGTATATAATAACACGTAATATATGTTTATGCAATTTTCATAGTAAATAATATGCACATACTTTACACTTATGTTATAATATGCGAGAAAAGGAAGAGATTGTTATGGATAATATACTACCAAAAGAGAATTTCTTTGTATGTGATACCTCAATGTTTGAATTAGATAATGATACAGTTTATTATGTGGATTTAGATATGGAAGACAAAAGAAGGTTAGCAATATTTGTTGATGGAGTATTTATTGATGTTAAAACAGGAGATCAGATTCGAAATAAAACAGATGAAGAAAATGTGCAGGAAGACACCATATTTGAAAATACAAGATATGTTGAAATGGTTTATAATATTAATGGCGAGCTTACTGATGAATTATATGAAGCGGGACAAAAAACTTACCGTGAATATTTAACAAAAAAGAAGTTAGTAGCAGAAAAGAAGTTAATTATTTTTCCACAAAAAAAGCTGTATTAAACAGTTTTTTATATTCCATAAAATAAACATAGATTTATAACTAAAAATACAGCTGATAACAATGAACCAATAATAGAAAATATATATCCTAATTTTATTTTCTTTGTCTCCGTGTAATATGTAACACTTAAACATATTCCAAGAAAACCAATGATAATTCCAAATACTCCAGTTGGAGTAAGTAGGATGGAAAATAGTCCACAAACAAAAGATAATTTATTATAAAGATCTAAAGTTTTTTCATCTAAAATAAGTTTCTTTTTTGTTCTTTTTTTCATTACTAACCAACTACCTTTTATAAAAATTTTTACTCTTGATTTATAAGTTTATCTAAAACGGCGTTAATCATTTTTCTAACAGAATCATCACTAAATTTTTTAGCAAGCTCTACTGCTTCATTAATTACGACTAAATCAGGCGTATCTGTATACTTCATTTCATATATACCCATTCTTAAAATCTCTTGACCAACTCCGTCAAGACGATCAATTGTCCAATTATTTAAATTATCATTAGCAATTTTATCTAATGTATCTTTATAAGTAATAACTCCATAAACAATCTCTTTTACGAATTCATTTGAGATTTCTACATTTTCTTCAATAACGCGATCAATATCATATTCTATTTTATTAGTTTTATATAAAGATATTTGATATAAAATTGTCATAACTTTTTCTCTTAGTTCACTTCTTGTAACAGTCATGATTTATCCCTCTCCCACTGTGATTATTATAGCATATATTAGTATTTTGTACATTACTATTTAACTTCTATTACCTCTGTTTTAGCAATTATATCATTTGTTAACGTTGCACCCTTACTTGTAAATAAACTTATTAGAACGATTACTTCGTATATCACTGATATTATTTCGACTAAATAAATAAGAAACATGAAGGCAAATTCATTTGGTATGAGACTAATTAGAATTCTTATAATAACGATAATATTTACACCAAAGAATAAAGATGATCCATTAAATAAACTTCTTAAAGTAAGATTTTTAAAGGATACTTTATCCTCACCCTTATCTACAACTTTAATTTTAAATACTTTTTTACCTAATGTTTGTCCGCCATTATAGTAGGCAAATAAAACATTATATAAGAAGAATATAATTAAATACCATAAAGAATTAAAAAGATTATATTTTGAAACTTCCATCATAGGCGGAATCATTTTATCTTTTAAAAAGTTTAAAGTATCTTTTAAAGAATTCTTAGAGTTTGTTGTAAGTAATACCTCACCATATTCGCTCATAGCATCATTATATTTTTTTATAGCATTTTCATATTTGTCTTTATAAGGATTTAAATAATCTAAATTAGATAAAGATGTTGCTAAAATAAGTACTAAAAACATATCTAAAAGAAAAGCAAAAAAGCGTTTTTTTGTATTCATAAAATCACCAATTATATAATAACACATAATAAAGCATTTAAAAAGAAGCATTAAGCTTCTTTGATTATTACATTCTCAATTGCCCAAGCGGCTGGACGGTTATCTTCGATTAAAGCAAGTATCCATTTTGAATTATTAAATCTTTTAATTTAACGGTTACTGTATTTGGCACATTATAACTAATGTAGTTAATTCAATAGAACCATCAAACATATAAGACATATTTGTTACATTTGACGTATCTAAGTCCCCTATATTTTCTATTTCTTTTAAGTCTTGAAAACCATAAAAAAGTGCTGCACTATTTTCATTGGCCTTTATTTTTTCATCGGAATTAATATATATTGTATAGCCTACATGACTTATTTCTATTGTTTCATAAGTCTCAGGATTATATTCCTGTTTAGTGACAGAGTCTTCATTTTCTATTGCATTACTTTTTATATTATCTATCTTTTCTTATATTTAACAACATTACTTATAATTTTCTTGTCAAAAAAAAGAAGATAATTTATTTATTATCCTCTTTGGACTGTCTTAATTCATAAATTTTACCACAACATTGCTTTCCTTCTCGACATAAATCTTGTGTTTCACATGTTGACCCAATTAAGCTAGAATAAAGTTTTGCATCTTCTAGTTTACTTATTTCTTCGTGGCATCCTAAAGCAATATCACGTGATTCCCATTGAGCTCGATTACATTCTCTTAAAGCATCAATGTGAGTAAATGTTTTACCATCAAACCTTGTAACTATATTAACTCTATTACCTGCTAGTGTATAGTAAACTAAATCTTCATCACGTATACCATATTCGTCTCTCATATAATTACGATTTATTTCATTCATAGTAAATATATCAACATATTTATCTTTAAGTTCTTCATTATTTTCTATCGTAGGTGGAACTATGAATTGATATATATCAAGTAATGGGAAAAAGTCTGGCACCATGATTGGATGAGTTCTATGTCTTGTATAATGGGTCAAAACTGCGAAAGATATACCGATTTGGAATTCAAATGATATTTGCGCTAGTTCATTTTGATCTCCTTTAAAGAAGATAAGTCGCATTAGTGCCTCTTTAAAACTTGGATCATTATTTACTGCTTCTTCATAAAGTGCTTTTGCATCGTCATAACTGTACTGAGTATAACGCATAATACCTGATATTAAAATTGTATCATCAACATCATTAGATCTTGCAATTAGTTTAGGTTTATCTATAACTTTATAGCCTTTATTTGGAGAAAATTCATCTCTTTTTTCTCTAATAAAGTCGCCGACAGAATCTTCATAATCTGGTTTTACTTTATCAATTGCTGGAATAATATATGGAACTTTTTCTTTTGCAATTTCATATAATCTTTCTCCAAATTCACGTACCTCTTGAATTTTAGCATATTTAGTTTTTGTAAACTTAATAATCATATCTCTTAATACATGAGCATCAACACCCATTATGATATTTGAATGATAACAATATGGTAATACATAACGTGAATCTTCTAGTGGAATATCATTACTAACAAAGAAAGAATATTTATTAAATAAGTAATCCATATCTTTTATATATTTTTCTTTAGCTTTTTTATTATCCTTTAGAACATTTCCATCCTTATCATGGAAATCTGGTACATAGTACCCAACTTCGGAAAAATCTACTAATCTTCTTGATTTAATTGTAAATGATGAAAATCTTTCAGCTATTATAATTTGCTCAATTAAAATTGATATATCTTGTAAACCAAAAACAACATAGTCATGATCACTTATTGAGTCATGTTTTAAAGTACCTGAAACAAAGTTTGCATACGAACAATTTTCTTCTAAACTTTCTTCAGAAACAATTTCTAGTATGTCAAATATTGTTCCATCAAACCTTGATAATTTACCAGCAGTGGCAACAATTTCTGCTCTTCTTTTTGTTTCTAATTTTTCAGTATAATCAACAACCTCTGGCCTTATTGTTTCAAGTCCTTTTATTTGTTCATCAACTAATTTTCTTAATCTATGAAAATCTTTTTTTACATCTTTTTTGCCTTTTGCTAAATCTTCTTTAAATGCCTTTACTTCACTTAAAATATCTTTTCTTTGATTTGAAGTAACAGCATTTAAAATTTTAGTCATTATAGGTATTTGTTTTCCTTGAGAATTATTCTCTAGATAATTAATGATGTTATCTAGTAATTTAATATAAGTATCCACATTAGAATCATTATTTTCTTCTAAAACATCAAGATAATCATTTAATAAATTACTATCTTCTATTATTTCGCCAACCCTTTTATCCAAGAATGAAGCTAACTTTTTAAAGTCTATAGCTCCAATTAATTCTACTTTCATAAATCCTACCTTCCTAAAATTAATTATATCATCAAGAAATTCTTTGCACAATAAAAACTCTAAAACTTTAGAGTTTAAATTGCCCCTTTTAGTAGTTTATTTAGATTTCTCCGAAGAAGTGTTAGGATATCTGCCTTATTTATATCTTCATCTATTATTAAGTCAATTTCATTAACTTTCGTATCATTGGCATAGATATTAACTTTACCAACAACGTCACCCTTCTTAATTGGAGCTTTTATTTTATTTTTTAGTACCTCATAAGAATAGTTATTATTTTCTTGAATATTTACTAAATCGACGGCATCACTTTTTAGCTTAACTTTGACTTTTTCTTTTTTACCAAATTTGATTTCAACTGTACCTAAATTAGCATTTGGGTCTACTACTGTTTCTAATTTAAAATTAGAAAATCCATAATTAAGTAAAGTCATTATATCTTGGTTTCTTATTTTATTATCGCTTTCTCCCATAACAACAGATATAAGTCGCATATTACCACGCTTCGCTGTAACAGTTATACAATATCCCGAATTATTTGTAAATCCCGTTTTTAACCCATCAACTCCTTCGTAGTAATTAATAAGTTTATTGGTGTTAACTATCCAAGTTTTATTTCCGTTTGGATGTTCAACATAGTCTTCATATATTTTAGTGTAATTTAAAATTCTTTCATGTTTAAGTAGTTCGGAACCAATAATTGCCATATCATAAGATGATGAGTAATGCCCCTCTTCATCAAGACCATGAACATTTTTAAAATTCGTATGCTTAAGCCCAAGAAGACTTACTTTTTCGTTCATGAGTTTTACGAATTCTCCTGTAGAGCCAGCAATATATTCAGCTAAAGCAACAGCTGAGTCATTCGCAGATGCAATAGCAACTGATTTTAAAAGAGTTTCGAGTTTATAGGATACTCCTTCTTCTAAGTAAACCTGACTTCCACCCATAGCACTAGCATTTTTGCTTATGGGCACCATATCTTCTAAAGATATTTTATTATCATCTAATCTTTCCAGAACTAAAAGAAGTGTCATCATTTTTGTCATACTAGCAGGAGGTAACTCAACATCTTTATCTTGTTCACTTAAAATAGTCATTGAACTTGTTTCTATTAATACACTAGATTTTGCATTAGTTTCAAGAGCAAAAACAGATGTTGGCAGCAATAAAACAAGTAACAATAATATTTTTTTCATTATATCACCTATTTAACTATATTAAAAGAACAAAAAAAGTAGAAGTTAAAACTTCTACTTTTCCCTTTTTATTCTTTTTTATATTACCTTTTTATTCTAATCAATATCATATATCAATTGTTAACATAGTTAAGATATTGATTTTAGAGATTCAAAGAATAGTGTATTCTGCAAAGTTATCTTTGCATTCTTTGAAATGTTTATATGGTTTGTTTTTGTAGTTAAGAAATTATTATTTTATTGGTTTTTTTGACTATCAACAAGCTACATCAACAATTGATACCTTAATTTACCCCATTTTATTCTTTTTTTCCTTTTTATTCTTTATACTTGAGAAGAGTTTTAAATTAATTGAATGAATAATTCTCTTTGAAAGAGATTCTCCCTTTTCAAGTTGTAGATATATATTATTACATATATAATTATTTGTAAAATGCCAATTTTGAATGAGTATTATAACTTTTAAACAACTCTATAACATTATGTTATAGTATCTATGCATAATTGTTAATAATCAATCTTTTTTAAATACTCATTTATGAATACACTTGGAGCTTTTGTTAAGTATTTATCAATATAAACTAAGTTAATTGTAGCATATGGTAAATTTTTTTCAATCTGTATTTCTTTAAATTCATTATTCTTTAATTCTTTTTCTACGGAATCTAGTAAAACATAGCCAATTGCATTGCCTTGTTTAATTGTTTCTTTTATCATTTCATTACTTTCCATTGAAATAGTGTTAGTTAGATTTACTCCACTATCAATTAAAACTTCATTTAATCTTTGTCTTTTATAACTTTTTTCGATTGGCAATAAGACAAGATAATTTTCTAAATCACTTAGTTTATTAACATTAATATTGGCATCACTTCTTGCAACAAAACCATAGTGGCAGTGAATTAGTTCTTCAATGTGCAATTCTTTCTCGTGAATTTGAATGGGAGATAAGTCAATGATTATATCTATTTCGTGACATTCAAGAAGCTTAATTAATTCATTTGTTGGTCTATTAATTAATGAAATTTCAATATCTTTATAATTTTCATGAAATTTTTTTAATCTATCTATTAAATAAAATGAAGCTATTGAATAAGGTACGCCTATAGCAAGCTTACCTTTTACTAAACTGTTTGTTTCCATCATTGTTCTTTCACCAATAATTAAACTATTACAAGCTTCTTCAACAAACGTAAGTAATTCACGCCCTTTTTCTGTAAGAATCATACCATTAAGTGTACGATAAAATAAGGTAACATCTAAATCCTCTTCAAGTCTTTTAATAGATCTTGAAATGGCAGGTTGACTTACATTAAGATTTTTAGAAGCTGTTGAAACAGACCCATACTGTGCAACATCATAAAACATTTTATAAAGATTTAAGTTTAAATTACTATTGTACATGATATCCTCCTAATTCAAGCGCTCTTTTTATTACAAGATGTGGTTTACTAACAATATCTTCAACTAAAACTATCTCTTCGTTATTTAAAGCTGTTTTAAATGATCCTTTTGGTGATATTATTAAATTTTCCTCAATAGAATCTGTATTTCTTACAGATATTTCGAATGGTGCTACTAAGCCACTGTAATTCTTTTCAACATCTAAAAATTCTTCTTCAGATAAATTAAGAATATTTTTTCTTTCTCTAGCATAACCCCTTAAAGGACAGAATCTTGATATCTTCCACTTTTTTAAACCATAGAATGATATTTCACTACCCAATGCTTCGAACATATAATCAAGTTCTTTTAAATTATCTTTTGTAGCGACTGTATTTACTTCAAGTATAAGATTAGGATATTTTTCTTTTATAAATGGTAAAAGTTCCTTAATATGTTTATAATGATCAACTCCTCTACCTGTTGTTGTATTAATATATTCATTAGGCGAATCTATTGAAAAAGTTAATTTATCAACATTACATAAATATTCACCAAGATTATCAACCGTTAATTTTTTACCATTAGTTATTAAGGCATTACTTATTCCTAGTGATTTGGAATAAGCAAGAAGACTTGCCAAATTTTTATATATTAATGGTTCTCCTCCTGCATAGGTTATTCTTGTTACACCAAGATTTTTTAATTTATTTATAATTACTAGATTATCCTCTAAAGGACGAGGACGTTCTAAAAGGTCTCTAAAGCAATAAAAACAATTTTCATCACAAAGGTTTGTTAAATTCCAACATACTTTCATTAAAATCTAAGCTCCCTTATATTAAGCAAATCAATATTATATACTTGTTTATATATTGATTCAACATCAAGCGTTGTTATTTTTTCATTACTTAAACCTAGTTCTTCTATTGCTTTTAAAACTTCTTTTTCATTCTTACCTTCTATTTTGATATAAGGAGGTATTTGTGGCCAATAATCAATTTTTAGTTTTACATCTTTGTAATTATACTCTTCTCTTTTATTTTCTTGATAATTTCTTGGATGAAACCCCATTCTATTTAATATTTCATTAGTGATCGCAAAACTTTCTACTGTTACTTCTAGTTTTGATGTTCCACCAATTGCATTTTTATCTTTTATGTCTTTTACAGCCAGTGTTGTCTTTTCTCCGTTAGTTCGAAGACGTATCCAAGAATTTGGATTAATTGGTTCAAAATCATAAACATATCTTTTTTGATAATCTTCACTAACAAGTTTAATGCCTAACTTTTTTAGTTTTTCTTTGAATTCTTCAATATTATAGTCAAGAATTGAACACTCAAATTCTGTGCTTATCATAAACCCCACCTCTTTGGTTGCTTATAATATAACTTTTTTGCATAAATTGCAAGTTATAGTTAACAATTTGTTATATTTATTCTTTTTTGTTAATATTCTTTAATAAATATTGTTTATTTTTTAATATTTCCACTTTATTTATAAATTTATACGTATTTTTACTAAAAAGGTTTGCTTTTTATCATTATTTTTGATAAAATTTTAGATGTATTTAAGGAAGGAGCGAGAATAATGGCTAATATTAAAAGTTCTAAAAAATCTATAAAAACTGATAAAGTACAAACAATAGCAAATAATACTTATGCTGCTAGAGTAAAAAATTCAATTAAGAGATGTGAAAACGCTATTAAAGCAAAAGATACAGAACTTGCAAGTGCAGAACTTAAAACTTTTATAGCTGATATAGACAAAGCTTGTTCTAAAGGATTAGTAAAAAAGAATACTTGTGCTAGACAAAAGTCAAGATTAAATAAAAAAGTTAAAGAAATGAGTAAATAATCATTTCTTTTTTTTATGCAAATTGATATGATTATATTAGGTGATATAATGAAAAGGCTTTTTACCATTGTTATATGTTTGATAATATTAGGTGCATCTGTTGTTAAGCTTCCGGAAATAACTGAGACAATTAACTCTTACTTTTATGCTTCTCAAACTGTAGTTTTACCAGAAAAGAATAATTATGCTAAAAACCAGGAATATGAGTTTGTTAAAGTTACTGATGACTTTGTTCCTTATAATTTTCAAGAATTATTAAATATTTTTTATACTATTTTAGATAGAGGATATCAAAATTTTACTTTTTATTGTCCCGTTGAATATCAAGATTGTGTTAATGATGTTATAAAAATTAGTGACAAAAATAATAAAGAAGTTTTAACTACTTTGGGTAACTATGTTTCTCCCTTTAATAATTTTACATTGCTTAAAGTTAAGTATGATTCAGCTGGCGAAATTACAGTAAATGTTGATTATACATATACTGATGAAGATATAATAGTCATAAATAAAAAACTAGATGAATTATGGAGCGAAATCGTTACTCCTGAAATGAAAGATGAAGACATAATATATGCTTTTCATGATTACTTTATTAATACAACTAGATATGACGAATTATATGAAGAAGAAATAAAAAAAGGCTTAGAATCTACTCATAAATCTTTTAAAGCAAATGGCGTTTTGTTTGAGGGTTATGCAATTTGCTCGGGTTATACCGATGCTATGGCTTTGGTTCTAGATAGACTTGGTTTAAATAATTTTAAGGTTGCTTCCACTACTCATGTATGGAATGCAGTTAAATTAAATAATCAATGGTTACACCTAGATTTAACTTGGGATGATCCAGTTAGCCAAGATACACAGAAAGACAATTTACTACATAAGTTTTATTTAATAAATACGCCTACTCTAGAAGAGTTTGATATTGTTGATCATGCTTTTAATAAATCTTTTTACATAGAATTAAAATAACCGAAGATTTTTAATATGCCCCGTTTCTTGGATAAGATAGAAACGAGGTTTTTATATGTGTAAATATTTATAAGGAAAGAAAAAACCTTCTAATAAAGGTTTTTCAAAAAATATTATTTAATTGTTTCTATTTCTTCAATAATAATGTCTAACATATTCTTCTTTTTATTTTTCATCACTAAATAGCTAGTTGCTGCTACACATCCAAGAGTTGTTGTAACAGTTAAGGCATTCATTATCTTATTCATAGTATCAACTCCATTATTAGTATGACCAATTTAATTAAATTTATTCACAATTAATTCTGTTAATGTCGTTTTTCTTTCTTTACTATAAGAATTTTTAACAGCATACATAAAAGCATTGGCATCTCCAATAATAACAAGCGACTTTTTTGCCCTAGAAACACCCGTATACAAAAGTTTATTATAAAGCATTCGGTTATACTCTTGACTCATAGGGATTATAACGTGATTAAATTCACTTCCCTGACTTTTATGAATACTCATGGCATATGCATGCTTAATAGTTGGCACCTCATCTTTTTTTAAGGTCACTCGATTGCCATAAAAATCAATTGTCATAAACTCAGATGATTTGTTTGTATTAATTGATTTTATATAACCAATATCCCCATTAAAAATATTTTGATCAATATTATTAACTAAATTTATTATTTTATCATTTTCGCGATATATAAGAGACCCAATGTGTACTTCATTTAATTTTGGCGATGTTGGATTAAATAATTCTTGTAAAATAACATTTAAATTATCTATTCCATTCTCTCCTTTGTACATTGGTGCTAGAATTTGAATATCTTTTTCATCCATACCTTTATCAATACATCTATTTATAATTTTTTTTAACATTGATTTTATATTTTTTCTATCGCATTCTATGAAATTATAATCATCTTTTTTATTGTCAATATCAATATAATCGGCAACATTTTTTATTTCACTAGCGAGAACAGGTATATAAGAATTATCACTTTGGCGATAAATATTTGATAGTCGAACATGTGGAAGCATATCTGATGCAATTATATCTTTTAAGACATTGCCAGGTCCAACTGATGGAAGTTGATGTTCATCACCTACAAAGACAATTTTTATATTATGATGTATCCCTCTAAAAAGACTTGCCATTAATTCGTTATCTATCATACTAGTTTCGTCTACTATTATAAATTTATGCTCAGTCCTATTTAGTTCATTAACACCAAATTCTTTTGTTTCATGATTCCATTTTAAATAACGATGAATCGTTGATGCTCCAAAGTTAGTTGTTTCACTCATTCTTTTACTAGCTCGTCCTGTTGGGGCAAGTAAAGCTACTTCTCTACCCATCTGTAAATCAGTTAAATTATTCATATATTGATACATTCTTAAAAGTCCATTGATGATTGTTGTTTTTCCTGTACCTGGGCCACCAGTTATTATTGTAACAGAATTTAATAAAGATTCTTTTATTGCTTTTATCTGCTCTGCATTATACTTAATATTAAATTCCTCTTCTATTTCTTCTAAAAAATTATTAAAATTATGAGTCATTCTAGTGTCTGATGAATATATTTTAAATAAAGCATCTCTTATATATAATTCATCATGATAATTATTTTCTAAATAATACTTATTATCAACTATTTTGATTTCTCCTAGATTTGCTATTTCTTCTGTAACACTGTCAAAAACATCATACAAATCTATTTTAAATTCGGCTAAAACAAATTCATAAAGCTCTTCTTTATAAGAATAAATGTCCCCTGATGAAAATGTAAGTCTTTTCATTGCTTCAATAATACAAGCTTTCTTTCGCATATCATTAGTTTCATTATAAATTTTAAAATATATTTTATCGAGTTTATTAAAATCAACAAAACTAACAAGGGAGTATAAATCACTTTCAATTATTTTTTTGACATTAGTACCATATAAACTTATTATTCTTGTTATTTCTTTTACAGAAAACCCTAGGCCCTTTAAGTAAATAATGGTTTCGTCAGCATCATAGTAAGAAATAATTGAATGATATATTTTTTCGGCAGTAATTGGCGATATTTTACATTTAAGTAAATTATTCTTATCTTCTTTTATTAAAGAAATTGCATTATCACCTAATGTCTCTACTATTTTTTTAGCAGTCTTTTCACCACATCCTTTGACAAATGAAGAACTTAAAAATTCAAACACAGCATCTTTTCCTTCTGGTTCAATTCTTTCATACTCAGAAACTTGAAACTGATAACCATATCTTTCATGAAAAATATATTTGCCATAAAAAAGATAAGTATCCTCTGTATTTAGTTCAGGAAAAAAACCTGTAAATGTTATAGTTTTATTTTGAACATCTTCTTCAACATCGGATTCCTTAACTCTAAAAAGTCCAACTGTATATCCTGATTCTGATGTATATATTGAATTCTTATATTTTCCTTTGATGTAGTTCATTTTATTCACCTTAATTTATTTTATCACATTTATTATAAATATAAAATATCAAAAATGTACATTTGTTTGTATTGATGTTTTAAATTCATTGATTACTATACTACTCTATTTTATTTCTATTTGGCAAGGGTTGTTTTAGTCAAATAATGTCAAATATTCTATAATATAAAAAAAGAAAGTACTTTGAACTAGTTATTTGATTCAAATTAGTTCGATTCCCTTCTTCTTTTTAGTATAATGCCTAGGATATTTTAATCTTAGTTCTTTTCTTATTATATTATTTCTTTCCTCATCCAGCAATTCAGTTATAAATTCATCAGCTTTAGATAAAAATAGTGAATCATCTATCCCCTTGTTTATAGCATTAATAAATTGTTTTGAAAGCAAATTTAAACTATCTAAGCTGTAAAGCATTTTAATGGGTTCTAAATAATCCCAAGTTTCTTCTCTAACATCATATAAAAGCATACTTTCTATAATTAAACTTAAAAGCAAATTAGCTTTTTTCTCTTTATATATTAGTGGTAAGGCTTCATCTAAATCGACTAAACGCATATGATTATCTTTAACAATAATGTTTCTAGCATGAATGTCTATATAGTTTATGCCAATCTTTTCAAGACCAAAAATAGCTTCTACAACTTCATTTAAAATTTGTCTTTTATCAATGTAAGGATTTTTGTATAAGTTTTGAAAGTCTTGATAATCACCATAATATGGACTACCATAGGCTTTTATTTTGCCATCTATTACTGATTCATATAAATAACAAACAATTGAATAATATTCCTGTTTTAGTTTATTTAAGTTTTTATCAATTATATTAATAGTTTCTATATTTGAGGTATGTTTATTCTTTTTAACAAAAATACCATTTTCAACTGTCCATGTTTGAGTTTTTAATTGCTCTTCTAATTTTTTAGTATATATTAATTTTTCCATATGTTAAATGATCCTATTTAATTTCTTATACTCTAATTCGGATTCAAAAGTTTCAAATGTCTTTCTACCGACAGCTGGTTCATATAATTGATAAAATTCTTCATCTTCATTTCCTTCAGGACTGTAAATAACTAATTCATTTATCGCATAATATGGGTTTAGTCGTCTATTTATTTCAGCTATTTTTAATTCTTGTTTCAATATTTCAGAAGTTAATTCTTCACCCGAAATTGATCCGTCTTTTAGTGAAGAGAAAAAATTATTATCAATATTATTATTTAGATAGTGATAATATCTACTATAAACTAGTTCTTGTAAGTATTCTAAGTATTCACGATCCGTCTTTAAGTATTTTCTTCTCAATCTTGTTTGAGTATATTCATAAGTATCAACATACAATGTTTTCATAGAAATATTCCCTCGAACATTTTTAGGAAGTCTTTTAATGAACATATGATAATATGCATAAATTTCATAACCATCTATATTTTTAGGTATTGGTCTTTCTAATATAAAATTTTTTACATTTTTAAGATAACTTTTAAGATACTCAGTATTATGAATACAACTATTAGTGTGATTAAATAATGGATTATTATCTAACAATTCTTCTATTGGATAAACTCCTTTTTTTATAATCCCTAAGCTGGTATCTAATTCTCGATTTATATCATAATATTTTGAAATTTCAGCTAATATATTTTTATAATTTTCTTTATTGTATAAATCTTGAAATTTTAAACCAGAGTATGAGTCTGGAAGAACTATAAAACCTTTTGTTGGACTTGTTGATTTAGCGTTACTTAAATCTATTGAACTATTTATATAGTCTGTTCCATCTAATATGACAATTTCTCCATTATTTAAATCGATTTCTCCCCAAGTATGATATTCTCCCTCTCGAGTCATCTTTTTTACTTTTATTCCAAACGGAGCAAGAATATATTCAAGTAATTGTAACCATTGACTGCAAACAATATATGAAAATATTTTTGTGGTTTTGGGATTAACTGGTGTATTAACAATTATTTCTTTGATACTAACATCAGTTATTTTAGTATAAGATATATCATAATACAGATACTTGCACAATTCTAAGTAAGCAAATCGAATAATAAGTTTAGGATCGACTAATCTTTTTTCTTTAATTATACTGATTATATAATCGGCTATACTAATTTTTTGATCAAAATAGAAAAACTCATTTTCAATGCTATTATGCATCTCTACAATTATTTCTAACTTGTCTTTAAATGCACGATAAATGGCGTTCTTTTGATTAGGACTCTTTTTTAATTCACATAAAAGTTCTTGAGCTTTTTTTACATCATTATAGTTATAAATACCAGTTTTGAAGTTTGAATCACATTTATTTAAAAATTTAACTATTTCTATTTCTAATTTTTCCATAATAATCCCTTTAACTAATAATTTCTATGTTATTTTACTAAATAACTGTAAAAAAGGCAAATTGAACGATAAAAATTAAATTTGTTTAGAAAAAAACTAGTTTTTCCTAACTAGTTTTGGTACTTTTTTTAAAATGTAATTAACTATTAATGAAAATAAAATCAGCACACATATGGTTATAATATTACTTAATAATTTTAAATTAATCACTTTATAAATGTAATTGGCAATTTTAAAACCAAAAATCATTTGAAGGGCATATAATTCAAGAGTTATTGAGCTAAGTAACTTAATAACTTTATTTTCATTTATTTTATTTAGTAATAATATTAAACCAATATTTAGAGGAATTAATAATATATATAATATATCTCTTAGCCATTCTACTCTAAAGTGATTTATATAACCATAATAGGAAATTAAAATTCCACTAATTAACGTAATAATTAAAACTAAAAAATAAATACTTTTATTTTTAGATAACTTTTCAATTATTTTATATTTTGCAAAATAATAACCAAGTAAAATAATAGGTATTCTATTTAGCAAAATAAATAGTGCTTTAATATTTGTAAATAAACTAAGACTAATGGAACTTAATAAATAAATTATTATTGCAAAAAAAGGCACTATTTTAGGATATTTTTCATCTATTTTTCTATAAAGAGGTAAGATAAAATAAACTAACATTACCCCTGGCAAAAACCATAAAAATGACCCTCCACCTCTTTCAATTAATTGAATACCAATAATAATTTTGAAAAATTTTTCTAAACTCCATTTAAGATAAAAAGCTCCAATAATTGAAAAAATAAAAAACTTAAAATAAATATTTTTAAATCTATTACTTATAAAACTTTTATAGTTAATATTTTTTCTATTTGCAATTGAATATGCTGAAACAAAGAAAAATAAATCTACTCCAGTAACACATAGTTGTCTTAAATATACTTCAATAGTTGAATTAGTAATATTAATCCATAAGTGATAAATCAGAATAAGCATGGCTGATACAGCCATTATGCTTTTTTTATTTTTCATAAAGTTTATTCTTCTTGTTCAAAATTCTTTGGTGACATAACAAAGAAGACATAATCTCCACGCACAACAACATGCATTTCGTCTGCTTCTGTACAGATGTTCCATCTTAAATCAGCACTAGACTTTAACTCTTCAGCAAACTCGCTAGAATTTTCAACTTCAAAAATATAAGCAATAAATGGAATAGTTCCAATCATTGGTCTAATTACATAGGCATTTTTGAAATCTTTAATCTCTTTTTGGAAACCACTAAGGTAGTCTCCACTCTTAACTTGAGATGCATCAACACTTATTTCAAGGATTTCATTTTCAGCTATTTTTTTAGCAACTTTTTCAATATCCTTTTCATTTTCTATTTCACTCTCAAATTGTCTGCCTAAAGTTTGAGCAACAGTATTTTCTTCTTGTTTTTGTTCTGTATTTTCTTTAACATCATCTTTTGGCTTTTCACATCCAGTCATAAATGTTGCTGTAAATACAACGGCAATGGCCATAAATAATTTAAACTTTTTCATATAATCCTCCTATAGTTTAATTATAACATACGCACTTAAAAAATTCTATTTCCAAAGTTAATTTTCAAATAAAGAAGACTAAGATTTACAAATTAGGTATCTTAGTCTTAATTAAATTTCAGTTTAATTATTTTGTTTTAATAGCAGCTTGTGCAGCAGCAAGACGAGCTATAGGAACTCTAAATGGTGAACATGAAACATAGTTTAGTCCAACAGAGTGACAGAATTCAACACTTGATGGATCTCCACCATGTTCTCCACATATTCCTAATTTTATATTTGGTCTTGTTTTCTTACCAAGTTCAACAGCCATTTTAACTAAAGAACCTACACCAACTTGATCAATTTTTGCAAATGGATCATTTTCATAAATCTTAGTGTCATAGTAAGAATTTAGGAACTTACCTGCATCATCTCTTGAGAAGCCAAAAGTCATTTGTGTTAAGTCATTCGTACCAAATGAGAAGAACTCAGCTTCTTTAGCTATTTCGTCAGCTGTTATAGCTGCTCTTGGAATTTCAATCATTGTACCAATATGGTATTCCATATTTGAGTTTTTTTCTTCTTTAACTTTTTCTGCTGTTTCAACAACAATATCTTTAACATATTTAAGTTCCTTAACTTCTCCAACTAATGGAATCATTATTTCAGGAACAATTTCGTATCCGTCTTCCTTCACTACTTCAATAGCAGCTTCCATTAAAGCACGAGTTTGCATACGAGCGATTTCTGGATAAGTTACTGCTAGTCGACATCCACGATGTCCCATCATTGGATTAAATTCATGTAATTCATCACATTTTACTTTAACATGTTCAACAGTAACACCCATTGCATCAGCTAATTCTTTCATCTCAGCATCAGTTTTTGGAATAAACTCATGTAAAGGTGGATCTAAATAACGAACTGTCATTGGTAAACCTTTTAGTTCCTTATACATAGCTTTAAAGTCACCTTTTTGATAAGGTATAAGTAAATCTAAGTATTTAGTACGATCTTCAACTGTTTCCGAAAGAATCATTTTTCTTAAATTGAATATTCTTTGTTCATCAAAGAACATGTGTTCTGTACGACAAAGGCCAATACCTTCTGCACCTAGTTCAATTGCTTTAGCAGTATCTTTTGGAGTATCAGCATTAGTTCTTACTCCTAATTTACGGTACTTATCAGCCCATTCCATAACACGACCGAATTCACCAGCAATTACAGCATCAACGGTTGGAATTACACCATCATAGATTTTTCCAGTTGTTCCATCAATTGAGATTGTATCTCCTTCATGGAATGTTTTACCAGCTAGAGTAAATTTCTTATTTGCTTCGTCCATAGCAATTTCGCCACAACCTGAAACACAGCATTCACCCATACCACGAGCAACTACGGCTGCATGACTAGTCATACCACCACGAACAGTTAAAATACCTTGAGCAGCTTTCATACCAGTGATATCTTCTGGACTAGTTTCAAGTCTAACTAAGATAACTTTTTCTCCTTTTTCAGCCCATTTAACTGCATCTTCAGCAGTAAATACTACACGCCCACAAGCAGCTCCAGGAGATGCTCCTAATCCAGCACCAATAGGTGTAGCTTTCTTAAGCTCATTTACATCAAATTGAGGATGTAAAAGTGTATCTAAGTTTCTTGGATCTATCATTAGAACAGCTTCTTCTTCGGTACGCATTCCTTCATCAACCAAGTCACATGCAATTTTTAATGCTGCTTGAGCAGTACGTTTACCATTTCTAGTTTGTAGCATATAAAGTTTACCATGTTCAACAGTAAATTCCATATCTTGCATATCACGATAATGATTTTCTAGAGTTTCACAAACTTGCTTAAATTGTTCAAATGCTTCGGGGAATTTAGTTTCCATTTCAGCAATTTTCATTGGTGTGCGAACTCCTGCAACAACATCTTCACCTTGAGCATTTGTTAAGAATTCTCCAAATAATCCTTTTTCTCCAGTAGCGGGGTCTCTTGTGAAGGCAACACCTGTACCACAGTCATCACCCATGTTACCGAATGCCATAGATTGAACATTTACAGCAGTTCCCCATGAATAAGGAATATCATTATCTCTTCTATAAACATTCGCTCTTGGATTATCCCATGAACGGAAAACAGCTTTAATAGCGCCCATTAATTGTTCCTTTGGATCACTTGGGAAATCGCAACCTAGTTTTTCTTTATATTCTGCTTTAAACTGACTTGCAAGTTCTTTCAAATCTTCAGCAGTTAACTCAACATCTTGAGTAACTCCCTTTTCTTGTTTCATTTTATCAATTAATTCTTCAAAGTATTTTTTTCCGACTTCCATTACAACGTCAGAATACATTTGAATAAATCTTCTATAGCAATCCCATGCCCATCTTGGATTATTAGATTTTTCAGCTAATGTTTCTACGACATCTTCATTTAAACCAAGATTTAGAATTGTATCCATCATACCTGGCATACTTGCTCTTGCTCCTGAACGAACGGAAACTAATAAAGGATTTTCTTTGTCACCAAATTTCTTTCCAGTAATACTCTCCATTTTTTCTATATACTCGTTTATTTGAGATTGAATTTCATCATTAATTTCTCTTCCATCTTCATAATACTTAGTACATGCTTCAGTAGTAATTGTGAATCCTTGAGGAACTGGAAGACCAATATTAGTCATTTCAGCAAGATTTGCACCCTTACCACCAAGAAGGTTACGCATATCAGCATTTCCTTCAGTAAATAAATATACATACTTCATGTAATCATCCTTTCTTATATGATAATATTATATCAGTTTTTTTTATTTAGTTTCAAGAAAAAGGCTTTAATTTTTAATGATTTTGCAAAGAAAAAAAGCGATTTTACATCACTTCTCTTTTGATTTTTGAATATCCTTTTTCTTTTTCTTCTAAAAAGGCTGGAGTATTTGTTAAAAGTTGCACCCAGTTGACATCACGCATTTTATAGCAACTCGTATAATTAGGTTCCATTTCGATAACGCTTTTAATAAAATCACAGTCATATGTTGGTACAATATTGTCGCGAAAACCAGTAACTTCCTTATCTATAGCGTTTAAATAAAGGTGCCAAAAACCCACATAATCACTAATGGTCGTATAGTACTAAATATCAATGCTTAAGTAATTTCGATAAACATCATTATCTTTTTTATATAAACTGATTTCTTTTCCATGATATTTAAATAAAACAAAACACTCTCCATAATTACCTGACATTCTACTGCCATTTTTTACTTTAAAATATTCATCTTCATTCATTTCAACAACAAAAACATCTAAAACATCTTCTATTTTAAGTAAGTGATATTTATTATTTCTTATATCATCAACAGTACAAGTGCTTGAAATATCAAACCTACCTTGTTTTGTTCTAACAAGAGATGTCATTGTAGCAGAAGTATTCAAGTGTTCACCTATATCTCTAATTAAACTTCTAATATATGTTCCTTTTGAAACTAAAGTTCTAATTTTAACTATATCATCTTTTATACTTATAAATTCTATTTCTTTTATTTCAACACTGCGGCTTGGAAGGTCAACATGTTCCCCATTTCTTGCATATTCATATAGTTTTTTACCGTTAACTTTAACAGCTGAATAATGGGGAACACTTTGCATGTAACTTCCATGAAAAGACATTATAGCATTTTTAATTTCTTCTTTTGCTAAACTAACGTTTTCACTTTTTAAAACATTACCTGTTATATCTAAAGTATCGGTTAAAACTCCTAATTTAAATTCAGCTATATACTCTTTATAAGTGCTCATTAACACTTCATTAAGTTTAGTATACCTTCCAACTGTAACAACTAAAACACCTGTCGCGATTGGATCAAGTGTCCCCGTATGACCCACTTTCTTCGTTTTAAGTATGTGAGATATATCATTCACTATATCACGAGAAGTTTTATTAATATCTTTATTTAATAATAATATTCCATTCATAATTACCCTACTTTTTTACTCCCGTTTTATTAGGTAACTTTAAAACATGTCCCATCTCAGTTACTTTAATAGCTCGTTCACGCATCTCTTTTATTTCCAGTGCTGTATAATTCTTTTTTAATTTTTCTTCAAATGCTAAATAATAGAAAACTACTTCATCCTTAAATCTTCTTCCTACAATAAATCCTGGATATGGAGAGTCTTTTGCCCATGGTCTTGTATCAAGACAAAATGGTGGCAAATTAACTTCATTATCTTTAATCTCGATATAGTGTCTATGCCCACACAAACGAAAATCAGCATTTATAGCCGGTGGATATATTTTATATTTTTTTGTTGGGTGGATAACAGAAAAAAGTAATTTTCCCCAAAGCATATAAGCACGTCTAAAGCCAAGCATATGAAAATCAGGTCGCGACTTTATAACTTTATAATACTTAGAATTTTGATTTAATAATTGTAAATCATGATTTCCAAATAAAATATGCCAAGTTGTTTTATCAACATTCGGAATAATATCTAAAGCATGTTTTATTTGTATATTTGGATTTTTATATTTAGGTTGAAGCGACGGAATTGTTCCTTGTAACAAGTCCCCTATTATAATAGTATCTCTTATACCATAATTAGTTAAATAATCGGCTAAACAATCATAATAAATTTCCTTTTCATAAATTGAACCGATATGGGTATCAGCAAGCGCGACAAATGAATCACTGCCAATTATACCATCGTGATAATCTTCAATTCGGGAATCTTTATCGCCAACAATCGCTAAAATTTCATTATGGAATAAACCATATTTCCTCTTCATCGTTCGTATGTCATAATTTGGATCAAAGTAATCTTTTATGACATTGGCTTTTGTTTCATCATCAATTTTATTCAAAGTTGTATACATAACATCTACCCCCCTATAAGAATTATAACATGAATGTTTGAAAAAGATAAGACATGGAATATATTTTCTAGTTTTTATCTAAATTTATAATTTCATCGGCGATATTAATTAATTCTTTTTTATAAGTCACGATAATTATAGTATGATTTTTTTCAAAATTTTTAAAATATTACAAACGTTTTTAGTTATTTCTTTACCTAAACTAGAAGTTATATCATCTAGTATTAAAATATTTTCCTCTTTTAGTAAGTTTCTTGTTAGATAAATTAGCCTTTTTTGCCTCCTGAAATATTAGTCGATGATTCATTTAAGATAGTATTTTCTCTTAATGTTAATTATCTCTCAAAGTTTTTACTTACTTTTTATTATCCAATTTTATCAATTAAAAATAATTAATTTATCCCTTATTTATTATATTAGATGATTTCTGTTTACTCATCTATACTGACACTTGCATAATTTTAAAATTCTTTACATCAAAAAAAAGAAGAAATTATTTTTCTTCTTCATGTAATTCATTTATTATTCTTTCAATGTTTTGTCCATATTCAATTGATTCATCATAGAAAAATCTTAGTTCGGGAGTATGACGAAGTTCAATTTTACTTGCAAGTACTGTTCTTAGATAAGGTGCTGCAACTTCCAAGTTTTTTTTCACATCTTCTAATGATTCAGTACCCATATAAGTATAGTAAATATTGGCAAAACTCAAATCATTTGTTACTGTACATCCAGTAACTGTAATGTGTTTTAAAGTTTCATCTCTTGCTTCTAGTAACATTATTTCAGAAACTACTTTACCTACTTCACTGGATATTCTATCTATTTTTACGCTCATATTAACCTCTTTTATGTTCTATTTTTTTATTTCAACCATTTCATATGTTTCAAATGTATCATTTTCTTTAATGTCATTGTAACCTTCAATTGTGATACCACACTCAAAACCATTTTTAACTTCTTTAACAGATTCTTTTCCTCTTTGAATTGATGATATTTTACCATCATAGATGATTACACCATCTCTTATTACGCGAACACTTGAATTATTTTTAATAAGACCGCTTGTTACCATTACGCCGGCAATAGTACCAACTTTAGAGAATTTAAATAGTTGTCTAACTTCACACGCCCCAGTTACACTTTCTTCAAATTCAGGATCTAACATACCCTTCATTGCAGCTTCCATTTCTTCAACAACTTTATAAATTATTGTATAAAGACGAAGTTCAATATTATATTCTTTAGCAACTTCTTTTGTTTTGTTAGAAGGTACTACATTAAATCCAATTACGATAGCATTACAAGAGGCCGCTAAAACGATATCTGATTCAGTAATAGTTCCAATACCACTTCTAATAATTTTTACCTTTACGCCTTCAACATCTATTTTTTCTAAAGAATTTCTGACTGCTTCTTCAGAACCACGTACATCACATTTTAAGACAACATTAATCTCTTTTACACCCGACTTAATTTGTGCAAATAGTTCATCAAGTGAAAGTGTTGGTCTAATAAAGCTCTTTTCTTTTGCTTGAATAGCTCTTTTTGATGCAATATCACGTGCTTCATGTTCTGACTCAAAAGCCATGAATTTATCTCCAGCAGAAGGATTTCCCGAAATTCCTGTAATCTCAACTGGTGTTGATGGTCCAGCTTCAACGATATCTTTACCTAAATCATTTCTTAATGTTCTAATTCTTCCATGGAATTCTCCAACAACTATAGGATCCCCTAATCTTAATGTACCATTTTGAATTAAAATACTTGCAACTCCACCCATTTGTTTATCAATACGTGATTCAACCACTGTACCTGATGCATATCTTGTTGGATTTGCTTTTAGTTCAGAGACTTCGGCAATTGCTAAAATTGTTTCAAGTAATTTATCTATTCCTTCACCTGTCTTAGCACTAATTCTTACAAATGGTGTACTTCCACCCCATTCTTCTGGGTTAATTCCATTTTCAGCCATTTCGGTCATGATTCGATCAGGATTAGCAGCTGGCTTATCAATTTTATTAATAGCAACAACTATTGGAACATTAGCCGCTTTTGCATGATCAATTGCTTCTTTAGTTTGTGGCATAACGCCATCTTCAGCTGAAACAATAATAATAACAATATCAGTAACTGATGCTCCCCTTGCACGCATTTCAGTGAAAGCTGCATGCCCCGGAGTATCAATAAATGTTAGCTTTTCGCCATTATAATCTATTTGATATGCACCTATATGTTGAGTAATTCCACCGGCTTCCCCTTCAACAACATTTGAGTTTCTTATATAATCAAGTAGTGTTGTTTTACCATGGTCAACATGTCCCATAATTGTTATTACTGGAGGACGTGGACGTAAATCCTCTTCTGAATCAATAATCTCATAACTTTCAAAATTAGAAATGTCTTGTGTTTCACTTTTCTTTAAAGTTTTTTTGTATTCTGAAACAAGAAGAGATGCCGTATCAAAATCAATTGCTTGTGGTAAGCTTATCATCATACCAAGAGTAACTAATTTTTTTACTAAATCAACACCAGGTACACCTAATTCATCAGCAAGATTTTGAACACTCATTCCTTCTTTATATAAAACAACTGTATCATCTTGGTTATTAGTAGTATTACTAGTTAACTTCTCTTTATTTTTATACATTTGTTTTTTCTTATTTAGGAATTCTTTGTTGGAACTTTCTTTATCTGGCTTTTTATTTATTCTTTCCTTGGATGTTGTATGTTTTTTATCAATTGACTTTAAGTTATCATCTAACATTAAATCTTCAACAACATTATCAATTGCATCAGTTTCTTCAAAGTTTAACTCTTCATTTGCACTTATGACGTTCATTGTATTGTCTAACATAACAATAGCATCATCGTCTAAAATATCACTTTTAGATTTTACCTTAATTCCTAATTCCTCACATTTATTTAAGACATCTTGAACTGTGAAGTTCATATCTTCTGCATAGTCTTGTACTGTCATATAAGCACCATACCTTTCTTTATTTTATTTTGCTAATTAATTCTTCATATATACTTTCATCTATATCACATTCTAAAGCGTGGTTAAGTGTTTTTCTTTTTTTAGCAAGTTCAATAACACTTGCATCTCGTTTTAAATACACTCCATGTCCATTAACTTTACCAGTCTCATCAACTATAACTCCATCATCAGTTTTTACAACGCGTATGAGTTCCATCTTCGGTAGTCTTTCTCTAGTAACTATACACATACGCATAGGAATTTTTTTCATTAGATAGAGTTTCCTTCTTCTTGAATTTGAGTCATAGTTTTAATATTAATTTTAAATTTTGTAAGTCTACTTGCAAGTTTTATGTTGATTCCTTTTTTACCAATTGCTAAACTTAGGTTTTCATCATTAACTATGGCAAGAGCAACTCTTTCTTTTTCTTCATCAACTATTGATACGATTACATCTTTGGCTGGTGATAAAGCATTTTTAATAAATTCCGAATTATCTTCACTCCATAGTACTAAATCAACTTTTTCACCATTTAATTCTTTAAGGATTGATGCTATTCTTGATCCTCTTTCACCTATGCAAGTTCCGATTGGATCAATTCGATCATTTGTCGATGAAACAGCAACTTTACTTCTAATTCCAGCTTCCCTTGCAACAGCATGTAATTCAAGTGTTCCATTTGCAAGTTCTGGTATTTCAGATTCAAATAAACGTTTAACAAACCCATAGTGTTTACGAGTCACTAGAACAAGTGGGCCTTTATTTGTTGCTTCAACCTTAGAAACATATACTTTAATTTGCGATCCCATTTTAACTTCTTCTCCTGGAATCATTTCTGATTTTGGTAATATTGCACGAGTTCTGCCTAAATCAACATAGTAATTTTTAGCATCTTCCATAGCAAGAGTACCAATCATTAATTCATCTTGTTTATCAGCAAATTCATTAATAATGGAGTTTCTTTCTGCCTCTCTTATTTTTTGAGTTACAACTTGTTTACAAGTTGAGGCAGCAACACGACCAAAGTCTTTTGGCGTTACTTCTTCTTCAATTGTTTCACCAACATTAATATTTGGTACAATTTCACGAGCTTCTTCAAGTAAAAGTTGAGCATCTTCATTTATTTCAGGATCTAGGTAGATGATATTTCCTTCTTCATCAGTTGATTCTTCTCCTTCAATATATTCATCAACTACAACAAAATATCTGATAACTTTGAATTCTCCGCTAGTTCGGTCAATTAAAACCTTAACATTAGTTTTTGAATCATAATTCTTTTTGTATGCTGTAATAAGTCCTTGTTCCATTGCATCATATACAACATCTTCATCAATATTTTTCTCTTCTATTATATTCTTTAGAGCTTTTATAAATTCTTTTCCGTTCATATTTTAACCTCTTTCTTTACTGCTTATATCAAGTATATATTCATCTTCTATTAAATCATATTCATCTAGAATAGGATTAATTATATTTGTTGCTTCAACTATTGTATCAATATCTAGACCTGATTCTTTATCAAGAACTATTTTTAAATAATTATATTTACCTTCTTTTTCCCAAGTAACAGAATCAATCGTGATATTCATCTTTGTCATATCCTCAAGTATTATATCGTGAATTTGTTTTAAAATACTGTCCATAAATCCTCCTAAACAATAACAAAAGTGGGAGTTGCTGCCCACTTGTGTTTCATTCAAATCTGCTAGATATAGTATAACAAAGCTGTCTGTTAATGTAAAGGTTTTTATTTAACTTTCTAAAAATTGTTTAGCAAAAGGTTCATTCTTATGCTCTATACAGTATTCAGTATCAAATAAAATATGTTTTAATTCTTCATTACTTTTGAACTTATATTTATATTTAATGTTCTTTTTATTTAAATCTTTTATAATATGTCTTGAGTAATCTACAGCTACCATAAATTCTGAACCAGCGGTTAGGAAAATACTTGAGAATATAAGATTATCCATATTAGCAACTAAAATATTTATAAATGACTTTATAAAATCTATATGTATGATTGATAAAATATCCTGCTCGTATATACTTAAAATGCCAAAGAAAATGGCAATGCCTAAAAACCACATCTTTGTTCTTCCTAAGAATGAAGATTTAGTAACGGCCCCAAATATAGAACCAAGGAGATTTATAAGCGCAATACCTATTTCTAAAATTAAAGGAAGAATAAAAATTATATTGTAGGTACTTAAAATTAATATAATCATAATGCCAAAACACTTATCCGCAACAGAATCCATAATTGTACCGAATAGTGTTTGAACATGGAAGGTTCTTGCCAGTAAACCATCGAAAAAGTCCGTAATCAAGATAAGTACTACAAATATTAAAAGTATAAGAGGATTTAAAACTCGCCATAAAAATGGTAATAAAATTGTTGCGACAGTACGCATTAAAGTCAAATAGTTAACAAACTTTTTCATAATTTCTCCTTTTATTCTACTTTTATAAAATAATGGATGTTATTTTCTAAAACATCAATATTTTCTATTTTTTCGGCTTTAACGTTAACATTTATTTCTAAATTATTTAGACTATATTTATAAATTATATAATCATTTTCTAACATTTTTATGCCCTTATTATTGAGTATTAAATCTATTAATCTATATATATTTATAATATTTAAATTTAATTCTTCAAATAAACTATTATTCTCTCTTTCTTCTTTTAAAACCACTTCATAAACATTATCATCTTTTATTATAAATTTTTTAATAATTGAATTGGCATTCTCATAAAAGCCTGATATTCCACTCTCTTCTAGTGAATAGTTAATTATGCTTTTTTCTTCTCCGTTTATTATTTCATAATTATATTTGTTATTTTTTAGAATAACTTCGTTTAGAATATCACGATAACTCTTTTCAACTCTTTCACTTGTTGGTTTATTTTCTAGTTGTTCATTATTACTATCGTTTGTATTTGATCCTGACATAGCAACAACAGATATAATTATCGAAAAAAAGATAAAGTATAAAAATAGTTTTATTAGGGCTTTCATAGCAGGACTTTGCTTATAAAGTTCTTTAAATGTTTGAAATTTGCTAATCTTTTTATCATTTTCATCATCTTTATTGTGTTTTTCCATCTATTCACCAACTTTCACATTAAGAAGTTTCTTAGAATCAAAACCATTAAATAAGTCTTTGACACTCATTTCTTTTTTTCCTTGTTTTTTTACCCTTGTTATTAATATTTCTCCATCACTGCAATAAATACCGAAAGAATCTTTATTTACTGACGATATAACTCCTGGAGTACCTAATTTTTCTGCACCGATTTTTGTTTCAAGTATTTTCCACTCTTCTCCTAAAATAGTTGTATTTGCAAGTGGAGATGGATTTATACTTCTTACAAAATTATAAACTTCTTTTCTTGTTTGATTAAAATCAATTACTTCATCACTTCGCTTAAGCATTTTTACATATGTTGCAATTTCATGGTCTTGAGGTATATCAAAATTTTCACATTCCATAATTCTTGGAAGTGTATCAATTAAAGTCTTGGCTCCAAGTACACTTAATTTCTCACTTAATGTACCTAAAGTATCAGTTTGTTCTATTGGAATTTCACGAGCTTGAATAATATTTCCTGTATCAATTCCTTCATCCATGTACATTATAGTTATACCAGTACTTGTCTCTCCCTCCCTTATAGCAGCGGTAATAGGACTTGCTCCACGATATTTTGGAAGAAGGGAGGCATGAACATTAATGCAACCATGTTCAGGATAATCAAGAATTTGTTTAGGGACAATTTGTCCATAAGCACATGTAATTATAATATCTGGTTTTTTATTTAAAACAACTTCATATTCATTTTTTAGCCTCTCTGGCGTAAAAACTTCAATATTATTTTCTAAAGCTAATGTTTTAATCGGACTTGGTGTAAGAATCTTTTTTCTTCCAACTGGGGCATCAGGCTGTGTTACAACGAGCAAAACATTAGTTTTATCAATTAATTCTTTTAATACTGGAACAGCAAATTCTGGAGTTCCCATAAAAACGACATTTAAGTTTTTCATATAATCACCTAACTTTATTATACTATAGTAATTAGCCAATTTACATAAAAATTGACAATAAATAATGTAATATAAGTAAATATTTGATATATTAAATTTGGAGATGAGCTTATGAAACGATTTTTAAAAAAACATAAATTCTTATTTTCAGCCATATTAATATCATTTATATTTATCACGATTGGAAGTAAGAATTCCCCACTTTATTTAATTAATGATTGGTATGATGCCCAAGCTTTTATGACAATGGGAAAAGGTTTACTTAATGGTCTTGTTCCTTATAAAGATTTATTTGAGCAAAAAGGACCAATACTTTATTTTATTTATGCCTTAGCTAATATAATAAGTAGGAGAACTTTCTTTGGTGTTTATCTTATTGAAATAGGATTCTTTACTTCTTTCTTACTCCTAGTTAGAAAAACATTAAAACTATTTTTTGATGACAAATATACAATTCCGAGTTTTACTATACTAACATTTTTAATAATTATGTTGCATCCTTTTGGACATGGTGGTGCTGCAGAAGAACTATGTTTACCTTTCTTTATGTATAGCATATATTCTTTATTTAAATATTTAAAAACAGGAAATGTTACTAAAAAAGAAATTATTTTAAATGGAATTATGGCAGGAATTGTTTTGTGGATAAAATACACTCTTTTAGGTTTTCATTTTATATTAGCAGCAACCTACTTCTTTGTAGAATTAGCAAATAAAAAGTATAAGGAAGCTTTTAAAAATGCCATATTATATTTATTGGGAATGTTCTTGGTAACTATTCCAGTACTACTTTATTTCTTTATTAATGATGGCATAAAAGAATTGATTGATGTTTATTTTATAGTTAATATGACTTCTTATTCAAAGATAGTTTCAACATTTGAAAAAATTACAAAAGCTTTCGGCTTACTTGGATTAAATTTAGTTGTTAATATTCCTTTCTTATTATTTATTTTAATTCCTTTAATATATTATTTATTTAAAGCACCTAAATTGAAAATTAATGGTTCTAAATGGATTATTCTTATATCTTTCTTATTTATGGGACTGGGAACGTTTATTGGTGGAACTAATTACTTTTATTATTCCCTTATAATTACTCCCTTTATGATTTTAGGAGTGTTGCTACTTAATAGATTACTACATAAATATAATGTACGAATTAATCCAATAAGAAATGCATCATTACTGCTTTTACTTATTACACTAATGATTAAATTTTCACCAAACATACCTTATACACATTATAAACATGATGATTATGCACAGTTTGTTTTTGCCGATATTATTAATGAGAGTAAAGATAAAACGATTATTAATTATGGGATTTTAGATGCAGGATTTTATTTTACAACTGACACACTTCCAGAATGTTATTACTTCATGAGAAATAATTTTTCTTATAAAAATTATCCAGAAATGTTTGATGAACAAAAAAGATATGTTTTACAAAATAGACCACATTATGTTGTGACAAGAACTAATTATATCTTCTTAGAAGAAAATAATTATAAACTAATTAATTCATTTAGACAAAAATATGAAGATAATTATCACGTTTATTACTTGTATGAAAGAAGCCAAAAATAAAGAGTCATTAATTGGCTCTTTTATTATACCTTCTGTTAGTATTTGACATATAAAAAAGAAAGTATTTTATACGATGACAAAAAAATAGAACTTCACTTAAGTTCCATTTCTATGCTATTCCAAATATATCTACAGTTCTTCCTTTAATAGCTATGACATCTCCAGCTTTAGCTTTTAATAGCCATATCTGATATCTATAACTAGTTTGGCCTAATTTGTCACTTTCAAATATTTTTGTGGCTGTATTATTACTTGTGAGCCCATCTGTTACATGAGATGTTGCAATATAATAAGTATAAGATGATGTGCAGTTATAAATTCTTTCTACTTTATTGGTGGATGTATAAGGATAAGATGCTAATGGCGTTAAATTCGATACATTTCCCGTACTTGTCCCCGTTACTCCAAATATTGATACTCCCTTTTTTATATTTGAAGCTATAAGGTTGGCATCGCCTTTTATTGTTTGTGTTCCTGATAAGTATTGGCCTGATGCTATTGTTTGGTTACTTGTTCCAGGGGTGTATGTTGCTGCCCCTTTACTTGGTATACTTCCTGTTATTTTATTTCCGTTTACATAAGCAGTTTTTCCACTTAAGATATTTCCGGCTACGGCATTCGCATCACTTGTGTATGTGCCTGATATTCCAAAGATACTTTTTCCTTTTGCTATATTGGCAGCAACTAAGTTTGCATCGCCTTTTATTGTTTGAGCGCCACTTAAGTATTGGCCTGATGCTATTGTTTGATTTACTGTTCCAGGGGTATATGTTGTTGCCCCTTTACTTGGTATACTTCCTGTTATTGTATTCCCTTTTACATATGCTGTATATCCACTTAGTATTTTATCTGATGTTGCATTTCCGATATTCTTTATATTATTTATTTCTGTTTGTTTATCATTTAGTTTGGTATATAAATCATTTAAGGCATCATTAACATTTGTTGCACTTGATCCACTTGTACTATTATCATATATTACTCCATTTGAAT